>ENA-OQED01000132-OQED01000132.1-human-gut-metagenome-genome-assembly--contig:-NODE-132-length-29377-cov-1.066017_pt1 | contig 29377 bp, 28 predicted proteins | sample MGYA00242790_ERZ504625 | MGnify/ENA primary metagenome ERZ504625 (study PRJEB26092, sample SAMD00036345) | human gut metagenome | host: Homo sapiens | study: EMG produced TPA metagenomics assembly of...
ATAACGAGCACTGGCTGGGCTCGTTATGGACTGCTTATTAATGTAGTAAGTTACACCGCCATCGATTACCCACTTGTCATTAGCAGAGACAGAGCTATCGTCGAACCAAGTAAAGCCATCTTCCGTCTTCTGCCAGCCATCCAGCTTTTTTCGCAGTCCGTTTTCGTATGCAATGTAGCTGCCACAGAAACTGTTGTAACGGAGCTGAACATCCGGGATGTCAAGATTGCAATTGACTCCCGAAGAGTCTAATCCGACGATGAAAGCCCTCTTTCCTTCATTGCGACAATCCGAAGATTCAAACAGCCTTGTGCCCATGCCATCGAGCGCATCAAGAGTATCCAGGGGCGTATAGCGGAGATTTCCCGTCATAAAAGCCAATGAAGGTGTAACGGCCTTGAGGTAACTGCTCGTATTGGAATAGATATTCCCATGATGTCCGAGCTTAAGAAAATCAATATGTCCAAGCGATTGGGCAAGGCGATCCTCATCGCCATCAAGGCTGTTTATATCACCAGAGAGAAATGCAGTTTTGTCGTTAGCAGTTACCTTAACGCCATATGAGAGACAGTTTGCATCGGGCAAACCATTAACGCAGTCGGAGCTGTCGGTGTTGCATATCTCTAACGTCGCTTGTCCAAGTGGAAAAGTTGGGCTGCCCACGGACGACCCATCGTCCGGGGTCACCGGAGCGTTTGCGTCGAAATCCTGGATTAGAACAGCACCGTTATCTTCGGCAGCCTTAACCAACCGGTCATATACATATTGGTTATCCCAAAGAGCTTCCGGATTAGTGATGTAGCTATCGTCATACTTTGGCGTATAGACACGCTTGGGCTTGAACTCAGAAATAATCTGAGGGGCTGAGCCAATATGGTCGCTATGGGGATGAGTGCCGATATAGAATACTAGATTATCTGAAGTGACACCTATTGATTTCATGTAGCTAATGACTTGCTCTTCGGAACCCTGGCCCAAGGTCGTTCCTGGCCTAAAGGGATAGCGGGGGTCAGATCCGTCGGGATAGTCTTCGCTCTCTCCAGAGTCAACCATTCCGAACTGGCCGTCACTTTCAATAACGATTGCGTCTTGGTAATCAAGGGGAAGGACATGAATCCTTGTTACGCCTTCCTCAGCAAGAGCGGTTCGCGGTCTCGCGAGGAAAGCGAAACCCATAAAGAGCGTCACTCCCAACATAAGCCTAAGGCTAAAAGTGAATCGCTTAGTCGCCCGTCTCAAACTAACAGCCATCTATGTAAAGCTCCTTCGTATTCAAGTTACCTTTAAATTATAAGAAGAGACGGAGCCACGAATCCCTTGGACACGCTTGCCAATAAGAATGACTGTTCAGATTCTCATTGCAATTTGATAGATTGAACGTTATTGTTCAGTTTATCTGAAAAGCACTATCAAATCGAACGCTATCCAAGGAGCCTTATGCTAGATAAGAAATCCTTCGCTGTGCTCAATTCCCTCCGCCAGACGCCAGGTATAAGCCAACGCGACATCGCCAACGCTTCGGACCTATCCCTTGGTACGGTCAACGCCGCAATGAGGCCGTCACCGAAGCCGGCCTTGTGCAGAATGGCAAGCTCACGGACGCCGGTCTCCAGGCCCTCGCCCCCCACAAGGTCGAAAACGCCATCATTATGGCCGCAGGTCTCTCCTCACGCTTCGCACCCATCTCATATGAGAAGCCCAAGGGCCTGCTCAAAGTTCGCGGAGAAGTCCTCATCGAGCGCCAAATTGAACAGCTTCTCGAGGCCGGAATCACGGATATCACGGTGGTCGTTGGCTACAAGAAGGAGTACTTCTTCTATCTCCGCCAAAAGTATGGCGTCGCCATCGTCAACAATGATGAGTACGCCTCACGCAACAACAACGGATCGCTCTATCGCGTCCGCGAGAAGCTTGGCAACACTTATGTCTGCTCTAGCGATGACTACTTCACCGAAAACCCCTTCGAGCCCTATGTCTACAAGGCCTATTACTCCGCGCAATACGCCGCGGGAGGCACCAAGGAATGGTGCATCACCACGGGCGCTCAGGACCGAATCACCAAGTCGTTGTCGGGGTCAACTCTTGGTACATGCATCGGACATGCCTACTTTGACCGCGCGTTCTCGAAGCGCTTTGTCGAGATTCTCGAAAGCGAGTACAACGACCCGGAGACCGTCGACAAGCTGTGGGAAGACCTCTACATCGACCACATCAAGGAACTCCGACATGACGATGCGCCCCTACCACACCGGCGTTATCAACGAGTTTGACTCTCTTGACGAGCTTCGTGCCTTTGACCCGCATTTCCTTGAGAACGTCGACTCTGAGATCTTCGACAACATCACGGAAATCCTTGGGTGCACCAAGGCAGAGATTCATGATGTCTATCCCCTTAAGCAGGGCCTTACAAATCTCAGCTGCCACTTTGCCACCAACGATGGCGAGTATGTCTATCGTCATCCCGGCGTAGGCACCGAGCTCCTCGTTAACCGTCGAAGCGAGTACACCGCACTCAAAAAAGCCAAGGAGCTCGGCCTGGACGATACGTTCATTCACGAGGACCCGGAGCGAGGGTGGAAAATCTCCAAGTTCGTATCGAACGCGAAGCAGCCCGACCCCCACAACGCCATCCAAATGGCCCAGATGATGAAGATATGCCGCGCTCTCCACGAATCGGGCGCTCAGGTTGAGACCGAGTTTGACTTCTACAAGGAGGCAAAGCGCTACGAATCGCTTCTCCTCGAGAAGGGTCCCATCGATATCCCGGGATACTGGGAGATGGCCGCGGAAGTCGATCGTCTCGAAGAGTATGTCAGAGCGGACAAAGCGCCAAAGTGCCTCTGCCACAATGACTTCTTCTATCTCAACTTCCTCATCGACGAGGCCAACAAGTATTACCTCATCGACTGGGAGTATGCGGGCATGAGCGACTACGCCAATGACTTTGGCACCTGCTGCGTTTGCTGCGAGCTCAACGCCAATGAGATCGACGCCGCGCTCGACGAGTACTTTGGCCGCACCGCAACCCAGGCGGAGCGCGCCCACAACTACGCCCACATCGCCCTTGCCGGCTGGTGCTGGTACCTTTGGGCTCTCCTCAAGGAAGCCGAGGGCGATTTCGTGGGCGAGTGGCTCTACATCTACTACAACTACGGGCGTGAGTACCTCACCAAGGCTCTAGCTCTGTATGAGGAGGCATAGCGATGCGTTTTGGACTGTTCAGCGGCATACTCTGGGGCCTCGATACCGTCGTCCTGGGAATTGCCCTCTCCATGGCACCCTTCATCGATACGCCGGAGGCCATTGCCTTCGCCGCCGTTGCCAGCTCATTTCTCCATGATGCTGCCTGTGCCATATGGCTCGCCATCTACATGGGCGTCCGAGGGCGTCTCAAGGACACCCCTCGCAGCCCTCAAGACCAGGAGCGGACTCGTCGTCATCGCCGGAGCCCTACTTGGCGGCCCCATTGGCATGACGGGCTACGTAATTGCCATCAACAACATCGGCGCCGCGTACACTGCCATCATCTCTGCCTTCTATCCCGCGCTTGGCGCGTTTCTCTCTTACGTGTTGCTCAAGGAGAAGATGAGCGCCAAGCAGATAGCCTCCCTGATCGTTGCCTTGTTTGGTGTCATGGCCATGGGCTATATCTCCGCGGGCGATTCCGAGATGGGCAATACCACAATTGGACTCGTTGGAGCCATCCTCGCCGTGATCGGCTGGGGATCGGAAGCCGTACTCTGCGCCTGGGGCATGAAGGACGACGCCGTGGACAACGAGACAGCACTCCAAATCCGCGAAACCGCATCCGCACTCGTCTACGGAATCGCTGTTCTCCCCCTCTTTGGCGCCTGGGGCTTTACGGCACACGCCATTCCCAACTTCGCCACGGGTATCGTCGCGCTGTCCGCGCTTGCCGGAACCGCCTCATACCTCTTCTACTACAAGGGCATTTCTGTCATTGGCGCGGCAAAGGCAATGGCGCTCAACATCTCATACTCTGCCTGGGCAGTGGCCTTTGGCTTTATCCTGCAAGGCACTGTGCCAACTCCCGCGACAGTCTTCTTCTGCATCCTCATCCTTGTTGGCACCATTCTCGCCGCGTCAGACTGGAACGAGCTATTTGGACGCAAGAATTCGTAAACAGGCGCTAGCGCTCAGATTCAAATTCGGGGCCGCCTCCGCACGGAGACGGCCCCGAACTCGTCTAGCCTCTATCGTACCGATCTACACAAACGGCCTCAGAACACCGCGGATATCGCTTCGGTATGTAGCCGACACGATTCGAGTGCCCAAGCGCGGACTCGCGGCCTCGATGATGTTTCCGCCACCGATATAGATGGCAACATGACCCGAGTAGCAGACGATGTCTCCTCTCTGAACTTGCGAAAAGTCCAGGTGGAGAAATCCACTGTGATTCCAGAGATCATTTGCATAGTGGTCGTGGCCTGGCGTGTAGTAGTGGTCATACGGGTTCATAGGGAACGTATCAACGCCACAGGCATACAGGCACTGAAGCACCAAGCCCGCGCAATCAACGCCAACGCCAGGAGCGCACGCGTAGTCCCAGATATATGGAGTGCCCAGATACTCGTAGGCACGGCCCACAAATGCGTTGATGCAGTCCTCTCGAGTGGCATCGACCGAGATGCGAGACGGAGTGGCATAGGCGAACTTGCCAGAACTATAGCTCGGAAGTGTCACGTTCCAAGAGCTCACCTGAGGATACTGCGACGGGTTCTGCCAGCCCACCTTGTCGCACGTACCGTCGGTCCAGAAGTAGCGACGGTAGCCATCGATGTAGCGAACTCCCGTAGCCATCCGCCCGCTCCCGTCGAGCCAGTAGTGCTTCCCGTCCAGCTCGAGCCAACCAGTAGCCATGCGCCCGTCGGAGTTCAAGTAATACCAGGCGTCGTTAGGGACATACACCCAACCAGTTGCCATCGTTCCGTCGCTACGAAGCCAATACCATGAGCCGCCATCCGCAAGCCAACCAGTCTTCATTGCATGCGTCGTCGGGTCAAAGTAGTACTGCTTTCCGTCAATAGACGCCCAGCCAGAGTTGAGCTTGCCATCAGCGTCCGCATAGAACCGAGAGCCATCGATATCGACCCAGCCAGAGGCAAGCGCACCGTCTTCGAGCGTCAGCACGTCATCACGAAGCGTAATCGCGGACAGCGAGCCATCATCGCTTGCCCAGCTCTTTGACCCGTCCTCGTTGTCAACCCAGGCGCCTCTCACCACACCAGAGTGGCCATTAATCTGATACGTCTTCCCATCGATCTCGACACGCCCCAGCTTGGCCGGATGCCTTGTGCTCGCGGTCTCCGAGTCATCTGAGTTCGGCTCGAAGTAGAACCTTCCAGACGGTGTATCAATCCAGCCAGAGACACATAGACCGGAGCCGTTAAACCAGTACTTGTTGCCACCGTCATCAAGCAAGCTCGAGGACAGCATCGCTCCAGAGCCAGAAAGGAAGTAGCTGCCATCAGGAAAGTCGAGCCAGCCCGTGCGCATCTTGGCAGTAGCTTGGTCCATCCAGTACCAGCTGCCGCCAATCCACTGCCAGCCAGTAAGGAGCCTTCCGTCATTGTTGTCGGGCGTCGCGTAGTACCAGCACTGGTCGACGTCATCCCACGCCCAGCCAGTCGCCATAGCACCCGAGGAAGTCAAGTAGTACTTGGAGTCTCCAAGGCTGAGGAGGCCTGTTCTCATCGCACAGTCGGACCAGTCCATCCAGTACCAGGAACCATTGACCCGGCGCCACCCCGTCCGCAAAGCACCAGAGGAGCTGGCAAGATACCACTTCCCATCGAGGAGACACCAACCCGAGCTCCCCATACCACACGAGGAATTAAAGACATAGCTCTGGGAGCCTACCTTAGCAACTTCGTTCTGAGCCGCGGCGCCTGAGCCTCCAAGCCAGTACCAGGTACCGTTCTCATAAAACCAACCCGTAGCCATGGCTCCACTGGGGAAGAGATAGTACCAGCGGCCGTCAACATACTGCCAGCCAGTAAGCATGGCTCCGGACGGGTTCATGTAGTACCAGGCGCCACCGTCCCAAGCCCAGCCCGTGGCCATTTTGCCATTAGCAGAATTCAGCCAATACCAGGCGCCGTTAATCCAGTGCCAACCGGTTTGAGACGCACCGGCGGAAGTCCAGTACCAGTCATCGCTGTCCAGCACCCAACCATTCGTATAGCCGAGCCACTTTCCCCTGTCCGTCAAATCGAGACCAGCGTCCCTCGGCAAATGCCTGGTTTACAGCCATCTTGCCCGAAGTCACATCGAACCAGTACCATGCGCCGTCAAGCAGCTGCCAGCCAGTCTGCATGACCCCTGAGCCAGGAGAAAAGTAATAGCGTGCCCCATCGATATCTTGGAACCCCGTGAGCACGACTCCATCGGAAGAGAAACGGTAACGGGCACCGTTTAGTTCAAGCCACTCGTCTTTTAGAGGTGCACCGTCCTTCCAATATTCACGGCCGGCATCCGTGTCAACCCAGCCGTCAGCCGTTGACGGCGCCTCGGATACCCCAGTTGAGGTGACAGGGTCATCCGCTGACGAGGTAGTTGGCCCAGCAACTGCAGACGGAGCCTCATCGCTCGCACTCATAGTTACCAGCGAAGCGTCTGCTCCGTTCTCGATGCCAGGCACGTCATCCGTTGTCACCTGCCCAGCAAGCGCCGGAACAGGACGGATGAGGGCCGCCATCATCAGTCCGGCCACCATGGGAAATGCAGCTTTCTTAAATCTCACTATTGTCCTCCCACCTTGGGCAATCCAACGCAACCGCTGAAGGCCAAAACTACTCCGCTAAATCAAAATATGTTAGCAACTTAGACTCCTTATCCCTTCAGAGAATCTGAAAGGAATAGACTTTACCTGCCAAAAAAGAGGGAATGGAAGGGACAGCATGAACAGAGCACAACGATTGCTAGCGCTAGGCTCATGCCTTGCGCTCTGCGCTTCTGCGGCAGCGGCAATTCCAAACACCGCGTCAGCAGAAACCGTCGCGAACTTGCCCCAGCTCGCTTCGGAAACGATCGAGGCTCCCTCTCCAGAAGAGAACAAGGCCCAAAGCGACAGCGTAACGGCAAGCGCTGAAGCCGAGGGCGAGATGCCCACATCGACGACCGAAAAAGAGCCCGTTGCCGAAGAAGTATCAGACGGTTGGCATGGCGGCACCGGATCCCTCTGGTATCAGCAGGACGGAGAGAGGCTAACCAATCGTTGGTTATACGACAACGGAAGCTGGTTCTACTTCTCTGAGGAGGGAATTGTCCTCACTGGAGTTCAAAAGATTGACGGCTCTCTTTACTGCTTCGATAACGATGGCCGCATGCAGGTTGGCTGGACGCTCTGTGATGGCACCTGGTATCACGCCAAGCCCTCTGGAGCTCTCGACATCGGCTGGCTTTACACGGGCGGGAGCTGGTATCTTCTCGCCGATGACGGCTCAATGTTGGCCGGGATCCAAGAGATCAACGGAAGCAGCTACCTCCTCCAGGTCAACGGAGCCATGGCCACGGCTGGGGCGTCGACCCCGCGTCGGGTCGCTGGTGCTTCGCAGACGCCTCGGGTTGTCTCAAGACCGGTTGGCAATATATAAGCGGCACGTGTACCTGATCGGTGACGACCACCTTATGCTGACGGGCCTCCAAACGCGCGGCGATGCAACCTACTATCTGCAAGATTCGGGCGCCATGGCAACGGGCTGGGCGCGAGACTCATCCAGTATGTCCTGGTACCTCGCCAATGGCTCGGGCGCGCTCGCATCCGGTTGGCAGTGGGCTAGCGGCAGTTGGTACTGGCTCGACCCGCAGTCAAAGGCCATGAGCACGGGATGGCTCAATCTTAATGGCGCAAGGTATCACCTCTCCGGATCCGGAGCCATGGACACCGGGTGGCTACTCGACGCCAGAAGCTGGTACTGGCTTGATCCCTCCGTCGGAAACATGCGCACCGGCTGGCAGAGGGTTGGTGGTAGCTGGTACTTCATGGACGAGGCAGACGGCAGGATGCACACTGGCCTGCTCAACCTTAGTAGCGCCAAGTACTACATGACGCCCTCGGGCACCATGGCAACGAGCTGGGCCTATGATGAGAGCAGCTCATGTTGGTATCTCGCCTCAAGTGACAGCTCGGACGGACGCCTGCTCACTGGATGGCAGAAGGTTGGCTCAACCTGGTACTACCTACGACCAGATAGCGCTCAGATGTTCACCGGCTGGTACCAAGAGGGTGACACCCTTTATTTCTTCAAGTCATCCGGCGCGATGGCCGCAAATGAATGGGTCGATTACATCAGCGACACAAGGCTCTATATGAGCGCCGATGGCCATGCAACGTTCGAGATGCGAGATGGCCTTATCTACAAGGACCGCAATTCGGACGAGCTTGCATCGGGTTGGGTAAGGCGGGACGACTCCTGGCTATATATCAATCAAGATGGATCCCTGGCTAAGGGATGGCTCAACCTCAACGGGACTTGGTACTATCTCGACCCGAATAATGGCACCATGCGCACTGGCTGGGTCTTGGTCGATGGCCTGTGGTACTGGCTTGACTCCTCTGGCGCAATGGCCACCGGCTGGACAAACATCGGCTCTTCGCGCTGGCAGCTCGATGATTACACCGGAGCGCTCCACGAGCCCGAGCAGGCACCTTCGACCGACCTCCAGAGGAGAATCGTGGAGGCTGCCCGAGTCACCCCTAGCCCGGAGGCGGACTTTGCGCTATGTGGGTCAGCCAAGTCTTCTCCCGTGCGGGCCTCGGGTATCCAGAGGGCAACGCCTGCGATATGTTCTGGCAGTGGTGCGACCGCTCCGACCTGCGTGAGCTCAAGGTTGGCATGATCGTTGCCATCCCATCCCACACCCATACCTATCTCGGTGGCATCTATGGGCATGTCTGCATCTATATCGGCGGGGGCATGATCATGGACAATGTTGGCTATGTCCGCATCATGCCGCTCAACGACTGGCTCGAGTACTACACAACCACGTACAGCCCCAAGTGGGGGTGGTGCAACAACCAGCCGCTTTCTTAATTGTCCTCCCGCTCCCCAATCGGGATAGACTTTGAATAGCAAGGATCCTAGACGTTACTCGAAAGGAGCAAGATGAGCACCACAAGCAGAAAGGCAGCTGCCTTTATCGCCGCCTTGGCTCTCGGCGGCTCGCTGAGCGTAGCATCGGTGGCAGTTCCTCGCCTTGCGTGGGCAGATGATGCTATATCCACAGAGTCAGCTGCCCCTACCGACGAGGTGAGCGCCGCAGGCAATCAAGAGCCCGAGGCCCCCGCTTCCGACGTCCCCGAAGAGCCCGTAGAACAGCCCAAGCAGGGTTGGCAGAACGAGGACGGGACAAGGCGCTACTACGACGAGAATGGCTCGATTCACAAGGGCTGGCTCCATCTTGACGGTGCCTGGTACTGGCTCAACGAGACCACCGGAAACATGGCCACGGGTTGGCAGTACGTAAACGGCTCCTGGTATTGGCTCGACCCCGTATCCGGCGTGATGGCAACAGACCGCACGGATTGCAACGGAAGCTGGTCAGACTTCTCCGCGTCGGGAGCATGGAGCGGCTATGCCAGCGGCTGGGACCTGAGGGATGGCGCCTGGCGCTGGCTTGAGAACGGCGGGCAGCTCGCACGCGGGTGGAGATACGTCAACGGCTCCTGGTACTGGATGGACGATTCCGGCGCCATGCGCACCGGCTGGGTCAGCATCAGCGGATCCCGTTATCATCTCTCTGCCTCCGGCTCCATGGACTCCGGTTGGCTTCTGGATGGTGGAAACTGGTATTGGCTCGATCAGTCAAACGGCAACGTACGAACCGACTGGCAGTGGATTGGCGGACGCTGGTACTGGGCAGACCCCGAAACGGGTATCTGCGCCCAGAACGAGACCAGGGAAATCGGTTCGGAGCTCTACGCTTTTGATTCCTCGTGTGCGATGGGCCAGAGTGGATGGGTGCTCGCCAACAATACGTGGTACTGGGCCGGGCAGTCTGGCGCCCTTGAAAGCGGCTGGCATTATGTTGGCGGATCCTGGTATTGGATGGACCACCAGTCCAAGGCCATGGCGACCGGTCTCCTCGATTTCAATGGAACGAAGTACTACATGATGCCCTCGGGCGCCATGGCGACCGGTTGGGCCTATGACCAGACTGAAAATTGCTGGTATTACGCTACCAACTCCTCTTCTGATGGCCACCTTCTCACCGGCTGGCAATGGATTGACGGCGCCTGGTATTGGATGGACAGCACCACCGCCAAAAATGCAAACCGGTTGGCTGAGCGTTGGCGGTAAGACGTACCACCTCTCCAACTCCGGCTCCATGGACAGCTCTTGCTGGATCGACGATAGCGATGGCAGCTCTTCTCTGCTTGGCAGTGACGGTGCTCTGACGGCCAGGATCGTCGATGACAAGGTCACCATGGGCGACGGCTCCAAGCCCTCCGACGGTCTTACCCAGATTGGCGGAGCCTGGTTCTACATCGTTGACGGCACGATTCAGCACGGCGCTATCGACATTGATGGCACGACCCACCTCTTTGATGAGAAGACGGGCAGGGCGGTCACCGGCTGGCACGCGGACGAGAACGGCGCTCGTTATCACTATGACGAGAAGGGCGTAAAGCAGGTCGACTGCTGGGTTCTCGATGGCTCATGGTATCTCCTGGGCCAGGATGGCAGCCCGCTAACGGGATGGCAGAACCAGGGAGGTGCCTGCTACTATCTCGACCCGTCTTCTGGGGCCATGAAGACCGGCTGGCTTAAGACCGACGGCGATTGGTACTGGCTCGATACAACGAGCGGCGCTATGAAGACCGGCTGGGTCTGGGATGGCGCCAATTGGTACTACATGAACGCTAGTGGCAGGATGCAGACCGGCTGGCTCAATCTGAGCGGAACCTGGTATTGGCTTGACACCACGAGCGGCGCCATGGGCACCGGTTGGATCTGGGATGGCGGCGCATACTACTTCTGCGCCTCCGACGGGCACTGGATTGACGTCAACGTTCAGTGGCGCGATATGTTCAACTGGGCGCAGGACTACTCAAGCGCCACGAACTACCTCATTCTCGTTGACACGCAGAACTGCAGGGTTGGCATCTATTATGGCCGCTATGGCGCATGGGCTCCCGCAAAGGAGTTCATCTGCTCGCCCGGCGCTCCATCAACTCCCACCGTCAAAGGTCAGTTCACGGTTCAGGACAAGGGCTACGTCTTTGGCCATGGCTATAGCTGCTACTACTACACACAGTTCCACAACGACTATCTGTTCCATTCGGTCCTGTACTACCAGGATACGTTTAGAATTCAGGACGGTCGTCTTGGCCAGCACCTCTCCCATGGCTGCGTCCGTCTCGCCATCGAGAATGCAAAGTGGATCTACGACAACATTCCTCGCGGCACCAAGGTTGTTATCTGGTAGAGCCCAGAGAGCATAATTGTTGACGACCCTGTTGGAGAAATCCAACAGGGTCGTTTTCGTTTAGGCAGGCCTTTATAATGTAAAAATCGCAGCTATGAAATGGAGCTCAAATGATGAATAGTAAGGCTGCTTTTTTCCTCAAGCACCTGCCAGCGCTGCTTGTTCTTACCCTCTTCCTTGCAGCCCCTGTCAGCGCCAGGGCAGACGCCCTATCTGACCTCTATGGAACGACATACGACCGCAGCGAGGTTATTGAAGCCGGCGAAGCCGATGACCCCAATGCCGAGCCGGACGATTTATCAGATAATGATGTCCAGACCTATTCGCTGGACGACAGCTCTGGCATCGCTTTGTATAGCGAGCAAACCCAGTCCGTCTCGCCACGGTACGTTTCATCCGAGATGCTCTACTTTTGCAAATGGGAGAGCGGGCAAAACTATAACCAGGGCCTTAGCTGGGGCGATGGATACCATGCAATGGGCTACTTCCAGTTTGACAACCGCCATGACCTTGGTTCATTCCTAAAGGCAGTCTATGACTATAATCCGTCTAAATACTCAGCGCTTGCAATCATAGGGAGCCGCTATAAATGGGACGTGGACGGTGAAACGCGTAGTGGCGGCTCCTTCACGCAACTCGGCAATGACCTCAATCAGCCTGGCATGGCGCCTATGCCGCAGATTCCAGCGAGTTCTCGGCACTTCAAAATGATTGGGCCTACACGCAGTACTTGACGGCCCTGTCGGCATTCGCGGAAGCCTTCGAGCAATGGGCATCGATATCGATAATCGCTCGGACAGCGTGAAGAGCCTCGTATGGGGCATGGCAAATCTATTTGGGCAAGGCGGCGGAAGCGGCTATGTCTCGAGCGGCCTCTATTACGGGGCCAACTGGTTCATCAAGAACTCCGGCGTCAACGGCGCTATGGATGATGGGCAGTTTGTTGAAACGCTCTGCGATTACGTTATCAATAATGTCGCCCGACGCTATCCGTCTCAGCCTGAGTACTGGCAGGGTTGGCAGAATCGCTACAAGGATGAAAAGGCCCATTACCTCTCCGTAATCAGACGATGGGTTTACGAAAACGGAACCTGGTACCTTGAGACTGTGTCCGGGGGAGCAAGAACCAAGGGCTGGGCATACGTCAATGGCTCCTGGTATTACCTCGATCCCAATTCGGGCGCCATGAGAACTGGATGGGTTCTTGTTGACGGCTCTTGGTACTGGCTGGATTCTTCCGGTGCCATGAAGACGGGCTGGCTGCTGCTTGGGAAGACATGGTACTGGCTGAACAGCTCCGGAGCCATGGCCACTGGATGGCAGCTCATCGGTAGCTCCTGGTACTGGTTCAATCCCTCTTCTGGCGTCATGGCCGCATCCAGAACCCTTATCGACGGGCTCTGGTCAGACTTCGCAAGCGGCGGCTCGTGGATTGGGTATTCCTCTGGCTGGGATACGAGAGATGGGGCCAAATACTGGCTGGAAAACGGATCAAGAGCAGCCGGCTGGCGCCTGATAAGCGGAAATTGGTATTGGTTCGATCAAAGCGGCAAGGCCGCAATTAACAGGACTGTCTCCTTCGGCTCATCGGTTTACGCGTTTGATAGCGATGGCCGCATGGGAGAGGCGGGGTGGTGCTTTGCAAACGGCACTTGGTATCTCGCATCAGAATCCGGCGTGCTCGTAAATGGCTGGCGGCGAGTCGGAGGTGTTTGGTACTGGCTTGACAAATCAACTTATGCCATGAAGACAGGCTGGTGTCTCCTTGGGAGCACCTGGTACCACCTATCCTCTTCCGGCTCTATGGACACCGGCTGGTTCCTCGATGGCAACACCTGGTATTGGCTAGACCCCTCGAATGGTGACATGAAAACTAGATGGCAGTACATCGGAGGAGCTTGGTATTACCTCAACCCCAATGGAGGAGCCATGCAAACGGGCTGGATCCTTGATGGGAAGACCTGGTACTTCCTTGATGGCGGCGGTGCTATGCAATCTTCACGTTGGATTGGCAGCTACTACCTGCTTTCCAACGGCGCCATGGCAACAAGCCAGTGGATAGGTCCCTATTACGTTGACAGCAGCGGACGTTGGGTACCTGGAGCATAGTCGGTTCTCTTTTCAAGCAAGCGGCTGCGGATGTAGCTCCATCCGCAGCCGCTTTGTCTTAGTCCATCTGAGCGCAGTTTCTACACTGCCGCTTCGCGCCAGATGCTAGCACCGATTGAAGTGTCGGATACGTTTGATAGTTCGATACAGAGCCCATGGTCCTGCACCAGTGATTGTGATAGACATCGCTGTTTCCGACTCGATAATAAGGTCCTTGCCCATAGCCCGGAATCCAGGCACCGTCAGAGCCTACATAGTAGGGCCCAATCCATTGACTGGTCGCCATTGCCCCGGAGCCAGAAAGATAGTAGTTCCCCACCCAAGCATTAGAAGCCATGGTCCCCGAGTCGTAGAAGTAATACCAGGTGCCACCGATAACCTGCCAGCCCTTGGCCATCGAGCCATTGCCAAAGAAGTAGTACCACGTGCCACCAACGAGCTGCCAACCAACCTGCATCGCGCCAGACCCACCAAGCAGATACCAGGTACCGCCGTCAAGCAGCCAGCCGGTTTGCATAGCGCCGGAGCCTTCCATGTGATACCAGGCTCCACCCGTGCTAATCCACCCAGTCTGCATGAGACCAGAAGAGTCCAGGAAGTACCAGCTTCCGCAATATGAAAGCCACCCAGTCTGCATAGCTCCGGATTGGTTCAGATAATACCAAGCACCATTGAGATCCAGCCATCCGGAAGCCATGGCCCCACTGGCTCCCAAGTAGTACCAATTCCCAAGCCACTTCCAGCCGGTGACCATCGCGCCGGACGGCTCGAGATAGAACCACTGCCCAGAGACAGACTGCCAGCCCGTTTTCATCGCTCCAGACGGGTCGAGGTAGTAGCGAGCCCCACCATCATCAAGCCATCCGGTCTTCATGGCTCCGGTCGACAGGTCGAGGTAGTACCAGCTTCCATTGACATAAGCCCATCCTCGACAGGCCTGGCCGGTAGAGTCGCAATAATACCAAGTCCCGTTATCTAGATTCCATCCGGGGTGACCCGAGGTAAAGCCTTTGGGGCGATATGACGCGCTTACACTAAACGCAGCTGCACTTGCTTCAAATCTAACGTCAACTTCACTGGAACTCGTTTCCCACCTCATTTCATTGAGCTCGCTAGCCACGATCCCGTTGATGATTCCCGAGATACTCTCTGAATCGTTTGCATTTGTAGCGGCAACGCTAAACGAGGTCTCCTTCGCATCAAGATGCTGCTGAATCTCCGGTGCATAGGCGTCCGCCCACTTCTGGGCCTCACCGTTACGCACGAAGTAGTTATTCGCAAGCGTCGTCTCGTGGGCTCCATACGTGGAGCCATCCGAGCCCTTCCATTTGCCATGCGCAATGGCCATAAGATCATCGTTCAGGCCAAAGTAGAGATGCCTTTGGTCAAAGCCATACCAGTTATCGCTCGTGTCATCCCACGTGCAATCGACCTGGCACCACTCGTCATCAATCTTCACGGCGTTCCAGGTATGGCCGTCACCGGCATCGCGGGTCTCCTCATTCTCGATGCCTGCAGTCGCAAGAAGCTTGGAATAGGCCTCCTCATACGCCTGGCACGTACCCGTCCCTCGGCAAAGCGCACTCTCGGCGCTGCTCCACGTCAAGGAATTGTCATATTCCAGCTGCTCAAGCAGCCAGTCATGGAGCCAGAGAGCCTTCTCGTACTCGGAGCCATCGGTCTCGGCATTGCACTGCGCAACGGCCTTGGCAACACGATTAGAGACTGAAGGATAGTTCGAATCGGAGACCTTTACAGACACGGTCTTGCGAAGATACAGGCCCGTGTTCGCCATGTCCATGACCTGGAACTGGAACTGGTAGGCTCCAGAGGCCATCGGCGTGAACTGATAGTCCGTCTCGGCCTGAACTCCCGTATAGCCAGGCATGTGAGCCGGGTCCATGACAGAGTCGTAGCTTCCATCAGTGTCGAAAATAAAACGGCGCGGACATGTAGTACTTGTACTGGCCGCTCCCGCCGCTCGCTGAGACGTGGAGTGTCAAGGGCTGCCCCGCTACGGGATCGTTATACGAGACCGCAAGAGTGATGTCCCCTGCCGTCTCTGACTCGACATGCGCATGGCCGCCTTCTCCAGCAAACGCCGGACTTGCAAAGGCGCAAACCCCAGCAATTGCCACAAACAGAGCGGCAATTATCCCGAAGAGTCGCTTTCTCATATGTTCCTCTTCCAACCAGATATAAATAAGGAGTGCCACCCCCTAGACAGGAATGGCACTCCTCAAATTAGCACGTATCAGGTTGTTTTAAGACGCGAGCGGCGCTCTTGTCCTCAAACGGTTTCGGCGTCTATTTAATATCTTTAAGAGCAATCTCCTGCGCCAACGTCGTCAGCTTCTACGAAGAGTAACGACATTCTCCTGAAGCCTAAACAGCCTCCACAGCAGGATTGCGATAACGGCAAGGAACACGAAGTTCGAGGCCGACTGAAAGCCTAGGAGGTCAGCTATCACATACACAAGCTGAGGAAACGCCGCCGCAAGGATCAGCAGGGCCGAAAGCCCCAGCCAAAAGAACGTGTCATGCGTGTCGAACTGAGACTTCTTGATCTTTCGTGCCACCAGAACGAGAAGCAGCGCGGCACCAATAAGAAGAAAAATGCGAAGGTTTCCCGTCATAGCTAGCTCCTAAACCACTGGGAGAAGAGGATTGACATACAGGTGTTGGCCATATAGCTAATCGAGCGCGAGAGATTGAGGTAGCTCTCCCCCGCCGAACGCTCGCGCATACTCACCTGCACCTCGTCGACCTTGAAGCCCCTCCTAATGAGGCAGGCCAGGGTATCGGGCTCTGGTGAAAGCCAGTCCTCGGTGGCAAACAGCTTGACGGCGCGCGCATTGTAGAGCCTCATACCAGAGGTGGGATCCATGATGCGCTTGCCCGTGGTGAGCTTGATCATGCCGGAGATGAGGTTGGAGCCCAACATGCGCAGACTCTTTGGCTTCTCCTCGGTCACGAAGCGAGAACCCACGACGATGTCCGCGCCCGTTGACTCCATGTCGGCAACAAGCGAGGCAATGTAGGCAGGATTATGCTGGCCGTCCGCATCGAACTGAATCGCCATGTCGTAACCATGGCGAAGCGCATACTTCATGCCTGTCTGAACGCCACCCGTAAGACCAAGGTTGGTAGGATGACTCACATAGTTGAAGCCGCTAGCCTTACATAGAGCCAACGTACCGTCGCGCGAGCCATCGTTGACGACAACGTAGTCGATATCGGGAGCAACTCGCTGAAGCTCTTCGATAGTCGCGACGAGCGACTCCTCCTCGTTATACGCGGGGACAATGGCAAGGACACGCGACTCAGCCCGATTCGGAACGTTCGTTGTTTCAATAGATGTCATGTAGCTCCACGGTTTCGCATCGACTTCATTCTTCTGAAGTATAGTTAAATCTGATGTTCGTAATCCGTGTTGAAAACATCGCTTCAGTCCTCCATTTTCAAGGAGGTTCGCTTTGTTCTCAGCTTCCGATCACGCGTTCGCCCTCTATACCTACGGATAATCTCCCTATCTCGGTGAGTGCGTCGAATCCCTCTTGAGCCAAACGACTAAGTCGCACATCCTCATCTCAACCTCAACGCCAAACGAGAGCATCTCCTCCACGGCAAGCAAGTACGGTGTCAAGCTCTTCATTAATTCGGGCAAACCGGGAATTGCTCATGACTGGAATTGCGCGATTGAACACTGCGAGACCCCGCTCATCACCATTGCCCACCAGGATGATCTCTACGAGTTCCGTTATACGGAGCGAATGCTCGACAAAGTAAACAGCTCGGCAAGACCGCTCATCTTCTTCTCCGGCCATGGCGAGCTTCGCCCCGAGGGCAAGGTTACCAGCAACAAGCTTCTTAACATTAAGCGCACGCTGCTTAAGCCCCTCGAAGGCGGTCGGCTTAACAGCTCGAGGCTAGTCCGCAGACGCTGTCTCTCGCTTGGTTCGCCCATCTGCTGCCCTGCCGTAACTTACGTCATGCCCAACCTCAATAAGCCCATGTTTGTGGAAGGTTTTAAGTCTGACCTCGACTGGCAAGCTTGGGAGAAGTTCTCGCGCACGGAGGGCTCGTTTGCCTACGACCCCGAGGTTCTCATGTGGCACAGAATTCATGGCGGTTCCGAGACATCGGCCCTCATCAAGGACAACACGAGAACCAGGGAAGACCTGGCCATGCTCTCCCTCTTCTGGCCCAAGCCCGTTGCCAAGTTCATCAATCATTTCTACGCAGCGGGGCAGAAGAGCAACGGGTAGACAAGGCATGTAGAACTCCGGGCAGGCCTCAGACCAAGCCTGAGGTCCAGGAAGAGTCTCAGTACACCGGAGAAGAGCGCAAAGCATCCCGCGGGATTTCCACCGCAGCAGCCTGGATGCATAATGCGCCCGTGCCTGCGCGCGTGACCGGCCCATGGGCACGCAGTTCGCCCGTTACGCAGCCGACGTCAGTCGAAGAGTTGGACCCGGCGAGCCACTTGCTGACGGTCTGCCAACTCACGCCCATCCGACGTGCGGCCTCGACGACGAGGCGCTGTGGGCCAACGTGGGCGACGAGACCCACGCGACCCAGCGGGTCAGCCTTGCGTTAAGAACACCTTGCGATGAGACCGAGCTATACGGCCACCATTATTCCGAGACGCCATCGCAGGTATCAGCGGCTCTCAACCCGTCAACAATAGTCGAGACGGAGTTTAGGCTCGGGTTTAAAACCGATACCAGCTTGCTAACAGCATTAATGAATAGTATTGGCCGGTAAAGCAAATGCAGCTCCTATCCCCTGTCGTGGAATCACTTTTTGCAAATCACTTTTAGATAGTCATTCCACATTCCACAGATATAGTCTGCCGCCAGCAATACGCTCTCTTCATCAGAAAGCGGACGCGTTGACTTCTGTTGCATGATTCCCGTTGTGGAGGCAAGGCCAAACCTGCAGAGCACTCGTTCAAGCATACGAACGCCCTCTGGCCTGTTAGAGTCCTCTATCGCCATAATCGAGAAGAAGAGCGCCCGAAGCAATATATCTTGCTTGTATCGGACAGGCAGGTTCTTCCCAAACCGCTGCTCGTAGCTAGCTAGCCTCTTCTCGCTGGTATCAACTGTGCCGACGGTGTAGTAACGATAGCTTCGGGCGCGAGTCCGCCCAGCTGGCGCAGCGCCACCCACCCGAACTCGATATCTTCTCCGCAAGAAGAGAGTGCTTGTCACACCAACTAAAGCCCAGAATAACGCAACCTCGAGCTGAAATGCGATGCTCGACTGGTCGAAGACCGCCAGTCCTTCTTTGGCAACGGCACCGATAACGTAGCAATCCGCTGCGAAAGAGATCAGGCAGGAAAGGAACGCTTCAATTAGATAGGGGCCAACCCTATCCCACAATTTATGGTGCGAGGCCTTAATCGTGCTCAGTATTACCCAGTACATAAGAGTGGGGACAAATGACGCCAGCGTGCCTAACTCCCCGTGCAGCGCACCAATTAGCCCATTGGCCAACAGAACAACGACTATGCAAAAACAAGGATGGAGCAAGAATCCGATAGCTAATGTTCTCCTTTGAGCCCTCCGAGTCGTATTCATCCTCAACGCAGTACGAAGAGAGCGAGAACGGGCCAAAACGCCGAACTATACAGACGCCGGCCGCCGCAACAAGACAATAAATAACAACGATTAACGTATCCAAAGGTACGGCCCCATAGTTTGCAGACATCTATATATTACAGACCAGCAGCCTCTGGGCTTAGGAGCCTAAGCGGTGGCCTCGCGAACGCTCTCATCTCATTAAGCGCAACCGTTCGGTCGATTACCCCAGCCCCGTCCCTACCCAAATATCAATGAAACAGGTGTGACCAGATTTGGTGGCGTCACGCCATTCTTGACCGCAATGATGTTGTCGGCAACCGTCATGCCCATTCGCAGGTTTGTCTCGTACGTAGCCGATCCGGCATGGGGCGTAACAAGGACGTTCGGCAAATCAGCAAATGACGGAGCGGGCCCCGGCTCCTGCTCGTGCACATCGGTCGCATATCCCATTAGTTGGCCAGATTGCAACGCCTTTTCCAGGGCTTCTTTTCTGATGATTCCCCAGCGCGAGGTATTAACAAGAATTGCGTCTTCTCGCATCATCCTTAACTCTTTGGCGCCAATCAGGTTGGTGGTTGATGCGGTAAGCGGCGTATGAATAGTCACGATATCGCTTCGCTTAAGCAAATCGTTCAAACCCGTGAACATCAACCCCGTCTTTGCCGCATCGGGCCGCTGACGAATGTCGTTTCCCAGGATATCCATGCCAAAACCCATCGCGCGCCGCGCAACAGCAAGGCCAATGTCACCCACGCCAATGATGCCAATCGTCTTGCCATATAGACTGCGCCCAGCACGCTTTTCCCAGATACCAGCCTTGAGGTCATTGTTCATCTGGGTAATGTGCCGCTCAAGATCAAGGATGAGACCAAACGTGAGATCAGCCGTCTCCTCGATGTTGACCCCAGGGGTGTTAACAACCATGACGCCCTTGTCTGTTGCCGCCTTGTAGTCAATGCCATCTATGCCGCGACCATGCCGAGCAATGACCTTCAGCTTTGGCAGGGCGTTAATCACGCGTCTCGACATGCCATTGACGCCAAGAATGACGGCATCGGCATCCCTTGCGCAGCCAATCTTCTCGGCATCGGTCAGCACGCGGCTATGCTTAATTATCTTTACCTCGCAGCCGGCATCTTCAAGCCGTTGTTTTGGCTCCGTCGTAAAGACGCCAAACGTTGCAGCGAAAGAGACGACTTTGAAGGAGGCGTTTTGCATTTCCAAGACTCTTCTTCTTGAATAAATAATCTGAACAGAAGAATAAAACAGGTCAGCAAAATCGGGCCGGGCCATTTCCTCAGATTGGCCCGGCCCCATCTTCGCCACCTTGCTGCAGACAACTAAATCATTTCGAGCATCGCGCAGTGAAGCCTCTTCCTAGCAATCGGGTCCTCGCTATTGAAATGGCGCGAGCCAGCGATATAGCGCTCAAGCGCATCAAGGTTCTCCTCCTTGGAGTCAATGCCCAAATCCGAAAGCGTGAGCGGCATTTCCATGCTTCTCAGCATGCTCTTAAGGCCAGCCTCTTCCTTCTCCAATCCATTGAAATACAGTTGGCAGAACAGGCCAACGGCAACAATCTCCCCGTGAAGGGACTGCTTTGCCTCTTCGGTAAAGAGCGTTCGCACTCCGTCATATATCACATGGGCAATCTGAGTTTGGTTATATCCCCTCGTAGTGTTAGAGATAACGCCGGTAACGGGCACCGCGGCAAACACAACATCTTCCAGGGCCTTAGTTACCCGGCCAGCCCTGTTGTCCTCAATAGCCTGCTGCCAGCGGCTATCAAGAACGTCATAGGTGTAGCACGCGAGGTTATACGCGGTATATAAATCAAATATCCGTTGACACCAGCTCAAGGTCTGGCCTGCCGTTCAGTATCTCGATCTTCTTGGCCATTGCATCGACAATCCCGGCAGCAAGATACCGGGGCGGACATTGGGCAATCACATCGAGATCTATGTAGCACCCGTTGACCTCATGTCCATAGCGCCATGTAACATCCTTGGCTCCATCTGGTGTGTACATTACGCTCGTACATGCCCCCGGTGCGCACTGGGCAACGTTGGTGGGAATGAGCGTTGCGCCAACACCACCCAGCTCCGCAGTAGCCTTAGCGAGATCGATTATCTTGCCGCCGCCAATGCCAATGATTTGTTTTGCGTCAATTTCTGCCGCCCTGTCGCTGAGTTCCCTGGCTCCCTCGGCGCAACAGGCACCCTTCCAGATCACAAGGCTTGTTTCGATTTTTGACTCTTCAAACACGGGAACAAGACGGTCTCTCACAGCTCCCCATGAGCGCTCGCCAGCAATCACAAGAGCCTTATTGCCAAAGCGAGACAACTCATCTCCAAGCTGCTCCAACAGGCCTGACGCCTGCCTGTACCGACCCATACCAAACTTAATTGCCGAGTCCCGCGAAGACAAATCCATTAGAACCTCCATGCAAACGAAACGGTTAATGCGACGGACAGCCCATCAAGTCCTACGAAAGGTCGCAGGTACACCAAATCTCCTCGTTGTGATAGACCGCAAAGTCATCGAACCCGTAAGCCTCGGACTTGCAGGGCATGCCGTTGCACACATCTTCGAGAATGCCGTACAGCTTCTCGCCAAGAGAATCGATTGTGTCAGAGCCATCGATAACACCAGAGGTATCAAGATCGGTGTTATCCTTCATCGATTCGTACGTCTCGGGGTTACCCGTAACCTTAATCACGGGAATGAGAGCATTGCCCACGGGGTTACCGCGTCCGCTCGTAAAGATACAGACCTGTGCACCGCCAACGGCCATGCCCGACACGCTCTCGATGTCATATCCAGGCGTATCCATAATGACGAGGCCATTTTCAGACGGGATCTCGCCATATCCAACAACCTGGTTAATAGGTCCTGATCCCCCCTTGGAGATGCCTCCGAGGGCCTTCTCCTCGAGAGTAGAAAGGCCACCCTTCATATTGCCCGGGGTCGGGTTTGCTCCACGGACGTCAATACCGTTGGCAATAAATTGATGCTCGAGGTCTTGAACAATCGTGTAGATGTCGTTCCTGACCTTATCGTCCTTTGCACGCTCGCCAAGCAGGTGCTCGGTACCAATGAGCTCAGTAGTCTCTCCCAGCATCACCGTTCCGCCCTTGGAAATCAGGATGTCAGAGCAGGCGCCAACGGTTGGATTGGCGGCGAGGCCACTCGTGGCGTCAGACCCACCGCAATTGGTAGCGAGAACAATCTTGGAGGGCTCAACAGGGACGCGAGGCACAAGCCCCGCCTCGGCAACCATCTTCCGGGCGAGCGCAACGCCGTAGGCAATTGCCTTGGGCGTACCTCCAAGCTCCTGGATGGTAAACACTTCCACGGGCTTGTCAGAAAGCGAACGAACATGCTCAGCCAGCTCGTGCGGCTTAGTCGTCTCGCAGCCCAAGCCCACAATGATCGTGCCATAGACATTCGGGTTCTGGGTAACGTTGGCAAGGCAGCGGCGCATGATATCGATGCCTTTGCCAATCTGTCCGCAACCCTTAACGTTGGGAAGAGCAACCGTCCCCTCGACCTGTGCGGCAATCCTCTTGACAGTGTTGTTTGCGCAGCCAACAGTTGACAGGATTAGAACCTTGTTTCGAATTCCGACCTTGCCGTCAGGCCTAACAAATCCGCTAATCATTGGTCTTTACGCTCTCGATGTTGTGGACGTGCACATACTCCCCACGCCTAATTGCGCAAGTGGCGCGCCCGATGGTTTGGCCATACTTAGTTACAAGATCGCCCGGCTCCAAATCCAAATAAGCCAGCTTGTGATAGCGGTCAGCCGCCTCGAGCGCCTTCAGGTCGCCCACGACGGTTCCGTCCTTGCGCGTAACCGTAATCACGTCACCGCTCTGGACGGCGTCGATAACCGTGATGACGTTGTCCTTCTCGTTCATAAGCAAGGCGCGCTTATTCATGGCTCTCCGATCAAAAGAAAAGGGCGGGCGGTATTGGTGCCCGCCCCCTCGCCACTCTTACTCTTCCCAGACGATATGCTCTGGCCTCTCGCCCCTAGCCACAAGCTCGGCATTGGTAACGCAGATGTCGCCCATGTCCCTCAATGCCTCAACCGTGTAGGCGCCGATGTGCGGCGTGATAAGCACTCTTGGGTTATTGAGGAACGGGTCGTCGGAAGCAGGGGGCTCAACGCTTGTGGCGTCGATTGCGAGTCCCGCGAGCCTTCCGCTCGTCAGCGCGTCAACTACGGCAGACTGGTCGAGTATGTCGCCACGCGCCGTGTTAACGAGATAGGTCCCCGGCTTTATTCCAGCAAGAAACTTCTCATCAACAAGGTGGAAAGACGTTGGGTTAAGGGTTGCATGGAGCGTAATGACGTCAGACTCGGCAACGAGCGTGTCCAGATCTACATACTCGACGCCGTTCTTCTGGGCCCACGCCTCATCCGCCACGGGATCGTTGGCAATTACTCGCGCACCAAATCCATGGTGGAGAATCTCCGCAACGCGACTGCCAATATTACCGCAGCCAACAATACCAACCGTTCGGTTACGGAGTTCAAATCCAACGAACTGGCCACGGTCAAGCCATCTGTTAGATTCGGCCGCGCGAATGCCAAGCCAGATTTTGCGAATCAGATCAATCATTTCGCAAACGGCGCACTCGGCCACGGCCTCTCGCTCCACAGACTTCTCGACCTTTGTTGACAAAGCATCCACGCTCCCGCGCCGCCTCAACGTCAACGTTGTTGAAACCAAGACCGTCGCGAGCAACGAGCTTCATCTCCGGCTTGCACTCAAAGAACTCCCTGTCGAACTGAGGCGTTCCAGAAGTGATGATGATATTCGCATCGCCAACCGCCTCGGCGAGCTCCCTACCCCGACAGTCGCCAGGCACGCTTACGCGCCTCACGGGCCCGAGCTTCTCGAGTCGCTCCATGTGCTCGGGGATGGCATAGCCAAAAGAATTCGTGTTGGTGATCGCAATGCTCACACCGCTCGTATCCTGCCCCATGACTCATCCTTTCAAATGCAATCGGTCCGTGCTATTCCAACATGTCGTCGCAAGCGGCGGCGTACTCCTCGACCTTCTTCATGCCAACCTTCTTCTCGACGATGTACCAAACGGCAGCGAGAACGACGAGAATAATCGGGATGATGACCACAGGATTCGTGGTGCAGGCCTTGAAAATGATGTAGGACATAAGCAGGGACGGTCCGCAGAAGGAGCCGATGAGACCAGAGTCGAAGCTCAGACCGGTAGCCGTAGCAAAGCCGGTCATAGCCTCAGCAGACCAAGTTCCGCAGTAGAGAACCGATGCCATGACAACGGTGCCGATGATGAGCGAGCGGAACATGTTGCCGCGGCAAATGGCCAGGATAAGGCAGATGCGGAACGTGATGACCGCGAGGTCGGCAAACGGAAGCATGCGGTTACCAGGCAGAATCACAGCAAGAAGAATGGTGATGGGGGTCATGAGCAGCGTCAGCGTAATGACGGACTCATCGCCGACGATGACGGCAGCGTCAAGGCCAATGTGAAGCTCTCGGCCGTTGAAGTGCTTCTGGCACCACTCGCCAGCCGCCTCGGACACGGGCATAAGGCCCTCAACGAAGATCTGGGTCATGCGGGGGATGAGCACCATGACGGCAGACATGTAAATACCAAGGGTGAAAATCTTACCCGGATCATAGCCGGCAAGCGCACCAATGACGCAGCCGAGGATAAGTCCAAGCATCCAGGGCTCACCGAAGAAGCCGAGATACTTGCGAACGCCAGACATATCGATATCGATTTTGTTGAGACCGGGAATCTTATCGAAGAGCCAGTTCAGGGGAGCCGCAATGATAAGGGAGCTCTGAGCAGGCACATGAGGCAGCGAAACTCCGGGGATGCCAAAGTAGTGAGACACAAAGGGCTGCGTCCAGTCGGCGAACTTGAACGTGATGATTGACATGATGGCAACGCCAATCAAAGCGTATGCAGGGTTGCCGGTCACGAAGAAGATCAGGCCACCACAGGTAAGCATGCTGTGGTAGTTCCAAATATCGATGTCCATCGTATCCGTCAGCTTAAGAACCACCATCACGATATTGATGGCAATAACCTCGAGCACGATAACAGGAACGAGGGTGCTTGCCCAAGCGGCCGACGCAAGAGCGCTCCATCCCACGTCGAGAACATCGAGCTGAATACCAACGGTATCAACCATGGCCTTTGCCGCGGGGCCAAGCTGATCCTTCATAAGCTGAACGACAAGGTTGATGCCTGCGAAGCCAATGGCAATCGTAACACCGGCCTTAAAAGCCTTACTCAGCTTCAGACCAAAGAGCAGGGAGAGAAGCGTGATGATGATAGGCAGCATCACGTAGACTCCGGCGTTCATGATGGCGTTAAACACCGTCATGAATCCATTCAGGAATGCGTCCATGCCTCTTTACCTCACTTTCCTTTCAAACTGGTAATCCATCAAACCTATACAGACCGACAGTGCCTCTCCCGCCGGATACTGCCTACTTGACCGCGTCGAGAATCTGCTGCAGGACGGCCTTCTCGTTAATGCCCGTGAGCAGAGGAGTTCCCATGATCACCGGCGTCTGGACGGCACCCTTCTTGAACCTGCCCGAAGTAACCACAAGGTCGTAATCCTGGGCGAGATGCTCCACCTCCTGGACGCGACATTGGTTGTACTTGACCTCAACGCCGTTCTCCTTGAGGTAGTCGGTCACCTTGTGTGCGACCATTGTCGACGTCACCATGCCGTTGCCACACGCAAACAAGATCTTCTTCATCTGGCTATCCTTTCTTCCCCCGCGACCCGTGCCGCGGTTTTAAACAACCTACGCAAGTTGACTACTCTGCGAATCGAGGAGCGAGAAGCTCGTAAGCCTCATGGGCATTGCTTTCGGCAAGCTTCTTGGCAAACTCCTGGTCCTGGATAACGCCGATGATCTTCTGAATCATCTCGAGGTGGGAGTGAGCCTCGTTAAGTGCAAGCATGAAAACGAGCCTCACGGGCGTCGTGGCGTCGGGGTCATCCATGCGTCGCCAATCCACTGGCTTGCGAAGAATGCCAACGCAGACCGCGGCCTCATTAGCGTTCTCGGCGTCGCAGTGAGGTATGGCCACGTTAATCTCGCCGACCTCGAGCGCCGTGGGATAGTTCTTCTCGCGCTCAGCCAAGCACCCATATAGCTTTCCTTAACGCTACCAAGCTCATAAAGGTGGTTTGCCAGTACGCCCTCGACCTGGGCCGTGCTCTCGGGATTCTCAAGATCCAGAACGAGCGACTCGTTGAACTTAACTCCTGCCATCGCTACCACCTCACGCGCTTCTCGAACTCAGTAATCTGGTCCGCCAGGGCCGACGAGTTCATCTCTCTGATGTCCTGCTTGTCGAAAATGCCGGAGCCAATTCCGGCGTAAGAGCAGCCGGCATCGAAGAACTCCTGGACGTTGCCGCCGTTAACGCCGCCAACAGCCATGAGAGGCAAGTAATCCAGAGGAGCTTGCACGTCGCTAAAGTACTTGGGGCCCAGGATGCCCGCGGGGAACACCTTCACGATGTCGGCGCCCTTGTCGAACATCTCAACGATTTCGGAGGGACTAAACGCCGCGGGGACCGTTACCACACCGGCGTCCTTCGCAATCTCAAAGATTCGGTCAGAGAAGTTAATGGGAGACAACATGAAGTGCGCGCCCGCCTTAACGGCGGCAACCGCGCGTTCTTCCGTCGTGACCGTGCCGGCGCCAATCTTTACCTCGGAGCCAAACTCCTCGTTAAGCCTCTCGATAATGCCGGCAGCGCCTGGAGTGTTAAACGCAACCTCAACGGCATTGAGCTTCGTGCCAACGAGCTGCTCGACCACGCAGCGGCATTGCTCGTATGTATAGCCTCGAAGAATCACCGTCACCTTGGGAAAATCAGCATTCTTGTCAAACATCCAGCTCTTCTCCTCTCCCTGTTAGAACCAGAGTCATGGCCTGCAGTCATCAAAGCGTTTGTCTTTATAAATGCATAATTCACTAAAGCTGTGAATTACTGGTTCATATTTTCTTCACTTCTGATAAAGCAGTAAAGGTCAAATCCGTAAACGGCAAATTGCCAGGCTGATAACGCAAATTACCTGCATTTTATTGAAATGATAAAGCACCGTTTACCGAATACTAAATTTTGAATTTCTTTGAGATACCCCCCCCTACCACGTATTCCGCTTATTACAAAGTGCATATTTTCATTTTGCTTTTGTATATCTCAACATTCATATGTTAAGCATCTACATATTTCCTCCATATTTCATGCTCTTAATGAGCGGTCGCAGACGCACACACTTTGCGAGGCGATACCATGGGCCTAGCCGCGTAATCGGGGTTTTCCTCATCAGCGGCGCCTATCAAGCGACTCCATCTATCGGGAAAGGGGACTTCCCATGCAGCGAGCAATTGACAAGTTGGAGCCCTTCCAGAGGGCCATCTCTAAGGCTCACCTTGCGGCGGCGGGTGTATCCATTGACTCTCTCGAGAATCCGGACAAGCCACTCATTGCCATTGCCAACAGCTGGAATGAGCTCTGCCCCGGCCATGAGCCGCTGCGGCAGCTTGCCGCCGAGGTCAAGAAGGGAATCTTGGAGGCTGGCGGCGAACCCATTGAGTTCAACACCATTGGCATGTGTGATGGCGTGGCGCAGGGCCATGCAGGCATGCGCTACTGCCTGCCCCACCGCGACCTTATCACGGACTCGTGCGAGGCCATGATCGTGGGCGAGGGGTGCTTTGACGGCGTTGTCTATATGGGTAGCTGTGACAAGATTATCCCCGGCATGCTCATGGCCGCGGCGCGCATCGACCTGCCCGCCGCCATCGTTACCGCAGGCCCCTGCTATGACGAGATCAAGCCGTCCGAATCCAAGGCCCTGCGCGCTCGCTTCCTGGCGGGAGAGGCCACCGAGCGCGAGGTCATCGAGGGGACGCTTCGTTACTACACGGGTCCCGGCATCTGCCCGTTTTTGGGTACGGCCAATACCATGGGCTGCCTCTGCGAGGGTCTTGGCATGATGCTTCCCTATGGAGCGCTGTGGCCCTCTTCCACGAGTCAGCGCCGCTTCTCTGCCAGGCGTACGGGCGCCGCGGTTGTTGACCTGGTGCGCAGGAACATTAAGCCCAGCGACATCATGACGCAGGCTGCGCTCGACAACGCAGTGGCACTGCTTGCCTCCATTGGCGGGTCGCTGAATGCGCTCATTCACCTGCCGGCCCTGGCCGACGAACTGGGCCTTGAGTGCACGTGGGCAAAGGTGGCCCAGACCACCTCGCACACGCCCGTGGTCTGTAACGTGGTGCCTAACGGTGACATCTCGTGCATCAACCTGTACAAGGCGGGCGGCATCCCTGCCGTGCTTAAGACCACCGAGGGAAGCCTCGACACCTCAGTCATGACGGTGGCGGGCAAGACGATGGGTGAGGAACTGGCAGGCGACATCCCCGTTGACCGCTCGGTTATTCGCACACAGGATGACCCCGCCTCTGTTGCGAATGGCATTCAGGTGCTCTACGGCAACCTTGCTCCCGAGGGAGCGCTGGTGAAGACGAGCGCCGTGCCTGCCGAGCAGCATGTCTGGAGCGGTCCTGCCATGGTGTTCAACTCCGAGGACGAGGCGTTTACCGCGTATAACGAGAACCGTATTGCTGCTGGTACGGGTGTTGTGGTTCGCTATGAGGGACCAAAGGGCGGCCCGGGAATGAAGGAACTCCATCGCGTGACGGAGATTATGAAGGGCATTCCCAACTCGGCTGTTATCACTGACGGGCGCTTCTCTGGTGCATCGGGCGGGCTGTCCGTTGGTTACCTGTGTCCCGAGGCGCTCGACGGCGCGCCCATTGCGCTTGTGGAGGATGGCGACATCATCCACATTGACCTGAGCCGCAACCTCATTGAGCTTGAGGTGAGCGAGGAAGATTTGGAGCGTAGGCGTGCGACGTGGGAGCCGATGATTCACGAGAACGGCGGAAGGCTCCTTGCTCGTTATGCCAAGCAAGTGGGATCCGCAAAGACGGGTGCCGTTCTCAGTTAGAGACTCATTTTCCGTTGGGACTGCGGACTAGAAGTTGGACCATCCAGCGATGGTCGGATTGGAGTCCGCATGTACGCCAGGGAGAAGATCGAGGAGGCGCTGGAGCCCTCTCGCTTGGCTTCTCGTCCAGCCAGGCCGCCGAGCTCGCGGGCGTCGCCCCGTCGACCGTCGAGCACTG
>ENA-OQED01000133-OQED01000133.1-human-gut-metagenome-genome-assembly--contig:-NODE-133-length-29321-cov-1.350038_pt1 | contig 29321 bp, 29 predicted proteins | sample MGYA00242790_ERZ504625 | MGnify/ENA primary metagenome ERZ504625 (study PRJEB26092, sample SAMD00036345) | human gut metagenome | host: Homo sapiens | study: EMG produced TPA metagenomics assembly of...
CCCTGAAAGGCGTGGTGTCGCTGTTCAAATCCATCAATCAAATCACGCGCCGCATCAAGCCGGAGCTTGAAATTGATGGCATTGTTCTGACCATGGTGGACCGGCGCACCAATCTAAGCAAAGATGTCTGTGCCGCTTTGCGGAGTTCCTACGGGCACGCGCTGAAAATTTATCGCACCGAAATTCCCGTGAGCACACGCACTGCGGAGAGCGCCTCCAGCGCCCACAGCGTACTGAGCTACGATGCCAGCGGTCCTGCAAGCATCGCCTATAAAACCTTGGCAAAGGAGGTACGTGGACAATGAGAGAGTACAGGCAGCAACATCATACTCCCCTCACTCGATAATCTCTTTTCCAGCGAGCAGGAACGGCAGGATGCCAAGTTAGAGAAAATCCAGATCCTGCCGCTGTCTGAGCTGCACCCCTTTGAGGGGCATCCGTTTCAGGTGCGTGACGATGAGGAAATGGACAAGATGGTGGACAGCGTCAAAGAATATGGCGTGATGACACCTGCCATCGTTCGCCCGCGACGGGACGGCGGATATGAAATTGTAGCTGGACACCGCCGCTGCCACGCCAGCCGGCGCGCCGGAGTGGACACTATGCCCTGCATTGTGCGGGACATGGACGATGATACCGCCATTATATTGATGGTGGATTCCAACTGCCAGCGCGAGCATATTCTGCCGAGCGAAAAGGCCAAGGCGTATGAAATGAAGTTGGAGGCGGTAAAAAGAAAAGCCGGTAGACCGTCAAAAAATAATTTGTCCCAAGTTGGGACAAATTTCCGTGCCGATGAGGTTGTAGCACAAGGAGCAGGAGAAAGTAGAAACCAAGTTCAGCGTTTTATCCGGCTGAACAAACTCACCCCTGACCTGATGCAGCTTGTGGACGACGGCAGACTCAAGACCACCCCCGCTGTGGAGTTGAGCTACCTGACGCCGGAGGAACAGGAAGAATTTCTCTCTTATATGGAGGAAGAAGGCTGCACTCCGTCCTTATCCCAAGCGCAGAAGCTGAAAGCTGCCAGCAAGGAAAGTGTTCTGACGAAAGACAAGATTCACGGGATCATGTCTGCCCGTTCCCCCAGCGTAAAGCCGCGCGAACCGCAGCTCACGATTGCCGTATCCAAGGTCGAACGCTATTTCCCGAGCTGTACCTCCGAACAGATGGAAAGTACCATCCTGAAACTTCTGGAAAACTACTACCGCAAGCGGCAGGATTACGAACGATGAGGTGGCGGTATGACAAGAGTTTTGATTATAGAACCGGGCTACTGCCCCTATCAGGCTGCCTTTGACAGCCCGCAGGCGGCAATTTCCGAGGTGATCGAGGGCGACAGTTTGCTGCTGAAACCGTTCGGCACATCGAAAATCGGCGTTGTGTGCAGTAAAAACCAAAGCCGGCTGAAATACAACAGACAACTGGAAGATGGTTGCACGATACGCGGTCGGTTTCTGGTTTGTGGACTCAGTGAGTCCAAAATGTTGGGGCTTTCAAAAGAACAGGCGGAGCGCTATAATCGGCTGCTGTTCTTTCCGCAGGTAGAGGATATGCTGTCCGGTGATTTGCCGGTTGCCAAGGTTCGCCCGCCGGATGAGCGCTTTGGAAGTAAAATCTCTTTTTGGGAAAGGTTGAGCCGTTAATTATAAAGGAGAATCACCGAGATGAACAAACACGATACGGTCATTGGCTATATCGAATATCTTGACTGCAACGGATGCGTTCGGGAGCGCATTCCGTATGTCGATGCAGAGAAATTCAAAACCAGAATTTACGCTTCTTTGTATTGTGGCGAACCCATCATTCCGGTTTTGTTTCCGGAGAATCTGAGCCAGCCTCTTCTCTTTGAAAAGGGCACCATTTTTCCGTGGGGATTGCGAAGAAAGAAGTACGAGCTGCTGCCGTATGAAATCTACCAGACCAACAACCGTGAGATTGCGTTTTTACGGTATGACTACACCAAAGATCATATAAATGCTGCATCCTATAAGCTGGTGTACCGCGGGCAGATGGAATGCTGGCAGACACTGGACAGCCTTTACTGCCTGCACAATCAGGAAAACCGCCCCAACGGCAGAAAGATGCGCTCTTTGTCTGTCAGTGATATTATTGTAACGCATGAGGGCGGTGAGGCACACGCCTATTATGTGGAGCCGATTGGATATAAACAGGTGGATGACTTGCTGCCGGGGCTGGAACAAACCAAGAAACGCAGCGTTGTACGCGAAGAACGATAACAAAACCAGCTCAGCAAAGGAAAATACACCCATAAATGAATTGGATTTTCTTTGTTGGTTTTTCTATCATGAAATCATTCACATTTCGTTTGTTGATTTTTTATGGTAATTCGATATAATACCTAAGTTGTTAATGATTGCTGACGAAAGCGCACAGGAGATTTTCAGCACCTATCTTTCATAAAGGAGGAACGCTTATGCAAAAGGATAAAACCGAGCTTGAGGTCACGCGAATGACTAAGGAAAACATTCAGTATCTGGATGTCTTTTTTGCCGTATGCAAACGGTATAAGGTTGATTACTACCACGCCACTGAAAAACAGCGTGCGTTCATCGATGCGGTTGCAGCACACGAATTTTCCATGAAACAAGCGCACGAAAAAGGCTGAACCGTTCCTCGGTTCCCCCGTTTATGGGCATCAAACGCAGCGAACGCAGTAACAACCGCCCCGCATAAAATTAAATTACTCGAATGGATAAGCTCTGCACAGCCATGTGCAGGGCTTTTTTATTACCGCAAAGGAGATGAAACCGATTGGCGAATTACCAAAATATTTTACGGCAGGCACATCAGGCGATTGCCGATGTAGCAGACAATGCCGACAGCTGGCGGGCGTTTTTGCGTTCAGCCGCGTATACAACGCATTACGCTTTCCCGAATCAGGCGCTTATTTACAGTCAGCACCCCGGTGCCACCATGCTGGCGGACATCGACACTTGGAACCGTGCTGCCGGGCGCTGGGTCAACCGCGGTGCGCGCGGCGTAGCGTCCCTTGGCACCGGTAATATGGCAGGCAATGTGCGGTATCTGTTTGACATCAAGGACACCCACCCTGCCGGCAAAGCCGCCAAACCATTGGGCTGGCAAATCACCGATGCCAACCGCTATCCGACCCTGCAAGCCTTGCAGGAAAAGCACAATGCCGAGAGCCTGCCGGAAATCTTTGGTCTGCAGGCAGCCTTGTTTGTGGCACAGCACGGCAAACAGCTGGACGCCGATTTACAGAATGCCGTGATCGGCAGTACGCTGGAATGGGCAAAGCCGCAGGAGCAAACGGCGATTTTTGCCAACCTCATCACGCAGAGTGCCGTCTATATGGCGGCAGTGCGCTGCGGTTTGGGCGACAGCGCCGTGCCGCAGGACGCCTTTGCGGACATTGACCGCTTTGATACCGAATCCGCAGTTTTGGCGCTGGGCAATGCCGTCAACCGCGCGGGGCGGCAGATGTTTGCCGAAATCGGCGCTGTCGTCAAGAGCATCGACAGTGTTGCAAAGACCCAGCCGAAACAGTATGATGAGAATGTAAGCAAGACGAACCAACAGGAGGTGCAGGATCATGGATATGACGAATCTGAACGGGTATCTGGTGCCCAAGATGGCAATGAAGGAAACGCACAGACCGCCGGTCGGGAGAATCGGTCTGCAGCGGGAGAAGTTCCTGCAAGAGAACCACTCCCTGCTGTACGACAAGATGCTGCTGGACGGGACGCTGTACAGCGACCTGAAACAGACCGAGCAGCGCTATTGGGAGCAGGTGGAGCAGACCATCACGAAGCTGCTGGTCAGCAACCCGGCACCGGACAAGAACAACGACCCATTGGGCTGGACGGCGCACATGAACAGTCTGCAAGCGCAGGCAGCGGAATTGGCGATGCCCATCGTGACGAGCCTGTAAATACCGAACCCACAACAGCGGAGAGCGAGCTATCGCCCTCCGCTGTTTCTGTTTCCGATGAGATTGAACTGCCGGAAAGCGTGGGGCGCGGCAACCTTGCCGAGGAAACTGCCGCCGCAATCGGTCTGCCCGCACCTGAACAGCAGCAAGAAACCATCCGCCAATTACAGCACCGCGCAAGCTGGCAGCCGCCCATCAAGGATGATGGCACCCATATCGACGAGCAGGACATTGTCGATGTTCTTGTCATGGGCAGCGGTTTTTGTGAGGGGCGTTTTCGCATACAGGAATTTTTCTCTGCCACAGTATTGCCTACAGTAAAGGAGCAAGCCGACTGGCTGAAAAAAGAATACGGTATCGGCGGGCGCACTTGGGATTTCCGAGATGGCGAAAGAGGGTTTCTGGATTATGATGCCAAGGGGCTGAGAATCAAGCGCTATGCATCCGATAACGCTCCGGATCATTTCCGCTTGCTGCCGTGGAACGAGGTTGCCCGCCGTTTGCATCTGCTGGTCCACAACGACAAATATCTGGATGAAAACAACAAGCAGGGATATGAAAAATGGGAAGCGGAACAGAAAGCCAAACGCGACGCCCGTCAAGCCGAGATAGACTATGCGGAGAAAACCATCGCGGATTTTTGTGAACGCGAAGGGCTGGGTGCACCGGATTATTCGGACCTTACGCACATCGACCTTGCCTATTCCACCACCGGGGACGGCGAACACGAAATTCAGGTGTACGCCAACTTCTTGCGCAATGAGATTGTGTATCTAGTTGACGGCTCCTTTGTGGACAGTGCGCGCTTCGACAGCACAAGGGCGCTTGCCAAGGAAGGCATTGAGGACGTTGAATTTTCGCAGTTCATTGACGATGCGGAAGCAGCGTATGAAGCATATCAGGAGCGCTACAAGCCTAAGCCCGTGGAAAAGCGCCCGCTGGCTACCGGAGATACCGTTTATCTGGAAAACGACCACCCCTTTACGGTGGAGGAAATCGGCATCTTTGATGTGCATCTGCGCGATGAGGATTTCCCGCTGATCGGGCGCGCCGTCAACCGCGGGGAGTTTGCAAGGCTGCTGGCGGCGAACCCTAAAAACAATGCGCTGGCGGCACCAGAATTACCCAATCTACCGGACGCCGGTGAGGCGGCAGAGGTTGTTGAGGGTGAAGTCTTAGAACCCGCAGAAGAATCATCTGGTGGTTTTGGCGAGCAGGTCTTGCAGGCGGCGGAACTCATTGCTCTCAAGGAAGCCTATGAGCCGAACAACTATATCCCGCCGCAGGACCCTGTACCCCCGCGCACACCACGCGAAAAGTTTGCAGCCAACATCACCGCCATCCGCACCCTGAAATCCATCGAAAAGCGTATGGCGGACGGCGGTCCCCACGCAAACGGTGAGGAGCAGGAAATCTTAGCCCAATACTCCGGCTGGGGCGGTTTGTCCGATGCCTTTGAACCCAACAAAGACAGCTGGCACAGCGAATATACCGAGCTGAAAAGCCTGCTGACAGAGGAGGAATACGCCGCTGCCCGCAGCAGCACCCTGACCGCCTTTTACACCCCGCCCGAAGTCATTGACGCAATGTACACCACCCTGCGCAAAATGGGCGTGGGTGCCGGAACGATTCTGGAACCCAGTATGGGTGCGGGCGCGTTTTTTGGGCAAAGCCACAGCTATTTGTATGAGCCGACCACCAGATTGTTTGGTGTGGAGCTGGACAGTCTGACCGGCAGAATTGCCCGCCAGCTGTACCAGAAAGCAAACATCCAAATCACCGGCTTTGAGAAAGCCGACCTGCCCGACAGCTTTTTCGATGTGGTCATCGGCAATGTGCCGTTTGGGGATTACAGTGTGGTTGACCCGCAGTATAACCGGCTGCACTTCAAGATTCACGATTACTTTTTTGCCAAATCCATCGACAAGCTGCGCACGGGCGGCATCATCGCCTTTATCACCACCAGTGGCACGCTGGACAAAAAGAGCGAGGAAGTGCGCAGGTACATCAACGCCCGATGCGACTTTATCGGTGCCGTGCGCCTGCCGGATTCCACCTTTAAGTCAGCCGGAACCAAGGCGATGGCGGACATCATCTTCCTGCAAAAGCGTGACCGCATTCTGGAGCAGGACGCGAGCTGGCTGCACACCACCCAGACGGAGGACGGGCTTTCCCTCAACAGCTATTTTGCCGAACACCCCGAAATGGTCTGCGGCACACTGAAAACCGTCAGCGGTCCGTATGGCCCGACCCTGACCTGCGAGGCGTTTGCCGATAAGCCCCTTCCCGATGTGCTGCAAGAGGCCATGTCCCACCTGCACGCTGAATTTCACTTTCAGGACATCGAGCTGCAGGAATCCGGCGCTGTGGATGCCAGCATCCCCGCCGAACCCGATGTGCGCAATTTCAGCTTTTGTATCCGTAACGGAAAATTCTATTACCGCGAGAACGCCATTATGCGCGAGGTTTCCCTTGGTGCTACCTCCGCGGCGCGTATGCGGCAGTTGATCGAACTGCGGGACACCACACGGGACTTGATCCAAGCCCAGCTGGAAGATATGCCGGATGAAGTCATCACGGAGCTGCAAGCCAAACTCAACCGCCAGTACGACCACTACCACAGTAAGTTTGGACTCATCAACAGCCGTGGTGCATCGTTGGATATGCGGGATGACAGTGGATATTTTCTGCTGTGCTCCTTGGAAAACCTCGACAGCGAGGGCAATTTCATCGGCAAGTCGGATATGTTTTCAAAGCGCACCATCCGGGCTGCCCGCCCTGCCGAGCGCGTGGAAACCGCCAGCGAGGCGCTGGCGCTGAGTGTCGGTGAGCGCGCGGGCATCGACTTTGGGTATATGCAGCAGCTGACCGGCAAGGACAAAGATACATTGGTGAACGACCTGCAAGGCGTTATCTTTGCCGACCCCTTGGAAAAGAATTCTGATGGTGAACCGCGCTACTATACCGCCGATGAATATCTTTCCGGCGATGTGCGCCACAAATTACAGGTAGCAAAGCTGGCGGCACAAAACAACCCCGCTTTTGCTGTGAATGTGCAGGCACTGGAAACCGTGCAGCCGAAGGACTTGGAAGCCAGCGAAATTGCCGTGCGTCTGGGTGCTACTTGGCTGGCTCCTGAACTCATCAAGCAGTTTGCCGATGAATTGGTGGACGCGCCTTACTATGTGCGGGACCGCGTGAAGGTGTTGTACATCCACTGACCGGCGTCTGGAATGTGACCAACAAGAGCTTTACGGGCGGCAACATTAAAGCCACCGTGACCTACGGCACACAGCGCGCCAACTTCTACCACATCTTAGAAGAAAGCCTGAACCTGCGGGATGTGCGCGTTTTTGACACCAAGGAGGATATGCAAGGCAACAAAATCCGCGTTCTGAACGCCGCTGCCACGCAGGAAGCCCAGATGAAACAGCAGCAGATCGAGGACGCTTTCAAGGACTGGATCTGGAAAGACCCGACCCGCCGCCAGATGCTGGTAAAGGAATACAACGAACGGTTCAACTCCCTGCGCCCCCGCGAATACGATGGCAGCCATATCCTGTTTCACGGTATGTCACCTGAAATCACGCTGCGCCCCCACCAGAAAAACGCCATTGCGCACATTCTGTATGGCGGCAATACGCTGCTGGCGCACGTGGTGGGCGCCGGAAAAACCTACGAAATGGTCGCTGCGGCGATGGAAAAGAAACGTCTTGGGCTTTGCTCCAAGACCCTGATCTGTGTACCCAACCACCTGACCGAGCAGCTTGCCGGAGAGGCTTTGCAGCTGTACCCCAACGCAAATATTCTTGTAGCCCGCAGGACAGATTTTGAAAAAGCCAACCGCAAACGGTTCTGCGCCAAAATCGCAACCGGCAATTATGACATCATCGTGATCGGGCACAGCCAGTTTGAGCGCATCCCGCTGTCACAGGAACGGCAGGTCGAATACCTGCAAAGCCAGATCCACGATGTGATCAGCCAAGTGGCACAGCTGAAAGAAGAACGCGCCGAGAATTTCACCGTCAAGCAGATGGAGCGTATGCGCAAGCAGCTGGAGAAAAAGCTGGATAAGCTCAACGACCAGTCCCGCAAGGACGATGTGGTGACCTTTGAACAGCTTGGCGTGGACAGCCTGATGGTGGACGAAGCCACGCTTTCAAGAATCTTGCGGTGCTTTCCAAAATGCGCAACGTGGCTGGCATATCCCAAACCGAGAGCCAGCGCGCCAGCGACCTGTATATGAAATGCCGCTACCTTGACGAAATCACCGGCAGCCGCGGCGTGGTGTTTGCCACGGGTACGCCCATCAGCAACTCTATGGCGGAGCTGTTCACCATGCAGCGGTATTTGCAGCGGGAAACCTTGGAGCAGCACGGGCTTTCCTCCTTTGATGCGTGGGCATCCACATTTGGAGAAACCGTGACAGCCGTGGAGCTTGCGCCGGAAGGCACCGGCTACCGCACAAAAACAAGATTTTCCAAATTCTATAATCTGCCGGAATTGATGAGTATGTTCAAGCAGGTGGCGGATGTGCAGACGGCGGATATGCTCAACCTGCCGGTGCCTAAACTGGTGGGCGGCAAACCCATCAATGTGGCGCTGCCGCCAAGCCCCCAGCAAAAGCAGATGGTGGCTGACCTTGCCGACCGCGCCGAAGAAATTCGCGCCGGAAATGTAGACCCCACCGAGGACAATATGCTCAAGGTGACCAACGACGGCAGAAAGCTGGCGCTGGATCAGCGGCTGATCGACCCCAATCTGCCCGAAAACCCCAACGATAAAGTTCACGCCTGCGCCGAGAATGTGTACCGCATCTGGAGTGAAACGAAAGACAAGAAATTGACCCAGCTGGTGTTTTGCGACTTGTCCACCCCGAAACCGGACGGATTTAATGTGTACGATGATTTGCGCAATCTGCTGATTTCTATGGGCATCCCCGAAAACGAGGTGCAGTTCATCCACAGCGCCAACACCGAGGTGAAAAAGGCCGAGCTGTTTGCCAAGGTGCGCAGCGGTGATGTGCGCGTGCTGATGGGCAGCACCGGTAAGATGGGCGCAGGCACCAATGTGCAGCGGCTGCTGGTGGCCACGCATCATCTGGACTGCGGGTGGAAACCCTCTGACATTGAGCAGCGCAACGGGCGTATGATTCGCCAAGGCAACACCAATGCCGAAGTATATGAGTATCGTTACGTCACAGAAGCTTCCTTCGACAGCTATATGTGGCAGCTTTTGGAAACCAAACAGAAGTTCATCGGGCAAATTATGACGAGCAAAAGCCCTGCCCGCAGTGCGGATGATTTGGACGATGCAGCGCTGTCTTATGCCGAGGTCAAGGCGCTGGCAGCGGGCAATCCGATGATCAAAGAGAAAATGGATCTGGATATTCAGGTGTCGCGGCTCAAAACCCTGAAAACCGCCTACAACAACGAGCATTACCGGCTGGAAGATGCGATTACACAAGGATTCCCCGCAGAAATGCGTAAGACCGCCCAGCAGTTGGAAAACGCCAAAGCGGACACAGCGCTGCTACAGCAAAATACCAAGCGCGATGCGGACGACAAGGATGTTTTCGCCATCTCATTGATGGACACGGTTTACACCAAGCGCGAGGACGCGGGCAAAGCCCTGCTGGGGCTGCTGGGTATGGCGATGAACCGCACCGAGCCGGTTTCCATCGGGCGATACAAGGGCTTTGATTTGCAGATCGCCTATTTTGCGATGGACAAAATGTATCTGGCGTATCTTGTGGGCAGCGGTATCAACCCGGTGCAGCTGGGCGCGGATGCGGTCGGCAACACGGTACGCCTGGACAACTGCCTGCATAACCTGCCGCAGAGCGTGACCGACCTTGAATCCAAATTGGTGCAGCTGCAAAAGCAGCTGGAAAACGCCAAGGAACAGCTGGCGCAGCCCTTTGTCCAGGCGGACGAGCTGGCTGAAAAGAGCAAGCGCCTTGCCGAGTTGGAGGCACTTTTGAACCTGAACGAAAAGGATATCGTGCTGGATACCGTGCCGGACGAAGAGCAACAGTGTCGTTCGGACAATCGACAGCGTGGACAAGAAAGGTAGAAGGTTTTAAGATGAAGGAAAGAAGAAGCAACCGGGTCAGAGATGGCCCCCGCAAGGAGTTTTCAAGATGAAAAAATGGATCGTAATGCTTGCAATGCTGTCCGCATTGACAGCCTGCGCACAGACACCGGAACCGGAATCCGCTGAATTGACGGAGCTGTCGGCAGCGACATCCGAAAGTGCAGACGCCGAAGAAACACCTGCACCGATTTCAACTGCCGAGCCGACAGCAACCCCGGAACCTACCGCCACACCCGCGCCGACACCTTCGGCAACACCTGCCGCTACCCCCGCGCCGACTCCTGCCCCTACGCCGGAACCCACGGCAGCGCCGACGGCAGAACCTGCCCCGGCGCAGGTCAGTATGAGCTATGGTGCTGTGCCCTTTGATTTGGCGTCAGGCACCGATCAGTGGTGGAGCATCGACAGCTCGGATTCCGCTTATTGGGCGGTGCAGGAAAACATCAACGCGATGCGCGCAGCCGGTGGGCTGGCACCGCTGACGATGGACAGCGGTTTGAGCGCCGCTGCCGATGCCCGATGTGAGAGTTTTGTGGCAGGTGCGCCCTTTGATCACAGCGGTATGACCACCCGCAGCGAGATCTGCGCCGCCGGTCCGCTGAGTTCTGCCAGCGCCGTTTGCACAGGCTGGCAGGGCAGCCCCGCCCATTGTGCCAACATTATGGAGCCGAGTTTTACCAGCATGGGTGTCGGCTGCTGGTTTTGCCAGACGGCAGAGGGGCAATATACCTATTGGGTCGTGACCTTTAACTAGTTCCCACGAAAATCTCCCACAAGCCCGTTTACAGTTGTGCTTTATTATGTTATAATTAAAGCACAGTAGTAACTTTTTGAAAGGCGGTGTGTGGAGTGAATGCTACGATAGCTGTATTGAAAACGATAGCTGATGCGAACGGCGGCATTGTTACTACAGAAGAAGCATTGCGAGCAGGCACAAACCGTGTCACATTAAAACGATACGCAGACAAAGGTGTTCTGACGCGCATTGCCCGCGGACAATATACAATGACCGGATTTGTTCCAGACGAGTTTACGCTTTTGCAAAGCGGAAGCGAGAATCTTGTCTACTCTTACGGCAGTGCCATGTACTTTTGGGGACTGTCAGACCGAACGCCACACATTTTTGAATTCAGTGTGCCGCAAGGATATAACACCAGTCGCATCAAAGAACGCGATCCCAATATTCGGTTTCACTATGTTAAAGGAAGTCTTCACGGTATAGGCAAAACCACTTGCAGATCTCCACAAGGCGGAAATGTTATCCTGTATGACCGTGAACGCTGCATTTGCGACTTGGTGCGCGACAGAAATGCAATCGACAAGCAACTGTTTACACATGGACTGAAGATCTACTTTGCGTCAAGACCAAATCCCAGAAAACTTCTAAAGTATGGAAAACAGTTTGGGGTTGACGATAAATTGCGTACCTACATGGAGGTGCTGATGTGAGATCACCAGAACAATTAAAAGGCTGGGCGCGCAATGTTGCTGCCGAAAAGCATCTGCGCGCTCAGGAAATTTTGCAGATGTTTATGTTTGAACGTCTGCTGGAACGACTGGCGGCTTCGCCGTATCAGAAAAATTTCATTCTCAAGGGAGGACTTCTGATTTCCTCAATGGTTGGGCTTGAGGGTCGAACTACGATGGATATGGATACCACCGTGCGCGGTATCCATATGGAAGAAGAGGAAATCGTTTCTGCCCTCAAAACCATTTTGGCAGTTGATGTTGGTGACGGTATCCGCTTTGAATATCGTTCCATTGCACCGATCCGTGAAATTGATGCATACAACAACTTCCGCGCCCATATTGATGTTCTGTATGGGAAAATCAACACACCCATGAAAATCGACATCACCACCGGCGACAAAATCACCCCTGCTGCGGTACAATATGAGTTTCCCTGCTTTGATTCCGAAAAGAAAATTCCTATCATGGCTTATACGATAGAAACGATACTTGCTGAAAAGTATGAAACCATTATCCGCCGCGGTGCAACCACCACAAGAGCGCGCGATTTTTATGACCTTTACACGCTGTATCGCACCAGAAAGTCAGAAATTCGCCCGCAAGTCTTAAAGGATGCTGTTCTGCATACGGCTGAAAAGCGAGAATCTCTGGAAGATCTTGCCGATTGGAAAGAAATTTTGGATGACCTAAGGGATGATTCGTCTATGCAACAGTTATGGGATAGCTACGGCATGAGCAATTCCTATGCAGCAGCTATTACATTTGGGCAGACCTTGGAAACTGTCAAGGAAATCTCTGAACTGATTGAGTCTCTGTAACTGAATATCTTACTTAAGCGCTCACATTTGTGGGCGCTTTTTTATTGGAGGAATTCTATGGACATTGAAACTTTACTTAGAAAAGCCGAGCAAAACGGCTGCATGGTCGTGCTGAATGACATTGCCCCCAATCGAGAACGCAGCGAGTTGGTATTTCGTGTGCCGGAAAGCGTATACGACACCCCTGTTGCTGCGCTCGACATAGACGAAAGCACAAAAAACGCGCTGCAAAAGCAAAAAATAACGGTTTTAGAGAATCTGCTGCACCGTCTTGCGATGGGGAAAAATGCGGCAAAACAGTTGCATATCGCGCAGGATGCCGCCGAGCAGGTCGTGAATGCGGTGATCGAAACCGCCTATCGCAGTCTTTCCGAGCCTGAAAAGCGGAATTTCTGGGAAAGAATTCTGCACAATACGGACGGTGATGCGATGTGAAAAACGATCCCCTTGTCGCTAAGCTGTACAACAAAATGCAGCAGGAGCAAAACGAATACCGTGCGTGGCTGCTTGCACAGCCGCCCGAAGAAATTTTGAACCACGCGTATGAGTACAGCTCCCGTGAGGATATCCTCATCGCTCTTGAAAATGCTTCGCTGCGTCCTGCACAGCTGCGCGCTTTGTTGGAATCCCAAGCACCGCTGGCGGACATTTACAAAGACTACCGCGATTGCGATACCAACACACTGGATGTTATGACCTTGTGCATAGCGGATCGCGCCGACATCGACCTGATGGAAAGCACGAAAAAGAACTGGCCGCCCGTTTACTATCAGACCGGTCGATACGCCCGCGAACACGAGGAACTGCCGCAATACCGCGCCTCCATGAAGTTGAACGAGGAATGCCGCGATGAAATTGATGACGCCATTTCTTACAACTATAACGGCTTGTGCTTGGATGACGGTGCCGTGCAGCAGGTATTGGCAGGATACGGCGCAGAGCGCACCCGCTATATTGTTGCAGCAGCCATCCAAGTGCGGGATGGCGATGCGCGAATTTCCCCGCAGAATCGAAGATGGGCGGATTCTGTGCGAACAATTCAAGACATCAATGCGGATGGGTATGACAAGGCGGAGTATTACGCCAATTTGCAATCTCATGCCGGGTTGATCGATATTTTTACTTCGCGTCTGCGTCAGCTGGAGCGCGAGAAAACAGCCCCCGAAAGATAAAAGAGGTGTTTACCCATGAATCGAAAAACAAAATGGAGCCACCGCCTTCTGGCGCTGGCTTTGGCAGCCGTGATGTGCTGCTCCGTGTTCCCGGTCGGCGCGTTTGCCGAAACGCCCTTGCCGCAGGAAAGCACGGTCGCCACTGAGGAACAACAGACCGATGAAACCGAAACCGACAACGGGCAGACCGATGCCAGCAACCCCGACCCCGGAGCAACTACCGAGGAAAGCGCAGCACCAACCACGGATGAGCCTGCTGAAGAAAACGAGCCTTACACCTTTGACGGTGAAATCCTCTACGCGGATATGCCGGACGCCCCCACAGGCTCCTACATCGGCAGCTACGGTTTGCCAGTAGCGACCGGTGAAATCAAAATCGGGCTTAGCGCGTGGGATGCCGATTTAGAGCAGGATAGTTATCTGAGCGCCGAGGCGCTGGACAGTGACAACCTGACACTGACTACACCTTTGCTGGAAGATACCGACTACGCCATTGTGCCGATTCTGGCGCAGGTGGAGTACCCTGCCGATGGCAGTACCCTTGATCTAATTTTGCCGGACGGAGTGACCCTGCTGGACTACTACGGCGCACCCGCTGAAAACGCAGAAAGCCTGCTGCACAATGAGTACAGCGAAACTTCCGCTGCGGTGCTGGGCGTGTATGTGCAGGCGGATGCGGATTTTACCGCGCAGCTGGTTTATACCGCGCCGGACGGCAGCTGCCTGACCAAAACCTTGCAGGTGACCATCGACCGCAATGTGACTGCCGAGTATCCTTTCCCTGACAGCGAAATTGCCGCCTTTGCCGAGCGCCCCACCCCTGCGGTGACAAGCGGCAAAATCACCAAGGTTGCCAAGGTCAACGGCACTTGGCTGATTTGGTTCAACGGCGAACCCGCCTACTGCTGCACCCACGGTGCCAACGGTCAGCCTGCAGGATGCCCGACATACACCTATGTGAACACTTCCACGGTCAACGCAGACCAGTGCATCCCCGGTGACCACTACGGCAACCAGATTCGCATCTGGGGCGGCTTGAACCAGCTTTCTTTGGGCGATGCGGACGATCTGCCCGCTGTTTTTTCCGCTGACGAGGGTGAAGAAATCTCTCTTTTGGATTTCTGTGCATCAATTTATGACGATGTACAGATGTATATCATCGAAAACTTCCCCGAAAGCACCACCGCGGAAATTTATCTTGCCTCTGCCGATGAGCTGCTGAACGGCGTGGAAACCTACGCCTCTGCCCGCGGTTACTACACCTACATCTATAATCCCGGTCGCGCAGGATGGCAGACCGTTGCCCTGATCGGACCTGAGATCGGTGAGGAGGAACCTGAGCCGGAACCTGTTGTGCAGGAATACTACGCCAGTTGGGAGGCACCCGCCCAGACCGCCAGCGGCAGTTTCGATTTTTCCTACGGTGTGCGCACCGACAAGATTCAGACTGCCACACTGGAAAAAGTGGACGGTGCAACGATTGAAATCGAACCTACAACCAAATCCGGCAGCATCGAGGGCGGCAACTGGTCTATCAGCCTGCCGGAAAGCAAACTGTGACCACCAGCGGTCATACCGCCGATGACAACTACCAGAAGAACGGTGGCGATGCCAGTGCAAGCTGGAGCCTGCACTATGCCGTTACCAAAACATCGGGCACTCGCAATGGACAGGTTGGTCCTTTCACCACGCAGGAGGCTGCTGATGCGGCCGCCAACAGTGCCCGCGACGCCGCCATTGCGGAATTGCAGGGTGAGGCCCAGAACGCTGTCAACAATGCTATAGCAGCGGCTAAAGCGCAGCTGGGAAGCATCCAGTTCCGCTATGAGGAAATCACAGTACCGTATGGATTCGGCAAGTACTGGGGCACGAACGGCAGCAGCCAAACGATTTCGGTACCCGCGAACACCAACAATGACTATGTCATGAAAAATGACGAGTGGAGTTTGCAGGTCAACCTCAAGAAAACCGACAGCGAAACCGGCAGCCAGATCGCAACCGATGCCCAGTATGAGATCTATCAGTGGGATGTGGTGACCGGCAAATACCAGCCCACCGGGGGCTACAACACCTACAGCGTACAGCGTCAGGGCGACGGCAGCTACGCGGTCATCAACAGTGCGGCCTATGCGACCACAGATTCCATGCGGCATACTCTCTACTATACCCAGCGTAATGCGGGCAAGTTTATCATTGTGGAAAGCAAAGCGCCCACAGGCTATTTTGGCGATTGGACAGACATCAATCATCCCGGCATCGTCAACACTCCGCTGGGCAAGCGCGGTTACTATATCGAAATCACCGAGGACAGCGACAATTCTGTAATCTGGCTGGACAACGCTGACTATAATGCCGACATTGCCGCTACCGATAAAGGCGGCACCAAACTTGTCACCAGTACGGGCGTAGAAACCACCGTTACCATCTACGACACTGGCAAGGATTCCAGCCGCACTTTTAACACCGACAACAGCGGCAAAGCGGCCAACGAGGACAGCTACACAATCACACCCTCAGACGGCGTTATGAAAAATGACCGCACCTTGGGCGAAATCAGCATCTCCAAGGTTGACCTTGATGCCGTGCGGTATGTGGGCGGCAGCGCCGCCCACGGCACAGCCCTGCCAGCGGGCAAGCTCACGGCGATGCCGCGCTGGACGGCGCGGTGTACGACCTCTACGCCGCCGAAGATATTACGCACCCCGATGGCGTGACCGGCGTGGTGGACTACTCCAAAATCGTGGATGCAGACGGCAATCCCATCTGGCACACCACAATCCGCGACAACAGCGGGCAGTGGGTGTCTGATTATTTACCCGTTCTGAAAAAAGACCACCTTGTAGCCAGCGCTAAAATCGAGAATGGCTGGCTGTGCTTCAGCAATTTGTACCTCGGCAAATATTATGTGGTAGAGCGCTCCACCGGCACGGTCATTCCGTTGCGTGAGGGCGCTCTTGCTGTTTCCGGCACCTATCCCACCGTGGACAGCCGCACCAAGGCAGCCACCGGGCAGACCGCCGCGCTTGCCAAGAACGGCAGCGGGCAGTACACGGATTGGGTGTACAAGAACCAGTTTTCTACAGTCTCTAAAGGTAAAGCGTTGGATGGCTCTTGGACTTACGATGCCTATTACCTGTCCTTTGCAGACGGCTATCTTGTCGATGAGCATAACTACTACATCACACCCGCCTATTCTGATGAGGTTGGTATGTAGAAAAGACCACCTTTGCCGATAACCGACAGGTAGCCGGTGAACAGATCGACAAGACCAGCTACAGCGCCAATTACCATATTCATGCGGACAATGCGCTGGCCGAGAGCCAAGACCAAGCGGCAAAAGGCAATGTGGAAATCAGTAAAATCGTATCCTCCAGCGGCCAAAGCAACGGACTGGAACTGGAGGGCGCGGGCTTTACATTCTTCCTTGTGTCCGACCTGTCCAAACTGAAGCAGTTTGAGCAGACCCGCAGCGGCAGCTACACCCTGCAAAGCATTTTGGATGCCTACATTGATAAGACCTACGATAACGAGCATCCGAAGTGGGATTTTTCTGCGGAAACGCAGGCCATCGCAAAGACCTATGAGGTCAACGCTGACGAAATTGCCGCGTACAACAAAACGCTGACTGCCGCAGGAGAAAACAAGAACGGCAAGGGCGATGGCTGGCAGCCCACCGGCAGCGCCAACGAATACCAGCTTGCCGAAATCTTCAGCAATGACACCGGGAATATTCGTGTGCAGGGTTTACCCTATGGAACATATCTCGTTGTCGAAACAACTGTGCCGCACGACCTGTTCCAAGCTGAGCCTTTTATTGTCACCGTTGACCCCGAACAGGATAACAACCCGTGGGGCGCTATGGCCACCCCCAAGGACAGCGTAATGACAGGCTCTGACAGTTATCAGAAATTCACCGTACTGGACGAGGAAATCGAAGTTTATCTCCGCATCACCAAAGTTGACGAGGAAACCGGCAAACCGGTACTGCTGCCCGACACCGCTTTCCAAATCTACTGGCTGGACGAGCAGGGGCATTACCGTTATGACAGCAACGGCAACCCGAAACTCGTTACGATGACCGATACTGTCAACGGCCATCTGACAAAAGATGTAGACACTTTCTACACCAACAGCGAGGGCAACTTGACGCTGCCCGAAAAGCTGCCGTTGGGCAAGTATCGCATTGTAGAAGTCACCGGCCCGAACGGATTCTACAACAAATGGCTGGATTCTGCCGGGTACGAAAACGGGGTCCTTGCCGATGATGCCGATGGCAGCTACTATGTGGATTTTGAAATCACCACAGACCGCATTTATGCAGCCACTGGCGACAAAAACGAGAACGGCATGGATACCCTTGTGATTGGTGAAAACTACTCTAACCATGAGACGCTGGGCAAATTGACGATCCGCAAAACAGGCGAGGTCTTAGCTGGCTGGAAAACAGAAGTTGGCGCACTTGACCCGTGGATGACCGGCGAGGCCGAGGACGGCAATTTCGTGTATGAAACCCGACCGCTGGCCGGTGCGGAATACACCATCACCGCCGCCGAGGATATTTATACGCAGGATCGGCAGACCGACAATTATGGCAACCGCACGCTCTGGTATGCCAAGGGCGATGTAGTCGCCGTAGTCACCACCGGCGACGGCAGCGCAGACATTGCCGCCTTTGCCCCTGCCCGCACCAAGGCCACCTACGATTTCCTGTCCGTAATCCATGACGGCACGATTGGCGAAGTCAGTGTGACCCTGCCGCTGGGCAGCTACCACATTGAGGAAACCAAGCCGCCTTACGGCTATATCGGCACCCCTGAAAGCTATGATGTCACCTTTGCATGGGATAACGAACGGAACGATGTGGTTATGGCCACGAGCATTGCCAAGGTTGACGGCGCTGCATCTTCCCAGAGTTTTGAGGTCGTGCGCAGCAAGGATGCCAACGCCGATTTCACCGAGCAGCAGACCTTAAAATTCTACAATGACCGCGAAAAGGCCAAAGTCGGCATCTACAAAACCGATCTGGAAAGCGGCAAATATCTTGCCGGTGCCGTGTTCAACCTGTACACCGCCGATGACATTTACGATGCAGACGGCAGCCTTGTTTTTGCCGCCGGTGAGCTGGTAGCCACCAGCCCCGAAACCAATGCGGATGGCACCACCTACTTCGATTGCGACATTCCCATCCGCGGCGAGCAGTATGGCAGCAGCACCCACAAGGATGCCGCCACCAACAGCGGCAAGTATATCGTCAGGGAAATCCGCGCCCCGCTGGGTTACTATGTCAACGAAGAACCGATGGAAGTCACCTTTACCTATGACGGGCAGGCTGTGCAGGTTTTGGAAAGCACCTGCACCGACAAACCTACCGAAATGTGGGTGAGCAAGCGCGATTTGACCAATGACGAGGAACTGCCCGGTGCCACTTTGAGCATTAAAGACTCTGACGGAAATATTGTAGAAAGCTGGGTATCCACCGACACGCCCCACCGTGTGACCGGGCTGCACTTGGGCGATACCTACACCCTGACCGAAACCCGCCCCGCCGATGGCTACGCGCTGGCGGATGATATTACCTTCCGTCTGCTGCAAAAGGTGGACGAGAACGGCAACAACCTGCAGGAAGCCGAGGTCTACTATTTGACCGAGAAGTCCCTGCTGTTCTGGACGTGGGATGATTGGAAGCTGCTGGACGATGCAACCGTGATTATGCGCGATGACACTATCAAGGTGGAAATCTCCAAGAAAGATCTGACCACGATGGAGGAACTGCCCGGCGCGGAACTGACCATTACCGACAAGGACGGCAAGGAAATTGACCGCTGGGTATCCACCGACAAACCTCACTACATTGAGAAACTGCCCGCAGGCGATTATACGCTGTCCGAGGTGAAAGCCCCGGACGGATACGCTTTTGCCGAGAGCGTACCGTTTATGGTGCTGCCCACCGGCGAGGTGCAGCAGTTTGAAATGTGGGACGATGTCATCAAGGTAGAAATTTCCAAGGTAGACATCACCACAAACAAAGAACTGCCGGGTGCGGAGTTGATTATCACCAATAAGGACGGCAAGGTAGTGGAACACTGGACCTCTACCGACAAACCGCACTACATTGAAAAACTCCCTGCCGGTGAGTACACGCTGACCGAAATCACCGCCCCCAACGGGTACGAAATCGCAGAGGATATTTCCTTTACGGTGCTGCCCACTGGCGAGGTGCAGCGCGTGGTTATGAAGGATGCCCCCATCCCCGAACAGCCCGTGCAGCCGACACCGTCGAGTACACCGACCCCTACACCGCTGATTCCCCAGACAGGCGATACCTTCCCGCTGGGGCTGTTTCTGGCACTGGCGGGAATTTCCTTGGCAGGTCTGGCGGCGCTGATTTACAAGTGCGTCCACTGCAAATCCGTTGCCGAGCATGACGACGAAACGAAATAAGGAACACCAAAATGAACCATCCAACCACAATGGGTGACCCGCGAGGGCCACCCATTTTTTATGAGGAAATCGAATGAAGCATATTCTGACTTGCAGCTTTGGTAAAGACAGCATCGCCACGGCGCTGCTTGCCTTGCAGCACGGCGAACCGCTGGATGAGCTGGTTTATTCCGAGGTAATGTTCAGCGATACCGTATCAGGGGAACTGCCGGAGCATAAGCGGTTCATCTATGAAACAGCAATCCCGTATTTTGAAAAGCGCGGCATTCCCACAAGGGTCCTGCGCGGGCAAAAGACATATTTGGACTGCTTTTACCACATCGTAAGCCGCGGCAACGCCGAGGGAAAGCTGGCGTCCTTTCCTCTGACCGGACGCTGCAGTATACAAAGGGACTGCAAATTGCCGCCCATACGCAACTACCAAAAAACGCTGCCGCAGGACACAGTTTACTATCTGGCATTGCCGCCGATGAACCGATACGGCTGGCACGGCTTAAGAAAAACCAAACATCTTTGTTGGCAAAGTATAACTTGACCGAAAAAACTGCGTGGGCGATGTGCCAAGCCGCGGGACTGCTGTCCCCACTATATGCGTTCACAGGGCGCGGCGGCTGCTGGTTTTGCCCCAATGCGTCCATGCGGGAACTTCGGCACCTGTACAACGCTCACCCCGATTTATGGCAATTGTTGCTGGAATTACAAGATGTCCCCAATAAGGCAACAGAACGGTTCAACCGCAGCTATACGCTGCACGATTTAGATTTGCGGTTCTCTCTGGAGGGGGAACAACTTAGCTTTTTTACATACGGGGAGCGTTGAGCAGACGATGAAGAACTTTCTATATTCGCTTTTTATGGGGCTGTTCGGTATCGCAGGACTTACAAGCATCGCATTCTTGTTGATGTATGCCGCACAGTCCATACAACAGGCGCACCTTTACAGCGACCTTGCCGCCGTAAGGAAACAGGACACACAACAGGAAACGGCTTCGGAACCAGAGAAACAGGCATCATACCAAAACTTATATTGGGAAAACACAGATATGGTCGGCTGGATTCTTATCGAGGACACCAACATTGACTATCCCGTGATGCAGACACCGACAGACCCCACCTATTACCTGAAGCACGACTTTGAAAAGAACTACACCGACTACGGCTGCCCCTTTATGCAGGCAGACTGCGATGCGCTTGCCCCGTCCGATAACCTGATCCTCTACGGCCACAACATGAAGGACGGCTCGATGTTCGCAGATCTTGCCAAGTACCGCAGCAAGGATTTCTGGCAATCACACAAAACCGTCTGGTTCGATACCGCGCTGGGCAGCTGTGCCTATGAAATTTTTGCCGTGATCCACACGACCGTGCAGGCAGATACCGCCGATGCGTTCCCGTTCTATCGGTTTGTGGACGCAGCAACCCCGGAAGAATTTGCCGATTATGTGTCGGCCTGCCAAGCGCGGGCGCTGTACGATACAGGCATTTCAGCTAAGTACGGCGACAAGCTGCTCACGCTTTCCACCTGCGACAACATTACCGATAACGGCAGATTGCTTGTAATTGCCAAAAAAACGAAACAGAATAGAGGAAACAAAAATCCATGAAAACATCAAAGGAACCCCAGCGCGCATGGTTGTATGCGCGCGTCCCCGGCAACTACATAGAAACGAAAAACACCCTGAATGTTTTGATGCTGCAGGCACAGCGTGATGGTGCCGAAGTGGTTGGCTGGGGATATGACATTCACCACGGCTGGCTGCGCCGCCCTGCTTACCGCAGGATGATGCGCGAGGCAAAGGCAGGACATATCGAGAGAATTTATATCTGCCGTATGAGCCAGATCAGTGGTCAGGAACGGCATCTGATTTCCTTTTTCAGGCGGCTGATGCGGTACAAGGTCAATGTCATTGCAACCGAGTACGCCCTGAATCTGAAAGTGCCGCCTACCACATGGCACGATAATTGATGAAATCTGCGCCCGCAAAGGGTGGGAGCGACCTTGGTTTGTTTCAGAAAGCTCGGAACGGCATTGCGTTAGCAACGCCGTGGCAAGCACGTCAAAATGATAGCTTGCTATCATTCCGACCCCTTGTTAGGGGCTGCCACCCCTAAGACCCCCTCGCGCTTGCAATAATCCAAAGGAGAGCAGCGAAATGCAAACAAGAAACAAATCCTTCCTGCTTCGGTTGACGGAGCAGGAATATGCCACGCTGAAAAGAAAAAGTGAACTGGCAGGTCTGAAGATGAATCCTTTCTTGGTTTCACTTATCAACGGCCGCGAGATTCACCCCCGCACACCGGACAGCTGCAAGGCGCTGGCAAGGCAGGTGGCGGCGGTCGGCAACAACCTGAACCAGTTAGCGCGCATAGCCAACTTCAACGGCAAGGCGGAGGATGCTTATCTGCAGGAAGCGCAGCAGATCATGACTCGAATCTGGCTGCTTATGAAGGAGCAGTTATAATGGCGACAACAAAAATCCTGCCGGTGCGCAAGCGCCTGAAAGACTGCCTGGACTATGCTGCCAACCCGAAAAAGACCGAGATCTTTCGCGGGGATGCGCTCGACCGGCTGATGCACTACACCCAAAACGAGGACAAGACGGAACACCAGCTCTATGTCACAGGCTTTAACTGCGACCCGCAAAATGCCTGCCTGATTATGGAGGCAACCAAACGCCGCTGGCATAAAGACATCGGACACGGCAATGTCGGCTACCATATTATTCAGAGCTTTAAGCCCGGCGAAGCCAGCCCGGACCAAGTGCATCAAATCGGCTGCGAATTAGCCAGACGCTGTCTGGCAGATCGGTTTGAGTGTACGGTGTCCACCCATCTGGACAAGGGGCATCTGCATAACCATATTGTGGTCAATTCGGTTTCCTTTATGGACGGCAAAATGTTCCGCAACGATTTCAAAACCTACTATCAGGGCATACGAAAGGTTTCCGACGACCTGTGCCGGCAAAATCAGTTGTCGGTCATAGAAACGGACGGAGGCGGCATCTCGTATGGCGAATGGCGCAACCGCCGCGAGGGCAAGCCGACACTGCGCGGTATGGTCAAAGCCGATGTGGAAATGGCGCTTGCCGAAAGCTCCGACTTTGACGATTTTGTCGGCAAGCTGCAAAAGATGGGCTATGAGGTCAAGTACGGTCCCCGCGTCAAGCACATGGCAGTTCGGCACCAAGACAGCAAAAGGTTTGTGCGGCTGGACGGTGTTGCGCCGCAGTTTCCGAGGCGGAATTGAGAGCGTTTTTCACGCAACTGAAAAAACTTCCGCCAGAAATGCAGCAGGAATATCAGGCAGAAAACCAGCCTGTGCAGCAAAGCTGGCAGAAAGAACCGGAACTTCCGGTCGTGCGCCGCGTGCGCTGCCGCAGCAGACTGAACCGTCCGTATAAAAAGGTAGGCGGCATTATGGCTTGCTACTACCATTACTGCGCCTTGCTGCGCAGAAACTACCGCGGCAGAAGTGGACGGCGCTGCTACTATCTGCTGCGCGAGGATTTCAGCAAATTCAACCGCTATCGGCGGCAATGCGATTTGCTGTGGGAGCAGAAAATCGAATCCACCGAGGAACTGCGGACCTACAAGGCAAGGCTGACCCACGAACTGGAGGTGCTTACCCAAAAACGCAAATACCTGTATAACCACAAGGAAGTCCTGACGCCGGATGTCCGCAACAGGCGGCTGGAGGAACTGTCTGCCCGGATGCGAACCGTGCGCAGGGAGCTGAACACCTGCACAGACATTGAAACCGATGCTGCCGCTTTGCTGCTGAAATGGCAGGAAGTGCGGCAGGCTGAAAAAGAAGAACGCGAGGTGAACGAAAATGAACAACGGCGGAGAAGCCGCTGACCAGATGGTGCGGGAAGCACTGCAATTTTCTGAGGTTGCTATCAAGCTGACAGCGCTGGGCTTTAAGAACTCGCTGGCGATTGCGCTTGCCTACGCCAAGGAAAACCCCAAGGTGCGCGGCAAGACAAGTCTTGACCGCCTACTGCGCGAGGGCAAGGAGATGAAGATCATCCCCTTGCAGACCAAGGATCTTGCTCAATTCAAGGCGTATGCCAAACAGTACGGTGTGCTGTTTGCGTCCATTAAGGACAAGGGCGCACAGGGCGAGAAAATCGACATTATGTTTAAGGCAGAAGATGTATCCAAGCTCAACCGCATTTATGAGCAGCTTGGATATACCGTACCCAAGAAGATTTCGGCTGACCGAAAAAAACGCAGAAACCCGCCGCCAGACGCCCGATCCGATGCTGACGCGCGGGAAGACGATGGAGGATATTGACCCCCGCCCCTCGTTCAAGACGGTGGCGGCACAGCTGCGCAAGGCAGCAGCCCGCAGTGCGGAACGCGCGGTCAATGCGACCCGAAAGGAGGAACGCTAAATGTATGAGCGTATGAACATTGAGGATTGGAAAGCCAAAAAGAAGAACGACCGCGATGCCGTGCTGGCCGACCAAAAGCAGGCGTTGCAGGAGGTTTTGCAGGACGGCACGCATCTGACCGCCTACCTGCTGGGGCGCGGCAGGCTGGGCAGCGGGATCACCTCCGGCAATGCCGCACTGGTGTTGAAAGCCTGCCCGCAGGCGACTGCCGTGATGTCCTTTGACGGATGGAACCAATTTGGGCGCAGGGTCAGCAAGGGTGCCGTTGGCATTTCGCAGTTGGTGCGGTCCGGCGGCTATTTTACGGTGGGCAAGGTGTATGACCGTTCCGCGACCTACGGCAACAAGCCATGCCCGACGGTAGAGCTGCAGGGCGACCAGCTTGGCAAAGCCATTCCTGTATTGTCCGCCTTGTCACCGGTAGATGTACAGTTTGATGATAAGCAACCCACCGGTTTTCTTGCTGACGAAAATCTTATTCTCTATCCAAGTGGTGCAAGTGATGAAGAAGTCCTTGCGCGTCTGCCCGCGGATATTGTTCTTGCCACGGCAGCGCAGTGCTATGCAGAGGTCGGTAATGAAGAATACCTGCACCAAATGGCGTTGGCTGTGTCTGTTGAAGTTTGTGGTCGGCTCGGCATTTCACCGCCCGCCGATGCCGCCGACAGGCTGAACGGCTTGCGGGCGCATATCCCTGCCGGGGAGGAGCGCCGCGCGTTGGAGGAGGTGCGCGAGATGGCCAAGGTGTTTGGCGATACCGTCTGCAAGGAATTGGACTTGCAGCGCCCGCGCAGTGATTTGCAGCGCGCAGAGGAACGCTGACCGCCATGCGCCCGAATAAGGATCGGCAGAACCTCTGGCTCTGGGCTGCCTTGCTGCTGCCGCTGCTCTGGCTGGCGGCAGGGTTGGCGCAAATCACCGAACAGGCGCACGGGCTGTCCGCCTTGGCGGCAGGGCTTACCGCGCTGTTGAACGACCCGCTGAGCCTGCGTTGGTGCAGCAGCACCCCGAAATTTCTGCTGGCGGTCTTGGTGCTGTACCCGCTGGGGGTGTATTGCTATCTACTCGATCAGGCGGACCGCCGCCCCGGCGAGGAACACGGCTCTGCCCATTGGGGCAATGCCAGTGAATTGAACGAACGCTACCGCAACCGCAAGGACCCGTGGCAGGAAATCATTCTTTCCCAGAATATCCGCCTCAGCAATGATTCCTACCACACCAGCGGAATCTGCACGTTGTTGTGATCGGCGGTTCCGGCAGCGGTAAGACCCGCTTCTTTGTAAAGCCGAATGCCCTGCAATGCAGCGGCTCCTACTTCTTTTTGGACCCCAAGGGGGAGCTGACCTATTCCCTCGGCGGTGCTATGGAGGAAAACGGCGTCACCGTAACGGTCATTGACTTTGTGCATTTCCGCGGACATTACAATCCGGTAGCGTACCTGAAAACCGATGAGGACGCTATGAAGCTGGCTTATGCGCTGGTGTTCAACACCAAAAAGAACCCGGCAGCCTCCGGCGGCGAAAACGAGTTCTGGGACAAGAGCGCTGTTATGTTTCTGGCATCGCTGATTTTGTATATCCTGTACGAATCCCCGCTGTATGAGCGCAACCTCAACACGATGATGGATATGATTCTGGAATGCAAGGTCAGTGAGGACAGCTATGACGAAAACCGTATGGATATTCTGTTCGGTGAACTGGAGCAGCGCGATCCGCATCACCCGGCTGTGCTGCAATACCGTTCGTTCAAGCTCGGCAGCGCGAAAACCCTGTCCAGCATTATGGTCACGGCGGTATCCAATCTGCATATGCTGCATCGGCGGCGTTTGCCGAGATGATTGCCACCGATGAAATGTTTCTGCCGAAGTTGGGCGTGGAGAAACGCGCCATCTTCTGCGTCATCCCCGACAATGACGATACCTTTAACTTTATGGTTTCGATTCTGTACACCCAACTGTTTGACCAGCTGTTTCGCCTTGCGGATTCCACGCCGGAATTTCACGGCACACTGCCGGTTCATGTACGCCTGATGATGGACGAGTTCGCCAATGTCGCAACGCCGGAAAACTTTGTAAAGATTCTTGCCGTTGCGCGCAGCCGCAACATAAGCTGCGATATCATTCTGCAAAATATTTCCCAGATCAAAAGCAAATACAAGGACGACTGGGAAACGATCATCGGCAACTGCGACAGCCTTGTTTACCTTGGCGGCAACGATTACAGCACCTTTGAGTACATTTCAAAGTTGTTGGGCAAACAGACCATCCGCACCAAGGGGCAGAGCATCGGCAAGGGCAGCCACGGGTCGTCCAGCGACAGCTATCAGGTCACGGGGCGCGAGCTGATGACCCCGGACGAGGTGCGCCGCATGAAACGCAGCGACTGCCTTGTAATGATCAGCGGCGAGGCACCGGTAAGGGACAAGAAATACAACCTTTTTGACCACCCGAACCTGAAATACACACCCGACTACCGCAGTCCGCGGGGGCTGCTGCATCGGGCTGCAACCCCCATCCCCGCACCGGAGGGCTACACGATGCCTCCGGATTATATGGCGCAGGCCGGCACCGTATCGCTCGCTTATGTGGCGGAGCTGACCTGCCCCGAAATTACCGAAGATTTATATGATGAATTACAAGAATGGGAGGAATCTCTATTATGAAAATCAAAAAACCTGTATCTGCACCGGAAACTCAGCGCAAAATCAAGCGCAGCTACCTGACGGTTGCTACGGTTGCCGCCGCCGTAATCGTGATGGCTTTGCCTGTGTATGCGGACGACCCGCTGGCAACCATCAATGCACTGAGTGATTTTGTGTTCAGCGCCATTAAGGCGATTGGTGCCATTCTGCTGGGCTTCGGCATTGTGCAGATCGGTCTCGCCCTCAAAAGCCACGATGCCGGGCAGCGCGCGCAGGGCTTTATGACCTTCTTTGGTGGTGTCATCATCTACTTTGCCAAGGATATTCTGGATATGATTCTGTAAGAAGAAGCACTACGCTCATTATACTTGATTATTTTCCCGGAAAATGCTATATTATATTGAGCAAGATTCCAATACTTTCAATCAGTATAATGAGGTGATGAGTGTGGCATTGGTGACAAATGAGCAGGTAATTAAAGCCCTCCGAAATTACAATCCTTGGTGGAGAAATCCAAGCGCTGCGAAAGAAGAAGATCGACCACAGCATCGTGTTGCCTATCATGAAACACTGCGAATTATGCAGCATAAGACGATTCGGCGTTTTGCTGTTCTTTCCGGCGCACGTCGCGTAGGTAAAACGACCATTCTTTATCAAATCATCAATCACCTGATTGATAACGGTGTGAATCCGCGAAATATCTTTTATGCAACCTTTGATAACCCCGTACTGAAAATGGCGGGAGTTGATATGGTTTTATCTGCTTACGATTCCATGTACCCGGTAGAGGGTGTGCGCTATGTTTTCTTTGACGAAATTCAGTACACCGAAAATTGGGAACTCTGGATGAAAGTGATTTATGACAGTCGTAAAGACATTCGGCTGGCGGCCACAGGTTCGGCAAGCCTATTATTGAGGATGCGTCAACCGATAGCGGAACAGGTCGTTGGACAGTCATTAAAATTCCCACGCTTTCCTTTTATGAATACTGCCAGCTTTTGCAGTTGGATGATATGCCGTTACTGCCGGACCACTTAAAAATCACAGATATACCTAAAATGGAAAATGCCGAGGTCGCGGATTTGATGGCGCGCTTTGAACCGTTAGTTAAGCATTTCAACCGCTATCTTACCATCGGCGGATTTCCGGAACTGGCGCTGTCCGATGATGATCTTTATGCGCAGCGTATGCTGCGTGAGGATGTTGTGGATAAGGTAATAAAGCGCGATGTGCTTACCTTGTTCAAAGTTCGCAGTCCACTGTTGATGGAAAAGCTATTCCTATACTTGTGCATGAATTCAACAGAAATCTTTAGTGCTACGACTGCGGCTAAAGAGTTAGATAATATATCCCCGAACACCATTGAATCCTATGTGGATGCCCTTGTAAAATCCAACTTGATTTATATGGCATATCCAATCGCTGTCGGAAGCAAGTCGGTTCTGAAAGGGCGGCCTAAGATTTATATAGCGGATGCCGCCATTCGCAATGCGGTTCTGATGGTAGACGACGTTCTGTCCGATGAGCGTGAGTTGGGGCTTTTAATTGAAACCACTGTATATAAGCATCTGGTATCGTTTTATCAAGGGACAGGCGCACAGCTTGGCTATTATCGAAAGGCAAAAGAAAATCAAAAAGAGGTCGATGCCGTAATTGAACTCCCGCAGCAAAAAATTCTGTGCGAAGTCAAATACAAAAACAATTCGCATATACCGCAGACGGATGGCATTGTAGAATTGTGCAATGATCCTAAAGCTGGCATTACAGATGCCTTTGTCATCACGAAGCAGCTGGAGGACTTTGGCGTGACGCGCCATGAAACTTCTCCTAAAATCTATCGAATTCCCGCTATTGCATTTTTGTACCTTATTGGCAAGGAAGAATCCGATGGAATGAGTGGCAGACTTTAAACCCTGCATTTTCCCATTGCACCCAACCGCATAATGTGTGATGGTGGAAAAAACACAGCGACCGTTTTGCTTTTCAGCAAGGCGGTCATTTCTTTTATCCGAAAGAAGGTGAAACCTTGAATCAAAAACTGGATCGTAGAAAACCTGAACAATGCCTTTTCCACTTGGAACGGCAAACTGACAGAGCTTTGGGGGCTGGTGACAACCAGCCCTCAAACTTTTAAGGGCGGGGCGGTATGGGGGTGTAAATGCAAAGCCTGCACAATGCGATGATCGGCATCGGTTATGCGTTGATCGTGCTGTTCTTTGCCATATCGCTGTTCAAAAACACTGCCAACTTCCATGAACTCAAACGCCCGGAGGCTGCCGTGCATTACCTTATTCGCTTTGTGGCAGCCAAAACCTTGGTGGGATACGGCATGGACATCATGCTCAACATCTTTTCCATCTGCAATGGCGTGG
>ENA-OQED01000137-OQED01000137.1-human-gut-metagenome-genome-assembly--contig:-NODE-137-length-29009-cov-2.173741_pt1 | contig 29009 bp, 25 predicted proteins | sample MGYA00242790_ERZ504625 | MGnify/ENA primary metagenome ERZ504625 (study PRJEB26092, sample SAMD00036345) | human gut metagenome | host: Homo sapiens | study: EMG produced TPA metagenomics assembly of...
CGGCGAGAACGCCGACGAGCTCATCGGCGCCGCGCTTGTGCAACGCCGAGGACGACATCATCCTGGTCTCCAAACTCGGCATGAGCCTCAAGTTCCAGGCCGACGACGAGCAGCTGCGCCCGATGGGCCGCCAGACCGCCGGCGTGCAGGGCATGAAGTTCCGTAACGACGACAGCCTGCTGGCCATGGATGTGGTCCCTGGCGACTCCGACAAGGACCTGTTCGTGGTCACCAACGAGGGCTTCGCCAAGCGCACCGCCATCAGCGAATACCGTCTGCAGGGCCGCAATGGCCTGGGTATCAAGGCCGTGCAACTGGTCGAGGGCCGTGGTGCTCTGGTCGGCGCGCTCGTGGTGTCCGAAGACGATCAGGTTATGGCCATCATGAAGTCCGGCAAGGTGATTCGCTCCAACGTGGACGAAGTCAAGCGCACCGGGCGCAACACCCAGGGCGTGACCTTTGCCAAGCCCGACAAGGGCGACACGATTCTCTCCATCGCCCCGTAACGAGGAGAAGGACGAGCCCGAGGATGGCGGCGATGCCGCGGCGAACGGCACCGCCGAGACCGCACAATCCGGCGAGAATGTGAACAACGCGGACGAGGCGTGAGCAGCGTCCTGAAAAGCTGGTAGCCTCGCATACAGCAGAGGCTACCGCCAAGCCTGTTAAGGAGAAACGATGAGCGAGAATCTCGAAGACAACGAGCCCCGGATCATACCGCCGGCAGTCGGCAATACGCAGAACGAGCATGTCGAGCCGCTGATCGGTACTGAGCACGCTCCCCGCGTGGCACGCTCCGTGTCCAGCGATCCGGAAGAATCCGCGTTGCCTTCTTCAGGTGCCGCCACTCCCGTGCGTCCGACACCTCGCCGTAGCGCCCCCAGGGCTCGCCGCATGAGCTTGTCGCTGACCCGCGTGGATGCTTGGTCCGTGGCCAAGGTGACGTTCATGCTGTCCATCGCCGTGGCGATTATTCAGGTCGTTGCCTCCGCGATCGTATGGGTGCTGCTTGATGTGGTCGGTGTATTCAGCCAGATTACGCAGATTGTGTCTTCCACCGGTCTTGATGCAGGCGGTTTCGATCTCAAGAACGTGTTGTCCCTTACCACCGTGGTCTCCGGCGTCACCATCTTCTCGATTGTCGAAGTGGTGATCTTCACTCTGCTGGCCACCATTGCGGCACTGATCTACAACGTGGTCAGCTCTCTGGTCGGCGGTGTGCACGTTACGCTCGGCGACGACTGATATAGCTATACTGACGGAACTCTCCTCAGTGAACCGCACCCCGGTTGTTGGACTGAAGTAATTCAGATTCGATGATCGGAGGTGCGGTTTCTTATGTGTGGGGATCGCAGGCGTCGTTGCTGGGCCGAGACTTGGGACTCCGGCGACGCTGGGGGGTGGCAGGCGTCGGTGTTGGGACAGATTTTGTATCTCTGACGACGCTGTGGAGGGCTTACCGTCGTCAGCGGTACAGATCTTGGAGTTCTGCCGACGCTGAGGGTGCGTTCTGTGTCGTATGCGTCCAATTCTTGGCCCTCTGCCGACGCTGGGCACAGCAAGCGTCGTTGCTGGGCCAAGTTTTGGACTGCCGCCGACGCAGAGAATGCACACAGTGGTGTTGGTCTGCCAGCGTGTGGCAGCTTGGCGCCGCTGGGGGGGGGGAGTCATGAGTCCCATTCCAACTCCCCCTTATTGACCACTTAGGGGTGCATCCCAACACATGGGGTGCACCCCCTTTTTTCTTGTTGTGCTACGGGGTTCCAGTCGCATTTTTTCGGTGATATTTTGAACGCGAAGACAGGCTGGGAAATGCCCGATAGTCGTGTTCCCCTCAGCAGGTGAAGCCCTGCTTTCAGGCTGCAAAACCGACTCGGGTGTTCCGAAAGCGGCTTTCGTTGTTGTACATCGATACATAAGAGAGAACACCCATGAAAAACACCATTATTCGTGCTGCCGGTGTGCTGTTGGCTGCAAGCATGATATTTGGCGGTGCGGCAGCCACTGCATCGGCCGCGGAAGCAACGTCGCCGAGCACCGGCACCACCAGCAGCACGCAAGCCGCGGAATCCATCAATCGCGAATGGGTGCTGAATCCTGCGAACAACACTGAGCTGGCGGCTCTCGGCACTATACAAGGCGGATCCCAGACGTTCGACGGGCTGACCATCGATGCCACTGCAAACGGTGCCAAGTTTGCGCCGCGCGCCAATGACACCCAGATCAACGCCGGAACCATCATCAGCATCCCGGTGCCAGCCCACACCAATACAGCCACCATCACCCTTGCGTTGTCCGGCGGCACCACCACTATTACCGCGGATGCCGGTGAAGTGAGCAGCGACAACACAGTTATCGCCTTGCCTGCTGCGGAGTCGGCTCGTACGGTAAACGTCACCTTCACTGCCCAGACCTATCTCAACGGCATCGCCCTTGCCGAACAGCAGCCGGAACCCGAGTTCCCCGGTACGCCCACGGTCGCGGCCAAAGACACGAACTGGGACTTCACGGAAACCGGCATCGATCGACCGGCCGTGCAGGGCCTACCGACAACTACCAAGGCGTCGCCATCGACGCTCGGGCGCAAGGCGCCAAGTTCAACCCGCGTACTACCGCGGCAAGCGGCGGCAGCGATACTCAGGTGAACGCTGGAACCATCCTGTACATTCCGGTCGCACAGGCCGAGGGCGGCGCTACAGTCACCGTGAAGGGCCAGCTGTACGGTCCTACGCTCAAGCTCGACGGTACGGACATCACCACCGGCACTGCTGTAACCATCGCAACCGACAGCACGCGCTACGTGCCGCTCTCCGTTGAAGGCACGGGCAGCCTGTACCTGACCGGCATCGCCATCGACTACGCGGCCGGCTCCCCCGCCGCCACCAGCCACACGGTCACCGTGGGCCCGAACGGCCAGTACCGGACCATTCAAGCCGCTCTGGATGCTAACGACTCTTCCGAAACCGACCGACTAGTGCTGAAGATCACTCCGGGCGACTATCGCGAGAAGATCACCGTGACCAAGCCGGGCGTCACCTTCGCCAACGCCGACGTGACCGCCAAGCGCGCGGTGACGATTCGCGCCAGCTACTATTCGTCCAACACATTCGATGCCGACGGCAAGTTTGTGCCGCAGGATGAATTCGACCTTGGCACCAACAAGTGCGCCACCGTGACCATTGGCGCGGGTGCCACAGGTTTCTCCGCCTACGGCATCACCTTCCAGAACGATTACAACGTGGTGGATCACACGGCGGCGGGCGAGCAGACGCCGGCCGTGGCGCTGAACACCCAGGCAGACAAGGTGTACCTGAAGAACAGCCGCATCATCGGCCGTCAGGACACTCTGTACGTGCAGGGCGCCGGCAACCGCGTGTACGTGGACGGCGGCTACATCGAAGGCACGGTTGATTTCGTGTTCGGCGACGCCAACGCCTACTTCGCCGGCACCGAGCTGCACATGGCCGCGTTCGCCGGCAAGAACAACGGCTACTTCACCGCCGCCAACACCAAGAAGTCCGGCGTGGGCCTGGTGTTTGACCGCTGCAACTTGACCGTTGCCGCAGCATATGACGACGATGCCAAGCTTTCGCTGGGCCGCCCGTGGCAGACGTTCGCGCAGTACACGCAGGTGCGTAAGGGCGACGGCAGCAGCTATGTGACCGGCGTGGATTTGGGTACGAAGAACTCGGCGTATACGGACACTTCCTCGGCCGTGACCTACCTCGACAGCACGATGTCCAGCAAGATCACCAAGAATCGTTGGAATGTGTGGACCAGCAAGAACCAGAGCGGCAAAAGCGTGGACGTGACCTTCCACGATGATGTGCGATTCGCGGAATACGCCAGCCACGATGAAACCGGCGCGCTGCTTGATCCGGCTGATTATAAGAACGTCGTGCTCGGCTCGATGTCTGCTTTGGATGAGGCTCAGGTGCAGGCGAAGCGTGCTGAATTGCTCGCGGCACTGGGCTTCGGCTCGGCGGCTGGTCAGTGGGTTGTGCCGGATGGCGCGTGGCCATTCGCTTACGACCCGAACTACTCGACCGGCACTGATGTGCAGCCGACTCAGCCGGGCGGCAACGCCTCGCCTAACGCGGATTCGGCGGCCAAGGCCGACACCATGCCGGAAACCGGCTCGGCCATCATTGCGGTGGTTGTAGTCGCCGTGCCGCTGCTCGTTGCTGGCTTGGCGCTGGTAGCAGTGCGCCGCAATCGCCAGCAGTGATTGAAAGCGTTGCTGCGAACCGGACCTGGTGACCTTGTAGACGGGGGGGCTATCTCCGTTGAAAGAGGTACATTGATGGCTTTGCAGAAAGCCAACTGCTTTCAAAGGGGTACCTGAACCACGAAACCTCGAGTATAAGCGTTGCAATGACGGCGTTTATACTCGGGGTTTCCCATATTCAGTACCCCTCTGAATGCAGTTAGCTTGGATCGATGATCATATCCAAGAATTCACTCGTATAGTGGTGCGCAATGCTTACGTATTTGGGATAGCACTTGTTGCTCGTTGTACATATAGCAATGCCCTTGCCTCCTCACGGGGAAGCAAGGGCATTACGCTACTGCTTAGTACTGCTTAGTATTGCTCAGCACTGCTCAGCGATTGCTCAGCGGCAAGCGTCACAGCACGCCCTGGGCAACCATGGCGTTGGCGACCTTGACGAAGCCTGCGGCGTTGGCACCGAGCATCAGGTCACCCTCGTGACCGTATTCCTTGGCGGCGGCCAGGGAGTTGGCGACGATTTCTTCCATGATGGACTTGAGCTTGGCGTCGACCTCTTCGAAGGTCCAAGACAGGCGGTAGCTGTTCTGGCTCATCTCCAGGCCGGAGACGGCCACGCCACCGGCGTTGGCAGCCTTGGCCGGGCCGTACAGCACGCCGTTCTTCTGGTAGACCTCGATGGCCTCCGGGGTGGACGGCATGTTCGCACCCTCGACGACCACGGTCACGCCGTTGTCCACGAGCTTCTGTGCGGATTCGCCATCAACCTCGTTCTGGGTGGCGCACGGCAGAGCGATGTCGCCCTTGACGGTCCACACGCCCTTGCTGCCCTCGTGGTACTCGGAGCCCGGAACGCGCTCGGCGTATTCCTTGATGCGGCCGCGCTCGACTTCCTTGATCTGCTTGACGACCTCGACGTTGATGCCGTTCGGGTCGTAGATGTAGCCGTTGGAGTCGGAGACGGTGACGACCTTGGCGCCCAACTGCTCAGCCTTCTGAGCGGCGTAGGTGGCCACGTTGCCGGAGCCGGAGATCACGACGGTCTTGCCCTCGAAGGAGTCGTTGCGCAGCACGCGCAGGGCTTCCTGGGTGTAGTAGCACACGCCGTAACCGGTGGCCTCGGTGCGGGCCAAGGAGCCGCCGAATTCCAGACCCTTACCGGTCAGGACGCCGGAGTACTCGTCGCGGATGCGCTTGTACTGGCCGAACAGGTAGCCGATCTCACGACCACCGACGTTGATGTCGCCGGCGGGAACGTCGGTGAACTGGCCGATGTGGCGGCTCAGCTCAGTCATGAAGGCCTGGCAGAAGCGCATGACCTCAGCGTCGGACTTGCCCTTCGGGTTGAAGTCGGAACCGCCCTTGCCGCCGCCCATCGGCAGCGTGGTCAGGGAGTTCTTGAGAATCTGCTCGAAGCCAAGGAACTTGACGACGGACTCGGTCACGGTCGGGTGGAAGCGTAGTCCGCCCTTGTACGGGCCAATGGCGGAGTTGAACTGGATACGGTAGCCGCGGTTCACCTGAACCTTGCCCTCGTCGTCAACCCAGGCCACGCGGAACTTGATGGTGCGCTCCGGCTCGACGATGCGCTCCAGTACACCGGCCTTCTCGTACTCCGGGTGCTTCTCGACAACCGGCTGCAGGGTCTCGAAGACCTCGCGAACGGCTTGCAGGAACTCCGGCTGATCGCCGTCACGGGCAACGACCTGGTCGTAGACACGCTTGATGTACTCGTCAGTGAGCATGATTCTCCTCGATTTGCTAGGGAATTAAGACGGTTTTATTCTATGCGCGCAGGCCCTTGCTGCATAGAGTCTCGCTCGGATAACGGGAAAGCTATCGGCGTGGTTATGGGGTGGTTCAAGTTTCCGTTTGTTAGATTTTTCGGCGATTGCTGGATGTCTGTCTGTGCGTGAATCGGGTCGAAATGGAAGCTGCATCACACCGAAGGTGCGTTCATATAGTGGACATAAAGGTGGACTTGGGTGATGTCGGATGTGCCCGTTGGGAATCGTGCGCCGTAGGGGCCGAGGTCTTCGGCGCGCAGGTTACCGGGTTCGCGGTCAGTGCGCGAAGTAGGTCTGCAGAATCATCGTGGTCTCGGTGCTTACCGGCACCGTGCGGTGGATGAGATTGAGCAATTCCTCAAGGGCGGTGGGGGAGGCCACGCGTACCACCAGTACGAAGCTGGGGGCGCCGGCCACCGAATAGCAGGAGACGATGCCGTCGATATTGTTCAGCTTGTCCGGAATCGAGGATTCGGCTGAGTAGTCGAGCGGGGTCACGTTGACGAACGCGCTGATGGGCAAGCCGCGCTGCTCTTGGTCGATGATGGCCTTGTATCCCTTGATGATGCCGCGCTTCTCCAGCTTCTGCACGCGCGACTGGGCGGCGGAGACGGACAGTCCGGTCGCCTGGGCCAGTTGCGCGAGCGTGGCGCGGCCGTCGGCCTCCAGCATGGTGAGGATGCGCTGGTCGGTCTCGTCAATCGCGGTCATGGTGTCTTCTCCGTTCGTTGTGCTCTGTGTTCACTGTACCTGTTGCCGGAATGCGATGGCTTTCCGATTTTGCCTGGTAATTTCAGTAGTTCTTCCTGTGTTTTCTGTTGTGTGGTGGAATGTTTATGCCTAAAGTCCTAATTGAATGTAATAATTCCTTCTGAAATAAGAGAACGACGAAATAATTCCATTGAGGAGGGATGATATGCAGAAGTTTTCCAACATGCCTCTGTCCGAAGTTGCATCTGCTGCTGTGCCTGCTGCCAGACGGGTTGCTGTGCCGACCGCCAAGCCCGCGAGCTTGTCCGCCGAAGCCCTGAATATCCCGCGCTCCGGCATCCGAGACGTATTCGACCGTGTAGAGCGCGTGCCTGACGCGATTTCACTGACCGTGGGAGAGCCCAGCGCCACGGCCGCGCCGCATATCGTGGCGGCCGCTTGCGAGGCCGCACAGGCTGGCCGCACTCGGTACACCAACGTGCTCGGCGTCCCCGAATACCGCAAGGCCGTGGCCGATTACTCCGCCCGTGTGAAGGGACTCACTTATGATCCCGAAACCGAGATTCAAGCCGTTGACGGTGCCACGATTGGCCTGTTTCTGGCGCTGAAAGCCGTGGTAGGCACCGGCGATGAAGTGATTATTCCCTCGCCGTTCTTCACTTCCTATGACGCCGAAGTGATGCTGTGCGGCGGCCGCCCGGTCACCGTGGCGCTGCGTCCGGAGCACGGCATGCGCGTGAACGCGGCGGACATCGAAGCGGCGATCACCCCGCGCACCCGCGCCGTAATCATCAACTCACCCGGCAATCCGACCGGCGCGGTAACTTCTGCCGCTGAACTGGCGCGTATTGCCGAAGTATGCAAGCAGCACAATATTTGGGCCATCTCCGACGAGGTTTACCATCCGTTCGTGTTTGGGGAAACGTTCGGGGAAACGCTTGGGGGAGAGGCAGCCGTGGCACCATCGATTGCCGCGGTGCCGGGCATGAAAGACCGCACCATTGTGGTGGAAAGCCTGTCGAAAACCTACGCGATGACCGGCTGGCGCATCGGCTACCTGCTGGCACCCGAAGCGGTCATCGAACAGACCGGTAAAATCGCCGAACTCATGCACTCCTCGGTGAACTCCTTGGCGCAATACGCAGGCGTGGCAGCACTGGCCGGTCCGCAGGATCATGTGGCCGCCATGCGCGAGGAATACCGCGCCAAGCGCCAGATCGTGCTGGACGGTCTGGCCGGATGCCCGGTATTGCGCTTGATTGAACCGCAAGGTGCGTTCTACGCCTTTGTGGACGTACGCCTGACTGGCCTTGACTCCGGTGAATTTGCAGACCGTCTGCTGGACGAAGAGCACGTGGCCGTGGTCCCCGGCGAGGCCTTCGGCGAGGAGGGGCGCGGCTTCGTGCGCCTCTCCTACGCCGGAGATGCCGGCGAGCTGCGTGAGGGCGTCGCCCGTCTGCGCGCATTCGCCGAACGGGTATGGAACCCCATCACCGGACACCACACCGCCACTTATCACCCCATGGAGGTGTTGGCCTGAGGCTTAAAGCGAGGCTAGGCCGCCAATTCAGACTCGTCGGCGCGAGCGATGGCCTGCTCGTAATCCTTGGTGCCTTTGAACACTTCCTTGGTCCACGGGTTGATGCCCTGCTTCTTGGCGCGTAGCAGGATGTAGCCAAGTGCCAGCACATTGGCCGCCAACGCGATTAACGAGACTGCAAGGTTCACATTCGGATTGTTCACGGACTGGGTGGAGAACATGGAATAGTCCTGGAACATCGGGAACACCTGCGCGAACATGCACCAGATGGCCAGCGTGTTGGCGCGGTTCTGAATCCAACCGCCCTTGTTCCAGAAGAAGTTGGCCACGGTGGGTGCCAGCAGCAGCGCCAGGCCGCAATACCAGGCGTGGGTGGGCAGGCAGTTGTAGGTGTAGCAGAAGTTCCACAGGTCGTAGGCCACGATGAACACCCAGGTCATGTCCGGCCAGAGCATGTCGTCCTTCTTCTTGGAGGCGTAGATGCCGAACCAGCCGGTCATGCAGAAGATGTTGAGCAGGCCGGCCACGCCGTTGAAGACGTTGTGCCAGCCACCGTACAGGGTCACGCCTCGGTGGAGATCCACGTGGTGCCCCAGCCGCGGATGGCGGATTCGAAGTCGGACACTACGGCAATGAGGATGTTGATGGCCACGATCACGAACGGGAAGCACTTGAACCAGTGCGATTTGCCGATGGATCCCCACTTGTATTTGAGGGCCATGAAACCGATGCAGCCGATGGTGGCCGCGTACAGCTTGGCATAGTGGAACCAGCTGGTCATGTGTACGTAGGTCGGGTTGTTGAGGGCCCAGTCGGCACCCATGGCGGCGGCCGTGTAGACGGTGATGAAGTAGACGGTCAGCACGGCCGGTATGACGAGGAAGGCGATAACGCCACCGGTTTTGGTGCGGCGGGCCAGTTCGTTGGCGCCGATAAGACAGCAGAAGACGAGTATCCATCCGATCCATTGGTAGATGGCGTTGTCGCCGTAGACCTGAAACAGCATAAGCGGTCCTTTCCGTGTGTGCGCTGTGCGCCTCGCAGTCCTCCATTGGGTTGCTGAGACGCTATAGACGCCGCTATGTTGACGCAGCGTCAATTTCTCTCACGGCACAGTCTAGCCTCAAGTTGACATCGCGTCAAAACAACCGCATTAAGGCTGCCGCGTTTCGTATCGTTACGCGTAGGGGCTGGCTGAGGCGTAATGCTGAAGAGTAACATTGAAGCAATGGCAATCAAGCCGATTTGAGGAAGAGAAGCACACGATGGCGTACTGCGGCCACTGCGGAAATAGAGTTGATAGGCCGGCACGATTTTGCCCGGCATGTGGAGCGTCTGTAGACAGCGCACCGGTTGCGTCTGTACCAGTGCCGGCCGCATCGTCAGCCGTACCGACTGCGTCGATACCGGCACCTGCTGTGCCAGCGCCTCAGTACCACCATCGATACCAGCCGCGCCGGTTGCCCATCGGTTTACGCCGCGCCCGCTGCCCCACAGCCGGCACCAACTGCTCCCTTGCCAGCTTTGCCGATTCCCGCTCCTGCCGCATATCAGGCGACTGATGCAACCGCCGTCCTGGCACCGCCGCGCAAATCCAGCAAGAAGCTGATCGCCGTTCTCTGCGCATTGCTTGCGACGATTCTGGTGGCGGCCTTGGCATTCATCGTCCCCAACTTCACCGCCGTCAAAGCGATGCTGGGCTTCCAGCCCACCAATCCGCTGGTCGTCACCTTCGACGCGATCAACTCGCTGTCCACTCTGCGCAGCACCAAATACGAACTCAGAACCCACAGCAGCACTGACGACTCCCTTGACGCGCGGATGTCTGGCATGTATTCGCTGGGGCAAAACCACCAATGACTCCTCCGCGTCTGTGACCATCAAGACAGATGAACAGGCAACAACCCTCGCTTGGCACAAAGGCGCATTCGCCGGGAAAAACGTTTGGTATGATGACGACCCCTACTACATCTACTACCCGGCCGACCAATATGAAGATGACTTAAGGAACGGCGTTGGTAGTGATGTGGCGGACTTGATATTGAACGTCAAGGATGCGTTGGTCAAGAACGGTGCTTGGGACATCACCGGCGCGGAGCGAACGTTCTACGATCAGCTGGACAAGATGAACGACGATGGGTACTCGAACGACATCGACCGGGCCAAGGGCACGAAAACGTCTGCCGAGGTGAAGGCCGAGGCCAGCAAATTCATCCAACAATATCTCGGCGTGGAGCTGGAAGATAAGAATGTGCGCAGCCAGCTGTTCCCGAATACATCGTCTGCCAAGTCTGCCGGCAACACGCAGCTCTCGTATCAAATCGATGTCAAGGCATTGGCCCAGCACTTTGTGAATTACTGGATCAGCCATGAAGCGCAGTATCCGCATCTGAAATCATGGGTGATTCAGCAGATCGAGGATACCGGTGTGGGCGATGCTGAAGGCGAGTACCGTCAGGCGCTCGACAATGTGCGCAACTGGGACTTCGGCACGGATGAAGAGCCGGATATGCCGACTATCACCGTGGATCTGAACTACGGCAGGAAGCATCTGATGAGCTCGATTGCCGTAAGCGTGTCCGGCAAGGACGAATACGGCGACTCCTACAAAGGTTCGCTGTCGTTGACGCTCAGCCAGCAGAACGCGGTGTCTGTGGACGACCCCGATTTGACTGATACGGTGAGCAAAGCCAAGGACAACAACGAGCTGGATCTGTCTTGAGCAGAATCAGAATGTGCGGAACGCCGTGAACAGATCATCGACGTGACGTCGCATGTGATTCACAGAACGGGTTTTGGGGCTTTTCCGTTCGTCAGGTAGCCGAAGCATGCGGATTGACCGAGCCGGCGGTCATATACCATTTCAAGAACAAAGTCGGCTTGCTGATTGCCGTGCTGGAGCATCGTGATCGGGAAGATATGGCTACGTTTGCCCATTCTCTTGGCGTTGAACCTGAGGATATGTGGAGCGGCAACGCGCAGTTCGGCATTCGTGATATCTGTGCTGCCCTTATGGAGCGCAATGCGGCTCAGCCAGAGATGGTGCGGTTGTATATACCGTGCTACAAGGCGAATCGTTGAACGAGCATCATCCTGCCTATGAGTATTACCAAAAACGAGAACATCGCGTGATGGACACCTTAACCCGAGCAGTCGAGCGTGACGGTTTGGCAGATCCTCGTCGCGAGGCGCGGACTGCTTTGTCGATGATGAACGGCATTCGGGTCCGTTTGGCTCAGGGATCGGGCATCGGTCGATTTAGTGGCCGATTGGAATGCCTATGCCGACTTCCGGTGGCCTCGACAGTCGTGAGGCAATAAGACTTTTCTCGTGAGATACGCTATCGGCGTGTCGTCATCTTTTTGTTGCAATACGCAGAAAATGCAAGAACAAAAACCCTTGGAATCGGACTGATTCCAAGGGTTTTGTTGTGTCTGTGGAGCTAGCCGGGTTCGAACCGGCGACCCTCTGCTTGCAAAGCAGATGCGCTACCAGCTGCGCTATAGCCCCGTGAGAAAAAAAGAGCGGCTCGCGGCCGCTTCATTTTTCCTGTGGGCCCGGGAGGACTTGAACCTCCGACCTCATCCTTATCAGGGATGCGCTCTAACCAGCTGAGCTACGGGCCCGATCCATACGCTTCAAAAGCGCACAAGTGATTACAATACCATTGAACGGCGGTATGTCAATAACGGCGTGTCGCGATTGTCGCTTGCGCCATGATTGCCGGCGCAGCGGAGCATGACGAGTGCGATGAGGCTGTTCGCGTGGTGGAAGCCGTAGGCCATGCGGATGGTGACCTTGATCCTGTTGTCGGACGCCTCGAGCCTGGCGTTGGAGTAGCCCAGCTCGATGGTCCTGAGGATGTCGGGCCACGACGGCGGATCTTCCGGGATGGCTTGCCGCTCTCGTACAACTGCACGATCTGCCGTTTGAACGCCTCGTCGTAGTGGCGGGGATGTTTCGGGTCGGCCATCGTCGGCCTCCAATCTCATGTCATTCGTCCCTCATCGGACTGTCTAATACGTTGTAGCCAATCCACGGCGTCACATCGTCAGGCTGTCCGGGTCGAGGAGGAAATCGTAGACGCTCATCGTGAGGATGCCGTGCTCGTCGCGGACGGGTTTGACCACGTCGCGTACGAGGACGATCTTCTGGAAGCTGTCGTCGATCTCGAGCAGCGAGGCTTCTCCTGCGCGACCTCTCCGGTGTGGGCAGTTGGTACGCGGATTGGTCAGGGCGCCGATGGAGGAGGCCAGCACGTCGACCAGGTCGTCGAGCTCCTGCGACCTGCGCAGCCCGTTGCGCATGCGCAGCAGCCCGTTGATCACCCCGTACAGACGGGGCGGCTCCTCGCCGCGCGTACGAACGCAGTTCATGAAGAATTACGAGTGATTCGTCGAAGTCTTCGGCGTTACGGCCGCCGCCTGAGCCAGGGCGGCGGCCACTTGTTCGTTGACGGCTCCCTGCTGTGCGATGGTGACGCGGATGCCTCGACTGGCATGCGCCGTCCACGCCCGCACCGGCCCCCGCGTCGGCTCCGGTGGCGTCGGCGCTGATACGCAGGCTCGGCAGGAACGGCTTGCCGGCGGCCACACGGATGCCCTGTTCGGCCAGCAGTCGCAGCGCCGCCGGCTCGTCGCGCACCGGAATCCACAGATTCAGTCCGTCACCGGTATGCACGTCCAAACTTTGACGCAGCAGCAGCGCGTGCATCGTCTTTTGCCGGGTGGCGTAGATATGCCGGGCGTTGGTCACCGTGTGGAACGCCTCTTTGTCGGCCAGCATTTCATACAGAATCTCTTGCAGGAACCGGCTCACCCATCCCGATCCCAAGCGTCGTTGGGCGATAATCGCCTCCACGGCATCCTCCGGCCCAGACAGCGCAGCCAAGCGCAGATCCGGCCCGTGCGACTTCGAAAAACTGCGGATATGCACCACGTGTTGCGGCAATCGTTGCGCCAACGATGTCGCATACGCATTGGCCACATCGCCACTGTGATCGTCTTCCACAATCAGCGGCATACCAACGCCATTCGGGTAGTGCGCGAGCAGCACGTCCGCCAAAGCGTCGATGCGTTGCGGGCTGAAGCTGGCCCCGGTAGGGTTCTGGGCGCGCGGCTGCAGCAGGATCATACTGACCTGATGGCCGCCGTGCGGCACCGCCAGACGCTGCGATTCCAGCATGGTCAGCGCACGGTCGAGTGCGTCGGGCAGCATACCGAACCCGTCCATCGGCACGCCGAACGCCATCGCGCCATGTGCCTCGATCATGTCGAGAATCAGCGGATATTCCGGTGCCTCGGTAATCACAAAATCACCCGGCTGAACAAAAGCGTTCATGGTGTGCGCCAAACCGTCGCCCGCGCCGGATGCCATAGTCATCGCCTCCGGCTCATACGGCCAGTTGCGTCGCAAAATCTGTTCCAGCATGGGCAGGATGGTCGGCCCGTCGTATGAATTGACGAATGCCTTGTGCGTGCCGAGCTTGCCGAGAAACGGGCGGATGTCCGGCAGCAGCGAAAGGTCCGGCGTGCCCTTGGACAGGTCGATAATCGGTCGGTCCGGCGCGGTGGCCGGGGCTTCGGCCAGCAAGTCGCCGGCATCGTAGCGATGCGTGCGCGACTGCCGCAGTACGAATGTTCCGGCGCGCCCGCGGGAGCGCAGTATGCCGGACCTGGCGAGGGCATGGTAGGCACTGGAGACGGTGGCCGGACTGGTGCGTAGCAGTCGGGCGAGATCGCGTACGGTGGGCATGCGCTGGCCTTCCGCAAGTATGCCGGAGGAGGTCAGCGAGGTGACCGATTCGACGATGCGTTGCGGGGTGGCCGTCGCCTCGGTGGTGAGGATGAGTGAGGATAACTGGCCGGCATCAACGGCCAGGTCGTCGGTGGAACGCAGGGGAGCGGCCGTAATGCTTGGCTCATCGTTGTAGCCGACGGCATGTGCGGTTGTTGATGCGGTTGATGGCGATGGCGTATCCATGATCTGCCTCCCGGATCTTGGCGGCGAGCGTGATGAGCGCGCGTCTGCGTGAATGTTGCCGATTGCCGCCGGCTGATGATCGATGGCGGTTGCCGGCTTGTTGCTGGCTGCTTGACTGCCGATAGTAACGGTCACTGTGGCAACGGTAGTCAAATGTTAGCGCCGCATTGTGCAATGAGTATGTTTTTGAATAACATAAACATTACATAATCTGGATACAATTATTGTTCTTGTTCCTATGTTTCAAAATGATTTCGTATTCGCCACTACTGTAACATTATTAAATGTTCGAGTTTGACGCGAAATGTTCAACTCTCATAATGACATTCACAGCGCGTTGCTGCCCCTGCCCCGATCCACGGGAGACGGCATCGGGCACTTCGAGAAAATATCGAGGAAAGGACACATCATGGGGCATGATCTTTCGCAGGATGCGGAAATCTGGGACGACGCTTACAAGCTGGACCGCGCACACGTATTCCATTCGTGGCACGCACAGCGCAACCTGGATCCCACTGAAGTGGTAACCGGTCACGGCGTGTGGCTGAAGTACGGCGACGGCCGTGAAATGCTCGACTTCACCAGCCAGCAGGTCAACGTCAACATCGGCTACCAGCACCCGAAGGTGATCGAGGGCATCAAGAAGCAAGCGGAACTCCTGTGCACCGTCGGACCTGACTACGCGAACCTAGCCCGTGGCCGCGCCGCCTCCCTGGTGGCCCGCCGCGCTCCGGAAGGCTTCGACAAGGTGTTCTTCACCAACGCTGGCGCCGACGCCAATGAAAACGCGATGCGCGCCGCCCGCCTGTTCACTGGCCGCGACAAGATTCTGTCTTCCTACCGCTGCTACCACGGCAACACCGGTGCGGCCATCAGCGCCACCGGTGACTGGCGCCGTAAGCCCAACGACTACTCTCGCGGCCACGTGCACTTCTTCACCCCGTACCTGTATCGCTCCGAGTTCTCCGCAACCACCCAGGAAGAGGAGTGCGAGCGTGCGCTGGCTCACCTCGAGCACGTGATCCAGTTCGAGGGCCCGGACACCATCGCCGCCGTGCTGCTCGAATCCGTGCCGGGCACCGCAGGCATCATCATTCCGCCCAAGGACTACTTCAAGGGCGTGCGCGAGATCACCAAGAAGTACAGCATCCTGATGATCACCGACGAGGTCATGGCCGGCTTCGGCCGCACCGGCTTCTGGTTCGCACTCGACGACTACGACTACACGCCGGACATCATCTCCTTCGCCAAGGGCTGCAACTCCGGTTACGTGCCCGCCGGCGGGCGTGATTATGAGCGACCCGGTGGCCCACCGCTTCGACGACATCGTCTTCCCCGGCGGCCTGACCTACTCCGGTCACCCGCTGGCCATGGGCGCCATCGTGGCCACCCAGGAAGCCATGGAAGAGGAGCACATCGTCGACAACGCCTACACCATCGGCAAGGACGTGCTCGGCCCGCAGCTCACCGCTCTGTACGACAAGCACCCGAAGATCGGCGAGGTTCGCGGCAAGGGCGTGTTCTGGGCCGTGGAAATGGTTGCCGACCGCACCACCAAGGAGCCGCTGGACGACGCCACGATGAAGCAGATCGTGGCCGAAGGCGACAAGCGCGGCCTGATTCTCGGCGTGCACAACAACCGCATCCACGTCACTCCTCCTTGCGTCATCTCCGCCGACGAGGCGACCCAGGGCGTCGAGATCCTCGACCAGGTGCTGACCGCGGCCGGTTGCTGATTGGGTGACTCAATGGCTCGGTGACGGTTTGTAGCCGTTGCCGACAGCACCGTTCATTGCTGATGGCGGCCCGTTCGGAACGTTAGGTTCCGGGCGGGCCGCCATCGTTGTCCGCCGTTGTGCGAGAATGACTTGCGTGCCTTATCGCCGTCGTCAATCCACCGCTCCGAAGTCCGGTGCGCCGAAATCCGTTCGGTCCGCTGCCGCCGGGCAGTCGTTGGATATTGATGGCATCCATCTGCACCTGACGCGCAAACCCATCAAAAACCTGTATCTGCGCATCAAACCGCCGAGCGGCCGCGTCGAAATCTCCGCACCGATGCGGATGAGCGAGAGTCGCATTGCGGATTTCGTCAAAGAGCGACATTCGTGGATTCTCGCCCAGCAGCAGCGCATGGCTGAGGCGCAACGGCGCTCCATCATGGCATTGAACGAGGGCGCCGGCTTCGAGAACGGAGGTCGTGGTGTAGCTGGTGCCAGCGGCCATGATGGAGGCGTTGCCGGTCGTCCGAAAACCGGTGATATCAGTCGTCCGGGAATTGGTGACGCCGGGCCAGGCCAAGCCGGTACGAATGTCCAACCGTATTTTGACCGCTCCCAAATCTGGACCGACGAACGCAAACGACAAGCGGCGGCCGCGATCAACGCCGCGTTGCCACAGCTGCTGGCCAAGTGGGGGCCGGTCGTCGGCCGGCAGCCCACGCATATCACGCTACGGGTCATGACCTCGCGCTGGGGATCGTGTACACCGCGAACCGGCCGCATCCGTCTGAACCTTCAATTGGGACTGATGGAACCGCAATTCCTGGAATACGTCTTGGTCCATGAGATGACGCATTTGTGGGAAAGCGGCCACGGTGCCGGATTCCAGCGCCGCATGACCGCCTACCTACCCGGCTGGAAGACGCTGCGCCGCGACCTCAACCGCCGCGTGGTGCTGTGACGATGACGGGTCAGGCTTCAGTGCCGGCGATGTGGCTGATGGCCTGATCGGATTCGTTCGCATGGTCCGAATGCGCCACCATCTCGATGGCCGCCGGACACCCGCTCACCGACGAAGACCGCTGGCCTTGGCTCGACACCATCGCCGCGTGGATCGACGAGCGCGTGGCCGCCGGCGAGCCCGCCGTGGTCACCTGCTCGGCGTTGAAGAAGATCTACCGCGACAAGCTGCGCCGTCAAGGCGTGGTGTTCGTCTACATGCAGGGCACATTCGACGAGGTGATGGAACGCCTTTCCCACCGCCAAGGCCACTTCATGAAGCCGAGCATGCTGCAATCCCAGTCCGACATTCTCGAAGAGCCGGGCGATGACGAAATTCACGTCAACGTACACATCGGCCAGGCCGATCCCGAACACGAGGCCATGGCCGTGGCCGGTGCCCTCGGCCTGTGAGCCATCTCTCGGCTCCCCTTAGTCTCACTTCGCCACACGTGCGGCGCATCGACGAACTCGAACGGCGCATCAGCGAACTTCAGCTGGAGCTGAAGCAGTGTGAAGGCCAGCAAGGGCGAACCGGATCGGTCCAAACGGGCTACTCAGGCCGACCAGCCCAGCCAGTCCGTTCAGACCGACCTAACTGATCAGAGCGGGCCCTCTGACCAGTCCGAACCATCTGACCGACATGTACTTGTTGACTAAGTGTGCGGCCCGTCATTCGTTATGGAACATGCCGGCCATGTATACAGGCAGGTAGGTTACATTCCCTTCGACTGAGACGTTGCACGGGCCAAGCACATAGCCTGTATTGAGATGGTATTCAGGGTGGGCGAGCACGTTGTCCATTGCGCGATGGCGTTTGTAGGATTTGCCGGACTTCACCTCAATCGGCAGCACGTGATCGTTGCGGTCTTGGATGAGGAAATCGAGCTCGCCAAGCTTCTTACTGTTGTAGTAGTACAGGTCAAATCCGTGAGCGCGTAGCTCTTGGGCCACCGCATTTTCATAGATTGAACCGTAGTTGATATCAGGGTTGCCGTCGAGTACGTCGAGCGCGGTTTTCTTGAGAAACGAGCCGGTAAGCAGACCCACGTCGTTGTAAAAGAGTTTGAAGAGGTTACGTTCCTTGCTCATCTCCAACGGTGTGCACGGTTCGTCCACGTTGTACGCGGCGACGGCTACATCCGCATTGACCAGCCAATCGAAATCGGAAGCAACCGATTGGAATCTCATGTTCTTTTCGATTTTGGCGAAGGTAAAGCGCTTGTTTGGGTTATTTAACTCGCTGGGCACCAAATCGTAGATAGCGCGGATATGCAGCCGGTCTTCTTTGCGCGCGTATTGGCTGATATCGCGGCGATATTCACGCTTTATGTTCTCTTGTATAGTGCGCACGTCCGCAACGCTGCCGTTTGCCACGAACGAGTCGACTGCGGCAGGCATGCCGCCGATGACCAGATATTTGGAGTATAGCTCCATGAGCCTTTGATGAATGAACTCATCCACTTCCTGGTGCTTGGCAAAGCATTCGGCAAGCATATCGAATACGTCGTTGCCGATATGCTGCGACCAGCAGAACTCTTGGAAATCCAGTGGATACATATCCAGCTCGGTCAGGTACCCGACCGGTACCGAGCGTATATCTTCGAGCTCGACTCCAAGTAGCGAGCCGGAAAGCGCGGTAATCGAACCCGACCATCATCTAACAAGGAACTTAATTGCGGTGACCATTTCCTTGCAACGCTGGACCTCGTCAAAGAAAATCAGGGTTTTGCCGGGTACTAATGGCGTATTTACGGCCAGTTCCAGCCTCATCAGTAGGTTTTTGGCATCGCGGGGCCGATCGAATAATGCAACGAGGTCAGGGTTCTCGATGAAATTGAGCTCGGCGATATGGTCGTAATGCTGTTGGGCAAAGTGCCTGATGATATAGGTTTTGCCAATCTGACGGGCTCCGGTGACCAGCAGTGCAGTGCGTTTCGGCGCGGATCTCCAAGCTTCCAGCTGTGTCTCGATTTTTCTTCGCAGCATGAGAATCTCCAGTCATTTGTAGGCCTTGCATCTATGCTGGGCACGTTTTCCAACTGTTTATAGCGCATATTTTACACTTTTCCAACCATAAGAATGCGGTTTTGGCTACGTTTTCCAACCTCAAAATGGGGAGTTTTATACACTTTTCCAACTTATGTATGTGGAGACTCTCTATTTCACGTGAGACGAAAGTGGCTCCCCTCTTTGAGGGGAGCCACGGAATACGGCTTTTACTTATGCCAGGTGAGAGCGCATGAACCACTGGAACTTTTCGAGTTCCTGCACGTGGTCCTGGATGATGTTGGAGCTGATCACATCCAGCTCGTCCAGCTCGGCGATGGCCTTGCGGTCGTCGGCGATGAAGGCGTCGTAGTACTCGATCAGCGCCTTGAGATACTCCTCGGTGCCCACGCGGCCCTCAGCGTCGAACGATTTCCACGTGCGGTTGCGCACGATGGCGTCAGCACGGCCATCCGGGGTGCCGCCCAGAGTGGCAATGCGCTCGGCGGTCTCGTCGGCCTGGGCCAGCACGGCCTCGACCTCGGGGTCAAGCATCTCGTGAACGGCGATGAAGTTCGGGCCGGTCACGTTCCAGTGTGCGTGCTTCAGGACCAGAGCGGCCTCCTGCTCCTGGCTCAGTCGGTTCTGCAGGATGGCGATGGCCTTCTCACTGGCCGCTTCATCAAGGCCCGGCACAACAAATGCAAGTGTCATAATGTTCCTTCTTTCAGTAGGTGGAACGTTGCCCTTTCATTCTACGTTTTTTGGTTATGCCCCGGGCCGAACGAATAGGTGGTGAATATCACGCGACTATTTGGCATCGTCGCTTTGTGATTCGGCCGGCAGCGGCGCATGGTCCGGGGCGCCGGCTTTGCGGACTTCGATGGTTTCGATGCGGCGGCCATCCACCTTGGTGACGACCATGTTGTAGCCGTCGTCGGAATGCAGCACGTCGCCTACCGCTCCCATCTTGCCGGTCTTGGACAGGAAGTAGCCGGCGACCGTCTCGTACGGGCCGTCCTCCAGCTCGATGCCGGTCAGATCGGCGAAGTCCTCAATGGTCATGCTGGCCTCGATCGTGGCCACGCCATTGACGAACGCGGTGCGGGTGGTGCGTTCGCCGCCCTTCTCGCTGGGCAGATCGTACTCATCGCGAATATCGCCCACAAGCTCCTCGGTCATATCCTCAAGCGTCACGATGCCGTCCGTGCCGCCGTACTCGTCGATGACCACGGCCAGATGGATGCCGCGCTTACGCAGCAGTTCCAGGCTTGGCAGCAGCTTGGAGGTGCCGGGCAGGGAGATGCCTTCGCGCACCACATCGCGCACGATCTTGGCGTTCGGATCGCGCACGTCCAGCAGATCGCGCACATGCACGAAGCCGATCACGTCGTCGAAATCCTTGCCGGTCACCGGGTAACGGGAGTACGGCTGGTCGCGTACGAACGCGGCGGCCTCGACCAAGGGCTGGTCGCCCTCGATGAAGACCACGTCGGCACGTGGGCGCATCACCTCGGCGACGATGGTTTCGGACGCGTCGAACACATCGTCCAGAATCGTGCGTTCGTCCTTGGAGAGGTTGGTGTTGGAGCTGACCAGCACGCGCAGCTCGTCGTCGGACACCTCGGACTCGGTCTGCTGCGGGTCGAAGCCGAGCAGGCGGACGATGCCGTTCGTGTTCTTGCCGATGAGCCAGATGATCGGGCGGCAGACGGCGGCGAAGGCGTCGATGGCGGGCACCACGGCGCGCGCGATCTGCTCGGTGCGCTGCATGGCGATGCGCTTGGGCACCATCTCGGAGATCACGATGGAACAGTAGGAGATGATGAGGGTCAGGATGATGTTCACCAGGCCGCCGGCGATGCCGGGGTGCACGCCCCAGCTTTCGACCGCCGGAATCAGGTAGGGGGCGATGGAGGAGGCGCCGAACGAGGCGGACAGGAAGCCGGAGAGCGTCACGCCGATCTGCACGGTGGACAGGAAGGTGTTCGGGTCACGTGCGATTTTGGCGACTTTGGCGCCGCGAGCGTCCTCCTGCTCCATTTGCTCGATCTGCGAGCCGCGCAGAGAGACCAATGCCAACTCGGTGCCGGAGAACACGGAACCGATAACGAGAAATACAAAAATCAGGAGGATGTTCAAACCAAGTGACATGGCTTCAACTCTAGGGGAGTGGCACGTCAAATTGGGGTGTGCTGGCTGGGCAGTAAGAAACTCGGCAAAGGGAAGGGCACTCTTATCATTACCGCGGACGACGTGTCGACCGGTGTTTCCGATGCGTTGCTCGCCTTCGACGATGCCGTATGCGTTCCAGCGCTGGACGGCATTACTAGTGCAGAGAGGCTGTTTCTCGCGGCTATGGCCAAGGATTCGCCAAATCCCACGCAGGTGGCGATATTGCGGATCGCACGCTCAGAAGCTCAGCACTTCCACTTTGCCGGAATCGAGCTGATAGCGGGCGCCGACGATCATGAGCTTGTCAGCGGCGAGGGCCTGCTGGATGACAGGAGACTGCTCCACCAAAGTTTCAATAATGTGGGCCACATGCACGCGCTCGATATCTTCATGCGCGTCGAGCTCGGCTTCGCGCGCCTGCCAGACGGACATACCGGTCTGGCGCAGAATAATCGATTCGGCGGCGGCGATGTGCTCGTCGAGGTCGTCCATCGCATCCGCGGCCTCCAGTGAGCCGTCGGCTTCGGAAGTGATGGTGTGCATCAGGTCGTCCAGCTCCTGCTCGGCGGCCTCGATTGCGCCGCAGTGCTCGTGACCGAGCACACAGATCAGGCTGACGTGCAGTTTCTTGACCGCGTACTCCAGCGAGGCGATAACCGCGCTATCGATGAGTTGCCCGGCGGTGCGCACGGTGAACAGGTCGCCCAGGCCCTGATCAAAAATGATTTCCGGAGGTACGCGCGAGTCCGAGCAGGAGAGCACCGCGGCATCCGGGTTCTGGCCATCAAGCAGCGTCTGGCGGGTCTCCTTGTCCTGCCATGGGTGGTCGGGCTTGCCCTCGGCAAAGCGCCGGTTGCCTTGCAGCATGCGGCTCCACGTTGCGTTCGCGGTCGATTCCTGTTCAAAGTCTGACTGAGCCATGAAACCTCCATTATCAGCGGACTGCTGATTGCCATATTAGCGAGTATTCGCGCATAGTCGTGATTGGGGCAACGGCCATTTGGGCACAAGGGTTGCGGGTGGTGTGATAAGGCTCATACGTTACACCCGCGCGAGCCGTGGCTCACCACATTACGATAGGTGGTGGTAAACGCTTGAAGATTAACAATTCCCGAAAGGACCGATGATGACTCTTCTGCAGCATGAACTGACCGATTTCAAGGTGAACGCATTCCAGAACAACGAGTTCCACGAAGTGACCAAGGACGATGTGCTCGGCCACTGGTCCCTGTTCTTCTTCTACCCGGCCGACTTCACCTTCGTGTGCCCCACCGAACTTGAAGACCTGGCCAAGAACTACGCCAAGTTCAAGGAAATCGGTTGCGAGATCTACTCCGTCTCCTGCGACACCCACTTCGTGCACAAGGCCTGGCACGACGCCAACGAGAAGATCGCCAAGATCGAGTACCCGATGCTTGCCGACCCGACCGCCCTGCTGGCCAAGGACCTCGACACCTACAACGAGGCCGATGGCATGGCCGAGCGTGGCGACTTCATCGTGAGCCCCGAGGGCAAGGTCGTGGCCTACGAGGTCATCTCCTCCAACGTGGGCCGCAACGCCGAGGAGCTGCTGCGCCGCGTGCAGGCTCCCAGTTCGTCCACGAGCACGGCGACCAGGTCTGCCCCGCCAACTGGACCCCTGGCGAGGAAACCATCGAGCCCAGCCTCGACCTCGTCGGCCAGCTGTGATCGACACTGAATAGGCGGTAACCTTGGCTCCCCTCTCTGAGGGGAGCTGTCGCTGAAAGCGACTGGGGGAGTGCTCGCGAGAGCTAGCCTGATCCGATATGCTCCCCTCAGTCTCACTACGACAGCTCCCCTCAGAGAGGGGAGCCAGTGTATGTAAGGGAGTTTTCATGACTCAGACCAACAATCTCTATGACGTCGTCGTCATTGGTGGCGGGCCTGCTGGCCTGACGGCCGGCCTGTACCTGGCCCGCGCTCGCTACCGCGTGCTGATTCTCGAAAAGGACGATTTCGGCGGCCAGATCACCATCACCAACGAAGTCGTCAACTATCCGGGCGTGGGCCGCACCACGGGCCGCGCACTCACCCAGACCATGCGCCAGCAGGCTCAGGACTTCGGTGCCGAATTCCTCTCCGCCGAAGCCACCGGTCTCGACGTGGATGGTGACATCAAAACCGTGCACACCTCACGCGGCGACCTCAAGACCTTCGGCATCCTCATCGCCACCGGCGCCAGCCCGCGCAAGCTGGGTTTCGAGGGCGAGGCCGAGTACGCCGGCCGCGGCGTGGCCTACTGCGCCACCTGCGACGGCGAGTTCTTCACCGGCAAGGAAGTACTGGTGGTCGGCGGCGGATTCGCCGCAGCCGAGGAATCCGTGTTCCTGACCAAATACGCCTCCAAAGTCACCGTGCTCGTGCGCGAACCGGACTTCACCTGCGATGCCGCAGTGGCCGCCGAAGCCAAGAACAACCCGAAGATTGACGTGCGTTATCAGGTCGAGCTGAAGGGCGTCACCGCCGGCCAAGGAGGCCTGCGAGAAGCCTCAATCCTGAACCTTGCCACCGGCCAGACCGAAACGTGGAAGCCCGCCGACGCCGGCACCTTCGGCGTCTTCGTGTTCGCCGGCTATGTGCCCGCCACCGATTTGGTGCGCGGCGTGGTGGAGCTCGACGACCACGGTTACGTGGTCACGCACGACTACCTCAGAACTTCGGTGCCGGGCGTGTACGCGGCCGGCGATCTGCGCGTCAAGAACCTGCGCCAGGTGGTCACCGCCACCGCCGACGGTGCGATTGCCGCCGTGGAACTGGAGCGTTACGCCAAGCAGATGAGCGAGAAAACCGGCTTGGTGCCGCCGCGTCCCACTGCTTCCGCTTATGAGGAGTCCGAGGCCAAGGCCGCCTCCGCCGCCTCGGCCGCTGGCACGACGCCCGCCCCGGCTCCCGCCAAACGCAGCGCCGATGCCGCAGCCGCAGCCAGCGCCGCCAAGAAGCCCGGCGAACTGTTCTCCGCCGCCGTCAAGCAGCAGCTTGGCGTGGTCTTCGGACGCATGACCCGCCCGGTCACGCTCGCTCTCGAACTGGACGGCACTCCGCTTTCGGCGGAATTGCAGGGTTTCATCGGCGAGATGGTTGCGCTGTCCGGCGGCAAGCTGAACTCGGTTGCCGTTGATGCCGCAGGGCTGATCACGGCGGTGGATGGTGCTTCTGTGCCTACTTCTTTGGTGGTCGGCGAACCGCTGTCCGTCACCTTGCCGGACGGCACCGAACTGCCCACTTATGGTTCGTTGGACGATTCCGGCCGCGCCACATTCGACGTCGCCGGCGTCCTGCCGCTCGCCCGCCCAACTGTGCGCATCTGCGTGCCGGCTGAGGGCGACGGCAAGGCCGGCAAGGACGGCAATGGTTCACTGGTCTTCACCGGTCTGGCCTTCCACGGCGTACCTTCCGGCCACGAGTTCAACTCGTTCGTGCTCGGCCTGTACAACGCGGCCGGTCCCGGCCAGCCGCTGGGCGATGACCTGGTCGAACGCGCGAAGTCCATCACGGACCCGCTGAACATCATGATCCTCGTCTCGCTCACCTGCACGATGTGCCCGGAAACCGTGCTTGCTTCCCAGCGCATTGCCTCCCTGAGCCCGGCCGTGCGCGCCGAAGCCTACGACGTCTCGCACTTCCCCGAACTTAAGGACCAGTACGGCGCGATGAGCGTGCCCTGCATCGTCATCACCCACGCCGACGGCACCCAGCAAGTCGAATTCGGCAAAAAGAGCATCCCCCAAATGCTCGAACTGGTCGGCGCGTAAGCCGCACGACCTCAGGTACTCAACAGCAACAACAACGATTCTGCCAAAATCGTGACGTACATCGATTGATGCGATCGATGCGCCCGACTCCGGCAGAATCGTTGTTTTGCGGCAGCTCAGCCTCGGTCTTCGACGGCCTCGTGACGTTTCTGTCGCCGAGGTACTTGACCAAGCTGATGCTGATCAGGGCCACGACGAACAGGCCGGTGAGCACCGGAATCAGCGCGGCGTAGCGGTGGGCCTGATCAGGCGCGTGGGCAACTACGAACGAGGCCAACTGGTTGCCGGACAGACCGGCGAACGCCCAGGCGCTCAGCGTCAGACCGTGCGTGGTGGAGACGGTTTTGGTGCCGAAGTGCTGATCAAGCAGCACGGGCAGCGTCGAGAAACCGCCACCATAGCCCGCGTTGACGAGGAACAGCATGGCCAGCACGGCCCACAGCAGAGCGTTGCCGATGCTGTTGGTGAAGATCTGCAGCAAGCACACGGCAATCGACATGATGAAGATTACCTGATAGACGGTCTCGCGGCGCTTCAGGTGGTCGGAGAGTGTGGAGAAGCCCACGCGGCCAGCCGTGTTGAACACGGAGTCCACGGCGAGCACCAGTCCGATGATGCCGGAGATGGCGGCGGCAAACTTGGCGGGGCTCAGGTTGGCATACTGCGGGAAGGCCCTGAGCACATCGTGCAGGATGTCCTTCTCTTGGCTGATGAGGGCCAGGCCGCAGGTGATGTTGATATAGAAGGCTATCCAGATGCCCCAGAACACGGGCTTCTTGAGGATTGTCTTGCGGCTGACGTGTGAGGTCGCGGGATCGTACACCCAGCCGGCCGGACGCTTGATGAGCAGGAAGCCGACGAACATCATCACCGCGTAGACCGCGGCGAGGATGAAGAACATGCTGACCAGGCCAACCGTGCCGATGAGATATTCCATCAGTGGGCTGGCAATGGCCTTGGCCAGGCCGAAGCCGGCGACGGCGATGCCGGTGGCGAGGCCCTTGTTGTCGGCGAACCAAAGCATCAGGTTCTTGACCGGAGTCAGATAACCGACGCCCAGGCCGATGCCCATGATCGCGCCATAACAGATGAACACGCCCGGCAGGAAGTTCAGGGCGATGCTCACGCCCGTGCCGGCGAAGCCGACCACGAAGCAGACCATGGAGACGAGTGCGGATTTCTTGATGTTTTTCTCCACCATTGGCCCGGCAAACGCGGCGGACATGCCGAGGAAGAAGATGGCGAGTGAGAAGCCCCATTCCACGGAGGCGGGGCTGGCGTGGAGACGGTCAGCGATAAGCTGCTTGAACACGCTCCAGCAATAGACGGTACCGATTGGGATATGAATCAGCAGTGCAGGGATAATCGCGCTGGTCCAACGATTCTCGGTAAACCTTGCCATATATGGGCGGATCCTTTCGTAACTGGTGTACGATGGCCTGCCGGCCCGAACGAGAGTCGTATCGCCCATATCCACGCACATCACGACGGCATGCCCCCGTGAACCATCCGGGCTGCACGAATCGAATCAAATCGAATCGTGCGAACTGCGAACAATTCGCTAAACATCCTTGGTGTGCATTTCATCGGCGCTGCTGGCTCTTGTCGACGCCGACAAACAGAACTATAACGCTGTTATGGGGTTGCTGTGGCTGATTTCTGTGGTCGGAAGCTATGAGCTTTCTCACATCGAAAACAGTTATATGACGGTATCGGCGTGATTGATACGTGACGTCTGCCCGTGGACGCGGCATATCCCTCTCGGAAAACAATGACTCCGTCATGTCCATTTCTTGGTTTGACATGTTTTCGTTTGCAGCGTCGGTGCTCACCACGGTGACCGCGGCGTTCGAGTCGCCGGGCAGGGCCTCGACCGAGGGTCTCATCCTCGGCTGAGATGTGGGCGGTACTATGGATTCTTATCGATAAGGTTCGTGATATGCGGAGATGGTAACGATGGTGACCTTAAAGGATGTCGGCGAACTGGCCGGAGTGACCGCCACCACCGCCTCCGCGGCCCTGCGAGGCAAGGATTACGTCAAGCCCGAAACCACGCAACGCGTGTGTGACGCCGCCCGCAAACTCGGCTACAAAATCAACCTGTCTGGCCGGTCCCTGCGTTCTGGGCGGTCCGATACCATCACCTTCCTTACCTCGGGCCTCGAGGGCGACTATTTCTCCCATCTGGCCATGTGTGTGGCTGAGGAAGTGCACAAGCGCGACTCGCACATGCTCATCGAACTGTCCCGGTATCTTACCGACGACAACGATCTGTCGTACACGTTTTCGGACGGCATCATCGCCATCAATGCGCCACGTGCGGTCGATATCCTGAAGCGGCACCCGGCCGTCATGCTGGAAAACTACGACACCAGCCTGCCCATCGACACCGTGAACGCGCCGAGCGACGCCGGCTCACGGGCGGCAATCGAACACCTTATCGCGCGTGGCTGTGCGCGCATCGGCATCGTCGGCGACAATCACGATCCCAACAATCCCAACATCATTCCCGGCTCGCGTGATATTCGTATGCGGGCCGCCAAGGAGACGATTCTCGCGGCCGGACTGCCGTTTGACGAGCGCCGCGATTACATCAAATCCTCGTGGTCGATTGACGGCGGTATCGAGGCCGGGCGCGGCTTGGCTAAGAAAGGCAAGTGCAAGTACGACGGTCTGTACTGCCTGAACGACGGTATTGCGCTCGGTATTCTGCGTGGTCTGGCGGATGATGGCGTGAGCGTGCCGGGCGATGTGCGCGTTATCGGCTTCGACGGCCTGAGCCAGGGTGCGTACAGCGTGCCAATGCTGACCACCGTGGCCACGGATTTCAAGGGCATGGCGGATACCGCGCTGACCTTGCTTATGCGGCGTATCGAGAACCCGGACGATGAATTCTTCCCGCAGACCGTGAACGTGGGCTATAAGCTCATCGAGCGTGAGTCTACTGCGGCGTGAAATGGCGTGAAACAGGGAAGTCCCACTCTGGCGAGTGGGACTTTACCGATATGCGCGGGTAAAAGGAAACCCCCGCTGAGTCGCGGGGGTTGCTGTGCTGCGATATGTTTTGCGCGCGCAAAGCTATTGCGCAAAACATATCGCTACGTTTTGGCCTTGGGAAGCCCACCGGGCTTCCCAAGCGGTGTTGGGCCGCACGCGCGGCCCAACACCGGCCAAAACGTCAGCCTGTGTTCTGCAGGCCAGCGGCGACACCTGAAACGGTGCAGAGGATCAGATAGATGAACCCTGCCTGCTGGCTTTGCGAGAGCTCCTCCTTGTCCACCTTCTTGCGCAGCGACTTGAGCGCCAGCACCTGAGTGACGGACAGCGCGTCCACGTACGGGGAGCGGATGCGGATGGCCTGGCCGAGCACGTGACGGTGCTGCAGCGGCCACTTGTCGCCCACGATGGCCAGAACCCACTTGCGGGTGAGCTCCATCTCCTCGAGTACCTTCTTGTTGAGGTCCTCGCGGTCGCCGAGGGCGAGGTACATCTTGGCGATGCGCTCGTCCGTCTTGGCGATGGACATCTCGATGTTGTCGATGAAGGTGGAGAACAGCGGCCATTCCTCATACGCCTTGCGCATGGTCTCCAGATCGCCGAACTTCTCGCATGCGGTGCCGAGACCGTACCAGGCGGCCAGGTTGATGCGGGCCTGAGCCCAGGAGAAGATCCACGGAATCGTACGCAGGTCGTCGAGCGACTTGGCGCCGAGGCCACGCTTGGCCGGGCGGGAGCCGATCGGCAGCAGGCCGATTTCGGTCAGCGGCGTGACGATCGAGAACCACGGGGCGAAGCCATCGGTGTTCAACAGGTCGAGGAAGCGGTTGTGCGCGGCCTCGTCGAGCTGAGCGGCCATATCGGCGTACTTCTCGGTCATCTCGGTGTTGCGCTTCTCCACGCTCGGCGCGGACTGCAGCAAGGTCGCCGCAGCCACGGACTCGACGTGGCGGATGGCCAGCACCGGGTTGCCGTAGCGGGCGAAGATGACCTCGCCCTGCTCGGTGAGCTTGAAGCGGCACTTGACGGAACCGACCGGCTGGGCGAGCACCGCGCGGTTGGCGGGGCCGCCGCCACGACCGATGGCGCCGCCGCGGCCATGGAACAGGG
>ENA-OQED01000138-OQED01000138.1-human-gut-metagenome-genome-assembly--contig:-NODE-138-length-28992-cov-1.740585_pt1 | contig 28992 bp, 25 predicted proteins | sample MGYA00242790_ERZ504625 | MGnify/ENA primary metagenome ERZ504625 (study PRJEB26092, sample SAMD00036345) | human gut metagenome | host: Homo sapiens | study: EMG produced TPA metagenomics assembly of...
TGGCCAGTATGAGTATGAGCGTCACATACACCACGGCGGTCAGCGTGCATGTGACGGCCAGATAGCGGTAGTCGCGCGCGCCGATAAGAATGCCGTCGATTGCCATCATCCAGCCTTGCAGTGGGAAGAAGATGCCCATCGTCACCATGCCCACGGCGATCAGCGTCTGAATATGTGGCGTAGGGGAGAAGAAGTGCCCGGCGAACAGGCCGACTACCGCAAAAGCCGTGCCGATTACCGCGCCGGTGACCAGTCCCGCACGCCCGGTCGCCCGCGTCAGCCGCCGCGCCTGCTGCACGCTGCCAGCGCCCAGCGCTGTGGCCACCAGCGTCTGGCCGGCGATGCCCACGGAATCCAGCATGTTCATCGCAAAATTCCAAGAGGAGTTCACGGCCTGAAACCCGGCCAACACGGCAGTGCCCATGCGCGCGGCACAGGCGACCGTAGTCACCATGGCCGCACGAATCGCCAATGTGCGAATGAACAATGGCAGTCCGTCGCCCCCGGCTGCCGCAATACCGGCCAAACGAGGCCGCAGACTCGCACCATCCGCCCGGGACCACAGAATGGCGGGGATTACCAGGAACAGCCCCATGAACCACTGAGCTACCAGCGTCGCCACTCCGGAGCCGGCAATGCCCCAATTCAGCACAATAACGAACAACACATCAAGCACCGTGTTCACCACCGCGCCGCCCACCGCAGCGATCAGCGTGATACGAACCTTCTGCAATCCTCGGAAAATGCCGTTCGCCGCATATACCATCAGCATGCCTGGCGCACCCAGCACGATTGCGCGCGTATAGGTCACGGCTTGTTCCAATACTTCGCCCTGACCGCCCAGTGCCCGGCATAATGGCTCGGCAGCCGCGAACAATCCCAATCCCAGTACGGTGCCGATGCTCAAGGCCAGCCACAGGCCGTCAATGCCTGCCTGCAGTCCCGCGCGACGACGACCCGCTCCCAGCAGATGTGCCACCTGCGCAGTGGTCGAGTAGGCCAGGAATATGCATAGTCCGACTGCCGTGAGGATGATGGTGGAGCCGATTGACAGGCCGGCCAACGCCGCATCCCCGATATGGCCGACGATGGCTGTGTCGATAAGGATGAGGTCGGTTCGGCGACGAGCTGGCCGAAGGTCGGCAGGGCCAGCGCCATGATCCGGCGGTTGGTGGAGCGGGCGTCGGTCGGGCCGATGCTGACGTTTGTGTTTGCGCCGGCATGCGGGGTGCCGAAGCCATCGCGGCGTGTAGTATCGCCGGAACTGGTGGCTTTGGCGTCGGAAGAGTCTATGGGCACGCTCACACGCATATCACGCCTGACTGCGTTGCGCAAGCACCTGTTGTGGGCGCGGAATGTTATCCCCAGACTATCCACCAAGTTATCCCCAGTATGTGGATAACTTAGTGGATTATCCCCAGAATTATCCCCAAAATGTGGATAACTTATTTTTCTATCCACATTTTGCTTTCTGCGTGTCGTGGCGCTGACTCATAGGTGAATAAGGAATGAACCGATGCGGGCAACCGTTTCGTTTCCATACGATATCGTTCACCTGCCACGCCACATCCTATACTTGGAGCTATGCCAGAAGGAAGTGAACACTCGTATCAGAATGGGTTCGGCGGTGGCCTGGATCGTGGCGATCGTGGCGACCGCGCGGGCCGGGGCGGCACGCAGACGTCGGCGGCGGCCGGCGACCCGATTTTCGACCGCGTGCCCCCGCATGATGACGACGCGGAAATGGCCGTGCTCGGCGGCATGCTGATGAGTAAGGATGCCATCGGCGAGGTCTCGCAGACCATTGACGTCACCGATTTCTACCAGCCCAAGCATCAGACGATCTATAACGCGATCATCGATCTGTTTTCCGCCAGTCAGCCGGTGGACGTGGTGCTCGTGGCCAACCAGCTGTTGGCGGATGGCAACCTCGACAAGGTCGGCGGCGCGGACTATCTGCACAGCCTTGTCGCATCCGTACCGACCGCCGCTAATGCCATGTACTACGCGGAGATCGTCCATCAGCGGGCCATTTTGCGCAATGTGATCGCCGCCGGCACCAAAATCGCCCAGCTCGGTTATTCCGCCGAGGGATCGCAGGCTGAGGATGTGGTTAACCTCGCCCAGTCCGAGATCTACGAGATGTCGATGGGCAAGGTGCGTCAGGACTATGCCGCCATCGGCCCGGTGGTCCACGACGCGCTCGACCAGCTGGACAAACTGCAGCAAGGCCTCGTCAACAAGGGCGTGCCGACCGGCTTCCGCGACATCGACGACGTGACCCAGGGCCTGCAGCCCGGACAGATGGTCGTCGTCGCAGGACGTCCGGCCATGGGTAAGTCCACGCTCGGCATCGACTTCGCCCGCGCCGCCGCGTTGCACCACAACATGACTTCCGTGGTCTTCAGCTTGGAGATGAGCAAGGTGGAGCTCGCTCAGCGTATTATCTCCGCCGAAACCAATATTCCGATGGCCGCCCTGCGCCGCGCCGACGACATCACCCCCGAACGCTGGAACACCCTGAACCAGTTCTGGACCAAGATGCAGAACGCGCCACTGTTCATTGACGACAGCCCGAACATGAGCCTCATGGAGATCCGTGCGAAATGCCGTCGTCTGAAGCAGACCAACGATCTGAAACTCGTAGTCATCGACTACCTGCAGCTGATGACCTCGGGCAAGGCCGTGGAATCCCGCCAGCAAGAGGTGTCCGAATTCTCCCGTGCCCTGAAGCTCTTGGCCAAGGAACTCGAAGTGCCGGTCGTGGCCCTTTCCCAGCTGAACCGTGGCCCGGAAATGCGTAACGACAAGAAGCCGCAGCTCTCCGACCTGCGTGAATCCGGCTCAATCGAACAGGACGCCGACGTGGTGTTCCTGGTCCACCGCCCTGACTTCTACGACAAGGAAGACCGCCCTGGCGAGGCCGATATCATCATGGCCAAGCACCGTAACGGCCCGACCGAAACCTTCCACCTCGCCTTCCTCGGTGCCACGTCCAAATTCAAAGACATGCCGCAGGACTACAACGCCAATCAGGGGGTGTGATGATGGCAAGCAACGTTTCACGCGATGTTTCGCAAGACCAATCGTCCGTGGTACAGACCTGCAAACCGTGGTATGCGTTCGCCACCGTGGCCGCAGGCCGCTTCGTGCGGTTTGCATCCCGCGTCACCAAACATGGCGGTTCGGCTTTGCCCGGCAAAGTCGTAGAAAGATTGACCCCGGCTTCCTGACCCGTACGCTCGGGCAGTTGCCGCTTGGCGCGGTATTGGTGTCCGGCACGAACGGCAAGACCACCACCACCCGCATGGTCGCCTCGATGCTCTCCGATCTGGGGCTGAAGGTGTTCACCAATCCGACCGGCTCGAACTTCGTGCGCGGCGTGGTCTCCGCACTGCTTACCGAAGTCACGCTCGGCGGCAAATTGGACGCGGACATCGCCGTGCTCGAGCTCGATGAGGCGTACGCCGTCCACTTCGTCAAGCAGGTCAAGCCCCGTTATGCGTTGCTGCTGAACGTGATGCGCGATCAGCTTGACCGATTCGGTGAAATCGACACCACGGCCAAACTGCTCAGCCATGTGGCTGCGGCGACTACCGGCACTGTGGTACTGAACCGCGAGGACCCGCGTATCGCCGCGCTCGCCGCGAAGGCCCCGGCTGGCACCACCGTGCGATATTTCGGCCTCGCCGACGATTTGCGCCACTATTTCCCGTCCGATGACGACATGGCCACGACCGTGTCGGTGGAAGGTGTGGCCGGGCCGCTCCCCTCAGCCAGAACTCCTCTCAGTCCGCGAAGCGAACTGAGAGGAGCTTCCACAGGCACGGCAGAACTTCCCGCCGACGTGACACTTACCGCCGTGGGCGACCACAAGGCCACCTTCCAGATGGACGGTCAGGCTACGCCACCGACGTCAAGCTTGAAGGCGTCTACAACCTGTACAACGCGGCCGCCGCGCTCGCTGTGGTACGTGCGGTGATGCAAGACAATGCCGCCGCATCCAAGGCCACCGCCGCAGCCAACGCCTGCGCCGTGTCCGCCGACGAGCTCATCGCCGCCGTTTCCCGCGTCACGCCGGCTTTCGGCCGTGGCGAGGTCATCGACGTCAACGGTTCCCCGGTCGAACTGCTGCTGGTCAAGAACCCGATGGGCTTCCGCCTCTCGCTCGCCAGCTTCGACCCGGCCAACGCGGACACCATGATCGCCATCAACGACGAATATGCCGACGGCCGCGACATGAGCTGGCTGTGGGACGTGGACTTCACTTCCCTGCGCGCGTCCGGTGTCGCCATGGTCTCCGGCGTGCGTGCCTGGGACATGGCATTGCGCCTGGGGTACGACCAAGTGCCAGTCGCCGATACGAACACCGACCTCGAACAGGCCGTCACCGCATTCGTCAACGCCAATCCCGGCACACGCAAGCACATCTACTGCACCTACACCGCCATGCTCAAAACCCGCGCCGTACTGGGCCGCATCACCGAAGTACGGGACGCGGGCGTGGGTAAGTAACCACCCTTCGGCGCTCGCGCGCCACCTCCCGCCAGCGGAAGGGGCATGGTGAGGGAATAAGACGCTTCCCGGCAGCGGGAGAACATCGACAAGGAGAACGTGACATGGCCAGAACAATTGATGTGGTGTCCCTGTATCCCAAAGACATGAACATCTACGGCGATTCCGGCAACGTGCTGACTATCCGCCGCCGGCTGGAACTGTACGGTTACGAACCGGTCGTTCACCAGTACAATCAAGGCGACGATTGGCCCGACCAGGTGGACCTTATTCTGGGAGGCGGCGGCCAAGACACCGGCCAGAAGAAAATCATCGACGACTTCTACCATCGCGCCGACCTGTTGCGTTCGCTTGCCGCAGACGGTACGCCGATGCTGATGATCTGCGGCCTGTACCAGCTGTTCGGCGAGTACTTTGAAACCGTGGACGGCACCCGTCTGGACGGCATCGGCGTTATCGGTGCTTATACCGTGGGCCAGAACGTGCGTATGATCGGCAATCTTGTTGAGCATTCCGACCAGTTCGGCGATGTGATTGGCTACGAGAACCACTCCGGCCAGACCTTCCTGCGCGAAGGCGTTCAGCCACTCGGCACCGTCGATCAGGACGGCCGAGGCAACAATGGCGAGACCATACCGAGGGCGCGCGCGTGCACAACGTGATCGGCACCTACATGCACGGCTCGTTGCTGCCTAAAAACCCCGCCATCAGCGATTTCCTTATCGAAACTGCCGTGACTCGTCGTTACGGTACGTTCGATACGTCCGATCAGACCCCCGAACAAGCCAAGGAGCTCGCCCGGCTCGATCAAGTAGCCACCAACGCGCGCAAGGCTGCCGCCGAACGTCCTCGGTGAATTCTCGGTGAGTCCTCGGTAAGTACCAATCAGCGAAAAATCAGTCGAAATCAGTCTGAGGGTCTAGTACATTGCCCTGTTGTTTGCGCTAGGCTTGGTGGTACGAGACATGGCACCAGGCCATGTCGGACCTCGAAGGAGGGGTATCATGGCTGATTTTGATCTTCTGGGTGATGGTCTGCGCAAGGTCCTGCTGGCGGGCATCGGAGCCCTTGCCACCGGATACGAGAAGAGCAGCGAGCTCGTCGACGAACTCGTCAAGAAGGGTGAGATTACGGTCGAGCAGGGCAAGGCGCTGAACACCGAGCTCAAGCGCAAGGTGAGCGAGACGGTGGATGACGCCAAGAAGGCCGCCGCCGAAGCCGGCGACAAAGCTGCTGCCGCAGCCGACACCAGTGCCGCCGACAAGCCCGCTGACGAGGGCAAGGCCGAGTGACCAAGCCCACACGCGCTACGCCGGAATCAGGGTCGACCCCGCTTTCCAGCAGGGTCGACCCTATTCTGACGCCTGCGAAAGCCGAACGTGAGGCGGCGGCGAACCGGTCCGTCGACACGTCGGACACGCTCAAGCAGACCGTTACCAAGGCGACTCCGAGCGTATCCGACGAAACGCTGGCACTGTTCGGACGCAGGAACGATTTCGCCACGCGCTACCATCTGACGCGTCGTGGCAAGATCAAACGACTGGGGCAGATCACCAGAATCGTCGAGCAATTCGACGTGCTGCACGGCCTGACTCCGGTCAAAATGCGCCTCATGTTCGAGGCGCTCGGCCCCACGTTCGTCAAAGTGGGCCAGATTCTGTCGATGCGCTCCGAGATTCTGCCGCAAAGCTTCTGCGACGAACTCGCCAAACTGCGCGCCGACGCCGACCCGATGCCGTATTCCACGGTGTTGGATGTGCTTGCCGCCGAATACGGGCGTCCCGCCGACGAGGTGTTCGCGCATATCGACCCCAAGCCGTTGGGCTCTGCTTCACTGGCGCAAGTGCATCGCGCCACGCTGAAAACCGGCGAAGATGTGGCTATTAAAGTGCAGCGCCCGGGTGTGCGCGAAACCATGGCCCAGGACGTCTCCATCATGCGCTCCATAGCCAAGGCCGCCACTAAGGTGATTCGCACCTCACAGATCGTGGACCTGAAGGGCGTGGTCGAGGAGCTGTGGGACACCTTCGAATCGGAGACTGACTTTCTGATCGAGGCCCGCAATCTCGCCGAATTCAAGCGTTTCGCCGCCCGATTCAAATACATGGACTGCCCGACGGCGTACACCGAACTGTGCACCGAGCATGTGGTGGTCATGGAGTACATCGACGGCATCTCCGTCTCCCATCCGGGCCGGCTCGTCGATGCTGGTTATGACTTGAAGGAGATCGGCACCAAGCTCGTCGACAATTACGCCACGCAGATTCTCGACGACGGCTTCTTCCACGCTGACCCACATCCCGGCAATATCATCATCCGGGGCGGCCAGATCGTACTTATCGACCTCGGTATGACCGGTCGGCTCGACCAGCGCACCCGTGCAGTCCTCAAAGAAATGATTTTCGCCGTCGCCAAACAGGATTCGCCCGCTCTGGCCGAGGGGCTGCTGCGATTTGCCGGCACCGAGGCCGATCCGGAGGACTACCCAGCACTGCTGGCTGATCTGGACGTGATCGTCAAGGAATTCGGCACCGTGGATCTGGCCGAACTGGACATTGCCGCCTTCCTGACCGCACTGACGCAGATGGCCGGCCGCCACAACATCGAGGTGCCCAGTACGGTGACCACCGTCGGCCGCGCGTTGGTTACGCTCGAAGGCTTGCTGGACGAGTTCATTCCTGATGTGAATATGATCGAAATCATTTCCGACCATATCGCCACGTCGAAATCGCTGAAGAACGCCACCAAAGACGAGATCAAGTCGCTGGGCGTTGAGGGACATCAGGCTTTGCATGCCACGCTCGGCACCATGACCGAACTCAAGACCGTGGCCCGTATGCTGACCCGTGGTCAGTTGCGCGTCAACATGGAACTGGTCGGCTCTGAAGAGCCGTTCCAGCTGCTTTCGGATATGGTGAATCGTCTGACGATGGCCCTGATTGTGGTCGGTTTGTTCGTTGGCTCGTCGATTGTCTACTACGCGGCATGAAGCCGATTATCTTCGGCATTCCGGTCATCGGCTTCATGGGCTACGTCGTGGCCTTCGCCCTCGGCGTATGGATCGTCATCGACATCTACTTAAAGGGGCGCAAAACCAAGAAGCGGTAGGGCATCGATTGATATCAGTCCAGCGGGAGGGTGGATTCGCGCTGGATAAGGTGGCAGGGTACGTAGTCGACACCGTGATGCGGGTTGCCGTCGATGGCATCGACCAAGTATCGTGCCGCACGCCGTCCGATGGTTTCGGTTTCGTTGTCGATCGACGTCAGTGCGGGCCTCGAGCTGGAGGTCAGTACCGACCAGTTATCGTGGCCGATGACGGCGACGCATCCGGGATGCGCAGTCCCTGCTGCTTGAGCACGTCAATGCAGCCGCGGGCCAACTGATCGTTCTGGCAGACCACTGCATCGAACTTGACCCCTTGGTCGAGCAGCAGGCGGGTGGCGGCGCGGCCCCAGCCTTCGTCCCATTTGCCGTAACGAATTGGGCCGGCGGGTTCAATACCTAATTCGGAGAGTGCCTCGAGCGCGCCCTTGGTGCGGTCGGTGGCAGCGGTATAGGTTTCGTCGCCGCCGATAATGGCGATGTGCCGGCGGCCACACGAGATGAGATGGTTGATGGCCATGCGGCCGGCGTCCACGTTGTCGCAAGTGACCGAGCAGTCTTTGGGGTCGGTGGAGGGGCCGTAGACGTAGACCAGTGGCACGCCCCAGTCATGGCCAAGCGTGGGCCTGGGGTTGGTCTCGCACTGCACGATGAGCAGTCCGTCGACCTTGAGGGACAGCAGTTTCTCGACATGCTGACGTTCCAAGGCGGCGTCGCCACGAGCGTTGGCCAACAATACTGAGGTCGATTGGGCTCGCAACTCGTTCTCCGCGCCGATAAGAATCGGTGTGGAGAAACGACCCTGCAGATCGGAGGTGACCAGGCCGATAGTGCCGGTGGTGCCGCGGGCTAGGGATTGGGCGAGTTTGTTGGGAGAGTAGTTGAGTTGCTTGGCGGCATCCAGTACACGCTGCTTGGTTTCTTCGCTGATACGGGGTTTGTTGTGCAGTGCCTTGGATGCAGTGGCCGTCGAGACTCCGGCCAATGCCGCCACATCCTCAAGTCGCGCTGCCCGTCCGGTTGCTGGCTGGGTCATCATGCCTCGATTCCTTGGTTCTTCAGCAGTATATAGCGCATTGTTTTGCGATGAAATACCTCATACGGTGTGGTGCGCTATTGCATCTGGGAATAATTGTAGCTTCAATGCGAAAACTTTCGCAAACATCTTTTTTTCGGCGTGGCGTAGTCAGGGAAATTGTTCAAGTGCAAGGTAAGTGAAAGAAAGCGTTAACTTCCATGTTCGCTTTTGTTTGATTTGCTCGACACGCCGGAATAATCATTGATATTAAGCCAATTCAAGCACGTTATTCATAGTCGAATCACAGTCTCGAACCCGTTTGATGTGAGAAAAAACGCGAAAATGCGAAAGCGCTTTTGCAAAAACTTCCATGTTCGTTTATATTGAGAAAAGGCTTTCGCAGTGTTACCTGCTCCGGGCAAAGGAGCGAGCAGGGCGAAACCAAGGAGGCGGACCGTCCGCCACCGCCTCTCATAGTTGAGCGGATATATAGAGAAAGAAGCGAACATGGTGTCTTTCAATAAACTGACCCGTACTCTTGCTGGCATCGCTGCCGCCGCGTTGATCGTTCCGCTGGCCGCCTGTGGTGGCTCCGGCAATGGTGGCACTGCCACCGCCGAAGGTATCCCGGCCAAGGGCACCGACGATGGTACCGAGATCACCCTGTGGACCCGTTCCCCTCTGGAGCGTCAGGCCAAGAACGTGGTCGAGGCTTACAACAAGAGCCACAAGAACCAGGTCAAGCTCGAGATCATCCCGAACGACGATATGGAAGGCAAGGTCGGCGGCGCTTCGCAGACCGACTCCCTGCCTGACATCCTCGCCGGCGACGTGGTCCGTATTCCGTACTGGGCTCCGAGGGCATCTTCACCGACATCACCAAGCAAATCGATGGCCTGGACAACAAGGCCGACCTGCAGCAGGGCCACATCGAAGCCGGTACTGTTGACGGCGCCGAGTACACCCTGCCGTTCATCACTGACGTTTCCGTGATGGTCTGGAACAAGAACCTGTACAAGGAAGCCGGTCTGGACCCGGAGCAGGGTCCGAAGAGCATCGACCAGTTCGTCGAGCAGGCCAAGAAGGTCGCCGCCCTCAACAAGGATGGCGTCGCAGGCTCCTACCTCGCCGGTCAGTCCGGTGGTGCTCTGGTCTTCGACCTCTTCCCGTCCGTGTGGGCTGACGGCGAATCCGTCATGAACAAGGATGGCTCCGAGGCCACCCTGGACAACGACTCCATGAAGGGCGTCTTGGACGCTTACAAGGAGCTGGCCAACACCACCAACGGCCTGGGTGCAGGCTCCAAGGAAGAGACCGGCGCCACCTGGACCGCTCCGTTCGCGAACGGCAAGATCGGCGTTATGCCTTACCCGAACACCTCCACCACTGCTCTGTTCGATGCTGAGAAGGACGGCGGCTTCGAGGTCGGCGTTGCTCCGATCCCGGGCACCAAGGAAGGCAAGACCTCCACGTTCCTCGGCGGCGATGCCATGGGTATCTCCAAGGACTCCAAGCACGTTGCTCAGGCCTGGAACTTCCTCTACTGGCTGATGCAGTCTGACGCTCAGAAGGAAGTCTTCGCTGACCAAGGCGACACCGCCTCCAACATCCAGACCCTGAAGACCGCTTACAAAGACGCTGACCCACGCATCCAGACCATCAACTCCGTGATTATCGACGGCAACGGCCAGACCCCGAAGTCCCCGGCCTTCAACGAAGCCTTCAACGCCGCTGGCTCCCCGTGGCAGCTGCTCGTGCAGAACGCCGTGTGGGGTTCCGGTGACCTCAAGGCCGACAACAAGGCCGTCACCGACGTCCTGTCTGCCCAGTGATTCGGTGGTGATGCTCCTCACCATCACTCATCAAATCACAGCAATAACTGAATAATAACTGAACAGATTGAGCCGGTCCCTCCCTTGTGAGGGCAGGAGCCGGCTCAACCACATAATCGAACTTCTATCTTCTTCTTCATTCCTTCTCTTCCTTCATCACTACATACCTTATGAATGCGGTGTGTTGGCGGGGCTTCGGAGTCCTCCTTCCTCGAAGCCCTGACATCGGATTGCATTCGGATTCCGTGATTACCATTTCACAGTAATTTCCCAAAGGAGAGAGAGAAACATGTCGAGTGTTTCCAAGAGCGCCGGGGCTGTGCCCGTGCATAAGTCCAAGGCGAAGGCGGCGCAGACCAGGCGAGGTCTGCTGTACGCACTTCCGGACTGGCTGATGATTATCGTCCTGTTCTTCGTGCCGATTGTTCTACTGGTCGTCATGGCCTGCTCTCGTTGGAGCCTGCTGGGTGGCAACCGCGGCGTGAACTTCCCGGACAACTTCGTCAAGGTGTTCGAGAACAAATTGTTCTGGCCCTCGATTTGGTTCACGCTCGAGTACACCGTGATCGTCACGATCTTCCTGTTGGTCCTTGGCCTGGGCATGGCCATGATTGTGCAGGAGAGCTCGAAGTGGAACAACGTGCTGCGTACCTGCTTCCTGCTGCCGTCCGCGACGGGCCTGGCGTCCGCGTCCCTGCTGTTCTACGCCCTGTATTCCCCGCAGGTGGGCCCTGTCACCAAGATTCTGAGCTCGTTGGGCCTGATGCAGGAGGGTGGTTCGGTGCTGGCCACCGGCCAGTCGGCCCTGTGGGCCACGATTATCGTGATTGTTTGGCGTTTCTCGGGCTACTACATGCTGCTGATGATGATCGGTCTGCAGGCCATCCCCGGTGATCTGTACGAGGCGGCCCGCATGGACGGCGCCGGTTCCTGGCGTATCTTCCGCTCCATCACCCTGCCGCTGATGAAGCCGACCATCGTGATGTGCCTGGTCTACTGCGTGACCGGTTCAATCCTCGCGTTCGATCAGTTCTTCATTCTGACCAAGGGTGGTCCGAACAACTCCACCATGACTGTGGTGCAGCTCATCTACAACTTCGCCTCGATTCCAAGAAGGATCTGGGTATGGCCGCGGCGCTCTCGCTGATCGTGCTGGTGGCCCTGGTCATCATCAACTCCATCCAGATGCGCGGCATGCGCGACAACACCAAGTGAGAAAGGGGAGGTAACACATTATGACTACCCCATTGTGGAAGCGCGTCATCGCTCGAATCCTTGAGGCTCTGCTCGCCATCATCTTCATCAGCCCGCTGGTCTGGGTCATCATCTGCTCGTTCAGCCCGCAGGTCGGTTCGGCCCAGTCCAAGGGCTGGGGCGTGGCCAACTACCTGACCCTGTTCGGTTATCAGGAAGGCCTGCCCAAGTACCTGCTCAACTCGGTAATCGTGACCCTGGTCGCGGTCGTGTTCTCCGTGGTCGTCTGCACGCTGGCCGGCTACTCGTTCTCCCGCTTCGACTACCCGGGCCGCAACCTCGGCTTCATGGTCACCCTGTCGATCCTGATGGTACCGTACGCCTCGCTGTTGATCCCGCTGATGGTCTGGTACAAGCAGATCGGCCTGAACGACAGCCTGCTGGGCGTGGGCCTGGTCATCACACTGTTCCAGCTGCCTATGAGCACGTTCATCATGCGTAACGCATTTGACGCGATCCCCAAGGACATGGAGGAGGCCGCCATGGTCGACGGCTGCAACAGCCTCCAGGCCTTGTTCAAGATCCTGGTGCCGGTGGTCAAGCCTTCGATGGTTACGGTTGGCCTGCTCGCCTTCCTCGAGGCATGGAACAACTTCATGATTCCGCTGTACTTGAGCTCTTCGTCCAAGTCCACGCTGCCGCTGGCGATGGTGAACATGCGTCAGCAGACCATGGGCGTCATCGATTACGGTGCCACCGAGGCCGGCGTCGTGATCCTGCTGATTCCCTGCGCCATCCTGTTCCTCGCACTCCAGAAGTACTACGTCAAGGGCTTTATGGCCGGAGCCGTGAAGGGCTGATCATGAACGTTACAATCACTTCCCCGTTCTGGAAGCGGCGTCGCGACCAGATCGTCGAATCCGTCATCCCCTACCAGTGGGGCGTGATGAACGACGAGATCGACACCACGGTGCCCGACGACCCAGCCGGCAACCAGCTGGCTGACAACAAGAGCCATGCGGTTGCCAACCTGAAGGTTGCCGCCGGCGAATTGGACGACGAGTTCCATGGCATGGTCTTCCAGGATTCCGACGTCTACAAGTGGCTTGAGGAAGCCGCCTACGCGCTGGCCTACCACCCGGATCCCGAGCTCAAGGCGCTGTGCGACCGCACGGTCGATCTCATCGCCCGCGCCCAGCAGTCGGACGGCTATTTGGACACCCCGTACCAGATCAAGTCCGGCGTATGGGCCGACCGCCCGCGCTTCAGCCTGATTCAGCAGAGCCACGAGATGTACGTGATGGGTCACTACATCGAGGCCGCCGTCGCCTACCATCAGGTGACCGGCAACGAGCAGGCCCTTGAAGTCGCCAAAAAGATGGCCGACTGCCTGGATGCCAACTTCGGCCCCGAAGAAGGCAAGATCCACGGCGCCGATGGTCATCCTGAGATCGAGCTCGCCCTCGCCAAGCTGTATGAAGAGACCGGTGAGAAGCGTTATCTGACGCTTTCCCAGTATCTCATCGACGTGCGCGGTCAGGATCCGCAGTTCTACGCCAAGCAGCTCAAGGCGATGAACGGCGACAACATCTTCCATGATCTCGGCTTCTACAAGCCCACCTACTTCCAGGCTGCCGAGCCCGTACGCGACCAGCAGACCGCGGACGGCCACGCCGTGCGCGTCGGTTACCTGTGCACCGGCGTGGCTCACGTGGGCCGACTACTCGGCGATCAGGGGCTGATCGACACTGCCAAGCGTTTCTGGAAGAACATCGTCACCCGTCGCATGTATGTCACCGGTGCGATCGGCTCCACCCATGTGGGCGAATCGTTCACCTACGATTACGACCTGCCGAACGACACGATGTACGGCGAGACCTGCGCTTCCGTGGCCATGAGCATGTTCGCCCAGCAGATGCTCGACCTCGAGCCCAAGGGCGAATACGCCGATGTGCTGGAGAAGGAACTGTTCAATGGCTCCATCGCCGGCATCTCGCTTGACGGCAAGCAGTACTACTACGTCAACGCACTGGAGACTACTCCCGACGGACTGGACAACCCGGATCGTCACCACGTGCTCTCCCACCGTGTCGACTGGTTCGGCTGCGCATGCTGCCCGGCCAACATCGCCCGACTCATCGCTTCAGTGGACCGTTACATCTACACCGAGCGCGACGGCGGCAAGATCGTGCTGAGCCACCAGTTCATCGCCAACAAGGCCGATTTTGCTTCCGGCCTTACGGTCGAACAGCGTTCGGACTTCCCGTGGGACAGTCACGTGGAATACACGGTGAGCCTGCCCGCCAGCGCTGCGGACAGCTCGGTCCGATTTGGACTGCGCATCCCCGGCTGGTCCTTGGGCTCCTACACGCTGACCGTGAACGGCAAGCCCGCAGTGGGTTCGCTGGAAGACGGCTTCGTATACCTTGTGGTCAACGCCGGCGATACGTTGGAGATTGCGCTCGAGCTCGACATGTCCGTCAAGTTCGTGCGCGCCAACTCCCGCGTGCGCTCCGACGCCGGCCAGGTGGCCGTTATGCGCGGTCCGCTGGTCTACTGCGCCGAACAGGTCGATAACCCCGGTGATCTGTGGAACTATCGTCTGGCCGATGGCGTCACCGGTGCGGATGCCGCTGTGGCTTTCCAGGCCGACTTGCTGGGTGGCGTCGATACCGTTGATTTGCCGGCAGTGCGCGAGCACGCCGACGAGGATGACGCGCCGCTGTACGTGGATGCCGACGAACCGCGTGCGGGCGAACCCGCGACGCTGCGCTTGGTGCCGTACTACTCGTGGGCCAACCGCGAGATAGGCGAGATGCGTGTCTTCCAGCGTCGATAAATATCGGCGATATGCCGGCCTGCGCGCAACTGGCCGGCAAAAAAATACTTATGCCGCCATCGTCTGTAATAAGTCGATGACGGCATAGGCCGGATGTCAGTATCGATTGGAGCCGAAAACACATCCGGGGGAATGAGGTCTCCTGTGCGGGGTAATACCCGTGCAGGAGATTATTTTTTAATTATATGCTCCTGCTGTGAGAGCTGTCGGCGGAGTCGACTGAGGGCGGTCATAAGCGGTACCGTGTAAGCCACCCTCAGTCTCGCTTTGCGAGCCAGCTCCCGCCAGCGGGAGCCTGTTGGTTCCTGATTCAGCGAGGCTGAATCGTTGCGCCGTAGGTACTGCGACACGGCGAAACGCAGCAATGCTCTAATGCGAAAATAAATGCGAAAGCTGAGAAATTACCGGGTTTTTGTTGTATAAGATGGTTGATATCACTGAGGGAAAGTTGTGAAACCGTATTCGCTCGGTTATGATGTGGAATCAGCTTCGGTGAATTGCTCCAACCGGGATATCCATGGCGGATATCACACCAGATTTACTGAAGACACTCATTCCGGTGAACCCAATAACCAATAAAGGAAACTGATGGAGAACGGGCTCTGCGGCCCAGCATCCACAGAAGAAGTCCTGGTCGCATAGACGCGACGTAGCCTGAGCGAAGACGCGAAAGACCGGGGCGGAGAGGTCCAAGCAGGAATGCATCAATCAACACGAAAGCGGTGGCTTGCGTCAATCGGCGCGGTTGCAGCGGTCGCCACACTGGCCACCGGCGGTGCAGTCACCGCGCAGGCAGCCGATACGCCCGTCATCAAGAATGCGGATGTGGCATATCCGTCGTTCAAGGGATCTGATGATCCGATGAAGACGGCGGCGAACAACACCACATATAACCCTGCCGCCAGCTATCTGCAGGAGACATTCGATAACGACGTGAAGAACCTGGCCGGCACCGACACCGACCATGACTTCTGGATCGATAAGATTCTCACCCGTACTGGTGCACAGCCAACTGGTAAAGGCACGAACGACAAGGGTGCTTACTCGTATGAAGGCTCCGACGGCAACAACTACCTGTTCACCCGTGGTCGCGCCGCCTACATGTACACGCACACGCCTAATCGGCTCGGTTTTGTGGGTAACACCGCCTACTGGGATGAGACCAACAGGGATGGCTTTACCGTTACCGTAAACGCTGACGGTGCAAACCAGACCCTTAACGAAGACGCCTCCCAGCGCAAGCAGACACCGAGCTACTTCACCTCCCTGTTCCAGACCGGTGGCAAGAGCCTCAAGATCAAGGAAGTTAAGTACATCACCTACAACAACGTGATGGTTGCGAACCTCACCGTGGAAAGCACGCAGGACCGCGATGTCACACTGACCACGGCCTCGCCGTTCGCCGCCGAGGGTGCTGATGGTGCCACCGAACTTACTGGCCGCGTGAACGTCAAGAACAACCTGACGACCATCTATCCGCGCTTCTCCGCCAACAACCAGGACGGTTCCAACTGGATCGTCAGCGGTGGCAAACTCACCAGCACGTTGAGCCTCAAGGCCAACGAACCGCAGACCGTCAAGATTCAGCTCGGCCTGATCGCCAACGAACTGCCTGACTCCACCAAGGAATATGAGGCCCGTTACACCGGCGACCTTAAGGATGCTGCCGCCTCCTACAAGGATTCCGTGACCACCTACAACAAGTGGTGGGTCGATAACGCTCCCTATGTGGACACTCCGGAAGACAATATCGATAAGACCGTGGTCTACCGCTGGTGGCTGAGTCGTTTCAACATGCTCGACGCCAACATACCTGGCAACACCTTCCAGTACCCGACCTCCATCGAGGGTGTGCTCGGCTACAACAACCAGATCGTGCTCACCTCCGGCATGTTCATGATGGACACCAAGTGGTTCCGCAACCCCGAGTACTCCTACGGCACCTGGCTTTCCGCCGGCGATACCGCCAAGAAGAGCAAGGCGGGCTATTACTACTACCACGACAATCCGGGCGACCCGGCCAACTGGAACCATAGCTACACGCAGTACATCACGCGCGCCGGCTGGGACTCCTACAAGGTGCACGGCGGTCCGTCCACCGTGGCCGAGAAGCTGGCCGACCAGGGTGCCGAGGACGTGCAAGGTCTACTCGCTTCCAAGAGCGAGCCGGACAACAACGACAACCAGAACAACAATGACAACAGCTTGATTGACTGGTCCTGGTGGTCGATGACCGGTAACGATGCCGACGCCGTTTCCTTCTCTGAGCCGGGTCGCTCCGGCCAGCGCATGGATCGCGCCGATGGTTCCGCCAATATGTGGGCCAACGCTAACGCGGCTGCTCAGGCATACAAGGCTGCTGGCGATACCGCCAACGCCGAGAAGATGCAGGCCATCGCCGACAAGATCCAGAAAGAAGTCACCACTGAACTGTGGGACAAGTCCGACAACCTGCTCAAGCACAGGTGGCTGAACGACGGTGCTTTCGCCAAGTACAAGGAGATCAATAACTACTACCCGTACTCCGAAGGCCTGATGCCTACCGGCAACGAAGATTACAACAAGGCTCTGCGCCTGTTCGAGGATTCCAACGAGTTCCCGATCTTCCCGTTCTTCACCGCCAACCAAGCGGACAAGGCCGCGTTGAACTTCCCCGGTTCCAACAACTTCTCCATCATTAATGCGCAGCCGCTGCTGCAGGTCTACTCGGCCGGTATTCGCAACTACGATGCAGCCAAGAATGGCTACATCACCAATGAGCAGTTCAAGAAGCTGCTGTACTGGGTGGCGTTCGCGCACTACCAGGGCGGCGATAACAACTACCCTGATCAGAACGAGTTCTGGAACGAGGACAACAACAACGTCGGCGATGTGAACGGTGACGGCGTGATCAACAACCTCGACAAGAACCTTGACGCCGCACAGAACGGCGGCAAGATCACCTACCGCTCCTGGATCCACCACACCCAGCTCGGCACCACGAACTGGACGATGGTCGAGGACGTAGCCGGTATGGTGCCGCGCGAGGACAACAAGATTGAGCTAAACCCGATCGAAATCCCCGGTTGGAACTACTTCACGGTAAACAACCTGCGCTACCACGATCAGAATGTCTCCATCGTATGGGACAAGGACGGCAGCCACTACGGTGGTCCTGCTGGCTACAGCCTGTACGTGGGCGGCAAGCTCGCCTTCACCTCCGACAAGCTGGCGCACCTCATCTATGACCCGGCTGCGGGAACGGTCGAGGTCAAGGACGATTCCAGTGCCCAGGTTACCGTCGGCGCCGAAGCCGTCAAGAACGTGAAGGCCGCCAATCAGGTTACCTTCAATGCCGATCAGCGCGTGACCGACCTGTTCGCCAAGTCCGGCACCAACGTCGACTCCGCCTCCAAGTCCACCACGAACGTGGCCAAGGACGCGGACGTGACCGGTACCACCTACGCCGAGAAGGACACCAACTACCCGGCCAAGAACGCGGTGGACGGCAAGACCGTGATGGAATCGTTCTGGGGTACCAAGGGCTCTGAGAACAAGACCGACACGCTCAATATCAAGTTCAAGGACGGCAAGCAGAAGATCGACGACATCCGCTTGTACTTCTACCAGAGCTCGTCCAGCCAGACCATCTCCGGCTATGCCGAGCCCGCCAACTACAAGTTGGAGTACCAGAAGGATGACGGCACATGGGCCCCGATTGCGGATCAGGTGCGCACCCCGAACTACGCGGGCGCGAACTACAACCGTATCCAGTTCACTCCGGTGGAGACCACGACCATCCGCGTCACCTTCACGCCGCAGGCCGGCATGGCCGTCGGTGTCAAGGAGATCGAAGCCTACAACACCGGTATCAAGGCTGACGGCACTTCCGAGAACCAGACTCCGCAGGTGGATGCTTACGTGTCTTCCAGCACCTCATCTGGTGCCAAGCTCGTCGGTACGGTGAAGGATGACGGTCTGCCCGCAGAAGGCGACGTCACCACCACATGGTCCCAGGTCTCCGGTCCGGAAGGCGGTACTGCGAAGTTCGTGGACGCCTCCGCTGCCAGCACCACCGTCACCTTCAACAAGGAGGGTGACTACGTCCTGAAGCTCACCGCTTCCGATGGCGAGAAGGAAGGCTCCAAGGAAATCACCGTTCACGGCATCCCCTCTGACGGTACCGTGAACGTAGCCCCGCAGTCGAGCGCCTCTGCCAGCTACACCAACGGCTACCAGCCGAAGGACAACGCCAAGAAGGTCATCGACGGTCAGGTGGTATACGCCAACACGCCGAACGAGACCTGGAACAACTGGGGCGACTCCACTGGTGTGGAGCCGTGGCTGCAACTGAAGTGGGCCGGCAAGGTGCCGCTGAAGAAGGCCAAGGTCTTCTTCTGGACCGATGGCGGTGGCGTGCCGATGGTCTCATCTTGGAAGCTCCAGTACGCTGACGCTGACGGTAACTGGCAGGATGTGAAACTGGCTGACGGCCAGTCCTACACGGTCAACCGGAACGAAGGCAACGAAGTGAAGTTCGCCGACGCCGTCGAAACCGACAAGCTGCGCGTGGTCTTCCCGAAGGGCGCCATCGTGGGTGCTTCCGAGTTCGAGGCGTACGCCATCGAGCCGGTGAGCGTGGACGAAGTCAACCGACTGGTGCAGACCGGTTCCAAGGCTGATGATCTGAAGCTGCCATCCACCGTGAGCGCCGTATACACCGACGGTTCTCGCCGTGACCTCGCCGTCACGTGGGGTAAGGTGACCGACGCTCAGCTGGCCGCCGATGCCGTATTCGATGTCAAGGGCACCGTCGCCGGTGCGCTGAACGGTACGGTTGCACACATCGCGGCTCGTTCCGATACCGCATCGCAGACCGTGGGTAATGCGCAGCCGGTTGAGCAGACCGTCTACCAGAACGCCAAGTCCATCGACCTGCCCGCCACGGTTCCGGTGAAGTTCCCGAACGGATACAACGACGACCGCAAGGTCACGTGGAAGGATGCCGACATCAAGGCCATCGACCTGACCAAGGTTGGTGACTACGAGGTGGCTGGTACCGTCGACGACGGTTCATCTTCCGCAGCTGCCAAGCTCACTGTCCACGTGGTTGCCGACCCGAACGGTTCCTCCACTCCGGAGCCTGAGCCTGAGCCGTTGGTCGGTTGGATTGAAGGCAAGGCGACCAGGACCACCATTTCGCCTGATTCCGAGGCAACCTGGTCACCGGCCGAAGGCAAGCTCAACGACGGCGTAGTCGTCGATGATACTTGGCCGACCACGGATGATCAGAACGTCAACGACAAGGTCTGGGGTTCTTGGGGCAAGGCAAAGGACGGCATGTACGCCCAGTACGACTTCGGTCAGTCCGTGACCATTGACCAGAGCCGCGCCCAGTTCTGGGCCAACTTCGCTGAGACTGACGATTCGAAGGGTGGTCTGGAAGTCCCGGACGCTTGGAAGATTCAGTACCTCGCCGAGGATGGTTCTTGGAAGGACGTCGAGCCCACCGAGGATTACACCGTCGTGCGTAATTCGCCGGCTTCTCGTGCGGATACCGATGCCAAGGGTTGGAGCGCTGTGACCTTCAAGCCGGTCACCACCAAGTCGCTGCGACTCGTGCTCACTCCGTACACCGGCAGCAGCACCTTCGGGGCCGCCGTGGCCGAGTGGGGCGTGCATGGTATTGACGGCACCGAGCCTGAACCTACCCCGGTCGACAAGACCGCGCTCAAGTCGGCTCTTGACGCAGCCAACGGCCTCGATGCACGCCGCTACACCGCCGCTTCATGGGCTGAGTTCCAGCAAATCATTGACGCTGCCCAGGCTGTGTACGACGATGTCAATGCCACCGAAGAACAGGTCGCCGAGCAGGTGACCAAGCTCGAGGACGGCCAGAAGGTGCTCGTTGCGCTCGCCACCGACGTGGAGAAGTCCACGTTGCAGGCGGCCATCGACACGGCCAAGGCCGAGGCCGCTTCCGGCCAGTACACGGATAAGAGTGTCGAGGCCTTGAACAAGGCCATCGAGGCTGCGGAAGGTGTGCTCAAGGGCGATGAGTCCGGTGAGGTCACTCAGGCCGCCGTCCAGGAAGCGTCCGCTTCGCTGAACAAGGCCGTCAAGGCCTTGGAAGAGAAGCCCGCCGTCGAAACGGTGAAGAAGGAGTCTCTCAAGGCTTCCATCGAGCAGGCCAAGAAGGCTGACAAGTCGAAGTACACCGAGAAGGCATGGCAGGCTCTGCAGAGCCAGATTGCCGCCGCTCAGAAGGTGTACGACGACAAGGACGCCAAGCAGGCCGACGTCGATGCCGCACAGGATGCTCTTGACAAGGCATTTTGGGCCACCAAGGTTGAGCAGAAGCCCGGCTCCCAGCAGCCTGGTGTGACCGACACTGATAAGGATGATAAGGACAACAAGGGTGATCGTGTGCCTCCGACTGGTGCCGCGGTTTCCGTAGTTGCTGCGGCTGCCGTGCTGCTCACCGCCGCAGGCGTGACCATCCTGAAGCGTCGCCAGTCCGGCGACCACGGTTCGGCTCGCCACTCGGCCTGACCCGCAACGGAGTCATTCTGCCGAGTGAGCCCCCTCACAGAGGGGGCTCTAGCCTTTTCCTTCTACCCATCATTACTCTTTTCACTCACTCAATGAGGAGCACTATGAGTTTCCATGTATCCGCGCAATCGGTTCGCGCGGTGGCCGGTGGACTCGTCGCCGCAGCGACATTGCTGTCAGGCCTTGCCCTTGCGCCGACCGCAATGGCCGCCGATTCAGCCACCGCTGACAACGCGCCCAGCGTTGCCGGTCACGCGTATAACGAACTGCCGTATAACAATCCTGATGTCACCGTCACCCAAATCGACAATAGCGCACTGCCCAGCTACATGCGCAACCCCATCGGGCAGAACGAGGGTATTGACACTCCGAACGATCTTTCGCAGAACTACTACTCTGCAGATGCATCCGCGCTGAGCTATGGCGGCAAACTCTTCGTCTTCACCGGTCACGATGAGGCTTCGCCCGACTACGGCTCCTTCAACATGAAGGACTGGGGCGTATACGTCACCGATGAAGACGGCCTGAATCAAGGCAAATGGACACATTACAAGACCATCGCCAAGGCAGACCTGTTCAGCTGGGCCACCGGCGATGGCGCGTACGCCGGCCAAGTCGTAGCCGACGATAACGGCACCCCGAGCGACACTTCCGATGATTGGTTCTACTACTACGTGCCGGTGAAGGACAAGGCTTCTGAGGCGGCTGGACAGGACCCGTTCGCCATCGGCGTGGCCAAGTCGAAGAGTCCGCTCGGCCCGTGGAAGGATGCCATCGGCAAGCCGCTGCTCACCACATCGCAAACCCAGATTGAAACCATCGATCCGGCATTCTTTGTGGACGAGGATGGCACCGGATATTTGCACTTTGGTACGTTCGGCACTCAGCTCGCCATCAAGATGAAGAAGGACGCCACAACCGGCCGCACCTCATACACCGAGGTGGAAACCAAGGCTGATGGCACCACGCCGAACCTCCACACCATGAGGACGCGGACAGCAACGCGAACGGCCCGAAGGGATTCTTCGAGGCGGCGTGGGTGTTCCGTAAGGGCGATACCTATTACAACGTGTACGACGGCGGTAAGCCCGGTTCGGGCACGGCCACCTGCGTGGAATCGAACTATCAAGCTTGCATCCAGTACTCCACTTCCGACAGCCCGCTCGGCCCATGGAAGTACCAAGGCGTAATCGTGCCTTCTGGCTCGGCCACCACGATGCACCCCTCGGTGCTCCAGTTCGGCGACAAATGGTATGTGACCTATCACACCGGCGACAAGGAAGGCGGCACCGATTTCCGCCGTGCCGTGTGCATTGATGAAGTCGATTGGACCGCCGACGGCCAGATGGTTTCCACCGCCCATCCAACCAAGGCCGAGAAAACGCAGCCCTCCACCAACGTAGCCTCGTACGCAAAGGTGAGCGCAACGTTCACCGAGACGCCGGCATACAAGGGATCGGTGAACGATGGGCGTGTACTGCAAACCGCTGTGGTCCCGCCGAATCACTGGACCAACTACCGTTCTATCCCGCAATCGCAGTCCGGCGATTCTCTGGTCTACCAATGGGATGGCACTGTGCGCGTCAACTCGTCTAAGGTTTGGTTCGACGTGGATTCCAACGCTCTGCGCGCGCCCGCCTCGTGGAAGATTCAGTACTTGGACGCGGACGGCACATGGAAGGATGTCACCAACCCGAGTGCCTATACAACGACCACAGGCAAGGCCAACCCCAACGCCGTCACCTTCGATGCGGTGACCACTACTGCCTTAAAGCTCGACATGACCGGTCAAGCTGTGGATGGCGGCTATGCCTCCGTGGCCGTTGCTGAATGGGAAGTCGGCTCCGACTCCAGCGAATCGCCGGCAATCACTGCGCCGAAGAGCGTGACCACCGCCACCGGTACTGCGCCTACTCTGCCGGCCACAGTGGATGTGAAGTACGGGAACCCAACCGTTGCCTCCCCAGTAATTTGGCGTCCAGTTGATGCTTCCTCGTATGCCAAGGTCGGTTCGTTTACGGCCTACGGCGTGGTCGCCGGCGTGCCCGGTGAGGCAAGCGAGCAGGGCAATGTGTCGGTAAATGTCACCGTGCAGGACGGCTACCAGCCTGCCGCTGATACCACGAAGCCGACTGTAACCGTTGCCGTTACTGCTAACGCAGGCAATAGCGAGTGGCTCACCACCGCTCCGTTCGCCACCGTGCAGGCCACGGACGACACCGCACCTATCGCCAAGCTGGAGATTTCCGCTGATCAAGGCAAGAGCTGGACCACCATCGCCGCGAATGCAAACGCGGCCATTGCCACGCTTTCCCAGCAGGGCGATGTCGAAGTGTGGGCTCGCGCCACCGATCAGGCCGGCAACGTTTCCGACGTGGCCAAGGCCGGCGGCAAGGTGGACTCCGCCGCGCCAACCGTGACCGCCGCCGCCGATAAGGAGGAGCGCACGCTGACCTTGACCGCTGATGACGGCACCGGTTCCGGTGTCGCATCAATTGAATACCGCATTGGCACAGACGGTCAATGGGCCACGTACAGCAAGCCGATTGCTGCACCGAGCGCGTCGCGCGCCACCGTGTACTACCGCGCCACCGATAAGGCCGGCAACGTGTCCGCTTCGGCGAAAACCGACATTCCATCCGACACTTCCGTGCCGCTGACCGGCTACATTGAGGGCGATGCCACCGCCACCGATGTGGACGGCAAGGCATCCGGCTGGGTCAAGGGTGCCGCCGCGTTGAACGACGGCAAGATCATTCCCGATATCACCATTGCCAACGAGGATGTCTGGGGCACTTGGCCCAACACCGGTGAGATGCGCCTCGACTACGAGTGGGACCGTGAAGTGACTATCGACTCTAGCCGCGTGCAATTCACCTCGGATGATGGCGGATTGGGTATTCCGGCATCGTGGGAATTGCAGTACTGGGACGCCTTGGCGAACAACGGTGCCGGCAACTTCGTGGATATTTCCGACGCCACCTACACTGTGACCGCCAATTCACCGTCTGCTGGCTGGGCCACCGGCGATGCCAAGGGGTGGTCTGATGGCACGTGGAACACTCCGGTCAAGACTACCAAGTTGCGTATGGTTATCACGTCCGGCTCGGCTTCTCCGGCTGTTGCCGAATGGCAGGTTCATGCCATTGACGACAGTACGCCTGAGCCGCCTGAGCCCACACCGATCGACAAGACCGAGCTCAAGCAGGCGCTCGCTGACTCGCCTAAGGCTGACGATGCCTCCAAGTACACCGAGACTTCATGGGCGGAGTACGCGGCGGTATTGGATTCGGCGCAGCAGGTGTATAAGGCTGAGGATGCCACCGAAGCTGCGGTGGTGGATGCCGCAACCCAGCTGAAGCAGGCAGCGAAGAAGCTGGTGCTTGTAGCTACGGTGCAAGATCGTGCCGCGCTGAGCGCTCAGCTCGATGCCGCTGCTGCCGTGGATCGCACAAAGTGGACTGATGAATCGCTGGCCGTGCTTGATTCGGCAGTCGCTACGGCGAATGCGCTGACGAGTGATGGTCAGGCCGCCCAGTCTGACGTACAGGCTGCGACTGAGGCAATCAGCGATGCCATCGCGGGTCTGGTTGAGAAGAGCACCACGAAGCCTGGCCAGGGTGGCGATAAGCCCGGTTCCGGCACGGACAAGCCCAACCAAGGCAACGATTCCAACCAGAACAAGGGTGATGCAGACTCCGGCAAGCACAAGAAGATACCTGACACCGGTGCAGCCGTGCTTGGTGTTGGCATCCTCGCCGTGGTACTTGCTGTTGCGGGTGTAATCATCCTCAAGCGCCGCAAGTCCGGTACCTGCTAGTCCCACTCGCTCGGCCTAGCATCACCAAGCCCCCGCGCATGAACAGCGGGGGCTTCACTTTTGTTCAATAACAAGCATTATGTGCGCGTATGAGACTACGATGGTGGGGAATCTACGAACAGGGGCAGCAATGACGGCATACATGGACCATAAGGATCTCGCCAACGAAGTTATCGATCAGGCGCGCGCACAAGAGATTACTGATGGTGTGCATCGCGTGCTTGACCGGATTGCCTCAGCGGAGTCCGCAGCCGGGCGTGCTGCCGGTTCGGTCCAATTGCTGGCTGCCACCAAGACGCGCGATGTCGGCGAGATTCTGGCGGCTATCGATGCTGGTATTCGCGTGATTGGTGAGAATCGTCCACAGGAGATTACTGTCAAGGCTGACGGTCTGGCAAAACGACTGGGGGAGCGTGGTTATTCGCTAGGCGTGATTGATGCCGCTGAGGCTGACACGGCCAATGCCGCAGCTGCAACGCATATTCCTTTCCATCTCATCGGCCAATTGCAAGCCAATAAAATCGGCAAGGTGCTGCCGGTAGTGGACACCATCGAATCCGTGGATTCCATCGAACTGGCGGAAAAGATCGCCCGCCGTGCCACCATGCGCGGCATCACGGTCGGCGTGTTGCTGGAGGTGAACGAATCCGGCGAGGAATCGAAGTCCGGCTGCGCACCCAGCACGCCATCGACTTGGCCCAGCGCATCGGTGCGATGGGCGGACTGCGCTTGCAGGGATTGATGACTATTGGTGCCCATGTGGATGATGAGCGCACGATTCGTGCGGGCTTCGCGCATCTGCGCCGCACTCGTGACCAGATTCTTGCCTCCGGTGCCGAAGGCACGGCCGACTGCACCGAACTGTCAATGGGCATGACCCATGACATGGCCTACGCCATCGAAGAAGGCTCCACCATCGTGCGCGTCGGCACCGCCATCTTCGGCGAGCGCGCCTTCATCTGATTGGAGCTATACGAAAAAACACCGCTTGATCAATAGCCAAGCGGCGTTTTTTTCGTAAGGATTTTCGGCGTATCAATCACGCATAGATATTGCGCGGACGCATGTCCTCGGGCAGGCCGTCGAGCAGAATCGCCACGGAACCTTCCTCGAACACGGAGCGAATACCCGCGGCCAGCAGCGGTGCGCAAGACAGTACGGTCATATTCGGCAGGCGCTTCTCTTCGGGAATCGGCACGGTGTCCATAAACACGATTTCATGCGCGCCGCAGTGAGACAGGCGCTCCACGGCCGGGCCGGAGAGCAGGCCATGGGTGGCGACCAGCGTCACCGACTTGGCGCCGGATTCGTTCAGGGTGCGCACGGCTTCGCAGATAGTACCGGCGGTATCGACCATGTCGTCGATGACCACGCAGTCGCGGCCGTCGACATCGCCGATAATGCCATGTGCCTCGGCATGGTTCGGACGAGTAATATCACGCTGTTTGTGGATGAATGCCAGCGGCAGATTGCCTAGCTTGGCGGCCCACTGTTCGGACACTTTGATACGGCCGGCATCCGGGGACACGATGGTGGTGTTGCCCAGATCAAGGGTGGAACGCACGTAATCGAGCAGCACCGGCATGGCGGTAGATGATCGACCGGACCATCGAAGAAACCCTGCTCCTGAGCGGCGTGCAGATCGACCGTCATAATGCGGTCTGCACCGGCGGCGTGGAACAGATCGAAAATCAGACGGGCGGTGATGGGCTCACGACCGCGGTGCTTCTTATCCTGGCGCGAGTAGCCGAGGAAGGGCGCCACCACGGTAATCGACTTGGCGGAGGCGCGCTTCAAAGCATCGATCATGATGAGCTGTTCCATGATCCACTTGTTGATATCGCCCGAATGACACTGCAGCACGAACACGTCCGCACCGCGCACCGGTTCGGTGAAACGCACGTACATCTCGCCATTGGCAAAGTCATAGGACGTGGTTTCGAGGATTTCGGTTCCCAAGCATTCGGCCACCTTCTCAGCTAGCTCGGGGTAGGCGCGGCCCGTGACCAATACGAGTCGTTTATCCGGAGTGCCTTCAAGAATCGCCGACATGCGTTCGCATCCTTTGTTTGAGTCGCTGTGTGATTTACGCCTTAACCAGTGTACAAGCACCCCGCCGCAGCGAACGCCACGGCGGGGTGCTTATTTCGTAAGAGTGTTGAGATTGCCGAAATCACTCGGAGAACTCGACACTGACCTTATTGTCTTTGATGGTGAAGTTGCCGTTGACCTCCTTGCCTTCAAGCGTGTACGTCAGCTGGGCGCTCACGGTGCCATCGGCATTATTGGAGGTCTGCGAGATGCGCGCGTTGGTGATGCGCGTGTTCTCGCCCGAGGATGCCTTGCTGGTCAGCAGTGCGCGCTGGTTCGTATTCACGTGAGGATCGGCGATGGTGTTGGCCTTGTCGTAGTTGCCGGAGGAGATGGCGGCCACATAGCTGTTCGCAACGCTCTTCGCGCTGAACACGGCGGAAGACAGCACGCCATACACGATACCGAACAGCACGAGGAAGCCGGCCACGGCACCAACGATGATGAAGATTTTCTTCTGTTGCTCATTCATGGTGGTGGAGGTCGCGCCAGGTGCGGCTACCGGTGCCGCTCCGGGAGTGATGGGAGCCGCGGGCTGCGTGGGCTTGGCCAAAACGGTGGACATCGCGAAACCGGCAAGAATATGGGCATACCCTGTCCCGCCTCATATATAGACTGTCCAAGTTGCCCGAAGAGGCGGTGCCGGTTTGGTGCTGCGTCATGGGCTAACACGCATACACACTCCTGCCACGGAACGTCCGTGGCCGAATAGTCCGAAGGAGGTGGGTGATGTCTGCGCACAAGTACGAACTGATGTTCATCGCCGATCCTGAGCTGGATGAGCGCGGTCTGAAGAAGCTGACCGAGCAGTATCTGGAACTCGTCACCAAGGAAGGCGGCTCTTTCGATGAGCCCGATTACTGGGGCCGTCGCAAGCTCGCCTATGAGATTGCCGGTAAGACCGAGGCAACTACGTCGTGGTGAAGTACACCGCCGAGCCCGCTACCAGCGATGAGCTTGACCGTGTTCTGAACCTCAACGAATCCGTGATCCGTACGAAGATTCTTCGTAAGGGCTGAATCAAGCGTTTAGTCAGCTGAACAGCTGGTATTCAAGGTAAGTAAGAAGGACCGTTATGGCAGGTGAAACCGTCATCACCATCGTGGGCAACCTCACTGCGGACCCCGAGCTGCGCACTATTGGCAGCGGTGCGACCGTGGCGAGCTTCACGATTGCTTCCACCCCGCGAACCTGGAATCGTCAGACCAACCAGTTCGAGGATGGTCAGGCGCTGTTCATGAGGTGCTCCGCTTGGCGTGATCTGGCCGACCACTGCGCCCAGTCCCTGAAGAAGGGCATGCGCGTGATTGCCACCGGTCGCCTCCAGCAGCGTTCCTATCAGGCACAGGATGGTTCCCAGCGAACCGTCGTGGAGATGCAGCTCGATGAGATCGGGCCCTCCCTGCGCTACGCCACCGCACAGGTGACTCGCCAGTCGTCCGGTCAGGGCGGCTTCCAGGGTCGTTCCGGTGGTTTCCAGGGTGGTCAGCAGTCCAATCAGGGCTATGGCAACCAGGGTGGCCAAGGTGGTTATGCCGGTGGCCAGGGCGGTTACAACGGTGGCTATCAGGGTGGTGGCGCTGGATACTCCCAGCAGTCTGCCGCTCCCGCCAACCCGTCCGCTCCTGCGGTCGACCCGTGGAGTAATGCCGGTGCATCTGATGCCGGTAGCTTCTCCACGTTCGGCGCTTCCTCCGATTTCGGCGGCGACGATTCCGACCCGGAGTTCTGATCAGTACTTGCCTCCCCGCTGCCAGCAGCAATCAATATCAAGATTTATAAGGAGAACATCATGTCACGTAAGAGGCCGCAACCGCCGGTCAAGCCGTTCAAGAAGAAGCCGAACCCGCTGAAGGCCGCCAAGGTCACCGAGATCGATTACAAGGACGTTGCGCTACTGCGTAAGTTCATTTCCGATCGTGGCAAGATCCGTTCCCGTCGTATCACCGGTGTCACCGTGCAGGAGCAGCGCGAGATCTCCAAGGCTATCAAGAACGCCCGCGAGATGGCCCTGCTGCCGTACGCCACCTCGGGTCGCTGAGTTAGG
>ENA-OQED01000145-OQED01000145.1-human-gut-metagenome-genome-assembly--contig:-NODE-145-length-28507-cov-1.518006_pt1 | contig 28507 bp, 27 predicted proteins | sample MGYA00242790_ERZ504625 | MGnify/ENA primary metagenome ERZ504625 (study PRJEB26092, sample SAMD00036345) | human gut metagenome | host: Homo sapiens | study: EMG produced TPA metagenomics assembly of...
GAAAAACAAAAGACGAAGACGCCAGTTTCAGCAGAAAGTGATTTTAAGTGTTCTGCTTGTTATCATTATCGGATTGATTGGCGTGCTTGGATATCAGATGCAGAAGAACGAGAAAAAACAGACGGATGGAAACGCAAGTGCATCCTCTTCGGTTTCGTCATCCTCTCTTGTTGGGGACAGTTCAGAGCCGATATCGGATTCCAGCCCGGAGGAGGAGATTACACCGACGCCTGAGCCGGTACAGCAGATTTCGTCAGATGGTCTGAACAGTCAGCATGCCCTGCTGGTGCGGGAAAGCGATCTGGCTGAGATGATGAATCTGGGCGGAGATGAGAGAATTTATCCGGCGTCGATGACAAAGATTATGACAGCGCTGCTTACCATTGAAAATCTTCCGGATCTGAACGAGACGATTACGGTTCCGGAGGACATCTTCGAGGAACTGACGGCACAGGATGCGTCGGTAGCGGGATTTAATCCGTACGAACAGCCGACGGTTCGTGATCTTCTCTATGGTGTGCTGCTTCCATCCGGCGCAGATGCCTGTGAGACATTGGCGAGAGCAGTCGGCGGATCGGAAGAAGGTTTTGTGGCCATGATGAACCAGAAAGCAGAAGAACTGGGACTTACCAATACGCATTTTGAGAACTGCACGGGACTACATAACGACAACCATTATTCTACCTGCCGTGATATTGCGGTGCTGATGAGTGAGTGTCTGAAGAGTGATACGTTTCGCGAGATCGTGACGAGGGAGGTTTACACAACGGAGGCTACCGCATCACACCCGGAGGGAATTACGCTGTATGACACGATGCTCCACCGGTTTACCAGCTATGAGATGAGTACGACACTGGAGAACGGGGCAGTCATTGAAGGCGGAAAGACCGGATTTACCGATGAGGCGGGTCAGTGCCTGGTCAGCTTTGCAGAATATGGAGGCGAAGAGTACATACTTGTTACGGCAGAGGCCATGACGGATTCGGGATCTGCGGTGGACAGCATCGCGGATGCGAGTACGGTGTATGGAAGATTACAGTAAATACAGGTGAAAGTGAGAGCTGGAAACGGGAGAAAATTCCCGGTTCCGGCTCTTTTTTTGCGTGAAGCAAGTCGAGAAAATAAGGTGTGGATAACATTAGGGATGTTTTGCACGGAATGCGCAGAAAAGAATTATGTTTTCCACAAAAGAAAGAAGCGCAGGGGAAAAATTGTGGATAACGGAAAGGAAAAATCCAGTTTTTGTGTATAGATCGCGCCGGATGGGAAATACTGCTTACTGTAGAAAAGCAGGAGGAGAGCGAGAAATCGAAAAACGCCTCTGAAATGCTTAAAAAGATATCAGCAGAGGTGGTAAGAACATGAAAAGAGACAAGTTGAGAATCGGCGTGATCACAGCGGCACTGGCAATGATGATTGCAGGCGGAGTGCTGACCTGGCAGCAGGATGCGAGAAACGGTAAGGCAGATCAGGCGAAACAGGGAGAGACGGCACAGCTTACAGAGGACGAAAGCACCGGAACTACAGAACAGCAGACGGAGGAGACGGCGGGAGATGCAGACGGAACGCGTGCCGTACAGGATCAGGCAGATGATGTGGAAAACAGTCTGGAACAGGTGCCGGAAATGGAAGCGGCGTGTGAAGAAGAGGCGGTGGGAAATCCAGAAGCAGATGCAGAGACGGCTCAGAATACACCGGAAGAATCAGATGGGAATACAGAAAGACAGGACGCGCAGGCGGTAAACGGAACAGCGGCGGATCAGAACGGAGAAACAGGATCAGGAGAAACAGCGGCGAATGAAGAAACGAGTGCAGCATCCGGAACTGTGGATTCTGCAGAAAATCAGGAAACGGCAGTTGAGACAGCAGGGGCTGCACAGGATCTGATGTTCAGCGAAGCGACAATCATGGAACTGCCGGTTACTGGAACAGTTCTGATTCCGTATAACATGGAAAATACCGTTTATTTCCCGACACTGGATCTTTACCAGTGCAATCCAGGCGTTGTTTTCTCGGCGGCAGAAGGAACTCCGGTTCTGGCGGCAGCGGACGGAGAAGTTGTGAGTGTGGAAAATGATGCAAGAACCGGCCTCACCGTCACCATGAATCTTGGAAATGGATACGAAGCCATCTACGGACAGCTCACAGACGTTTCCCTCGAGGCAGGCCAGAAAGTTCAGAAAGCAGCACGGATCGGAGCAGTTGCAGCACCGACGAAATATTATGTAAAAGAGGGAAGCAATCTTTTCTTTGAGATGAAAAAAGACGGAAAAGCCATTGATCCTATGGTATATCTCCCGGCAATTTCGGAATAAAAAAGAGGACCTGCACGAAATGGGATGCGGGAAAGTATTATAAAGTGTAGGATTCGCAATCGAATCTTTTTTACAGGTTTTGAATACAAAAAAGGCGGCGCAGACCGCGGATGGTAAAATACCGTTTTTCGATTGCTTTTTATAAAAAAGGCTGGCTGAAAACAGTCAGCTTTACATATAACAAACAGGATTGTTTTGATATAGAAAAAGGGCGGAATAAAAGGAAAGTAACCGGTTACAGAAAATGTGAAAGTTTGTCATTTTAGGGGTTTCGTTTTTGGCTGTTATCGGTTAAAATAGACGTAGTGGACAGATCCTGAAAACAAGGAGGATTAGAAAAATATGGAGCTTTTATTTATGGACCCGGTGTTCAAAGAAGCAATCTGGGGTGGAACAAAGTTAAGAGACGTATTTGATTACGAAATTCCGAGCGATACAACCGGCGAGTGCTGGGCGATCAGCGGACATGCCAACGGAATGAGCCGTGTGGCAGGCGGAAGATTTGATGGAAAAACATTAGGTGAGCTCTGGAAAGAGGAGCCGGAAATTTTCGGAAATTACCCGGGAAGCCAGGTTCCGCTGCTGATCAAGATCATTGATGCAAAAAATGATCTGAGCATCCAGGTTCATCCAGATGATGCTTATGCAGGAGAGCATGAGAATGGATCTCTTGGAAAGACCGAGTGCTGGTACGTGCTGGACTGCGAACCGGGTACAGAAATTGTTATCGGACACAATGCAAAAGACAAGGCAGAAGTGGAGAAAATGATCCGCAATCATGAGTGGAGCGATTTCATCCGCAAAGTGCCGGTACATAAGGGAGATTTCTTCCAGATCAATCCGGGATGCGTACATGCCATCAAAGGCGGCACACTGATTCTGGAGACACAGCAGAGCAGCGATATCACCTATCGTGTATACGATTATGACAGACTGCAGAACGGCAAACCGAGACAGCTTCATGTAGAGCAGAGTATCGATGTTATCGAGGCTCCGTTTAAACCGGCAGATATTGATACCTTTACAGAGGAAATCCCGGGCGCGGTACATACCCATTTTGTAACATGCAAGTTCTACTCTGTAGATAAATACGACATCGACGGTGTATTCACCTTAGATGCGAAAAAATATTATACTAATGTAAGTGTAATCGCCGGAGAGGGTACTGTAAACGGCATTCCGGTTAAGAAAGGTACTCACTTTATTATACCGGCTAATTTTAATGGATGCAGATTTGAAGGAAAACTTTCTGTAATCTGCTCAAATCCAGAAGCATAAGAGAGGAGAAAAACACAATGAGACTTGGAGCATTAGAAGCAGGCGGAACAAAGATGGTCTGCGCAATTGGAAACGCAAATGGAGAAATTTATGAGAGAATTTCTATCCCGACCGAGACACCGGAAATTACCGTTCCGAAAATGATTGAGTATTTCAAAGAGAAGGACATTCAGGCACTGGGAATCGGTTGCTTTGGACCGATCGACCTGAACAGAAAATCCGAAACATATGGTTACATTACCACAACTCCCAAATTAGCATGGAAGAACTACAACATCGTAGGCGCTTTCGCAGATGCACTGGACATCCCGGTTGGATTTGATACCGATGTAAACGGTTCTGCACTGGGTGAGGCTACCTGGGGAATCACAAAAGGTCTGGACAACAGCATTTACATCACCATCGGAACGGGCGTTGGAATGGGAATTATTTCCAATGGCAAGCTGTTGCACGGCATGCTTCATCCGGAAGGCGGACACGTTCTGCTGACCAGACATCCGAAAGATACTTACGGCGGAAAATGCCCGTATCACAGCAACTGCCTGGAAGGCCTTGCTGCAGGTCCTGCCATTGAAGCACGCTGGGGCAAAAAAGGTATTGAGCTGGCAGACAAAAAAAGAGGTATGGGAGCTTGAGGCTTACTATATCGGACAGGCACTTGTAGACTGCATCATGCTGCTCTCCCCGCAGAGAATCGTTTTGGGCGGAGGCGTTATGCATCAGGAGCATATGATGCCGCTCGTAAGAGAAGAAGTAAAGAAACAGCTGAACGGATATCTTGTAACAAAAGAACTTGAGGATCTCGACAGCTACATTGTACTTCCAAGCCTGAACGACAACCAGGGTATCATGGGCGCATTGAAACTGGCGGTAGATGAGCTGGCAATGCAGTAAAAATAAAAATGAGAAAACCGTTCGGAGAAATCCGGACGGTTTTTTGCTTACAGGAAACTTCGTTGAATTTTCCTGCGAAGCAGGACTCTTTCTTATTTTTTTGATTGCGCCTAAAAGAACCGAGTGTTAAAGTTACATAGAATACAGATGAACAGAAGGAACGGAATTTGAAATGGAACAGGGGAATTTTACATATATTCTGGAATGCAGCGATGGATCTTTTTATACAGGCTGGACCAATAATTTGGAACGCAGAGTAAAGGCACACAATGCTGGAAAAGGAGCGAAATATACAAAGAGCCGCAAACCGGTAAAACTGGTGTATTTTGAAACCTTTTTAACAAAACAGGAGGCTATGCGGAGAGAATGGGAAATTAAGCAGCTTTCGCGGGTAGAAAAAATGGAAGCTGATTCAAGCGAAGAAGCAATAAAAATAACAAAAACAGACGGCTCAAACAGGCACAACGGTAGGTGCAGGCGAGTAGTCTGTTTTTTTGTGTCAAAGCAGGTCGAACGATTCCAGAAGAAAATAGACATTTTGACTTGAAAAATAATTTTATCCTGCTATAATAAAAGAAACAATGATAAGTAGTAATAAAAACTACATGAAGTAGTAATTAAAATACACAGCGTTTCTGACAGGAAAGGAGTGAGTAGAATGAAGTATATCAGAAAAAATGGAATCAAGGATCCTGGCAGTGCGATTACACATGGGATTGCGCTGATCCTGGCGGTGGTGGGAACGCTGCCATTACTTTTGAAGGCGGCGCGGGAGCCGGATCATCTGCATGTGGTTACGATGGCGGTGTTTATGCTGAGTATGATTTTGCTGTACCTGGCGAGCACCGTGTATCACACGTTTGATGTAAATGGGAAGGTAAACCGTCGACTGAAGAAGTTTGATCATATGATGATTTCCGTGCTGATTGCGGGAAGTTATACGCCGATCTGTCTGATTGCGCTGCATGGACGGACGGGAATTGTACTCTGTGCATTGGTGTGGGCAGCAGCAATTGGCGGAATTCTCGTCAAGGCATTCTGGATCAACTGTCCGAAGTGGTTTTCTTCAGTGCTGTATATCGCAATGGGATGGCTGTGTGTACTGGCATTTCATCCGCTGTTTCTGGCGCTTTCACGGCCGGCATTTGGATGGCTGCTGGCGGGCGGCATCATTTACACGGTCGGCGGGGTGATTTACTCCTTAAAAATGCCGGTGTTTAATGCGAAGCATAAAAAGTTCGGAACACATGAAATTTTCCATCTGTTTGTGATGAGTGGAAGCTTCTGTCATTTTATTGTGATGTATTATTTTGTGGCGGCGATGCCGGTATAAAATAACAGTGGCGGCTGTACCGGGAAAGAAAAATCCGGTACAGCCGCTGCTTTATGTTTACGTGTTATGGGGGTAAAATCTGTGATGCTGCAAAACCCCTGGAGAATGCTGTTATAACAACGGGAACAGTCACTTTAGTTCAGTTTAATATTTTTAAACAGCGATCCCAATGTCGTCGTTACTTCTTCCGTCTTTGGAAGTTCGATTGTTTCCTCCTGAATTTCTTCGGCTGCGACATCGTCGAGTGCCTTCATGGAGAGACTGAGTTTGCCGTCTTTGATGGCAATGACTTTTACTTTGACTTTATCGCCGACTGCCAGGACTGCGGATGGATGTTTGATTCGTTTGGCGCAGATCTGGGAGATGTGGACGAGGCCGGAGAGGCCGTTTCCGAGGCTGATGAAGGCGCCGTATGGCTGCAGGCTCTCAACGGTTCCTTCGGTGACGAGGCCGACTTCTACGTTGGAGATTTTCTCTTTGCGCTCTTCGTCTGCTTTCTCGCGGAGAATTTCGCGGGCGGAGAGGATCAGGCGGTCTTTTTCTTTGTCGAGGTCAAAAACCTGTACCTGAATGTCTTTGTTTAAGTATTCATTCAGATCTTCCACGTAGTTCAGGGAGAGTTTGGAAGCCGGGATGAAGCCGCGGATTCCTTCGACGTAAGCGATAACACCGGCGTTTACGATTCCTTTGACTTTTACATCCAGTACGGTTTTCTCTTCTTTGTACTGTGCGAGTTTTTCCCATGCGAGGATATCGTTTGCCTCTGCGCGGGAGAGAAGAATGTTGCCGTGGCCGTCGTCTTTGCGGATCACGGTTGCGGTGATTTCGTCACCGACCTGAACAGCGTCTTTTAAGGAGAAGCCAGGCTCGTTGCTGAAGTCCTCGGCGCGGATGACGCCCTCTGCGTAGTATTTCAGATCGAGAATCACCTCTTTTTCATCTACGGAGATGACGGTTCCGGTGAGCATGTCGCCTTCCTCAATTTTTTGAAGGAAGCTTCCAGCTCTGCGGAGAAGTCATCCATGGTTAATTTTTCTTCTGACATAATGAAACACCCCTTTTTCGTAAGAATAACAGGAAAACGAGAGGAAAATTGTGGATTTATGAAAAAATCAGGTTCAATTTTGCACGTTTTTCTATCTGCGTTTATCTTAACATAAAAGATTTTCTTTGACCAGATGAAAAAAGGATGGTAATATGTGTGTAGTCGTTACCAAAATTACTGAGACGCGCACTTGCTGCGCGGCTGCAGGAGAAAGTGATTCAGGTGGCCGCCCGGAACTTCGCGGAGCGAATTTGCATGTGCAGGGCGGCGGTTACTGGTCACGAAGTGAGCAGTAACTGTAGTCGTTACAAAAAAAGAAGTAAAACTACCGGGACGAACTTACTGTATACCACAAACATACAGAAGGGAGGAGTACTATTATGAAATCAAATTCAAGAGTTTATGTAATTGGCCATAAAAATCCGGATACGGATTCCATTTGTTCGGCGATTGCCTATGCGGATATCAAGAACAGGACAGATAAAACCAAAACCTACATGGCGCGGCGTGCCGGTCAGATCAATGAGGAGACCGAGTATGTACTGAAGCGCTTTGGCGTGCGCGCACCGGGGTATCTGCCGAATGCGGGAACGCAGGTAAAGGAAATTGAGATTCACGAGGTGCCGAGCGTGCCGGGTACGATTTCCGTGAAAAAAGCGTATTCCATGATGAAAAACAACAATGTAGTCACACTGCCGATTACTTCGCCGGACAATGATCTGCAGGGCGTGATCACGGTCAGTGATATCGCGGAATCCTATATGGATTCTTATGACAGCCATGTCATGTCACTGGCAAGGACGCAATACCGCAGTATCGCGGATACGCTGGACGGATCTGTCATTGTCGGAAATGAGCATGGATATTTTATCCGCGGAAAAGTCGTTGTCGGCGCATTCCATCCGGATACGATGGAGAACTACATCGAAAAAGATGACCTTGTCATTCTCGGAAACCGTGCGGAGGACCAGCTCTGTGCAATCGAGATGGATGCAAGCTGCATTATCGTCGGACTTGGCGCAAAGGTGACGAAAACGATTCAGAAATTTGCAGAGGAAAAATGCTGTGTGATCATCAGCAGTCCGCATGACACGTATACGATTGCGCGTCTGATTAACCAGAGTATTCCGGTCAAATATCTGATGCGCAGAAGCAATCTGATCACGTTCAACACCGAAGATTTCCTCGATGATATCAAAGAAGTTATGAAAAATCAGAGACACCGCGATTTCCCGATTCTGAACAAGAAAGGAAAATATGTGGGAACGATTTCCCGTCGGAACCTGATCGGAAATGCAGGAAAGAAACTGATTCTCGTCGATCACAATGAGGAATCACAGGCGGTCGATAACGTCAAAGAGGCGGAGATTCTCGAGATCATCGACCATCATCGTCTGGGATCACTTGAGACGATGGCGCCGGTTATGTTCCGCAATGAGCCGGTGGGCTGCACGGGAACGATTATGTATGAAATTTATAAGGAAAAAGAGCTGGAGATCGCGCCGAACATCGCAGGACTGCTCTGCGCAGCCATCATTTCCGATACGCTGATGTTCCGGTCGCCGACGTGTACGTTTCTTGACAAAGCGGCAGCAGAGGCACTGGCGGACATTGCAGGCATCAGCATTCCGGAGTTTGCATCCGAAATGTTCCGTGCAGGAAGCAACCTGAAAGATAAATCACCGGAAGAAATTTTCTACCAGGATTTCAAAAAATTCATCATGGGCGATGTTACGTTTGGTGTCGGCCAGATACATCCCTCGATGCGGGCGAACTGGAATCCATCAAGGAACAGCTTCTGCCGCAGATGGAAAGCGAGTGCGGAAAACACGGCATCGAGATGGTATTCTTTATGCTGACCAATATTATAGAAGAATCTACAGAGCTTCTGTATTATGGAAGCGGGGCAAAGGAAGTCATCGAAAAAGCTTTTGAAGATCTTCCGGTCAACGAGGTCAGCTGCGAGCTGAAGGGTGTTGTGTCGAGAAAGAAACAGCTGATTCCGGCATTTATGATGGCGCTGCAGAATCAGTAAAAACAGAAAAAATAAAAAAGCGTGGTTCCGGGCCTGAAAACAGATCCGGGGCACGCTTTTTTCGGTCATAAAAGGGTGAAAAAGAGGAAAGGAAAGAAATAAGAATGGGAAAACAGACATGGAAAGCGGGAAATATGCTGTATCCGCTGCCGGCGGTCATGGTGTCGGTGCGCGGAAAGAACGGGGAGGACAACATCATCACCGTTGCCTGGGCCGGCACGGTGTGTACGAATCCTCCGATGGTATCGATCTCGGTGCGGCCGGAACGCTACAGCTATCAGATGATCAAAGAGAGCGGTGCGTTCGTCATCAACCTGACGACGGAGGACCTCTGCTATGCGACCGACTACTGCGGCGTGCGCTCGGGAAGAGATGTGGATAAGTTCAAAGAGATGAAACTGACGAAAGTCGAGGCGGAGGAGATTTCAGCACCGATGATCGGGGAGTCGCCGGTTAATATCGAGTGTAAAGTGGAGCAGGTGCTCGAACTGGGCTCGCATCACATGTTTCTTGCAAAAGTTGTGGCTGTCCATGCGGATGAGGCATACATGGATGAGCGCGGCCGCTTCGATCTGAACCGCGCGAAACCGATTGTGTATTCCCACGGAGAGTACTTTGGAATCGGGAAAAAGCAGGGAACCTTTGGCTGGAGCGTGAAGAAAAAATCGAAAACACCTAATATAAAAACAAAAAACCGCAGCTAATCTTTATTTTCTAAAGAATCAGCACGCGAAATTTTATAGTACTTTCGGTAAAAATATACAAAATCGACAAAAATACTGGGTAAATATTAGAAAACGCTACAAAATCATGATTATTAGGAATTTTTGCGTGAAATATTGCAAAAACCGGATATTTTATGCTATAATATCAACCAATCGTTGACCTTATAAAATTAAGTGATCCGGAGGACGGGAGAATCCACCGGAGACGCGAGAGAGTGCGGAAATGATTTTCTCCACGCTTTAAGGCTGATGAGAACCGCAGATGGATCTTTTAAAGAAATCTTTCTGCACTACATTAAGGGAGAAATTTCAAGGAGGAAACTAACATGTCATACGTAGATGAGGTTATTGAGTCCGTAGTTGCAAAAAACCCAGCTGAGCCGGAATTCCATCAGGCAGTCAAAGAGGTTCTGGAATCTCTTCGCCCTGTTATTGAAGCAAACGAGGAAAAATACAGAAAAGTCGCTCTTCTGGAGAGAATGGTAGAGCCAGAGCGTCAGATCAAATTCCGTGTGCCGTGGGTAGACGATAAAGGACAGGCTCATGTAAACACCGGATATCGTGTACAGTTTAACAGTGCAATCGGACCTTACAAAGGAGGAATCCGTCTGCATCCTTCTGTAAATATTGGTATTATCAAATTCCTGGGATTCGAGCAGGTATTCAAAAACTCACTGACCAGCCTTCCGATCGGCGGAGGTAAAGGTGGTTCTGACTTCGATCCGAAAGGAAAATCTGACAGAGAGATCATGGCATTCTGCCAGAGCTTTATGACAGAGCTTTGCAAATATATCGGCGCAGACACCGACGTACCGGCTGGTGACATCGGAACAGGCGCAAGAGAGATCGGCTTCATGTTCGGACAGTACAAGAGAATCCGCGGCGTATACGAAGGCGTTCTGACTGGTAAAGGTTTAAGCTACGGCGGATCTTTAGCAAGAACAGAGGCTACCGGATACGGACTGCTGTACCTGACCCAGGAGCTGCTGAAACTGAACGGCATCGACATCGCAGGCAAGACCGCTTGTGTATCCGGTTCCGGAAACGTTGCAATCTATGCAATCGAGAAAGCTACTCAGCTTGGTGTGAAAGTTCTCACCTGCTCTGACTCCAACGGATGGGTTTACGATCCAGACGGAATCGATGTAGCTGCATTAAAAGAGATCAAAGAAGTAAATCGTGCCCGTCTGACCGAGTACAAGAAATATCGTCCAAACTCTGAGTACCACGAAGGACGCGGCGTATGGGTTGTAAAAGCAGACCTTGCTCTTCCTTGCGCAACTCAGAACGAGCTGCTGCTTGAGGATGCAAAAGCACTTGTTGAGAACGGATGCACTGCAGTATGCGAGGGCGCTAACATGCCTACTACTCTGGAAGCAACCAAATATCTGCAGGAGCACGGCGTAATCTTCGCACCTGGAAAAGCTGCAAATGCAGGTGGTGTTGCAACATCCGCACTCGAGATGTCCCAGAACTCCGAGCGTCTGTCCTGGACCTTCGATGAAGTTGATGCAAAACTGAAAAATATCATGATCAACATCACACACAACATGGTTGATGCTGCAAAACGTTACGGCCATGAGGGCGACTATGTTATGGGCGCTAACATCGCAGGCTTTGAGAAAGTAGCTGACGCTATGATGGCTCAGGGAATCTGCTAATCTGATTTTGAGAAATCCAAAGGGATCTCCGGTTAAGACCGAGGGTCCCTTTTTGCATAAAAGATAGAAGAAACACAGAAAAATAACGAAAATTACAGTGTACAAAAAACATTACATTTTGCAACGAGACTAGACAGAAGAAATAGACTTTCACGCGGTACCGTGTGAATAAAACGACAGAATATGCGAGTAAGTTGTATTATTATGCATAAATGCAATATACAGGTAAGATAAAAACCTAAGAAAAACGTAAGAAAAAAGATATTTTATGTTCAGAAATAGAGCGTATAGTAAACAAAAATAATGCAAAAATAATGAAAAGCAGAAGTTGACAAGAGCTTGCGCGAGAAATATAATTATTTATGTATTGATAAAGAACTTGTTTGCATTAATATGTAATGAATTTGCATACAGGGAAGAGGAAGAGAAGATGACATTAAAAGATTGCTACATGCAGATGGGAGCAGATTACGAGGAAACCGTTCAGCGGCTTCGCAGTGAATCTCTGATTCAGCGGATCATTTTAAAATTTCCTCAGGATCCGAGCTATCAGGAGCTTTGCCAGGCACTGGCGGACGGAAATATTGAGGTTGCATTCCGTGCAGCTCATACATTAAAAGGCGTGTGCCAGAATCTTGGTTTTAAAAATCTGTACGAGCCAAGCGCCGAGCTGACCGAGCGGTTAAGACCGCTGCAGGAGACCGAGACGGATGATCTGATGCAGAAGGTGACGGAAGAATATAACCGCACCGTAAAAGCGATTGAGGATTTCCAGAACGCTTAAATTGAAGGAAGAAAACAAGGAGACATTGATCTGTGAGATGAGGAACACAGACCGGTGTCTCCTTTTTATGGAATTCTGTACAAGATGCGGGTTGACGGGAAAAAAGAAACATGATAATCTTTTTACATAAAAGCACAGCTTATGAAGAAGACTTGTTTAAAAAGAAAAACTTATAAGTATCTATAAGAAAAAACAAGGACGCTTTGCCGGAAAAATTCCGGCTGTGCAGGGCATATTCCATACCGAAAGGCAAGGCAGCCCAAATCTACAAAAGCAGGAGAAAAGCAATGAAAAAAGAAAAAAGTTCAGCTATGGGAACCCCGTACACCTTTGAAGGACGGATTCCGCTGAAGCAGGCGATTCCGCTTGGATTGCAGCACATAATGGCGATGTTCGTAGGAAACCTTACCCCGCTTCTGATCATCATGGGAGCGTGCGGTCTGACGGCGGATGCGGGCTACGGTGCACTTCGTACGGCTCTTTTGCAGAATGCAATGACAGTAGCCGGTATTGTAACACTGGTACAGATGTTTTCGATTGGACCGATCGGCGGTAAAGTACCGATTGTTATGGGTACATCTTCTGGATTCCTCGGCGTATTCAAGAGCGTGACAGCCGTGCTGGGACAGGGCGCGCTGACGTACGGCGCTATCCTTGGTGCGACAATTGTCGGCGGTCTGTTTGAGGGCGTGCTTGGCGTCTGTTTAAAGCCGCTTCGTAAATTTTTCCCGTCGGTTGTTACCGGCTGCGTCGTTATGGCGATCGGTCTTTCGCTGATTCCGGTTGGAATCAATTATCTCTGCGGCGGTTCCGGAACGAACGATTACGGTTCCATGCAGAATCTGTTCCTTGGAATGGTTGTTCTGATTGTAACGCTCGCATTGAAGCACTTTACAAATCCGAAGGGAATTTTAAGTACTGCTTCGATTCTGATCGGTATTTTAGTCGGCTACGTAGTAGCCATTGTTATGACAATGGTTCTGCCGCATACCGGAACGGCGGTTCTTGAGGATGGAAGCACAGTTTCCTATACATATTCCTGGGTTGTCAATTTCCAGCAGGTAAAAGACGCTTCCTGGTTCGCACTTCCGGGTATTGCAGGTTTTGGAAAACTGGCTGAGGTAAAACCGGTCTTCCGGCTGGAGGCCATTCTTCCGGTTGCAATCATGTTTATTGTAACAACCGTTGAGACGGTTGGTGATATCTGTGCCTGTGTAGAGAGCGGTATGGACCGCGAGGCAACCGATTCGGAGCTTTCCGGCGGTATTATCTGCGATGGTCTTGGATCAAGCTTTGCAGCAGTACTCGGTGTTCTTCCGAATACTTCTTTTGCACAGAATGTCGGCATTATTTCGATGACAAAAATTGTAAACCGTATGGCGCTTTCCTGCGGAGCCATTTTCCTGATCCTCTGCGGACTCTGCCCGAAGATTGCAGCATTTGTATCCATTATGCCGCAGTCCGTACTCGGCGGTGCAGCCGTTATGATGTTTGCATCAATTCTGGTTTCCGGTATCCAGCTCATCACAAAAGAGCCGATTACGAGCCGTGAGATCACGATCGTTTCTGTTGCACTGGGTCTTGGCTACGGCCTTGGTTCCACAGCGGGAGCAACTTCTGAGCTTCCTTATTATATCCAGCTGATTTTCGGCGGCTCCGGTATTGTTCCGGCAGCTGTTGCGGCGATTGTACTGAATATTATTATTCCAAAAGAGAAGAAAAAAGCAGAATAAAGAACAAAAAAGAAAAGAACCTCTTATGTTTCCGGAAAGAAGTATTCCCGGGGAGAGATAAGAGGTTCTTTTTTATTGTGCTGCCCGGCATTCGGAGGGAACTGCCGGTAGAAGGCTCTGCAGGTAAAATGTCTGAAAATACGAGGAATATACAAAATGACGGAAAAAGCACAAAAAATCCGTCAATAGATAAAAGAATAACGAAAAAGAAAAAGTCAAGATTGACTATAAATTTTAAAATAGTGTACAAAATCGACAATATGAATTAAAAAAACGAAATAAATTGTGAAAAATACATAAAAAATGCTTGTCAAACGGGTGGAGAAGAGGTGTAATCATTGCATAAAAAGTGTGACGAAAATGTGAAAGTTTTAGGCAAAACGTATGATTAAAAAACAATGGATTCTTCGTAAGCCTGGACAAAAGCAACAACGGAGCACGCAAAAAGAACGTAAATCACAAGGAGGACACCAAATGAAAAAGAAAGTAATTTCTGCATTACTGGCAAGCACCATGATCGTAAGCCTGGTAGCATGTGGCAGCACTGGAGGAGACAGTTCTGACGCAAACAGCAAGAGCAGCGGCACAACAGCATCAAGTACGGCAGGCGGCGATGAAGCAAAGGATACCTCATCGGACAGCGGCTCCGGCGATGCAGCAGGTTCTGGTGACTGGGTTGCAGCAGCTGATGAAGCAGACGATGCAGTACCGGGTGAAAATGACGATCGTGCGTTTGCAAAATTTGATCATGTCGTAGAAGTACATTATGGATATCAGATCGACCCGAAGGATACCACACTTCCGGACGGCGATTCCGTAGATAACAACCAGTACACCAGATACCTTCTGGATAACTACAACATCAAAGTTGTCTGCGACTGGACTGCAGGTAATGCATCTGACTTCCAGCAGAAAGTATCTCTGGCGATCGCATCTGCTTCCCTTCCGGATGCAGTCGTTGCACCAACCCGTAACTACCTGGTACAGGCAGCAAGAGCAGATCTTCTTGCAGACCTCTGGCCGGAGTTCAACCAGTACGCATCCAAACAGGTAAAAGAAATCATCGAGACTACCGAAGGACGTGCGATCAACAATGCAACCGTAGACGGAACCTTCTGTGCACTGCCAAACATATCGGTAGATACCGATGGTGTTTACCTGTACTTTATCCGTCAGGACTGGCTGGATCAGTTAGGACTGGAAGTTCCGAAGACCGTAGATGAACTCGGCGAACCTAGCTCACCGTAATTAAGTGCATCGGCAGTCTCAGCCCGGATTATGCAATCGCAGGTATTGATAACGGCGGAAGAACCTACTCCAACTTCCTGAACTCCTCCAACAACGGATACGGTTTCGATGCTGTATATCAGGCATTCAATGCAACACCGGGGTATTTTCTGAAAGATGATTCCGGCGAACTGTACTGGGGAACTACAACAGATGAAATGAAAGAAGCCCTTACCACCTTACATGACTGGTATGAAAAAGGCCTCATCAACCCGGAGGTTGGAACCACAACCAACGGCGACAATGCAAACAATGTTAAGAACGGAACCTGCGGTATCTTCATGGGACCATGATGGAGCCTTGGATACGGAAACCCGGATTCCTTCCGTAACGATAACAATGCAAACTGGCAGGCATATCCGCTGTACACCAAAGACGGTGAGTGGAATATTCATATGAAAGACGTTGGAACCACTTATACTATGGTAAACAAAAACGCATCGGATGATGTGAAGAAAGCCATTGTTATCATGAACAACGTACTCGTTCGTGATGAGTCTACCTTCGATACTTCTGTAGCAATCGGCTGGTATCCGCTGCGTAACACCATGGCAGCTACCGACGAGTGCGAGTATGAGTATGATGCACTGATGGGAATCATCAAAGGCGAAGCAACTGCAGATGATTATCAGCAGGGCGGAAGCAAATTCAACGGTCTGTACAAGAACCTTGCAAACGATGCTGCAACCTTAAGCGAAGTTATTTCTTCTGATTATGATGGATCCAGAGACCTGGCTGTAACCGATATGGATGTTAATACCAACAACGGACAGTTCAACAGATTCTATGCACTGCTGATCGGTGACCGTCCATATGCAACACTTGAGCCGGATCACAAGATCTACTCTGAGCTGTACTACACCATCGATGGAATGGATACCTACTGGACCCAGATTTCTGACCTGGAAGACAAGAGTATCCTTCAGTTCATCACTGGTGCGAAGAGCCTTGACGAGTGGGATCAGTTCTGCACCGACTGGCATGTACAGGGTGGTGATCAGATCCTTGAGCTGGTAAAAGATTACCTGGCTGAGTAACTAATGTAAATGTATGATGTGGAGGGTGGGGTACAGGAAAGCCTGTACCCCACTACTTTAAAAAAATGACATCAAAGGAGGAGCTTGCCGTGAAGAAGAAAAAAGGCCATCTCGGGCTGTCAAATTCCTTTCACTATACGTTAATGGTTCTGCCGGGTTATATCTGGCTGTTTATGTTTTCTATCGTTCCGATGGTTGGTATTGTAATGGCATTCCAGGATTACAATCCGAGCAAAGGATGGTTCGGCTCTCCGTGGGTAGGTTTGAAATGGTTTAAATACCTGACCGTTATCCCGGATGCAAAACGGGCACTTGTCAATACTCTGATTATTGCAATCGCAAAGGTTATCCTGAATATCATCATTCCGCTGGTGTTCGCACTGCTGCTGAATGAGGTAAAGAATATGAAGTTCAAAAAGACGGTTCAGACGATCGTATATCTGCCGCACTTCGTATCCTGGGTTATCCTTGCAAACATCATCACCAATATCCTTGGCGCAAACGGAATTTTCAACACGGTCCGCAGCGCAATGGGTGCAACGGATACCGTTCTTCCGATGACCATGCCTAGCATCTTCCGTCAGTTACTGATCGGAACTGATGTATGGAAAGAGTTCGGTTACAACGCAGTTATTTATCTTGCAGCGCTGACCGGCATCAGCCCGAGCCTTTACGAGGCAGCCGCAATCGACGGCGCAAGCCGCTGGAAACGTGTATGGCACATCACCATCCCGGGACTGGTTCCGACCATCGTTCTTCTGACCACACTGGCAATGGGCAACGTTCTGAATGCAGGTTTCGACCAGGTATTCAACATGTACAACCAGCTGGTTATTGAAACTGGTGATATCATCGATACATACGTATACCGTATTGGTATTACAAACATGCAGTTCTCGCTGGCTACTGCAGCAGGTCTCTTTAAATCTGTTGTCAGCTTCGTGCTGGTTGTTACTTCTTATGTTTGTGCTTACAAGTTTGCTGATTACAAGATTTTCTAAGGAGGGCAGAAATTATGATAGAAAGCAAGAGTTTTGGCAGCAAAGCGTTTAAAGTCATAAATGCTATCATCCTGATTCTCCTGGCATTCAGCTGTTTTTATCCGTTATGGTATACGTTCTGCGTATCTATTTCTTCAAAAGCAGCCGCTGAGGGTGGTCTTGTAACGATTTACCCGATCGGATCAAACGTAAAATCCTACAGCCTGATTATGGGTGATTCCGCATTCTGGAATTCCTTCTGGATTTCCATCAAGCGAGTTGTGATTGGAACCATATGGACCATGGTTGTCCTGATTATGATGTCCTATCCGCTGGCAAAGAGCAAAACAGAGTACAAACCGAGAAACGTCCTGATGTGGATCCTGGTATTCTGTATGCTGTTCAATGGTGGTACCATTCCGTGGTTCATCACCGTTAAAAATTATGGTATGATCGATACGATGGCAGCACTGGTTCTGGCTGGTTCTGTTCCGGTATTCAACGTACTCCTGATGATGAACTTCTTCCGCGGCATCCCGGGAGACCTCGAGGAGGCAGCCCGTGTAGACGGCGCCGGCCCGTGGCGTATCCTGTGGCAGATTGTAGTTCCGTGTTCCAAACCGGTTATCGCAACCATCGTCCTGTTTACATCCGTTGGTTACTGGAACGAGTATTTCCAGGGCCTGGTATTAATGAACAAAGAGACGAACTATCCGTTGCAGACCTACATCCGTCAGATCTCCGTTCAGATCCCGGTAGGCGTAACCCTGACTGCAGAGCAGTATCAGCAGTTAGCACAGAACTCCAACAAATCACTGGAGGCAGCAAAGGTATTTATCGCCCTTGTTCCTATGCTGATTGTATATCCGTTCCTGCAGAAATACTTCGTAACCGGTATTACACTGGGAGCAGTAAAAGAATAAGAGAAAACGCAGAAAAAACGGCTTCTGAATCGAAACAGGAAGCCGCTTTTTTGCGCTTTTTTTCTTGCGTCCGGGGAGAAAACAGCGTAAGATAAAAAGGTATTGAGGTGAAAAACAAAATGTTTCTGGAGGGGATTTTATCATGAAAATACTTACATTCGGAGAACTGATGCTGCGTTTAAAAACACCGGAGCATCTGAAAATACTGCAGGCAGATACCTTTGAAGCCAGTTACGGCGGCGCGGAGGCGAACGTCGCGGTTTCTCTGGCAACACTCGGGAACGATGTTTCCTACGTGACAAAAGTGCCGGAGCACCAGGTCGGACAGGCGGCCATCAATGAAATCCGCCGGTTCGGTGTGGATACGACCCGTGTTCTGCGGGGCGGCGGCCGCGTCGGTATTTACTATTTTGAAAAGGGAACCAACATCCGACCGACGAGCGTGGTTTATGACCGCGCCTACAGCGCGATCGCGATGGCAGAAGCGGAGGAGTTTGACTGGGAAAAACTGCTCGAGGGCGTGGATCTCTTTTATTTCTCCGGTATCACGCCGGCCATCAGCTGCGAGATCGAAAAGACGCTGGAGATCGCTCTTATGCTCTGCAAAGAGAAAAAAATTCAGGTGGTATGTGATCTCAACTACCGCGGAAAAATGTGGTCAGCAAAGGACGCACAGCGCGTCATGCGCCGTCTGATGTCTTACGTGGATGTCTGCATTGCAAATGATGAGGACTTTGAATCATCGCTTGGCATTCCGGCGTATGATGGAGATATATCGCGCGGCATTGAACAGATCGAGTCTTACAAAGAGGGCATGCTGGAAATTCAGAAACAGTTCCCGAACTGTAAAGCAGTTGCGAGCGTGCTGCGCAATCTCTACACCGTGGAGGACGGCGACTGGATGGGAATTTACCTGAAAGACGGAAAATTCTATGAGAGCCCGGTTCACAAAGTACACAGCTTTGAGGCAGTCGGAGCCGGTGATGCGTTTGGTGCAGGACTGATTCACGCGATGGCGCATGATTTTGCGCCGCAGAGAACCATCGATTTTGCGATTTCTGCAAGCGTCTTAAAGCTGATGATTCAGCACGATGCCAATGTGGCGAGCGAAACAGAGATCGAGCAGATCATGAAGCAGGGCGGAACGAATCTGCAGAGATAGGATAGAGAAAAATTTACGAGACAGCAGGAGGAATAAATCTTGAATAAACGGAATATTATCTTAATAGGAATGCCGGGAGCCGGCAAAAGCAGCGTTGGCGTTATCCTTGCAAAGGCTTTGGGGTATGAGTTTATTGATACGGATCTTGTGATTCAGCATCGGGAGAAACGTCTTCTGCGCGAGATTATTGCAGATGAGGGAAATGAAGGCTTTCTTGCGATTGAGAATGAGGTCAATGCGACTCTGGAAGCCGATGAAAGCGTCATTGCACCGGGCGGCAGTGCCATTTACGGAAAAGAGGCGATGGAGCATTTTAAAGAAATTGGAACCATCGTTTACCTGAAGCTGTCGTATGAGGATCTGGCGAAACGTCTCGGAAACCTGAAGGGACGCGGCGTCGTGCTGAAAGAGGGCCAGACGCTGAAGGATCTCTACGATGAGAGAAGTAAATTATATGAGCAGTATGCCGAGATTACAGTTGACGAGAGCGGAAGGGATATCCAGGGTACGATCCTGGCGCTCCGCGAGCAGATCGGCATGTAAAACAGAATTGGTGGAATATTCAGGGAAATTTTGAAAACATACGATTATATCATAATAAGGGAAATGTTCTGATAGTTAGAAATTACATATAATGTTTCTCTGAATATTCCTGACCGGAAACGATGGAAAAAGACGGAAATAGCACAGAATGTATTAAAATTGATTTACAAAGTATTAGATTTGAGTTAAGATAAGGGGAGACTGAAAAATAACTGCGGGGAGCAGTGCGTTTCAGCGTATCTGGAGTGTGTAAAAAAACAGGAAAAAGACTTTGATTCGTTAGATATTGGATAAAACACACTCGTTAAGTATGAGAAAGAAAATTTGAGGTGAATATATGGAACAGTATGTCATCAGAGGTGGAAATCCTCTTGTGGGCGAAGTGGAAATCGGGGGAGCAAAAAACGCGGCGCTTGCAATTCTTACGGCAGCAACGATGACCGATGAGACGGTCCTGATCGAAAACCTGCCGGATGTCAGTGATATTAATGTACTTCTGGAAGCAATCGCAGAGATCGGAGCCACCGTGGACCGCATCGACCGCCATACCGTGCGGATCAATGCAGCAACCATCGGAGATCTGAGCGTTGATTATGAATATATCAAAAAAATCCGTGCGTCTTATTATCTTTTAGGCGCGCTGCTTGGAAAATACAAAAGAGCGGAAGTTCCGCTTCCGGGCGGATGTAACATTGGAAGCCGTCCGATCGACCAGCATTTAAAGGGATTCCGCGCACTCGGTGCTGAGGTAAGCATCCGTCATGGCGCAATCGTGGCAAGTGCGGCAGATCTGCATGGAAGCCACATTTTCCTGGATATGGTTTCCGTTGGAGCCACCATCAACATCATGATGGCAGCTTCGATGGCAAGAGGAAATACAACGATTGAGAACGCAGCAAAAGAGCCGCACGTTGTCGATGTGGCGAACTTCCTGAACAGCATGGGAGCCAACATCAAAGGAGCAGGAACCGACGTGATTCGGATCAAGGGTGTCGATACCCTGCACGGAACCAGCTATGCGGTCGTACCGGATATGATCGAGGCAGGTACGTATATGTTTGCAGCAGCAGCCACAAAGGGCGATGTGCTGATTAAAAACGTGATTCCAAAGCATCTGGAAGCAACAACCGCAAAGCTCGAGGAGATTGGCTGCGACGTAGAAGAGTTTGACGATTCCATCCGTGTGAGCGCAAGCAAACGTCTGGGCAGAACACACGTAAAGACACAGCCGTATCCGGGCTATCCGACCGATATGCAGCCGCAGATTGCGGTTACACTGGCACTGGCAAACGGTACGAGTATTGTAACAGAGAGTATTTTTGAAAATCGTTTTAAATATGCGGATGAGCTGGCACGTATGGGCGCCTGTATTAAAGTAGAAGGCAACACGGCGATCATCGACGGCGTAGAGAAATTTACCGGAGCAGAGGTTTCCGCACCGGATCTTCGCGCCGGAGCAGCACTTGTTATTGCAGGTCTTGCAGCAGAGGGTGTTACCGTGGTGGATGATATTGTATACATTCTGCGCGGATACGAGGACTTCGACGGAAAGCTCCGTGGACTCGGCGCTGAAATTGAGCGCGTGAATAATGCAAAGGATATCCAGAAATTCCGGTTAAGAGCGTGAAAACAGTATAAAACAAATGTTGACAAAAAGGACGGTGCAATAAAAGGTACCGTTCTTTTATTTTATTTTACCTTATTGCGAAGAAATTGGCTTAAATTTTACTACTATTATTGTGAATTATTTTTATCTTTCAAATAATAAGAACTGACTTGACAAAAGAGATTTATCTGTGCTATATTCAACTACAGTTGTAGTGTGTAACTCGATTTTTGGAGGCATTAACTATACATAACAGGAATTGTTTATGTGGGTTAGTGTCTCTTTTTTGTGCTCTGTTTTAGAAAAAAGAGTACAGACCGGCTAAAAAGATGCAAAACCGCAGAAACTTTTCTTGTAAAAAGTATAAACTACACAAGGAGTAAAAAAATGAAGGACAAAATTTTTAGTGTTCTGCAGCGAGTGGGAAGAAGCTTTATGCTCCCGATCGCAATTCTTCCGGTAGCCGGACTTTTACTGGGAATCGGAAGCTCATTTACCAATGCAACCACAATTGAAACGTACGGGCTGACAAGTTTGCTCGGCAACGGCACAATTCTTCATGCGCTGCTGGTGATCATGAACAAAGTAGGAAGTGCGGTGTTTGATAACCTGCCTCTGATTTTTGCGGTAGGTGTTGCAATTGGTATGGCAAAGAAGGAAAAAGAGGTTTCTGCCCTGTCAGCCGTTATTGCATATTTCGTTATGAATACAGCGATTAACGCAATGCTGACTATTACGGGTCAGATTCTGGAAAACGGAGAAATTGCAGAATCCGTTCTGGAAGGAACCATCACTTCTGTCTGCGGTATTCAGTCGCTGCAGATGGGTGTGTTTGGCGGTATTATTGTCGGTCTTGGAGTCGCAGCACTTCATAATCGATTTTACCGGATCCAGCTTCCGAATGCACTTTCTTTCTTTGGAGGTACTCGTTTTGTACCGATTATTTCTACGATCGTCTATATGTTTGTGGGAATTTTAATGTATTTTGTATGGCCGGTTGTACAGAACGGCATTTATGCGCTGGGTGGCCTGGTAACCGGCTCCGGTTATGTCGGAACGCTGATTTTCGGTCTGATTAAACGGGCACTGATTCCATTTGGTCTGCATCACGTATTTTATATGCCGTTCTGGCAGACGGCAGTCGGAGGTACCATGGAAGTGGCAGGACAGATGGTGCAGGGCGGACAGAATATTTTTCTTCGCACAGCTTGCGGATTCTGCGAATATCGCACATTTCAGTGCAGATGCAACGAGATATTTCTCCGGAGAATTTATTTTTATGATTTTCGGACTTCCGGGAGCGGCACTTGCCATGTACCATTGTGCGAAACCGGAGAAGAAAAAAGCAGCAGGCGGTCTGCTTCTTTCCGCAGCACTTGCGTGTATGGCAACCGGTATCACAGAACCACTGGAATTCTCGTTCCTGTTTGTTGCACCGGCGTTGTTTGTCGTGCAGGTTATTCTTGCGGGAACAGCTTATATGATCGCACACATCCTGAATATCGCAGTAGGTCTTACCTTTTCCGGCGGACTTCTGGACTTCTTCCTGTTCGGTATTCTGCAGGGAAATGAAAAGACAAGCTGGATGAGGGTGATTCCGGTCGGCATTCTTTATTTCTTCCTGTATTATTTTATCTTCAAATTCATGATTAAAAAGTTTGATTTTAAGACACCGGGTCGTGAGGATGATGATGTGGAAACCAAGCTTTATACGAAAGCAGATGTAAAAGCAAGAAAAGAGGCGCAGAACGATGGGGTGGCATCGGAAGATGCATGAGTGAAGCAATCACAAAAGGTCTTGGCGGAAAGAAAAATATTTCGGATGTGGACTGCTGTGCAACAAGACTGCGCTGTACTGTTCATGATGCAGCGAGAGTCAGCGATGGTATTTTAAAGGCGACAGGGGCATCTGGCGTTGTGCATAAAGGAAATGGTGTACAGGTTATTTACGGACCGAATGTAACTGTGATAAAATCAAATTTAGAGGATTATCTGGAAAAAGCTCCGAATACGTATGCGGAAGCAGAAAATACACCAACCCCAAAAGAGGCGGAACCGACGCAGGAAACAAAAGAACAGAGGTTGTGGATACGATTACTGTCTGCAGCCCGATAAGCGGACTGGCAGCCGACCTTTCTACTGCGCCGGATGAAGCGTTTGCGGAAAAGATGATGGGAGACGGCGCTGTTGTGACACCGGAAGATCCTTATGTGCGTGCTCCGGAGGACGGAGAAGTCGCGTTTGTTTTTGACACAAAACATGCGATTGGATTTGTAACCGATTCCGGAGTCAGCCTTCTGATTCATGTCGGAATTGATACAGTAAAACTGAACGGAGAGGGATTTGAGGCACTGGTAGAAAGCGGTCAGACCGTGAAAAAAGGTGATCCGATGCTGAAGCTGGATCTGGAATATCTGAAAACACATGCGCCGTCGGTTACGTCACCGGTTCTTTGCACAGAGCTGGAGGAGAACCAGAGAATCCGTCTTTTGGCAGACGGACCGGTAAAAGCAGGAGATCCTTTATTTGCGATTGAGATTCTCGCGTAAGCTGTGCCTTAAAAACGGGTGAGAAGAATGTACAGGATAGCAAAAACACTGAACCACAATTCATTTATTGGTGTGGAAGAAGAAAATAACCGGGAATATCTGGTCATGGGGAAAGGAATTGCATTTGGGAAAAAAACGGGACAGCGTGTACAGCCGGGAGACGATGCCCGCATTTATTCCCTGACAGAGATGACGGAGCGAGGAAATGCCAGAACCATTGTACAGGGCGTTTCTCCGCTCAGCCTGGAGCTGGCGAGTGCCGTGCTTGACGAGGCAGAAAAGGAATTTGGAAAAATTGACCGTTCCATCGTCTTTCCAATGGCAGATCATCTGGATTTTGCTGTCCGGCGGATTCAGAACGGTGAGCAGATCAGCAATCCGCTCACCGACGATATCCGTGTGATGTTTTACAAAGAGTATAAAGTTGCTTCCTGTATCAGGGAGCTTTTAAAAGAACGGCTTCAGATCGAAATGGATGAACATGAAATCGGCTATCTTGCGCTTCATGTTCATTCGGCAATTGTGGAGGAAAATGTTTCACAGGCCATGGAAGTAGCAAGAGCAGTCCGGGAGAGCATTTCTTTGGTGGAGCATATCACCGGGCATACCATCGATGTGATGTCGTTGTCGTATAACCGTATGATGAACCATATCCGCTATATGGTTGCAAGAGCGGTCAGTGGGGAAAAACTGAAAGTAAATATGAATGACTACATGTCCGTAAAGTTTCCGAAAGCCTTTCAGGCGGCGAAACGAATCTGTGAGGAGATGGAAAAGAGGCTGAAACTTCCGATGGAGGAGATCGAAATTGGATATCTCGCTATGCACATAGAACGGATTATGGACAGAGAAGAAGGAGAATAAAAGCATGAAATCATTTGAATATACCATTAAAGATGAACTGGGAATCCACGCAAGACCGGCAGGAATGCTGGTAAAGGAGGCAAAAAATTTTGCATCGGAATGCACCATCACAAAAGATGGAAAAACGAAAAAACTGACTCAGCTGATGATGCTGATGTCACTTGGTGTAAAGCAGGGAGATACCGTAACCGTTGCAGCAAACGGAGAGGACGAAGATGCAGCGATTGAGACGCTGAAAGCGTTTTTCGAAGCAAATCTGTAAAAAGTACGCTCGGAGGATAAAAAATGCAGTATTTTCAGGGGAAATCCGTATATAAAGGAATTGTTATGGGACCGGTTGCGGTTCTGAAGAAAAATGATTACCAGGTTAAAAGAGCCCGGATTGAAGATCCGGAAGCAGAAGTAAAACGTGTGAAAGAAGCCGTGGAGGTTTCGAAAAAACAGCTTGGCAGATTGTATGACAAGGCAGTCCGGGAAGTTGGAGAGGCAAGTGCGGCGATCTTTGAAGTCCATCAGATGATGCTGGAGGATGAGGACTATCTGGAATCAATGGAGAACATGATCCGGACAGAACTGGTAAATGCAGAATATGCAGCGGCAGCAACCGGCGATAATTTTGCAGAGATGTTTGCAGCTATGGATGATGAATATATGAAGGCTCGTTCCGCAGATGTAAAAGATATTTCCGAACGTCTGGTCCGCAATTTAAGCGGCGAGGGAGATAACGACCTGAGTTCTATGGAACCATCTGTTATAGTGGCAGACGATTTAAGTCCGAGTGAAACTGTACAGATGGACAAAGAAAAAATACTTGCATTTGTGACTGTGCATGGATCTACCAATTCTCATACTGCGATTCTTGCGCGAATGATGAATATTCCGGCATTAATCGGCGTCCCGATGGATTTAAACGGTCTGAAAACAGGCATGACGGCCGTTGTAGACGGTTTTTCAGGTCAGGTTATCTTTGAGCCGGAGGAGGATGTGCGGAAGGAAACCGAAAAAAGAATGCAGGAAGAAGCAGAAAAACAGAAGCTTCTTGAGGAGTTGAAAGGAAAAGAAAATATTACGCCGGATGGCCGTAAGATCAACATCTATGCAAATATCGGCAGTGTTGGTGACTTGGCTATGTGATGGAAAATGATGCCGGCGGAATCGGACTTTTCCGAAGTGAATTTCTCTATCTTGGAAGAAATGATTTCCCAACGGAGGAAGAACAGTTTCAGGCATATAAACAGGCCGTGCAGACCATGGCAGGCAAAAAAGTGATTATCCGTACGCTGGATATCGGGGCAGATAAGCAGGTAGAATACTTTAATCTTGGAAAAGAAGAAAATCCAGCGCTTGGGTACCGTGCAATCCGGATTTGTCTGAAACAGCCGGAAATTTTTAAAGCGCAGCTTCGCGCATTGTTCCGCGCAGCCGTTTACGGAAACCTTTCTGTCATGTATCCGATGATCACATCAACAGAAGAGGTAGAAAAAATCTACGCAATTGTTGCAGAGGTAGAGGAAGAGCTGAAAGCACAGGAAGTGCAGTATAAAATTCCGGAGCAGGGCATTATGATCGAGACACCGGCAGCGTGATGATCAGCGACCGTCTGGCGGAAATGGTGGATTTCTTCAGCATCGGAACGAATGACCTGACGCAGTATACCCTGGCGATTGACCGTCAGAATGAGCAGCTGGATGATTTCTACAATCCACACCATGAAGCTGTTCTTCGGATGATTCGCATGGTGGTGGAAAATGCACACAAATGCGGAAAATGGGCAGGAATCTGCGGGGAGCTCGGTGCAGATCTGACATTGACGGAGCAGTTTGTACGAATGGGAGTGGATGAGCTTTCTGTTGCTCCGTCCATGATTCTGAAGCTGCGGAAGATTGTCCGCGAGATGAAAGCAGAAGAGTAGAAGAAAAGATACAGCAGATAAGAAAACTCTCTGTTTTGGAGAGTTTCTTATCTGTTCACAAATAACAGAAGATACAGCCGAAAAATCAGAAAAAAAGAAAGGATGTTTGGGACAACAGTAAGAAAATGTCTCAAATCCTTTTATTTCCTCTTGACGAATGGCGTATTTTGCGATAGTGTATCAGAGTAACAAAAAACAAAATCAAAAATTGAGTTGCTTTTCTCTTATTCAGAGTGGTGGAGATACATAGGATCTGTGAAACCACGGCAACCCCCGGCAGATTGGTCTGCATGGGAAGGTGCCAGCCTGAGCGAAATTTTCGAACAATAAGGGGATTTGAACATTACTATTCAGGTCCGCTAAAAATTGCGGATCTTTTTTTACAAAAAAATGTTCAGGGAAGCCAAAGCCCACGAACGAAAAGACAAAAGAGAAGAGAAGAAAAAAAGGAGAAAAAAGAATGGAAAAAAGACTGTTTACTTCTGAGTCTGTAACCGAAGGACATCCGGACAAAATCTGTGATGCCATTTCTGACGCGATTCTGGATGCGCTGCTTGAGCAGGATCCGATGAGCCGTGTAGCTTGCGAAACCTGTACTACAACAGGATACGTGATGGTAATGGGTGAGATTACATCCAACGCACACATTGATTTCCAGCAGGTTGTACGTGATACCGTTCGCGAAATCGGCTACGACCGTGCAAAATACGGATTTGACGCAGATACCTGCGCTGTTGTAACTGCAATTGACAAACAGTCCACCGATATCGCTATGGGTGTAGACAAAGCGCTCGAAGCAAAAGAGAACAATATGAGCGATGAGGAGATCGATGCCATTGGAGCAGGAGATCAGGGAATGATGTTCGGATTCGCAACCAACGAGACCGAAGAGTACATGCCATACCCGATCTACATGGCACACAAACTGGCTCGTCAGCTGACCAAAGTCCGCAAAGACGGTACTTTAAGTTACCTGCGTCCGGACGGAAAAACACAGGTAACCGTAGAGTACGATGAGAACGGCAAACCGTTCCGTCTTGATGCGGTTGTTCTTTCCACTCAGCATGATCCGGAAGTATCCCAGGAGCAGATTCATGAGGATATCAAAAAATACGTATTCGACGAAATCATTCCGGCAGACATGGTAGATGAGCACACCAAGTTCTTCATCAACCCGACCGGCCGTTTTGTAATCGGCGGACCTCATGGAGATTCCGGCCTCACCGGACGTAAGATCATCGTAGACACCTACGGCGGATACGCTCGTCACGGCGGCGGAGCTTTCTCCGGAAAAGACTGTACAAAGGTAGACCGTTCTGCAGCTTATGCAGCACGTTACGTGGCAAAGAATATCGTAGCAGCAGGTCTTGCCGACAAATGCGAGGTCCAGCTTTCCTACGCAATCGGTGTCGCTCATCCGACCTCTATCATGATCGACAGCTACGGCACAGGAAAACTGTCCCGACAACAAACTGACCGATATCGTTCGTGAGAACTTCGACCTTCGCCCGGCTGGAATCATCAAAATGCTGGATCTGCGCCGTCCGATCTACAAACAGACTTCCGCTTACGGCCACTTCGGAAGAAACGATCTGGATCTGCCGTGGGAGAAACTGGATAAAGTAGAAGACCTGAAGAAATACCTCTAATTTCAGGCTTTTCTGTTTATAGAAAGTTTAGAAAGATTCATCTAAGTTAATGAAAAATCCTCAGGCGTTGTGCTATAATAAATTTAGACTGCGTACTGGGGATTTTTTGTGCGCAAAAGTACGAAATATGTGTTGGAAAACAGGTGGATCTTATATGGAAAAAAAGAAGAAAAGCATGAAATTAAGGACGAG
>ENA-OQED01000146-OQED01000146.1-human-gut-metagenome-genome-assembly--contig:-NODE-146-length-28336-cov-1.357865_pt1 | contig 28336 bp, 22 predicted proteins | sample MGYA00242790_ERZ504625 | MGnify/ENA primary metagenome ERZ504625 (study PRJEB26092, sample SAMD00036345) | human gut metagenome | host: Homo sapiens | study: EMG produced TPA metagenomics assembly of...
TTGTCAAGAGGCAGACCGGATTTTTTGCGTATCTCCGGCTTGACAGTTTTCGGCAGAATATGCTATAATGATACCCTAGGGCATACCGAAAACGGTGGACGGTTTGATTTCCAGCTCCCATGTATTTGATACGATGGGAGGTGATACAATGGAACATTACGTAACATGGTCAGAGCTTTTCGCATTTCTGGCACTTCTGATTGCATTCGCATCCTTGTTATATACAATTTTCCATGATAATCACAAAAAGAAATAACCGCCCTCTGCGACCAAACTGAAAGCGGTTAATTCTTATTTACCTATTTCATGGGAGCAACCGTCTGCCGGTATGCTCTTTCTATTTTCATTATACCCGTTTCCATCCAGTTTGTCAAGGGGCAGACCGGATTTTTTGCGTGTATTTTCCCGTGAAAAGCTCAAAAACTCGTTCGTTTCTGCGCCGGCAGCTTGCACAATCTGTAACTTCCATGTGTTTCCATAAAATTTTTTTGCGGCTAAATCCGTGAAAGTGTGCAGAAATTGTGGGAAAGCACCGGAAAATCCACGCAATTTCGCCGTTTTTTCCGAATTTCACAAAATGAACAAAAATCCGCCCCGGATTTTCACTCGCTTGACATTTTCACCGGAAATTGCTATAATATTTAGGAACTGTTTGCGGGATTTCTGTATAATTTGTAGAATTCCCGAAGGGTGCGCCGCTGGAGATGCGGTCATCCGCAGAAAAAGTGACGATCTGTGCAGCTTGCACAGAAGGTTAGAGTGTGGCATCCCGAAAAGACGTGCAGTGTATTTTTCCGGAGACACGCTCCGGAATACGTCTGTCATCGCAGCAGACAGAAAGAAGGGTGGAAGAGCCTTGGCGAACTACAAATGGCACAGCCGTGCCGCAGCAGCCGTGCTGGCTTGTCTGATGACGGCGGCGGCGCTGCCCCTGTCCACAGCATTTGCGGCAAAGGCACCAAGCACAGACACAGCGCAGACCACGGCGGTATCTGCGGAAGAGACCGGAACGGATACCGGCGGCGACCTTTCCTATGAGGAACAGGAGACCTACAGCGACTATTACGACACCTATCGGGACGAACCACGCCCCGAGGCGGAGATCCTGCTGAGCGGCGCAGATTTCCAGAAGGCGGACTGCACCGGTTATGAGACCGGCAGCTATTCCGATCGGAACGGCGAGAGCCGGGAAAATGTGCTGGTCTGGAACAGCGCAGAGGGCAGCTTCAGCTATACGCTGAATGTGCCGGAGACCGGGTTGTACTGCGTGCAGGCATCCTATTGTCCCATCGTCTCCAATACTGCCGAGATCTCTGTGTCTCTGGCAATCGACGGCGAAGTGCCTTATGATACGGCGTCCCGTCTCAAACTAAATAAGGTATATCAGAATCAGTCGGAGATCAAGACCGACGATTCCGGCAACCAGGTGCGTCCGACACAGGAACAGACCGAACTGTGGCAGACCAGCTGGATCGGCGATTCGGACGGTCTGTTCAATGACCCGGTGTTCTTCTATCTGGAAAAGGGGACCCATGAGATCACCCTTTCCTCCCAGAAGGCATACTTCGCCCTGGAATCCCTGCGCTTTGCACAGCCGGACGAAGTTCCCACCTATGCGGAATATACCGACAGCGTCAATGCTGCGGTGTCCAAGGAAGATACACCCTCCGGCGTTGTCCGCATCGAAGGCGAAAACGCCGTGCTGAAATCGGATTCCGTGCTGTATCCGACCTATGACAACTCCACCAGCGCCATCTCGCCCTCTGACCCGAAACACATGGTGTACAACACCATCGGCAGCGGCAACTGGGAAAAGGCGCTCCAGACCATCACCTGGAAGGTGGATGCAAACGCACTGCCGGGAGACGGCTGGTATAAGCTGGGCATCAAGGCACGCCAGGAAGAAATGCGTGGTTTTTACTCCAACCGCCGCATTTATATTGACGGCACAGTTCCCAGCCAGGAATTCGATCAGGTGAAGTTCTACTACGACACCGACTTCCGCATGACCACCGTCCAGAACGGGGACGGCGAGGATGTGTATGTCTACCTCACAGCAGGGGAAGAACACACCATCACCATGGAGGTCATCCCTGGCGAGATCGGTGACTCCATGCGTCAGCTGGATGCCATTGTCCTGGATCTGAACACCTATTACCGGAGGATCGTGATGATTACCGGACCGGAGCCGGACAAGTATACCGATTATTATGTACACGAAAAGATCCCGGAACTGGTAGACGAATTCCAGCGCATTTCCGGGGAACTGAAAGAGATCCAGGGACACATTGAGTCGCTGGCGAACTCCAAGGGTTCTGAGGCGGCGTCGCTGGAACAGATGACCGTGATCCTGGACAAGTGCGTCGACGATCCGCTGAAGATCCCGAATTATCTGTCCCAGATCAAGGATTATATCACATCCCTTTCCTCCTGGATGCGTGACTATCGTGACCAGCCGCTGGAAGTGGATTATCTGGAGTTGGCGTCTCCGGACAAGGATTTCCCGTCCATCAAGGCGGGATTCTGGAGTTCCCTCTCCTATAGCTTCCAGCGCTTTACGGCATCCTGGGGACGAAAGCTATAACTCGCTGTCCTCCACCACAGGGGGACGATGCCATCGAGTCTGGGTGTCCCTGGGACGTGACCAGGCGCAGGTGGTAAAAGACCTGGTAGAATCGGAGTTCCAGCAGCAGTACAACGTGCCGATCTCCATTAACCTGGTAGTCGGCGGCGTAGTCGAGGCAACACTGGCGGATAAAGGTCCGGACGTTGCCCTGTTCCTGGGCGGCGAATTCCCGGTGAACCTGGCTGCCCGTGGACTGCTGGCGGACGTTTCCAAAATGGACGGCTATGACGAAATGACAAAGCTGTACCAGGAAAACGCCATGGTGCCGTATCAGTACGAAGGCGGCACATACGGTCTGCCGCTGACCCGGAGCTGGGCGATGATGTTCTACCGCAAGGACGTTCTCAGCGAACTGGGCTTTACCCAGGCACCCCAGACTTGGGAAGATCTGATCGATATGCTCCCGGCGCTCCAGCGGAACTATATGTCTGCCGGTCTGGTGCTGCCTGCGGTTGCGGCGGATGCCAACCAGGCGACCATCTCTGCGGCGACGGAATCCGGTCTGACCTTTGCGTCCCTGCTGCTCCAGCGTGGCGAGAACTATTATAATGCGGCGCAGACGGAGACTACCTTTAATACCAACGCCGCCATTGACGCATTTGAGATGTGGACGGATTTCTACACCAAGTATGACTTCGACCAGCAGTACGATGCGTTCAGCCGGTTCCGTACCGGGGAATATCCCATTGTGGTTTCAGACTACTGCACCTTCTTCAACCAGCTGGCAGTGGCAGCGCCGGAGATCGACGGACTGTGGGGATTTGCTCCCATTCCGGGTACGCTCCGGGAGGACGGCACCATTTCTCACGCTGTCAACTCCAACAACACCGGCGCAGTCATCTTTAATAAGGTAGACAAAAAGACAAACGGCCTGGAAAATGCGTGGACGTTCCTCAAGTGGTTCTGCTCCACCGATGTCCAGGTAGAATACGGCACCCAGATCGAGGGACTGCTGGGACAGATGGGACGGTACGCAACGGCAAACACCGAGGCGCTCACCCAGCTGGCATGGTCCACCGATGAGGCAAACACCATTCTGGGTGCAATGGATGAACTGGAAGAGATCCCGATCATCCCGGCATCCTATTCCGTCACCCGAAATGTGATGAACGCATTCCGTGACGTCGTCAACAACAACGAGAATCCCCGTGATACGCTGATGTCGTACAACCGGGACATCAACGAGGAGATCACCAGAAAGCGTGAGAACCTCGGATTAGATACTTAACGAAAAGGAGGGAATCCCCTTGGATACTGCCGAGATTGGCAAAAGAACCCGACAGGAAAACCGGCGGCTCACCTGGCTGGCAGTCAAGCAGAACAAGGCGAGCTATCTGATGATCGCTCCATTCATGCTGTTTTTCCTGGTATTCACCATCGTACCGGTCGTGATGTCCCTGCCGATGGGCTTTACGGATTTCAACATGGTACAGATGCCGAAATTTGTGGGACTGTCCAACTATACCACCCTGTTCCTCTCGGACAAGGTGTTTATCCAGTCCATCCGTGTGACCCTGGTGTTCGCCCTGTTCACCGGTCCGATCAGCTATGTGCTGTGTTTCCTGCTGGCGTGGCTCATCAATGAGCTGCACCCGAAACTCCGCACCATCTTTACCCTGATCTTCTATGCGCCGTCCATGGCGAACGTCTATACCGTCTGGAAACTGATTTTCAGCGGCGACTCCTACGGCTATCTGAACTCGTTCCTCCTGGATCTGGGCATCATCAGCTCGCCCATCCAGTGGCTGACCGACGGCAGCTATGTGCTGGGCGTCACCATCGTGGTGCAGATGTGGATCAGCCTGGGCGCCGGATTCCTGGCGCTCCGTGCCGGATTCCAGAACATCGACCGCTCGCAGTATGAGGCAGGCGCAATCGAAGGCATCAAGAGCCGCTGGCAGGAACTGATCTACATTACCATCCCGTCCATGGGACCGCAGCTGATGTTTGCGGCAGTCATGCAGATCGTCAGCTCCTTCACCGCCGGCACAGTCTCCCAGAATCTGGTGGGATTCCCCAGCACGGACTACAAGGCGCACACCATCATGAACCACGCCTATGACTACGGCTGGATCCGCTATGAGATGGGTTATGCCTCTGCGATCTGTATGATCTTGTTTATCGTGATGTATATTCTGAACAAGCTGATCGGCAAGGTTCTCAGCAAGTATATGGACTAAGGAGTGTGCAGTATGGCAAAAAAAGAAAAGGTATACGGCACACACCTGAAGGTATCGACCAAGCGTGCCGGGCATAAGATCGGCGGCACGGTGGGGATTTTTGTGTTCCTGCTGGTGCTGGCATTGTTCATGGCGCTGCCCATCTATCTGGCAGTGGTCATGTCGCTGAAACCGGTGCAGGAACTGTTCGTGTTCCCGCCGAAACTGTATGTCATTGATCCCACCCTGTCCAACTACAGCGCCATGTTCCGGCTCTGCTCCGACCTGTGGGTGCCGTTTTCCCGTTATGTATTTAATAGTATCTTTGTCACCGTATCCGTTACTGTGTGCCAGGTCATCTTCTCCGCCATGGCGGCGTTCTGTCTGGCAAAGGTGCGTTTTCCCGGTGCAAAGGCGATCAATGCGATCATCGTCGTTGCCCTTTTGTATCAGAGCAACGTCATCTATATCATGCAGTATATGGTCATGGCAAAGATGGGCATGATCGACACCTACTGGGCGCTGATCCTGCCGTCTGTGGCTGCGCCGATGAACCTGTTTCTGATGCGCCAGTCCATGACCCAGGTACCCGATGCCATGATCGAGGCGGCGAAGGTGGACGGCGCAGGAATGTTCCGCATCTGCTGGCAGGTGGTCATGCCGAACCAGAAGCCGGCGCTGATGACTGTCATCATCTTCTCGTTCCAGGCGGCATGGAACATCCAGGGCGGTACGCTGGTATTCAGCGAATCCCTCAAGACCCTGCCCACCGTGGTGCAGCAGGCAGCATCTGCCGGTCTGGCGAGAGCCGGCGTGGCAATGGCGGCCGCCGTGTTCATGCTGGTGCCGCCGATCGTCATCTTCATGCTGGCACAGCGGCAGGTCATCGAGACCATGGCACATTCCGGAATCAAGGACTAAGGGAGGGTGAAGATTTTGCAGAAAAAGGCAAACCATCTGGCGGCGGCAGTTTTTTCCGCACTGATGCTGACGGCAGCCATAGGCGCTCCGGCGGTTTCGGCGGAACATTACAACGTCTATAACTACGACTGCTGGGGCGAGGCGGTTCCGGCGCAGGCAGGCTATGCGGCACAGCGTGCCGTGAGCGGCCAGGATCTGGGCTGCGGCGCATTCAACACCCCGTCCGATCTGTTCCGGGACTGGGAGGATCGCTTTTATATTGCAGACAGCGGAAACAACCGCATCGTTGTCACAGACGGCGATTTTTCAAAGGCGACCAGAATTTATGACAAGCTGAAAACCGAGGACGGCGAGACCACGCTGAAAGATCCGGAGGGCATCTATGTGTCTCAGGAGACCCAGTGTATGTACATCGCAGACACCGGAAACTCCCGGCTGCTGGTGTGCGATCTGGACGGCAATGTGCAGATGGAACTGAAACGGCCGGACTCGACCCTGTATGAAAATGAGACCTTTAAGCCCCAGAAAGTCGTTGCGGACAAAGCCGGCAACATCTATATGGTGCTGAACAACATCACCAACGGTGCGGCAATGTTCAACAGCGACGGCGAATTCCAGGGCTATTTCGGTGCGAACTCCGTGGACGCAACCGCAGAGGTGGTGGCGAACTACTTCTGGAACCTGTTCGCCACCGATGAGATGCGTGCCAACTCGTCCCGTAACGTGGCGGCAGGCATCACCAGCTTTGACGTTGACGAAGAGGGCTTTATCTATACGGTAACACAGTCCTCTTCCTCTGAGACGGACCGTGTGAAAAAGGTGAACCCTGCCGGATATAACCTGTTCACTTCGCTGGATGTGACATTCGGCGACCTGGACTCGGTCTATGACTCCACCGCCAACGAGAACTACACCACCCAAATGGTGGACATCGACATCGACGACGACGGACGCATCAACTGCCTGGATCTGGAGACCGGACGTGTGTTCCAGTACGACGAGGACGGCAATCTGCTGTTCATTCTGGGAACGACTGCCGACCAGATCGGCGGCTTTTCCATGAAGGTCTCCGCCGTGGAGACTATGGGAAAGAACATCTACGTTTCCGATGCCATGAAGAACACCGTCACCATCTTCACCGAGACGGAATTCGGCGGCATCGTCCATGATGCGGTATCCCTGTACAATGCCGGCTATTATGCGGAGGCGCTGGAGCCGTGGCGTGAGGTGCTGAAACGGGACGGCAACTCCCAGATGGCATACATCGGCATCTCGTCGGCGCTTTATAATGAGGGCGACTATGCCGGGGCAATGAAATATGCCAAGCTGGCGCAGTCCCGCAATTTGTACGATAAGGCATTCGAGGGCTATCGCTCTGAATGGCTGAACAAGAATTTCACCTGGATCATCCTGGTGGTTGTGGTGCTGATCGCTGCGGCGGTATTCTTCCACTTCCGCAACAAAAAGAAGAAAAAGAACCAGCCGAAGAATCTGGTTGAAATGCTGCACGAGGGAGAGGAGGAGTGATGCTGCTATGATGGATCTGACACAAAAGCAATGGGTCAAGCACAGTGTGTTCCACCCGTTTGAGGGCTTTGAGGATCTGCGCTGGAAAAAAGGCGGCTCGGTGCTGTACGCCACCATCGTGGTGCTGCTCTGGTTCGTGGCACAGATCATCCACGATAACCTGGTGGGCTATCAATTCGCCGTTACCAATACCAAGATGTTCAGCATCGTCCCGTATATCGTCCAGACGATCGCCGTATTTCTGGTATTCGTCATCGGCAACTGGTCGATCTGCACCCTGCTGGACGGCGAGGGCACGATCAAGAAAATCTATATCTACAGTGCCTATTCGCTGATACCCTACGTTGCCGGACTGTATATCCGGACGATCTTGTCCCATGTACTGATTCAGGACGAGGTGATCTTCATCACCTGCGTCACGGTAATCAGTACGGCATGGTCTGTGCTCCTGATGTTCAATGCCATTAAGGCGGTGCATCAGTATTCGATCGGCAAGACCATTCTGGCACTGCTGCTCACCTTTGTAGCAATGCTTATCATTCTGATATTGCTGGTGTTGCTGGTGGCATTGTTCCAGCAGGTATACGTGTTCATTTCCTCCGTCTACACGGAGATCACCTATCGGGTAAGAGTATAGAAAGGACGGTGGAACAACCTTGAAGAATTGGAAAAAATGGGCTGCCGGACTTTTTGCGCTGAGCCTTTGCCTGACGTCGGTCTCTCTGCCGGCTGCGGCGGAGGGGGAAGAGGATATCGCCCTCATCGCTGACACCTCAGAAGAGACACCGGTGGCAGACGGCACACCCGATGAGACCGCCGGGGACGGCGAGGCGGATGCCGAAGAAGAGGCGACCCGCACGGAGACCCAGGAAGAAATCGAAATTACGGCAGAGCAGGTCACCCAGTATATGCAGAAGAAGAACTCCTGCGACGGCATCACATTCTACTACCGTCCGGAGGACTATGAGGATACCATTTCCGACGAGGATGTGGTGGATCTGCTGGACGACATCGAGCTGGCAGGCATCGACGATGCCACCGGCGAGGTGGTCTGCACCCTGGAAGAGGACAGCGACAACAGCGACTTCGTGGTATTTTTAAGCCCGGAGAGCCGCTGGCTGGTGTACATGGACCCGGAATATACCAAGGTCACCATGGTGCGCCAGATCGTTTCTTCCCTGGACAACGAGCTGCTGTTCCGCTCCCGGGACAACAAGACCCTGGAGCTGTACAACAAGGACTACGACGAAGTGGAACGCAGCTATACCACAGACGGCAAGGCGAAGGACGGCAAGGTCACTTATACCAACGAGGACGGCTGGCAGGTGGTGCTGGCAGATACCTATGATGCCGTGATCTCCTCTGCACGGTTCGTCACGGAAAACGACAAGCTGGCGCTGTATGTGGACGATGACACCGCAGTCATCGGACTCTACGACAAGGCGAAAGATAAAATGTGGTGGTCTACGCCCGAAAACGTGGGACACGACAAGACCGCAACCAATACCATTGTAGAGGACCTGTCCTCTTCGCTGAAAATGGTCTACGGCGAACCGGATGCCCGGAGTACTACCAATATGCGCTCCAGGGGCGACGCCAAAATTAAGGTCAAGGACAAGAGCAGCGGCGTGAAGATCACCTATTCCTTCAAAAAGGCAGGCATCACCGTTCCGGTGACCTACACCCTGGAGGATGACTACCTGGAGGCAAAGATCGACACTGCCGACATCGAGGAAGAAGATACCTCACAGTCCGGAAAGCTGGTCACATCCCTTTCCGTGCTCAGCAGCTTCGGCGCAGCGTCCTCTGCGGACACGGGCTATTTCGTGATCCCGGACGGCAGCGGCGCACTAATCCGTTTCAACAACGGGAAGAAAACGGCGAAATCCTATACCGGCTATGTGTACGGTTCGGATGTCACCGCCGTGGCACAGACCGAGCCGGCTGTGACTGAGCAGGTCTATCTGCCCATGTACGGCATCGTCAACGGCGACAACGCCATGATGGTGGTCTGCACCGAGGGCGACTCCAACGCCAAGCTGACCGCAAGCGTCAGCGGACAGTCCAAGAGCAGTTTCAACATCTGCGGCTTTGACTTCACCGTCCGGGATTCGGATACCTACTATATGTCCGGCGACAACAGCACGGCGCTCACCGTGTTTGAGGACGGCGACATGAAAACCGATACGCTGGCGGTGCGGTATTATCCGCTGGAGACCGAGGACACCCCGGATTACACCGATGTGGCTGAGGCATACCGGAACTACCTTACCGAAGAGGCAGGGGTGACTGATACGGCAGAGGACACCGACCCCGGACTGTACCTCAACTTCTACGGCGGCACCATAAAGGAGAAATCCGTGCTGGGCGTGCCGGTGAAAATGAAAACAGCGCTCACCAGCTTTGAGCAGGCGGAGCAGATTTTGCAGGATCTGTCGGACGGCGGCGCCGAGAATATGAAGGTGCAGTATTACAACTGGACCAACGCCGGCATTTCCGGCAAGGTGGATCTGAAGGCAAAGGCTGCCGGCTGCCTGGGCGGAAACAGCGACTGGAAGGCGCTGCAGAGCTATGCGGATTTCAACGGCGTGACTCTGTATCCGGCAACGGACAATGAGACGTTCAAGTCCGGCAACGGGTACTACACCTTTACCGATACTACCGTCCGCATCTCCGGTTCCTATGCCCGCATCTATGACTACAACCTGGCATACGGCACACAGAGTACGGCAAACAAGCCCCTGTCCCTGCTGTCTCCGGCGACCTTCACCGAGATCGCTGAAAAGCTCACCGGGAACTATCAGGATAAATCCCTGTCCCGTGTCTCCCTGGGCAGTCTGACCACAGCCCTCTACGGGGACTACGGCAAGCAGGAGATCTCACGGGATAAGGCACAGCAGCTGCTGGAAGAGTCCTATCAGAAGATCACAGACGGAGACATCACCCTGCTGGCAGACGGGGCAAACGCCTATGCGCTGCCCTATGTTCAGGAGATCACCGATGTGCCGCTGCAGTCCAGCGGATTCGATGTGTTTGATGAGGACATCCCGTTCTATCAGATCGTGATGCACGGACTGAAATCCTATGCCGGCAGCGCCGTGAATGCCTCGGCAACGCCGGAAGAGACCGTGCTGCTCTCCATTGCATCCGGCAGCAGCCTGCACTTCGACATGATCGGCGAAGAGACCAGCACGCTGAAAGACACTGCGCTGAACAGTCTCTATTATGCCAGCGCCGAAAGCTGGACCGATTATGCGGCACAGAGCTATGCGTTCTCCAAGGCGGTGCTTTCCGGACTGGGCGACCAGACCATCACCGGCTATGAGAGAAACGGCGATGTCATTACCACCACATATGCAAACGGCACGGTGGTAGAAACCGACCTGTCGAAACAGACCGTCACCGTAGACGGCAAGGCTTACGCCATGGCGGATTATGTGGAAGAAGGGAGCTGGAACGAAGCATGAAAATGGCATATGAAAAACGAAAGAGTATGTACGGCTACTGCTTCATTGCGCTGTGGTTTATCGGCGCACTCATATTCTTTCTGATCCCGGTGGTGGAATCCCTGTTCTACTCGTTCCGGGAAGTCAGCCCGGACACCGGCGGCATGGTCGGTCCGTTTGTGGGACTGGACAACTATAACTATGCGTTCAACGTAGACCCGAACTACCGCCAGTACCTGGTCAAGGTGCTGAAAGACACCGCCTGGAAAACGCCGCTGATTCTGGTGTTCTCCCTGTTCGTGGCAGTCATTCTGAACCAGAAGTTCAAGGGACGGACATTCTCCCGTGCCGTGTTCTTCCTCCCGGTCATCATTGCCACCGGTCCGGTGTACAACATCATCAACGGCAACCTGCAAAGCACCGGCAACAGCGATGCCAGCCAGTTTTCCACCATGTTCTCCACTGACCTGCTGGGTCAGCTGATGGAGTTCCTGGGCATCTACGGCATCTCCGACAGTATGCAGACCACCATTGAAACGGTGTCGGACAACATCTTCGGCATCGTCTGGAACTCCGGCATCCAGATTCTGATCTTCCTGGCGGCGCTCCAGAACATTCCGGTCTCCGCCAAGGAGGCGGCGCAGATGGAGGGTGCGACGGCGTGGGAATACTTCTGGAAGATCACCCTGCCCTACGTCAGCCCCATGATCCTAGCGTGCTTTATCTTTACCATCATTGATTCCTTCACCGACCCGAACAACGTGGTCATGGGTCGTATCCTCGACCTGCAAAGCGACTGGCAGTACGGCCCGGCATCGGCAATGGCGTGGGTATACTTCGCCATTGTGCTGGCGGCGGTGGGTATCATTACCGCAATCCTCAACAAGTTCATTTACTACGAAGTAGACTAAAAAGGAGATGTCAGTTATGGAAACAACAAAAAATAAGCCGCTGGCATCCCCGAAAGCGGATGCCCAGGTGGGCAACGGCATGAGCAAGCGTGAGGCTCGGAAGATCCGCATGAAGAGCATGAACAAGTCCGAGATCGCCTATATGCGCCGGAAACGGGTGTTTGAGGCAGTCTGGCCGTTTTTCCGGTTCTTCATCCTTTTCGGACTCTGCTTTGTCATCCTCTATCCGCTGATCTATATGATCAGCTGTGCGTTCCGTGACCCCACGGACATGAGCGACCCCACCGTTATGTGGATTCCTCGTCACCTCACCTGGAGCGTTATCAAGGATACTGCCAATGTCATGGACATCTGGAGCACGCTGAAAACCACGCTCCTGCTGAATGTGGGCTGCTCGCTGGTACAGGTGGCATCCTGCGCACTGGCAGGTTATGGTTTCGCCCGGTTCAAGTTCAAGGGAAAGGGCATTCTCTTCGGCATCGTCGTCATGATGATCCTGGTGCCGTCGCAGATCATCTCCATTCCCCAGTACATGATGTTCCGGAACTTTGGTTTCGGCAGCCTGTCGGTAAATCTCATCAACTCCAAGCTCTGTATGTACCTGCCGGCAGCCATGGGCAACGGCATCCGTGCCGGACTGATGATCTTCATTTTCCGTCAGTTCTTCAAGGGTCTGCCCAAGGAGCTGGAAGATGCCGCATATCTGGACGGCTGCGGTCCGCTCCGCACCTTCGTCCAGGTCATGATCCCCAACGCATCCTCCTCGTTTCTGACCGTGTTCCTGTTCTCCGTAGTCTGGTACTGGAATGACTACTATGTCAGCTCCACCTTCTTCACCAAGAACCAGACCATTGCGCTGATGCTGAAAAATCTGAGCACCCTGCTTTCCCAGCAGCTGTTCAACAACGCAGATGTCAGCCCCAGAGAACAGATCGTCTGGATGGAGGCAGGCTGTCTGATCGCAATTCTGCCCATTCTGATTATGTATGTGTTCCTCCAGAAGTATTTCACCGAAGGTATCGAACGCTCCGGTCTGGTTGGTTAACATTTCGAAATAAGATGTACCCGGTCTTTTGCAGACGGGTTCTGAAAGGCGCTTTCCGCTGGGAGAGCGCCTTTTGGTTTTTCTATCTATCCTTATATAGAAAGAGACCAAATGTTCCGCACCCCTTTTCCCGAATCTGCATACGTTAAGGATGTAAGGGCAGCGCTGTGTGCTGTCCGGAAATCTATTTTTCAGGAATGCCTTGCGGCAGTGCTTTCAACAGGTTTTCCACGTAGAAATGAGTGGAAAAGTTGAAAACCTGTTGAAAACATCACTTTTTCACTGTGGAAAACCGCAGAAATGCGGAGCGGAGGGAAAAACTATGACATCCGACAATGTGATTCTTGTGGCAGGCGGAGACCTGCGGCAGCAGTACGCCGCCCGGCGGCTGCGGCAAAAGACCGGGGCAGACGTATGGACGTTGGGACTTCCGGCGCAGTCCGGGCTGCACAGTGCGGAAACGCTGGAGGAAGTGCCGGCGTATGACGTTCTGGTGCTGCCTGTTCCGGCGAGTCCGGACGGAACAACTGTCCCGGCACCGTTCGGAAAGGCGGCGCTCCCGCTGGAGACGCTGGCGGCGCACGGCAAGCCCGGGGCGCTGGTGCTGGGCGGAGCGTGCGGCGGCATTCTTCCGTGGCTGGAATCCCGGGGACTGGCGGCGGCGGACTATCTCCGCCGGGAGGAACTCTGCCTGGCGAATGCCGTGCCGTCTGCGGAGGGCGCCATCCAGATCGCCATGGAAGAGACCGCCCGGACGCTGCACGGCACGGCAGCGCTGGTGATCGGCTACGGCAGGATCGGCATGGCGCTTGCGCCACGGCTGCGTGGCCTGGGGATGGATGTGACCGTCTGCGCCAGACGGTGCGAGACCCGGGCGCTGGCAGAGATGCAGGGATTCGCTGCCGTGCCGATGGAACAGCTCCCGGCTGCGGCAAAGGCAGCCCCGGTGATCTTCAACACCGTCCCGGCGCTGGTGCTGGATGAAACTGTGCTGAAAGGGCTGCCGCAGGAAACCTTGGTGATCGACCTGGCGTCCCGTCCCGGCGGCACGGACTTCGAGGCGGCAAAACGCCTGAGAACACGTGTGGTGTGGGCATTGTCCCTTCCGCCGGAAATGCGGCGTTGACACACGCTGGAAAGGGGTTCCAGGCGTCAAAAATGTTGAAAAGTCGGTGGAAAGACTGTTGAATTGAGAATTCCAGGCTGAAAATTGTGAAAAAGCGACAAAAACGGGGATAATATCCAGCAAAGAATCTAAAGAAAATTGAGTCAATGGGCTTGACACGGGCGCAATAATATGTTAAAATACGTATGTAAATTGTTTACGAGGGCTTTTTATAGGTGCTTGTAAGCATGAAGATTGCCGCAGCGTGCGTCTTTCGGGTATGGAAGCGGGATTGCCCGGATGCGAATGCGACTGTTGGGGTTGGATGAATCACATCCATGCAGACGGCAATGAAACTCAACTAAAAGAGAGGTAAAGAAAAATGAAGAAGACATTCAACAGACTTCTTGCTGCAACTGTCGCAATTCCGGTTGCACTGGGTCAGATTCTTGCAATTTCTGCAAACGCTGCGGAAGCTCCGGCAGCAATGCAGGTCACCGCAGATCAGCTGCTGAAGGTAAACCCGGAGACTGGTTTCCCGACTGACGCTGAGGGCGATACCATTGAATACACAGTAGAGTCCGACTGGAACACTGTACTGGGTAAGAAGGTAGAGTCTGCTGCAAACGGCAAGACCATCACCCTGAATGCTAAGGATCTGGTTGCTGGTTTCAACACCAACAACTACTACGCTGGACTGCTGAAGGACATCGTAAACGCTTCTGAAAATCCGACCGCTACGGTAGAAAACGGCGTTGTAACGATCTCCGGCACTGCTGATCTGGAAAGCTATCTGGCTCCGCAGCTGAAGGACAAGCTGGCTGGCATGAGCGGCTATGAGAACGTAACTCTGGATACTTCCATCCTGAAGGGCGTTGCTTACACCGCAAAGATCACCACTGATCTGGCAAACAGCAAGGAAGTAAAGGCTGACCTGAGCTTCACAGCCGGCGGCAAGACCTACACTGTAGATACTGCTACAGATTACATGAACGCTGTATATGACAGCCTGGAATCCCAGGTTGAGGCTGCTGTTGACCAGAGGTCAAGGATCTGGCAAAGCAGTACGGCATGACAGAAGATGAAGTTCGTGCAAACGCTGACTTCGACATCGCAGGCGACCTGGCAGCTCTGAAGGCTGAGACCGACAAGCTGGGCAGCAAGATCGACACCGTGAAGAAGAAGTATGACGCTGCAAAGAACCTGTCTACTGCAACTAAGACATACGGCACTGCTGACGAGGCAATCGCAGCTGGTGTTAACTATGCTGTAAAGAAGGGCATCCAGTCCGCAGCAAACCTGCCGACAACCGTTAATGGTCTGGTTGGCAAGTACGGCGCACAGTTCGACAAGGCTGTTTCTTCTGTAAACAGCAGCCTGCAGGATGCCGGCGTAAATGTTGAGATCGCTGTAAAGTCCGGCGATGTTGCTGCTCTGCTGAACGGCGCATCCAATGTAACTGTTGGCGCAGCTGCCGGCACTTACACCGCTACTTTCGAAGTTGCTGATGCTGAATACGATGCAGTTGTTGCATATGTAAAGGCTGAAGTTGCAAAGAGCGACAAGCTGGCAAACAAGGAAGTTGAAAGCGTAGAGACCACCAAGACTGTTACCGTAAAGGGCGCAGCTGCTGGCACTGCATCTTTCAATGTTGAGCGTGACGTTGTTGTTGTTCTGAAGGATAAGGAAACCACAACTTCCACTTCTGAAACAACTGATACTACAGAGACCACTGTAACAACTGCAACTGGCTCTGACACAGATACCAACACGCAGACTACTGTAACAACTGTATCTGGCTCTGAAACAAAACACTGAGACGAATACTGAGACCAACACCAATACCAATACAGAAACTAACACTGAGACCAACACAGAAACCAATACTGAGACCAACACAGAAACCAATACTGAGACCAACACAGAAACCAATACCGAACTGGAACCGGCACTGGCACAGGTACAACCGAGACCCTGCCGACTGGCGTTTCTTCTGTAGAGGTTAAGCTGGTTGACGCTGAGACCGCTGAGGACATCTACCTGTCCAACGAAGAGTCCTTCGACGTTGCTGGTTGATCGAGTCCGTAACTCTGCACCTGGAAGACGGTACTGACTATCAGGTACAGGATCCGGCAACTGCAATTGACTTTGCAATGACTCCGGCCGAGGCTTATGCAACTGTTGACCAGAAGGCTGGCGCAGGCAAGGTTTACTTCAACGGCGAAGTTGGTCTGAAGTACAAGGGCGAAGAAGATCTGACCATCAGCGAAACCGTTAAGGTTGCTGTAGCTCTGAAGGGCGACACAAACCTGGATGGTAAGGTAACAAGTACTGACCTGTACGACACCATGCTGTACATCGCACTGAAGGGTGCTGGTGAGAAGGAATACTTCGACACCGTAAAGAATGGCACTGCACTGGAGACCAAGCTGGCTTACCTGGTATCTGATATTGATACCGAGTCCAAGGCTGGCGCAGACACAGACGATGCTAAGCTGGATTCCACCGATATGCTGTACACTCAGGTATACCAGGCATACAACGGTGCTGGTGAACACATCGACTGGGCAGAGGCTCTGAAGATCGCTAACGGCGGTAAGTAAGAATCTCTTTTCCCGCAACTCTTATTTAAGCTTGTATATGTTGGTGGTGTGAGGTGCATATCACACCGCTGATATATCACATATAATTTTATTCTTGAAAGGAAATAGAAACAATGAAGACTACATTGAAAAAGACAATGGCAGCTCTTTCTGCTGCTGCTGTTGTAGCTGCATCCGCTGCTGTTATGGCTATTCCGACAAGTGCTGCAGGTATGTCCCTGACTATCGGTAGCGCAACTCTGACCGAGTCTGAACTGAAGGCTGCTAACTATGAAGTTACCCTGCCGATCGGTTCTACCGCTGAATTCAACAGCGTAGGCGTAGGCGTTACTCTGCAGGATGGTCTGTCCTATGTAAAGAAGGGCATGAAGGTTACTGCTGATGGCGCTTCTGGTCTGGCTGTAGAGAGCAACGGCTTCGTATTCATGCCGTTCAGCTATGCAACTGTTCCGCTCGAGGCTCTGCCGGCTGGTCAGTTCGCTCAGATCACTGTACAGGTTCCGTCCACAGCTAAGGCTGGCGACGTATTCAACCTGACCATCGCTGGTAAGGATTCTGACGGCACTGTTATGGAATACAAGAACGGTGTAACCGGTGAAACTGGTGAGGCTGGTTCTGGCGCAGGCACCATCACTATCGTTGCAGATGCAACTAAGCCGACCGAAGCTCCGACTGAAGCTCCGACAACTGCTCCGGTAGCAACTGGCACAACTGCTGCTACTACAACCACTAAGAAGGCTGCTGCTAAGTCCACTTCTTCTCCGAAGACTGGCGACGCTCTGCCGGTAGCTGGCGTAGCTGTAGCTGTAGCTGTAATCGGTGGCGTAGCACTGGTAGCTAAGAAGAGAAAGTAAGCTTTCGCTGCGATAGCAGCAAATAGCGCAACTGAATCTTAACGCATTTTATGCGTGAAAAGAGGACATCTCCTTCGGGAGGTGTCCTCTTTGTTTTTTTCGGCGTCATAGAGTATAGCGAGGTGATAGCATCATGATCGCAATTTATGCCCGTCAGTCGGTGGAGCGCCCCGATTCCATTTCCATTGCCATGCAGGTGGAACACTGCCGCCGCATCTGTCCTGTTGAGGCGGAGGTGCGTGTGTTTACTGACCGGGGCTTTACCGGAACCAACACCCACCGCCCGGCGTTCCGGAAAATGCTGGAGGCGGTGGAACAGGGCGAAGTGAAAAGCGTCTATGTGTATAAGCTGGATCGGATTTCCCGTTCCCTCTGCGACTTCGCCGCAATGATGCAGACGTTTCGCCGCCGGAATGTGACGCTCCACTCCGTCCGGGAGAGCTTCGACACACGGACGGAGATCGGCGGAATGCTGCTGAATCTGCTGATGATGTTTGCGGAGCTGGAGCAGAAAACCATCGCCGGTAGAGTCCGGGACAATTACTACGCCAGAGCCGCCCAGCAGCTGGCACTGGGCGGAACGCCGCCGTATGGATACACCGGGAAAAACGTCCGCATCTCGAACCACACTGCCACTATTCTGGAAGTTCAGCCCGACGAGGCGGCGCAGGTGCAGGCGTTTTATACGGGCTACGGCATCGCCGGGCAGAACGTGGAACAGCTGGTGCAGGCGGCAAACCGTTCCGGCAGCCGTACCCGAAACGGGGCGAACTGGTCGAACAGCGCCGTTTTGCGTATCCTGCGCAGCCCGGTGTATGTCCGGGGCGACCTCCGGAGCGCTGTCTTTTTGCAGGAACAGGGCGTGGAACTGACCCATCCGCTGGAACAGTACTGCCAGGGCAACGGCTACCTGGTCTACGGCAGTCCAGCCGCACGCCACGGCGCAAAGCTGACCCGGCTGCAGGGAGAACATATGGCGGCAGGAATTCACCCCGGCATCGTGGACAGCGACCTGTGGCTGAGCGTCCAGGAACGGCTGGCGGCTCGTGGCGGCTGTACCAACCGTGGCACAGGTCATCGCTCCTGGCTCCAGGGGCTGGCGGTCTGCGGTCTCTGCGGCGCACATTGCTACGCCCGAAACAACGGCAAGGGCGCAGCGTATACCTATTTCGTCTGCCGGGGCAAGCGCCAGGGCATCTGTCCCGGCATCCCCGGTCTGCGCACCCAGTGGGTGGAGGACGCCGTTTCGCCCATTCTGGCACAGCAGGCAGAACAGCTTTTGCCCTATGCGGAGACAACGCCCCGGCTCGACCCGGCGGCGGTGGCGCTGGAGGAACTGGAACAGCGGATGCGCTGCCTGGCGGCGGAATTGTCCCAGCCCACGGCGGCGGCAGATTTTCTCCGGGAAGAGCTGAACCGCCTGGCACAGGAGCGCCGGGAACTGGAACAGCAGCTGCGCAGGGAATCGACCGGACGAACGGAAACACCTGCCGGCAGCTGGGCGGCGTGGTGGGAGACTGCCGGGCTGGAACAGCGCAGACAGGCGGCGGCGCTGCTGCTCCGGGAGGTAAGGCTCTATCCCGACCACGGCGAGGCGGTTTTGCACTGAAAATGTGCCAACGCCGCACCGCCGCTCCGGGAAAGGTTGCACCCATGACCGCCGGGGAGATCATCGCAGACACCATTTGCAACATTCTCGAAGAGAGGAGACTCGCCCATGAACGACTTGACAGGTGAGCGGATCGGGTTTGTGGTGACCGGTTCGTTCTGTACCTTTTCCGCCGCATTCGCAGAGGCGGCAAAGCTCCGGGCAGCCGGGGCAGAGCTGACGCCGATCTTTTCCGAACACGCCGCCGGGGCGGACACCCGTTTCGGAAAGGCGGCAGACCGGGTGGCAGAGCTGGAGGAGATCTGCGGCAGAAAAGCCATCCGCACCATCCCCGACGCCGAACCGCTGGGGCCGAAAAATATGCTGGATCTGCTGGTGGTTGCGCCGTGTACCGCCAACACCGCCGCCAAGCTTGCCTACGGCATCACCGACAATACGGCAACCATGGCGGTGAAATCCATGCTCCGGCGGCAAAAACCGGTGGTTCTCGCCGTGGCAACCAACGATGCCCTGGGCGCATCGGCGAAAAACATCGGGCTGCTGCTGAATACCCGGCACTATTACTTCGTTCCCCCTGCGCCAGGATGCGCCCCGGGAAAAGCCCACTTCCCTGGTGGCAGACTTCTCCCGGCTGCCGGAGACGGTGGCGCTGGCACGGGAGGGCAAACAGATTCAGCCCATTTTTGGATGAAAACCGGGTCAGACAGCAGGCTTTTTGCAGAGATCCGGCGCTTTTTCCGAAAATTCCGGCAGTCGCCACACGCAGGACACAAAACAGAAAACTTTATGTGATATACTGATCGGTAGGGTCTGGCTCGTCCGGACTCTGCCGATTTTTGGGATAGAGGTGTTCTGTTTTGGCATGGATCATATTAAAACAGGCGATACTGATGCTGCTGCTGAATGTGGTGGGCATCATCGCCTATCGGACAAAGGTCGTCGATAAAAACGGCGGCAGGCAGTTCTCCAACTTCGTGCTGGAGATCGTGACGCCGGTGCTGGTGGTGAACGCCTATGCCGATGTGGAGTATGAGTCCCGGCTGGTGGTGAATATGCTGTGGACGTTCCTGCTGGCTGCGGCGGCGTATGGGATATTCATTGCGGCGGTGCATCTGCTGATCCGTCCGAAGCCGGGGCGTGAGACAGAGATCGAGCGTTTTTCCGCCATCTACAGCAACTGCGGCTTTATGGGCATTCCGCTCGCCAGCGCCATTCTGGGGAATGAGGGTGTGTTCTATACCACGGCATTCCTGAGCGTGTTCTTCTGCTTTGCCTGGACGCATGGCATCATGCTGCTGACCGGGCAGCACGACCGGAAGGCTCTGCTGAAAAAGCTCTGTTCGCCCACCATGATCGGCATTGTCATCGGACTGCTCCTGTTCTTCTTCCGCATCCCGCTCCCCGATCTGCTGGAAAAGACCTTCGGCTATGTGGCGAGCATGAACACGCCTATGGCGATGGTGGCATCCGGCATCAGCGTGGCGCAGGCAGACCTGTTCCATGCGCTGAAAAATCCCCGGGTGTACTATGTCAGCGCCGTAAAGCTGCTGATCGTGCCGCTGCTCCTGGGGCTGCTGTTCCTGCCGCTGGGCTTTATTCCCCAGGAGATCCGCCTGGTGGTACTGCTGCTGATGGCTGCGCCCTCTGCGGCAATGTGTACGCTCCAGTGCCAGAAGCACAGCATGAACGACGCCTATGCCTCCCACATTTTCGCCGTCACCACTCTGGTCTCCATGCTGACCATGCCGCTGGTGGTAAAGCTGTTCACCTGGGCGGCAGAAAAGTTTTGAAGAATCGTTTCCCTCTGTGAGGCGAGCAGTTTTCCTTTTTCTGGGCGAAAGAAAAACTTGGCATATGGTCACTCCGACAGGGAAAAATATACGATTTTCAAGAAAAATATACGATTTTCACGAAAACAGATTGACATTTCCATGACAAGTATGGTACAATGAAAGCATATGTAGATGGGTACGGGCACAGGCAAACACTCCGGTGTACCGGAAAGTCGCATAGAATACAACAGATACTATTTTGAAACGCAGGAGGTACTCTATGAAATTTTCTGACGGACTCTGGCTCAACCAGAGAGGCTATGACGTTTCCTATGCTGTTCAGGCGTATGATGTCACAACCACAAAGAACACCATCAAAATTTATGCAACATCCAGTGCGATCTGGAACCGTGCGATGACACTGGGCGGCGTGACCTTTGAGATCACCTATACCGCCGTTGCACCGGACGTGATCCGTGTGCATATCTGCCACCACAAGGGCAGCCTGAAGAACAAGCCCCAGTTTGACCTGAATCTGCCGGAGGGCTATGTGCCGGATGAGATCCACGAGGAAGAGGGCTTTGTTTCCATGACTGCCGGTCATACCACAGTCAAGGTAAAGAAGGGCACAGACGGCTGGGACGTGTCGTTCTCCCGTGACGGAAAGCGGCTCACCGGCGGCGGCTGGCGCTCTACCTCCTATATCCAGGAGAACAAGTTCCACCGTGACGCACGCCTGGCTGTCCAGACCGATGACGATTTCTTCAACTATCCCCAGGACGCACACAACACCTTTATCCGGGAGCAGCTGACCCTGGATGTAGGCGAATGCGTCTATGGTTTCGGCGAAAAGTTCACCACCTTCGTGAAGAACGGTCAGAACGTGGAGAACTGGAACTCTGACGGCGGCACCTGCTCCGAGCAGAGCTATAAGTGCATCCCGTTCTATATCACCTCCAACAAGTACGGCGTGCTGGTCAACACCGCAGACAAGGTCTCCTTTGAAGTGGCATCTGATACCATCAACAAGGTCTCCTTTACCGTACCGGGCGAAGAGCTGGACTACTTCTTCATCGGCGGTGAGAACCTGGAAGAAGTTCTGGTGAACTACACCGATCTGACCGGCAAGCCGGCACTGCCGCCGGCAAAGACCTCGGTCTGTGGCTGTCCACCTCGTTCACCACCACCTATGACGAAGAGACGGTTACCTCCTTCATCGACGGCATGGCAGAACGGGATATTCCGCTCCAGATGTTCCACTTCGACTGCTTCTGGATGAAGGAATACGAGTGGACCAACTTTGAGTGGGATCTGGATCAGTTCCCGGATCCGCCGGCAATGCTCAAGCGTCTGGCGAGCCGTGGTCTGGGTCTGTGCTGCTGGATCAACCCGTATATCTCCCAGAAGTCCAAGCTGTTCGATATCGGCATGGAAAAGGGCTACTTCATCAAGAACCCGGACGGCAGCGTATTCCAGACCGACCTGTGGCAGCCGGGCATGGCGATCGTAGACTTCACCAATCCGGAGGCTGCAAAGTGGTTTGCTGCCGGCGTGCGCAAGCTGTGTGAGATGGGCGTTACTGCCATCAAGACCGACTTCGGCGAGCGTATCCCCACAAAGGCAGTATACTACAACGGCGCAGATCCGATCCATATGCACAACTACTACACCTATCTGTACAACAAGACAGTATTTGAGGTGCTGGAAGAATACTACGGCAAGGGACAGGCGTGCCTGTTCGCAAGAAGCGCCACTGTCGGCGGTCAGAAGTTCCCGGTACACTGGGGCGGTGACTGCTCCGCAGAGTACACCTCCATGGCAGAGACACTCCGTGGCGGTCTGTCGCTCTGCTCCTCCGGTTTCGGTTTCTTCAGCCACGATATCGGCGGATTCGAGGCAAAGGCATCTCCGGACGTTTACAAGCGCTGGTGTGCATTCGGTCTGATGTCCACCCACAGCCGTCTGCACGGTTCCACTTCTTACCGTGTGCCGTGGAACTTCGACGAGGAGTCCTGCGATGTGCTGCGGTTCTTTACCAAGCTCAAGGGCAAGCTGATGCCGTATCTGTTCGCACAGGCTGTCAAGACCCACACCACCGGTATCCCGATGATGCGTCCGATGGTCATGGACTACACCGACGATATCGCCTGCCGCTATCTGGATCAGCAGTATATGCTGGGTGACAACCTGCTGTGCGCTCCGGTATTCCGTGAGGACGGCGTGGCAAACTTCTACCTGCCGGAGGGCAAGTGGTATGACATCATCACCGGAAAGACCTATGAAGGCGGCAAGTATCATTCTGTGACCTGCACCTTTATGGAAATGCCGGTTCTGGCAAAGCCGAACTCCATCGTGACCTTCGGCGCATTCGAGAACCAGTTCGAATATGATTACCTGGACGGCGCAGACGCTATGATCTGCAGCCTGGAGGACGGCAAGACTGCTGAGGCAGCGATCTATGACACCAAGGCAAACCTGGTGCTGACCCTCAAGGCAAGCCGCAAGGGCAATGTCATCTCCATCGAGAGCAGCAACACCGACAAGACCTTTACCGTTTCTGTGGCTGGCACAGACAAGAAGATCACCATGCAGGGCGGCAAGGGCGAGATCGTACTGTAAAGGCAACACCGCACAAAGCCCGCTCGGCGGCTTTGTACGCAATCTGCTTGCTGATTTTCCGTCATACTGCACAGAAATCCCTTGACATACGACAGTATGCCTGCGGAATTTCTGTGCAATCTGTCAAAAAATCCGGCTTCGCATCTTACGCACAAGCTTTGTGCGGTGTTGCCTAAAAATAAGCCTCCTCTGAAAGCGGCGGCTTATCCGTAAATCAATGCAGTCATCAAATGGAAAGGCGGCAGTCATGGCAAAAGGAAAAACAAAAGACGGGCTGGAGTATCTCTGGACGGACAAAAAGCGTACCCTGTTCGGGCTGCCCCTGTCCTTTACCCGGTATTATCTGACGGAGAGCCGGCTCATCACCCGTGTGGGACTCCTCACCGTGGTGGAAGATGAACTGGACATCTATCGGATCAACGATAAGAAGATGGAACTTCCGCTGGGGCAGCGGATGTTCGGCTGCGGAACGATCATTTTGTTCAGCAAAGACGTAGATACACCGGAAAAACACATTCACTCCATCAAGAATCCCCGTGAGGTCTCGGATCTGATTACGGCGCTCATCAATGAACAGCGTGACCGTTTCGGCATCCGTGGACGGGATATGATGGGTCCGGCTGGTATGCCGCCGGAAGCATGGGGAGATAACGACTGCTGTAACGACTAAGCAGTCTGTCGACCATGCGAAAAAGAGAAAAGGAGGTCCTGAACACATTGCTTTCTTTTATCACAGAAAAGCAGTCCTCGTGGGAAAAATTGCAGGCGGAGACCCGTCCGATCTTTATCTACGGGATGGGCGATGGTGCAGAAAAGATCATGCGTGTCTTTCGGGAAAAGTCCATTCCGCTTGCCGGCATTTTTGCAAGCGATGAATTCGTGCGAGGTCATTCGTTTGCAGGCTATAAAGTGCGGAAGCTTTCCGAGATCGAAGCACAGGTAGACGATTTTGTCATTGTTCTGGCGTTTGCCGCCGGATACCAGTCTCTGGTGGACAAGATCGTGGAGCTGGGACAGCGCCATACCCTGATCGTGCCGGATGTTCCGGTGGCAGGCGGCGGACTGTTCACCTATGACTACTGCGTGGAACACGCTGCGGAGCTGGAAGAGGTATACGAGATGCTGGCGGACGATGAGTCACGCCGGGTGTATGCCAACATCATCAACTTCCGCATCAGCGGCAATATCCGCTATCTGATGGACGTGACCACGCCGAAAACGGAGATTTACCGCAAGATCATCCGGCTCACACCCAACGAGGTGTATGTGGATCTGGGAGCGTATAACGGAGACACCATCGAAGAGGTTCTCCAGCACACCCGTGGCAAGTATATCCGGATCTATGCGGTAGAACCGGACCGGAAAAACTTCAAGAAACTGTGCAAGTATCTGGACGGCATGAACTATGTCTATGCGTATAACGCTGTGGCATGGTGTCTGGATACACGGTGCCGTTTTCCACCAAGGCAGGACGGCAGTCTGCTGTCTCTGCCTTCGGGCAGGAGATCGACGCACGCTCTGTGGACAGCATCCTCCAGGGCAGACCGGCGACCATCATCAAAATGGATGTAGAGGGCTGTGAGCGTGAGGCGCTCTGGGGCGCATCCCAGACCATCGCACACTTCTCCCCGAAGCTGATGGTTTCGCTCTATCACCGGAATGAGGACATCTTCGCCCTGCCGCTACTCATCCGGCGGCTGAATCCGGGCTATGACCTGTATATCCGGCATCAGCTGTATATTCCGGCATGGGAGACCAATCTCTATGCCGTACCCTCACAAAAGAATTCTCTGGCGTGAGCAGGTTCTGCAATAAAAAAACAAACGCACCATGCGGCTTTTCTGCATGGTGCGTTTTTGCTTGTGTACGCTGTAAAAAAGCACTGTGCCGGTTTTCTGCACAGTGCTTTTTGTTTTATTTCATGGGTTTCCGCTGTCTTACTTTGCCAGAGCCTGTTCTGCGGCTGCCAGCTTTGCAGCGCAAACGAATACGTTCATTGCCATCTGGAGTTCTTCCTCGGTGGGGAATTGTGGGGGAGATACGGATGTTTCATCCTCCGGATCTACGCCGTGGGGGAACGATGCGCCGGCGCCGGTCAGAACTACGCCAGCCTCCTTGCACAGAGAAACGATGCGCTTTGCACAGCCCTTCTGGTTGAAGGAGATGAAGTAACCGCCTTGGGGGGTTGGACCAGTTGGCGATGCCCAGGTCAGCCAGTTCCTTTTCCAGGGTGTTTTCTACGATCTGGAACTTCGGAGCGATGAGAGCCTTGTGCTTTTTCATGTGTTCTACCAGGTTCTCGAACTTGCCGCCGAAGAAACGCAGGTGACGCAGCTGGTTCATCTTGTCGTAGCCGATGGTGGAGAATCCCAGCGCCTTTTTCAGATATGCCAGGTTGTTCTGGCTGGCTGCGATCATCGCAATACCCGAACCCGGATGTGTGATCTTAGAGGTGGAGGCGAACATATAGCAGATGTCCTCGTTGCCGGCTTTCTTTGCCTCTTCCAGCAGGTTTGCCTGTACCGGCGGATTGTCTACCAGGTGGTGTACGCAGTAAGCGTTGTCCCAGAAGATACGGAAATCCTTTGCCTTGGGCTTCAGTGCCGCAAAGCGCTTTACAACCTCGTCGCTGTATACCACGCCGCCCGGATTGGAGTACATGGGTACGCACCAGATCGCCTTGATGGTGTCGTCCTCAGCCACCAGCTTTTCCACGATGTCCATATCCGGACCGTTTTCCTTCATGGGAACGTTCACCAGCTCCATGCCCAGGAATTCACTAACTGCAAAGTGGCGGTCATAGCCCGGTACCGGACAGAGGACCTTCACCTTGTCATACTTGCCCCAGGGCTTGCTGCCCATGACGCCGTTGGTCATTGCCAGGGACATTGCCCAGTACATGATGTTCAGGCTGGAGTTGCCGCACACGATGACATCTTCCGGCTTGACGCCCAGCATGGGAGCGAAGAATTCCTTTGCCTCCGGCAGTCCGTCCAGGCAGCCGTAGTTGCGGCAGTCCAGTCCGTTGGATGCCTTATAGTCATCCTCAGCCAGGCAGTCGGTGATGCCGTTGGTCAGATCCAGCTGTTTCGGCGACGGCTTGCCACGGGACATATCCAGTTTCAGACCCTGTGCCTGAAACGCCTCGTACTGCTTTTTACAGTCAGCGGCAAATGCTTCCAGTGCTTCTCGATTCATCTCTGCTACTCTCATGATTTCTCACCCGGTCCGCATCCCGGCGGACACTGCTCCTTTTGCATAAATTTGGGGAGTCGTTCCCCGGAATTAAGACATACTCCGTGCGCAGGCAGTCCTGCACACACTGCAATTCTTATTATAACACATCTTTCACTGGAGTGCAAGTGTTCTCCGTGAAAAAACACTCGTTAATTTTTTACGCACACCGTGGAAGAGAAAGACAAAAGCAGCCCTTCCGGAATGGGAAGGGCTGCGGTATGAACGGTTTGCGGTCAGACCAGACCGCCACGCTGGTAGAATCCTGCCTGGATGATATAGGTGCAGCCGCTGAGGAAATGATAGCGGTCACCGATGGGACAGAGCAGGATAGACTGGGCGAATGCCTCGCCGGCGAATTCCTCCGCTGTTTTGCGGATCAGTTCCAGATGCTCCGGCGTAAAGCCGAAACCGTAGAGGTTCACGTGTTCTGCGGCGTACAGGCAGTGCAGTGCCTGGAGCATCACGCAGAATTTTTTCACCGTCTCTGCGGCGATCTCCTGTAAGGGCTGGTCGGTCTCTGCCGCCGTCAGCAGGGATGCCGGCGTGAGCCGGGACAGGTCGCCGTTCAGCGCCGCAAACAGTGCCGGGGTGTTCTCTTCGGAGAAGACCGGGCGGATTTTGTCTGCCACAGCCTCTGCGGAAAGCTCTGCCCGGACGCTGCCCCTGGGATAGCCCTCCATGGCTCTGCCGTCCGGATCGACGCACAGACGCTCGATAAAGGCATCTCCGGCAGCTGCCGCCAGCAGGGGCGTGTTCCCGTTGATGGGGATGGCGTGATAGCTGCCGCTGTCCCAGTACAGGAATACCTGGTTCTCCGCCTTGGCGTGGATCTCGTTGTAGTGCAGTCCTGCCATGGCAAATTCCATGACGGCGCTGTTGATATAGATCGGCAGGTGCAGGCTGTCCTCCAGCGCCTTTTGCAGCGCCGGAAAGACCGGACAGGTCTCCGTGCCTTCCTCCAACCCCATCATTTCATAGGCAGAGGCATGATGCCCACGCCGATACCCAGAAGATTCTCCCGGGAGAGACAGCTGTTCTGGAGCATTTTTTCCAGGATGTCGTCCAGCAGCGACACCAGCTTTTCCGGTGTCATGTCACCCTCGTGGGCGATCAGCTGTTTATCCAGCGCTGCCGCATTTAAGGTAGTCAGACCGATGGAGACTTCCTTTTCGTCCACGTAGATGCCCACTGCAAATTTATATGTTTCATTGATGTCCAGCAGGATCTTTCGTCTGCCCTTGCGAACCTCGCCGCTGGGGTTCACCGGCTCTTCGCCGACCTCTTCCAGGATGTGCTGGTCGATCATTTCGTTGGTGATGATCGTCACTGCCGCACGGGTGATCCCCAGAATTGCCGAAATGTCCACACGGGAGATGGGACCCTGTTCCCGGACAACCTTCAGGATCTGCATCCGGTTGCGCCGTTTCAGATCCAATTTACTGATACCGCAGTCATTCATGTTTTTCTTCCTCTTTTTGAAATCAGATTGCTGAGCGTGTTTCGCAGGATTCCCGTTCGGGATGCTGTGCAATCTGCACACGGCTAAATACGAAACGGACGCTTATTTATCTATTTTACCATATGCAAAACCGGTTTGCAAGGTGTCTGCGGATTTTGCTTAAAAATTTACAAAAAATGACACGGAACGGAACAGGTTATGCCACAACCGAAAAAAGATAGAAAAATGCGTGAGAAAATTCGGACACCGGCAGCGAATGCAGTTGGAACTGCGGAGAAATTGGAAGAGCGTTGATTTTGTTTGTTCATATTTTTGCTTAAAAAGGTGTGCCGGACTTGAAAAAGTAAGTTGCAGGTTGATGGAAAGTCTGATTCCCCTGTCCCGAAAGGCAGGGGGATAACCCCTCAGTCAAGCCTACGGCTTGCCAGCTCCCCTGTTAGGGA
>ENA-OQED01000147-OQED01000147.1-human-gut-metagenome-genome-assembly--contig:-NODE-147-length-28161-cov-1.208354_pt1 | contig 28161 bp, 27 predicted proteins | sample MGYA00242790_ERZ504625 | MGnify/ENA primary metagenome ERZ504625 (study PRJEB26092, sample SAMD00036345) | human gut metagenome | host: Homo sapiens | study: EMG produced TPA metagenomics assembly of...
GACGTCTGCCTCTTGAACCGTCTCAGGGCGCTATCCAAGGATTCATTTTCTTTTACTTTGACCTGGCTCATCTGTAATTCCCTCCCTCCGGCAAATCGCAGGGGTTGTTTTCCTTTACGGATACTTCGTTATTATACAATAATCCCCTTGCGCTGTCAACCATTTTTATCGATAGAATTGCATAAAAATCACCGTTAAAAAATGGGACGGAACAGGGGCGCCGTTATGCCTGCTTCTCCTGCAAAAAGGCGAGCGCATGTGCCCGGATATAATCCGCCGCGAGGGATTTGACCCGCTCCAGTTGAAAGGCATCGGCAAACGCATGGTCAAGAGCCTCCACACGCCCCTGGTCGATGGATACGATCTCATTTCCCTCGTCGAACATCTCATACTCCTCCGCCGCAATACGTGCTTCCTCCTGCGCATCGATATGCCGGAGCGCCCGGGGCGCGAGAGAGAGAAGCGGCTCGCCATTGATGCGAAAAAAGCGGCTGAGCTTCTGCACGCCATCCTCACAGAGATAATAAAGGGCATACATCTCCCGTTCCGGCTCTGTGCAGGCCTGAAAGGCCGCCGTCATATCCGCCTGCTTTTCGAGCCGTTGCTGCAAATGGCACACCACACCGTCCAGCAGGGTATCCTGCGAAGCGTCGGCGATCACATCGGCCGTTAACACCGCGTATTCTTTTCTGAGCCGCGCCTCATATTTCAGCTTTTCCTCTATTTCCGCCCGTTTTTCGCCTCGTTTGCGTGCCGCCTGTGCCGCCTTGCTCCAAGCAAAGAAGGCCGCTACAGCCAGTATAACAAGCAGAATCCATAAATACCAATACTCTGCCAACACATTCATCGCCCAGTCGCCTCCCAAAAGGGTCGTTCTATGTTCTAATTCTCATTTTCCACAGGCGGCACCAACAGCGCCTTATACAAATCGCCCTTTTTCAGGCCGGTTTCGCGTGCTGTTTGGCGGGCCGCGTCGCTTGCAGATTGGCCCGCCGCCATTCTTCCGCGCGCAATTTCAACCGCATCCTCCAACAGAACAGCATCCTGCGCCGGGGCCTCCGCACCCTCGATCACTAGCACGATTTCTCCACGCAGGCCGCCATCCGCATACGCCCCGGCTGCCTGACCAAGCGTGGTGCGAAGCACTTCTTCATGCACCTTTGTGATCTCCCGCACAATTGCGATGCGTCGATCCCCCAAAGCTGCATACAGATCACGCAGCGTAGCGGGCAGCTTATGGGGCGCTTCATAAAAAATCATGGTGCGAGCCTCTCCCGCAAGGGATGCGAGGTGCTCCTTCCGGCTACGCTTATTGACGCTCAAAAAGCCCTCAAAAGTGAACCGCCCCGCCGGAAGGCCGGATAGTGCGAGCGCTGTTACAAAGGCCGCCGGGCCAGGCACGGCGCACACGCGGATGCCCCGCTCGTGGCAAAGAGCCACCAAATCCTCCCCAGGATCCGACACGGCGGGCATACCGGCATCTGTGACCAGCGCGCAGCTCTCGCCGGCCAGCATCCGCGCCACAATCTGCTCTCCCCGCTCTCGGCGGTTATGTTCAAAATAGCTCACCATTGGCTTTTTGACGCTAAAATGGTTGAGCAGCTTCAGCGTCACCCGGGTGTCCTCAGCGGCTATAAAATCAGCCTCCTTCAGCGTTTGGATCGCGCGGGGGGAAAAATCCCCCAAATTACCGATCGGCGTGCCGACCAGATATAAAATCCCGCTCAATTGTCTTCCTCCCTGCCCGGCTCATAAATTGCGCGCATTTCAGATGAATATATGCCGGGTTCTTCTTCTACGACGAACAACGGCTCAACAGAAAGGCCTGGCTTTCCGCCCCTGCGCCCTTCTAATAAAAAAAGCCAGGGCGCACAGGCGAGCCGCTGCGCCACAAAACGAAGCCGCTTTGGCTCAAGCCCCTGCGCGCGCATTTCACACATCACATCGCATAGCCGCTCCGGCTTGTGGCAAAGGCAGAACCGGCCCCCAAAGCGCGTTAATCGAGCGCCCGCCCGCACCGCATCTGAAAGCGTGCATTGCGCCTCTTGCCGCGCTACGCGAAAAGGCTCCTGCGCGCAGGCAGCCCCTGCCCGCAGTGGAAATAATGGCGGATTAACCGTGACCAGGTCAAACAGCTTTTCAGCGGCGGACGGCCTCCAATCCCTCAAATCCCCGCAGCCGCGCACAGGCGGCCTTCCAAACGGTTCAAAAGGATACTCCTGCGAAATTGGTCATGCCCCGCCTGCTGGATCTCCAAGCCGGTTGCATGGGCCAGCTTGCCCTCCCGGCACCAAAAAAGGGGCAGGATTCCACATCCCGTTCCCAAATCCAGCGCCCGCTCGCCCCATCGCGGCGCGGCAAAATCGGCCAATAGGAGCGCATCCGCCCCAAACCCGTGCGAGTGGGAAACGATCACAAACCGCCCCGCCCCCAGCGCTTCCAGCCGCTCTCCCGACAACAGCCTTGCTTCGCCTGTCAAAACTGGATCTCGCATTTTGGTAGCGCCTCCCGCAAGGCCTCCACCTGAGCCTGCTCCAAGGGGTTTCCTGTCAAATCCAACGTCTGCAAAGAATCCATCCCCTTCAAAGCCGAGAGATCGCGCACTTGATTGTCCGCCAAATAGAGATGCTTCAGCTTGTTCATCCCCGCAAGCGCGGAAAGATCCGTGATTTGATTCTTCTCCAACGACAAGTCGCTCAGGAGTGTAAGCCCGCTCAGCGGCGCAAGGTCGGCCACCTGATTTTGATTGAGGGAAAGCGCGATTAAATGGGTCAACCCTGCAAGCGGAGTAAGATCGCTAATTTGATTTTCTGAAAGCAGCAAAACATTCAACCCGGTCAGGCCCTTCAGATAGGAAAGGTTATGAATTCGATTGGATTCTAAATTCAACTCGCGCAGCTTTACCAGCCCTTCCAGCGGGGCGAGATCAGAAATCCCATTGCTGCATAGGCCCAAATTTTCGGCTTGCGTAAATTTTTCAAATCCATCCAATGTGCCAAGCTCTGCGCCGCAGAGCGAAATCTCCAGCGTGCCGTCATAAGGAAAAAATTTGCCCGCCGCCGTCATGCCTGTATCGCTGAACTGCGCTTTCGCCTCTTCGGGTGGGCTTTGCGCCCCCTCCGCACCATTCTGTCCGCACGACGCCAGTAAGATCAGGCAGCAGCTCCCGGCAAGCAACATCAGGCCCCTTTTAAACAGGTATTTCCACTGATTCCGCATATCTGATCCATTCCTTTCCAAAGAATTCCGGAGCAACCCGGCCTCCCTAGCATGCGATTTCTTCCCCTATTGTATACGCCGCCTGTTGAAAAAGCAACCGGCGGAAATACCGGCTTTTAAAAAACCATGCTTTTTCGCTGTTTTACCGGTTGTGATAGAAAAAAATAGCCGGTAACCATCTGCTCTCATCCGTGCGGAGCACCTCTTTGATCCCTATAATAAACATCGGGAACGGACCCGCGGTTGACACTCCACCGTAGGGGCGAATTGCGTTTGCCCGCTTTTGACCCTTGTAAATATCATTACCAAGCGATTCCCCCGGCCTGCGGGCGAACACAGTTCGCCCGTACGTCATGATAAAAAACTAGCCGCAAGCGCCCTGCTTGCGCAAGCGATGTGTATCTTTATGATCTGTGTGGTTACGGCAGGCTTTGCTTTGCTACTTCATAAAAATGCCGCAGGGCGATGACCTATCACCCTGCGGCATTCCTAACAATCAAAACGCTTAGTCTTCCCGATTCTTCTTGCGCGTTACGATAAACGCAGCCGCAGCGGCCACGGAGACGAGCGCAAGTGCAGAAATTGCAATGGATTCGCCGGTAGGCGGATTCTCAACGGGCACAGTAACAACCGGCACACTCGGCGCCTCCGTCGGGGCGGCAGTAGTCGTTTCCGGCACGCAGTGCTCCTTGAGCCAATTGCTATAGTAGGTAGCAAGCTTTACCTGCATTATGCCAAGGTTCGGGCCATCCTGGCCCTTATGAATGGAGGCGTCCACGTAGTTGACATACATTTTAATGCAGTCGACCGTCTGGGTGATGAAGCCCGGATTATCGGCATAAACCCAATAGATCTGATCGAGCATCGTTTTCACTTCCGCATCCGTCATCAGGCTAATATCGCCGATGATCACGCCGTTTTCAGCCGCGTTAACAATTGCCTTGGCGAGATTGTCGCTCTTAGCGCCCGTCACGATCAGGCCCACTGTGCTGCCAACAAAATTGGCAAATCCCTCTGTGCCACCAAAATACTTCTCAGCAAGCGCCTTGACGGCATCAGTCGCCGGGGCGACGACCTCCGCATTCTGGCCGGCTTCCGGCTTGAGAACATCATCCGCAGCCAGAGCCGCGATGCCGCTCATCGACATCACCATGCAAAGCGCCATCAGGAAGCTGAATAGTTTTTTACCCTTTGTCACTTACTTTTCAATCCTTTCTCTTCAGATTCAGTTCTTAAAAAATACAAGAAGAAATCCCCCTGCATGTATAAGTTCATTTTACAGGCTAGCCGCTGGTTTGTCAATCCGTTCTTTGCAATCCGCGCAATTGGTAACTTCCACCTATATATGCGGCCTTTTCCTCTGATCTTTAGGCCGCCGATACAAAAACTAAAACGGACTCTCTGAAACAGTCATTGAAAGGAGTAGAATCATGGATCCTACAAAAAAGAAAGCTCGCCATCCAGCCCTGCCACCGGAAGTGCTCGCTAAGATTTGGCAGTCTCCTTCGCAGGGCATTCCAACCGACGTGCTCGGCAGCTATACCGGCACGGGAATTCAAAATGAGCAGCCGGTGCAGGATGCTGACGACCTTTAAAGAACACTGCAAAATAGGCCGCAGGAAACAGGGGCGTTTCCTGCGGCCCGATTCAAAGATCCGTTTTACCTTACGATCGAATCATCCTGCCCTTTTTTCCGCGTCAAAAGCACTGCGGTCGCAGCGGCAGCGGAAACCAGCACAAGCGCAGCAATGGCCAATGGCTCTCCAGTAGAAGGGATTTCGCCCTGCTCTGTGGAGGGCTCTGCCTGCCCGCTTGGCACTGTGTAGGCTCTGTCGATTTTGTCGGCTCCTCGCTCGGGTCAGTCGGCTTTGTCGGCTCTACAGTTGGCTCCGAGGGATCTGTCGGCCGGTTAGGATCCCACCAATCAGGCGAGCAGTTCTCCTTGAGCCAGTTCCAATAATAGGTGGCAAGTTTCTTCTGCATTGTTCCCAACAGCAGCCCATCCTGCCCTCTATGGATCGAAGCGTCACACCAGTTGACAAACATCTTGATGCAATCCACTGTCTGAGTGATCGGACCGGGATTATCCGCATAAACCCAGTAAATCTGATCGAGCATCACTTTTACTTCTTCATCCGTCATCTGACTGATATTGCCAATAATAATCCCATTTTCAAACGCATTTACAATCACTTCAGCAAGATGATCGCTCTTCGTGCCCGTTACGATTCGCCCAACGGTATCGGCCACAAAATTGGCAAATGCCTGCGTGCTGCCGAAATACTTCTCCACCAGCCCTTTGAGATCCTGCGCATTCGGCACGGACAGTGCAACCGGCTGACTCCCCTACCGGTTCCGAGGATTCGGTATCGGCCGCAAAAGCAGCAACGCCAATGACAGACAATACCATGCACAGAGCCAAAATAAGGCTCAACAGCTTTTTACCCGATTTCATCTGTTATTCATCCTCTCTCTTTAAAATCAATCCAAAAATTACTTGGATTAATTTTATCCTAGCACCGTCTTCCTTTACTGTCAACAGAATGATAATTCTACTTTTTGCAGGCTACTGGTTAAAAATCATGCAATCCGGCAACGCAGTTTGTAGCTGTTTTACTTCATCCTCCGTAAACCCGGAGCCTAGTGTGAGAGACACCAAGCTCTTCATCTGCATCAGTGCTTTTAAATTTTCCTCCCCCTTGATCTCATTGCCTGCCAGGGAGAGGTGCGTAACGTTTTGCAGCCCGGCCAGCGGCGTGATATCCGTAATTTGATTATAGGAAAGCCGCAGGCTGGCAAGGCCCGTCAGCCCGGCCAACGGCGAAAGATCGCTAATTTTGCTATGAGAGAGCTCCGCAACCGTCAGATTTTTCATGCCAGCTAATGCCCCGATCTCTTCCACCGGATTATTGGAAAGATTGATACTCTCCACCGATGTGAGCTTTGCCAAGGGCTTCAAATCCGATATCCGGTTGCCCGCAAGATTTAAGATTTTAAGCTGCGGGAGGGTTTCCAGCACAGAGATATCTTCAATTTTATTTTGGGATACATCCAAATTCACAATCTGCTCCATTCCCTTCAGGGCGGAAAGATCGGTCAAACGCGTTATTACACAGGCTTACCTTCGTCGCTTTTGAAACCCACGGATCGGAGACAAATCCTGAATCTCGCTCAGGCACAGCGCCAGATTCTCTGAATCTCGCGGCAGTGTTTTATTGCCAATTTGAATATCGCCCTGCCCGCTGCATCCGGCAATGCCAAGCAGCACTAGCGCCGCTAACAAAAAAGCGCCGCTTCGTTTGATCAATCGTAGATTCATTTGCCTTTCCTCCATCAACATAACATCTAGGCCGGCGTGCGCCGCCTATTATCTATCTTATCAGATTCCCGTAAAAATACAATCACTTCACCCTGCCGGATCAGGAAAAAAGCCGCTCAGTTTCTGGAAATTGACGTTGCGGGCTAGAAATGCTATACTAACGTCATGATCGCTCAACCCGGCGGCAACTACAATCCGCCGGCAAATTTTTAGGAGGATGAGCTATGAGTCATAATTCCGGCAATGCACGCCGCATACTGCTTGACGGCGTTTTCAACTGCCGCGATTTAGGGGGATACCCATGCGCAGGCGGCAAAACAACACAGTTTGGCCGATTCATCCGCTGTGGGATTCCGTTTGGCCCAATGGGGCCGGACCGCGCGCGGCTGGCCGAAATTCCGGTGAAAACCGTAATCGACCTACGCGGAAACGGAGAGTCAAAGGTTGCACCCTCCGCTTATGCGAAAGAGCCTGATATTGTTTATCACCACTATACCCTATTAGAAATTAATCCTGCCTATGTGGAAAAAGTTGAGAGCCAACCCCTGTGGGAAAGCTATGTTTGCAGCCTGACAGAGCATAAAGAAAATATGGCGCAGGTATTCCATGCGATTGCCGCCGCGCCGGAAGGAGCCGTCCTGTTCCACTGCGCGCTCGGGAAGGACCGCACCGGGATCGTTGCGGCGATGCTCCTCTCTCTGGCGGAGGTAGACCGCCTGGATATCATTGCGGATTACCAAATTTCCAACACATATCTTCAGCCCATGTTCCGGACGATGGTCGAGGATGGCAACGATATTTTTGATGAGGAAAAGAATCCGCATCTCAAATCGGATCCGGAAACGATGGAAAAATTCTGCACCTATTTGGACGAGACGTGCGGCGGTACGCGTGCTTATTTGGAATCCATTGGCGTCACCAGTGAAGAGATTGACGCAATTATAAGAAAGCTTACAGATTAACCCCTCTCGCAGTCTGCATAGCCTGCATTCCCGGCAAAATACTCGTTGCCGGGAATGCAGAAATGAATGAGCAGATTTTTGCTGCCATTCCAAAGAATTTTTTGAATGTTTTTGCAAAAAAGACTTGCAAAAGCAGAGGGTTCTGATTATAATATAAAAGCTGTTATTTACAAAGTGTTTTTCACTGGTAGGCAGTAAACCATAAATATTTGCTACTGTGGCTCAGTTGGTAGAGCAGCTGATTCGTAAACGGAGGCTGTTCGCCGATTTAGGCTCAAAGCAAGTGAAAAATTAAATAAATGCTGATATGGCTCAGTTGGTAGAGCAGCGCATTCGTAATGCGCAGGCCGTCGGTTCGAGTCCGACTATCAGCTCCAAAACCTGCGTAAACACTGCGTTTTCGCAGGTTTTTTCTTTTTCAGAAATGAATTTCAAAACTCAATATGCAACAAAAAATCTCACTCTTTTTTACGGAGTGAGATTTTGTTCGTTTATTCGATTTTCAGCCCAAGACCATCTATTGACCATTTATGAAATTGCCGCATTTCCGCCGAGTAAATTTCCCATTGTGTTTGCAACATTTTCTTGCATGGAATCCGTCACATGCATGTAGGTATTCATTGTAAATCCTGCGTCTGTGTGACCGAGCATGTGCGATACTGTTTTAATGTCCATTCCTTGTTCAAGCGATAATGTTGCGAAACTGTGTCGTAAATCATGGAAGCGTATTCTCGGCACTCCTGCTCTGTCTTGTATTCTGTGTAATCTTCTTGTTACAGCTGAAGTGTCTTTAATTCCGCCTGTTACAGATGACGGGAATATGTATTTCGATTTCGGTATTTGATTTGCTTTTAACTCGCTTAATAACCTAATGCACTCATCACATAATCTTATCGTTCTGATTGAACTTTTTGTTTTCGGCGTGTTGATCTTTATCTCGCCTTTGATTTTTTGTACCGCCTTGTTTACTGTTATCGTTTTGTTTTCAAGGCTTAAATCATTCCATTCCAGCGCACAGATTTCGCCTAATCTCATACCCGTTGTCAGTTCAAGATAGTAAAATTCATAACAACACGAACGCTTGGCTTCTTCAAGAAATGCTGTTAATTCTTCTTTCTTCAGCGTTTTCATTTCAGGCTTTGTGCAGTTCGGCAACTTCACTTTTGATATGGGATTCTTTAGAATTAAATCTTCATCCACCGCTTTTTGAAGGCAAGAACTTAGTGTTCTCTCTATCCCTTTTACCGAGTAATATGCCAATCCGTTACCATGTTTCTCTCTGCCTCGTTGCCTGCCGTCACTGAATAATCCTACCAAGAATTGCTGACAGTTTACGGTGGATAACTCGCTTAATTTCATATCACCCAACGCAGGTAAGATATTGGTTTTGAACCTTTGCTCGTAACCGTTTACGGTATAGTCCTTGATCACATTTTTGCAAAATGTGTTTATCCATATTTCGTACCATTCATTAAGCGTGGGATCGGAATCGGTCAAGTAAGTATGAGAAGATAACACAGACTGTTCTTTCAGATATTCTTCTTTGGCTTTGTTCAGCTTTTCTTGACATTCGGATTTGGTTTTTGCGGTAACGCTTTTTCGTTTTGTCTTGCCGTTTTCGTCTTTACCGATATTAAACCAACCTTCCCATCTTCCGTCTTTTCTTTTGCGAAGTGTTCCTTCGCCTTTTGTTCTTCTTGCCATTTTATAGTCTCCTTTCTGCTTTTGGTAACTCAAAACATTACCACAAGCTTTTTTTCAATAGCCAGATAATTATCTTTTAGATTTTTCATCAACCATTCCTTGAGTTGTTCTTTTGGAATGGATTTTCTTCTGCCTAACTGAACAACAGGGAACGATTTATCTTTTTCAATCAGCTTATACAAGCTGACATTAGATATGCCAAGCACCTCCGCTGCTTGATTGACTGAAAGCATTACGGGCATTTCACCAAAGTTTTTATACACTTTATCACCTCCGTTTTTTTGCTCACAGGCTCGCACAAATCGCCTGCAAGCCGTTTTTAGTTTTAGTCCGACGAGTTACTCTGTTTTAGGGCAAACTCGTCAATTTTTGCTTACAGCGTTGCCAAAATAGCTTGACTTTTAATCATCATACCGCAACGCTCAAGTGAATACGCAAAAGCCTTGAAATTCTGCGAAAAAAGCCCCTGACTGCATACGAATTTGGAATCATACGCAAAAGTATTACGAATCGAAAAGCCGACAGGCTTTGCCGGACGGCGTTTTCGGGCATTTCAATGCCCGAAAATCATACCCCTTTATCCTGCTTTAAAATCGACGGCTCAAAATTCGCTCCAAAAGCAATTCAAAAGAGCCGAGATTTCATTAAAAAACACAAAAGAAAAATCGCCGTTTTTTCAAGATTCGGCTTTTAGATTATTTGTCATCAATTCGTACAGTGGGGTACACTATATTTGATGAACTGTGTATATATTACTTTGCTGTGCGTTTTCAAAAAATCTTTGAGTAATATCTATGTAACCTTTTTCTTCAAGCGACTTGAGTGTATTTCTGCAAGTAGTTGGACACATATTACACTTCTTTGCCATCTTCGGAACAGACCAAAAACTTACACCTTTGCTGTCGCCAACCGAAACAAGAAAACAGTAAATCATAAATTCGTGTGGTGAAAACTTTTCATCAAAGATTTTGTTCGGCATATAGTAAACCTTACCGTCGGTTTTGTAATTTTTATTTGTGTGCATTTTTTAACCTCCTTTCAAATTATTCGAGAGAATATTTTGGTGAGTGAAAACCAAAAAGAATAACACCGTTCAAAAAAGTCCCTCTACTATACAGAGAAAAATTCCCATTTTGTTCGGGTGTTTTGCAAAATTCTTTACACCTTGTTTACATTTGATTTCAGCATAACAAAAAATACCCCTCTATAATACGGAGAAAAAACTCGGTTTTGTTGATGTGTTTTTTAGAAAAAATTTATAAAAAAATAGCCTGCATTTTTTCAATGCAGGCAATAAAAATGACTTGATTAAATTTAAAAAAAGAATTTCGCATGCTTTGGTTCTTAAAGAGCAAACCGAAAGATTTTGAATAAGAAGTATTTTTATTAGAAATGATATTTATAGAGCACAAAGATTATAAAAGATTGACTTCACCTTTTATTAAACTAACACAAATCATAACTTTATATATGATTAAAGGGACATTCATTTACTATATCTGTTTCTTGACTATTATTAAACGAATTTGATTCATCATATATGTTTTGTCCATCTGTTGTCAATATTTTATATGAACCTTCAAGGAAAACAGTATTACCAAAATGGTCTATTGAATAAAAATCATTTTCTTCAAAAGTGAATATAAATTCTTTTGTATCACCCTTTGGAATAAATTCTCTCTTGCACTTGATTAACGATTTAGTCGGAAGTTCGTAATTTGTTTTGGGATAGGTTATATAAATCTGAACCACCTCATCACAATCAAATTCACCGGAGTTTTTTATTAAGCAAGATAATTGCTTTTCTTTTGAATTGTAATCAATTTTTAACAAATCGAACTTTGTATAAGTCTTTCCGTAGCCGAAAGGATACTGCACATCACCTTTAAAATATCGGTATGTTCTGTTTCGCATGGAATAATCGCAAAAATCAGGTAAATCATCAACCGAGTTGTAAAATGTAATCGGTAATTTACCGCTTGGAGAACATTTGCCGAAAAGTATGTCAGCAATAGCCTCTCCGCCTTGTGCTCCCGGATACCAGCATTGAAAAATAGCGTTTACTCTGTTTTTATATTTTCTGAAATCTATACAGCCACCTGAAAAGTTAAGCAAAATTATCTTTTTGCCTGTGTTGAGTAATTCTTCAATATATTCCTGTTGATTAAGCGGTAGCTCCAATGTTTCACGGTCACCCTGTTCACCGATATTACCGCCTCCTCCTGCAAGAGCGCCTCCGGCTTCTTCGCCCTCTATCGAGGAGTCAAGCCCTGTGCACATAATGATAATATCCGATTCTGCTGCTGATTTTAATGCTGTTTCCTTGTCATGTTTTGTGCTTTGATTATAAAGATGTATGCCCCTTATAAATTCAGTATTAATGTTATATTGTGAAACGGCATCTGTAACCATAACAAAATGCGACGGATCTCCAAAATAATTTCCGAGGTAAGCCAACTTGTTATCAGCATTAAATCCTGTAATCAAGATTTTCTGTGCGTTTTCTTTAAGGGGAAGTATACCGTCATTTTCTAAAAGCACAATTCCTTTTTCTGCCATTCTAACTGCTTCGCTTTCGTGCTCGGGTGTTGCATTATCACTAATACTTATTTCGTTATAAGGGCAATCCTTATCAAACATTCCGAGAGCACTGCGGATTGCCATCAGCCTCGATACAGAATTTTTTAAGGTTTCTTTATTTGTATATCCCAACTTAACGGATACAGGTAATAATGAATATACTACTCCGCATTCAAGGTCGCAACCTGCATTTACTGCCATCGCGGCGCCTTTTGACGGATTAAGGGTTCTTTTATGCTTATATATTACATCTAATATTGCAGAGCAATCCGAAACAAAATATCCGTCAAAGCCCCATTCTTTTCTTAATAGCTTATCAATAAGATTGTCAGAGGCACAACAGCTTTCACCGTTCACCATGTTATATGCTCCCATAACACCGCTGACCTTTGCTTTTTTAACGGCGGCTTCAAACGCAGGAATATAAGTTTCATAAAAATCCTTTTTGGACACTTCGGCATTAAAAGTGTGCCTTAATCCCTCGGGACCGCTGTGCACGCAAAAGTGCTTTGCACATGCAGAGGCTTTCATATATTTTTCGTCATCACCCTGTATTCCCTCAATAAAGGCACAGCCGAGAACGGAGGTTAAATACGGGTCTTCACCATAGGTTTCGTGACCTCTGCCCCAGCGTGGATCCCTAAAAATATTTATATTAGGCGACCAAAGCGTAAGTCCTTTGTATATACTGTAATCCTCGTTCTTTTTGACTCTCATTGAATTTTGCTCTTGCCTCTGTTGCAATAATATCTGCACATTTTTTTACAGCCTTTTCATCAAAGGTTGAAGCCATGCATATAGCTTGGGGGAATACGGTTGCAACACCGGCTCTTGCAACACCGTGTAAACCTTCGTTCCACCAGTTGTACTGTTTAATATTCAGTCGCTCTATTGCTTTTGATGAATTGCGCATCTGTGACGCTAATTCTGTCAGAGTCATCTGCCCTGCAATATGCTTTCCTTTTTCTTTATGATGTATGTAATTTTCCTCTGTCATAGAAATACCTCTTGACTTTCTTAACTTAATGAATTACAATCATTATAGCCGTGCACGAGCACGAATATGATAATATTTACTATATAATATTTGAAATCAAAAGTCAAGCGGAGGTTAATATGGCAATAACCGCAAAAGAAATTGCAGAGCTTGCAGGGGTCAGCAGAGGTACGGTTGACCGTGCTTTGAAGGGGAGAGAAGGCGTAAATCCCAAAACCAAGGAAAGAATACTAAAAATCGCAGAGGAGCATAACTATAAGCCTAATCTTATAGGAAAAGCATTGGTATATTCCAATCGTTCTGTGCCTGTTACGGTTATTATGAACAGTATTGGCAATTCATTTTTTGACGATGTTAAAAAGGGAATGCTTGCAGCCGAGCGTGAATATTTTGATTATGGTATAAAACTGAATATTCGGGAAATTAAAGGATATAACGCTTGTGATATTATTAAGGCTGTTTCCGACTTGCCTGAAGACACAAAAAATGTAATTCTGACTCCTGTTGAGGACGACGCACTTTGCAAAAAGATTGACGAAATGACTGACGGTGGCATAAATGTAATCACGCTTTCAAGCGATATATCCGACTCAAAGCGTCTTACATATGTGGGCTGTGACTATCTGAAAAGCGGCGAAACAGCAGGTCGTCTTGTCGGTTTGCTCTCGGGCGGAAAAGCAAATCTTTGTATTGTTACGGGCAGCTTGGCGCATAAAGGACACAAGCAGAGAGTTGAGGGCGTTTCCAATGTTATTAGAGAATACAAAAATATTCAAATTGCAGATGTAATTGAGAATAACGATGATAACGAAAAAGCCTACACGGCAATGAAAACCGTGGCTGAAAAAAACAAAAACATTAATTTTGTGTGCATAACCGCAGGCGGTGTTACAGGAACGTTGAAAGCGATTAAAGAAAGCAAACGGAATATAAAGGTTTGTTCTTTTGACGATACCGAAACCACAAGAAAAGCGATGCTAAACGGAGATATATTGGCAACCGTTTATCAGCAGCCCTTTGAGCAAGGATATAACGCAGTGAAAAGCGTGTTTGAAACGGTTGTTGCAAAAGCGGCAGTGCCCGAGTATCAGTATTCACAACTGTATATAAAGGTTGATAAATCACTTTAATAAAATGCAACGCCATTGCATTTTATTTTTACATATTTATCGTGCACGAGAACGGAGGATATTATGGACGAAAATTTACGAACATTTTTACAACATCACAGCAATATAAAAATATTCGCTGTTTTTGAAAAAAATAAAGCAGAGCATTTACACACCTATTGCACAGTTAAATGCGTTTGTGCATAAATCAACCGAACCGATATGCTTTGACGATATGAAAAACGAGCGTTTCGACAATATAAAAATCGGCGACAGTTGGGGCGGTTTTTTTGACTGCGCATGGTTCAAATTCACAGCGAATATAGAGAATATGCAGAAAAATCTTGTTGCTGTAATTGATGTCGGCGGCGAGGGTTGTATCTATAATAAAAACGGTGAAGTTATCCAAGGCATAACAAATGTGCTTGGAATAGTGGATAATTTTCAGACTGTCAAAGGCAAAGCGGTTATTCCTTTAGGCCGAATAGATACATTTAATGACGGCAAAGTATTATTTTATGCCGACTGTGGCAACAACGGCAGAGGCGGAAAAAGCAGCGGTCAGGCACGCTTTAAAAGAGCAGATATTTGTGTCTTCAGACAGGATATTTTAGATTTGTATTATGATATTTTAGCCTGCTATCAACTCCTCAGCACAGTAAATGATGATGCACAAAAAAGAGAAATTAAGACTCATATAAACAAGGCTATATCACTTGCACACAATACAGATTCACAAAGTATTTTGAATGCAAGAAATGCTTTATCAAAAATGTTTGACGGTAAATATAAACAAGATTTTACCGTTTATGCTGTCGGGCACGGTCACCTTGACCTTGCTTGGCTGTGGCCTGTTCGTGAAACAAAAAGAAAAGCGATAAGAACATTCTCAAATGCAATATATGAAAGCGAACAATGTCCAAGCTATGTTTCAACGGCAGTCAGCCACAGCAATATGAATTCATAAAAGAAAAATCTTCTGAGTTTTTTGAAAGAATAAAGCAGTCTGTTGAACGAGGAAATATAGAGCCACAGGGCGGTATGTGGGTTGAGCCCGATACCAATCTCCCTTGTGGAGAAAGCCTTATCCGTCAGTGCTTTTACGGTAAGACTTATTTCAGAAATGAATTTGGAAAAGATGTTAAAACCCTTTGGCTTCCCGATGTTTTCGGTTACACGGCAGCTTTACCGCAAATTATCAAAAAATGCGGTATGGATAGTTTTATGACAATAAAGCTTAGCTGGAACAATATAAATGAATTCCCACACCACACATTTCTTTGGAACGGACTTGACGACAGTAAGGTACTTGTACATATGCCGCCGGAGGGCGACTATAATTCAAATGCCACACCATATGCTTTTGAAAAAACATATCAGAAGTATAAGGAAAAGCAAGTAAGCGATATTGCGCTTATGTCATTTGGTATCGGTGACGGCGGAGGAGGACCGGGCGAATACCATATCAATATGGCAAAAAGGTGCGAGAATTTACGCTATATTCCTAATGTCAAAATGTCCTCATCCGAAAAGTTTTTTGATGAACTTAAAAAAGATGTATCAAATTATCCCGAATACAAGGGAGAGCTTTATTTAGAAAAGCACCAAGGCACATATACCACACAGGGCAAAGTAAAAAAGAACAACAGAGAGTGCGAGCGTCTGCTTCATTTTGCCGAGTGGATTTGTACCATGGCATATATGCAAGGTGAGGCATATCCGCATAAAGAATTAGAGGAAATTTGGAAAGAGGTTTTGCTCTATCAGTTTCATGATATTCTTCCCGGCTCGTCCATTCACAGGGTTTATGAGGAATGTAACGCAAGATATGAAATCTTAAAGGCAAAACTGAACTGTATTATTGATAAAACCGTTTCTTATTTAAGGAATGACGAAAATTCATATTTTGCGGTAAATTCTATTGATTTTGAGCGTTCGGGCTACATAAAACATAATGGTGAGTGGTACAAATACTCTCTTGCTCCTTATTCCGCTTGTAAATTGGAAAAAGCAAATTTGCCTGTCTCATTGCATTTTTCAAAGAATGTTATTGAAAATGAACACCTGAAGGTTGTGTTTGACAACAAGGGACGGATAGAAACTATACTTGACAAGCACAATGATTATGACTGTGTTTCATCAAGCTTTAATGCAGTTAGAATTTATAAGGACAGATTTGTTCATCCATACAATGCATGGGATATAGATATAAATTATACAAAGCATAAACCAAGTGATATGAAGCTTACAAACAGCCGTGAATATATCGACGGAAACAGTGTTGTAAGGGAAAATGAATTTTCATATAACAAGTCCTCATTAAAGCAAAAAATTATTTTGACGGAAAACAGTCCGTACATAAAGGTTGAAAATGAGGTCAGCTGGCACGAAACACATAAAATGCTTCGTATTGACGCTTATCCGAAAAATTTCAGCGACAAGGTTTTGTGCGACATTCAGTTTGGTAACATTGAACGCAGTACAAAAACCGACAACAAAATTGACTATGCACAGTTTGAAATTCCTGCACATAAATGGGTTGATGTTTATGACGGCAAGTACGGCGTTGCAATACTCAATGACTGCAAATACGGGCACAGAGTAAAAGACGGTTTAATCAGTCTTAACTGTTTGAGAAGTCCTGTTTATCCCGACAAAACTGCTGACAGAGGTGAGCACTCCTTTACCTACGCGATTTATCCGCATAGCAAAAAGCCTATGGAAAGCGAGCTTATAAAAATCGGCTATGAGTTGAATAATCCTTTAAGAATTTACAAGGGCAGTATGGATATTAAGCCTATATTTAACTGTTATAATTCAAACATAATTATTGAAACGGTATTTGTGAACGATAACGGAAATATTGCGGTAAGAATGTATGAAACAGCCGGAATTAAAACGGTTGCAAAGGTCAAAGCAAATATTAAATTTAACAGCGTAAAGCAAACGGATATGCTTTTTGAAAATCCGAATGATGTTGATTTAGAAGCAATGACATTCAAACCGTTTGAAATCAAAACCTTGGAGGTAATGATTTGATGAAAAAATTTACGATTACTGTAATAAGCCTGTTTATGGTGCTGCTGATTTCACTTTCGGCGATCAGCGAGGCTATTGATACAAACTCAAAATATGCGTCTAATCAGGACTACATACAAAGTGAAAATCTTGCTCTTAAAGATAAAAGCAATAAAATGACTGACGGAAAAGACGGTACTGTTTACCGCTTTAAAACAAGAAACGGCGGCGAAGCGGTGATTGATCTTGGCGAAAGCTGTGACTTCAACTCTGTTATCTTAAAAGAAAAAGGACTTAATGTGCAGAAATTCATTATATCGGTATCGGATAATAATGAAAGCTTTACGCAAATTTACGCAAACGACAAAATTGAGTTTCACCGTCTTTGTACCTTTGATACGGTCAAGGCTCGTTATGTAAAGCTGACGGTGGAGAAAAGCGACAACCTGCCAAAAATCCGTGAAATGGAAATATATAATGCCGTTCCCGAAAAGAAGAATGATTTTCGTGTTTCAACATACAGTACCTTGGGTGGTTCCGTATTCGGAATCATTGATGACACAACGCTGTCCGATGCCGAAAAAGACGCAAAAATCAAGGAGCTTATAGATGCAGATTATTACGATACCGTAACCGATTATATTGACATCGGCAATGTTCGTTGGGATGAGGAAGGAATAATTCATACAGACGGTTGGGACGGTATAGAGCGTGACGAGGACAAATACTATGCCGTAATGATGAGAAATCTGCACGAGGTTTTGGACGAAAAGGGCGTAAATCTTGTTATTACTATTCTTAATCCATCGGGCGAAAACGGTAATCAGAGGGTTATGAAATCCATTACGGAAAACAGGGATACTCTTATTACAAATATGATTGCTTTTGCCAACAAATATGAATTTGACGGCATTGACCTTGACTGGGAATTCCCAATGTCGCAGGACGAATTTGACGCTTACAACAGCTTTTTGCAGGAACTGAAAGCAAGAATGAAAACTGAAATGTGGAACAAAGAGGATGCAACACTCTCTTTGGCTCTTGCCACTTGGGCGTTAAAATACACGCCTGAAACAATCGAATGTATAGACTATGTGAATGTTATGGGCTATGACATACTTGATCAGGACGGTCAGCATTCTTCATTTTTCAGCAGCTGTGTTCAGGCAGCGGATTATATTGAAAGCCAGGGCTTTTCAAAGGAACAAATAAACATTGGCTTCCCGTTCTACGGAACATGGGAGGGCGGCAGAATGGAGCAATATGCATATAACGGAATAAGTGAAGAAATATCTCCATTCAATAATTTTTATACAATGAAGAAAAGTGACACAAAGGAAGACAGATATACATATTTCAATTCGCAGGCAATTATCCGTGACAAAACAGCCTACGCTTACTTAAAAGGCTACGGCGGCGTTATGATATTCAGTCAGTACTGCGATTTGCCGTCAGACGATGAACGCTCGCTGACAAAAGCAATATCCGATTACTTGCAGGAGGTAACAAAATGAAAAAGCTTACAAAATTTTTAACATCTGCAAGTATAGGCATTTCCCTGTCTTCTGTCATTTTTCTGATTAAAGATTATGTGTATCATTCTGCAATGAAGGAACAAGAAATATTTACGATTTTGATTGCCTTATTTGTACCTCTTTTTGCAGTCGGTACTTTGCTTTCTGTTTTACTACCGAAAAAATTTGACAGGCAAAAGCTTCTTACATTAGGACTTTTGTTTTCGGGCATTTTTATAATATTGCTTACATACTTGAATATCTATCATCTGCAAATGCTTATGCCTTTGATGAAAACAAATTCCATAACCTTAGCAGTTATGTGGATAGCAAGAATTATGGGCGGTTTAACGGGACTGTTTATCGGTCTGTCGTTTGGTGCAACGGTAAAAAACGGTGTGATTCATTATATATTGCTTGTATTTTTTGCCGCGGGAATTTTTGCTATAAGCAGATTTATGCCCGCACTTGTCGGGTATGAGCCCATACTGTATATTGCAGGCGGCTTGTCGCTTGCTTGTGCTTTATTAAATTCATATATAGAAACGGAGAAAAAGAGAAATGAGTAATACAATTAAAAGTCTGATTATAGGTATAAGTGTATTTTTAGTTATCGTTTTAATAATTGTAGCAATATTGATGTTCCCTTTGAAAGGAAAAACATACGATTACGACTATTGGTACAGAGATAAACCTTATGATATAAATGATACAGTTGTTCTTGAAAAGGAAGAAAACAAGGACTTCAAAATTCTTATTATTACCGATTTGCAATTTAACGATGCTTTAGATTTGTGTGGAAAAGCCGACAATGTATATGAAACGATGGATACGCTTGTTACAAAGCAAAAGCCCGATTTGATAGTTATCACAGGAGATTTGGTCTGGGCAAAATTCACTAAATTTTCTGTAATTAAAGCAATCAATAAAATTGACAGCTACGGAATTCCATGGGCACCGATTAACGGCAACCACGATGGTGAAGGCAATGTCGATTTAGCATGGATAGCTAACAGATATGAAGAAGCTGAAAATTGTTTGTTTAAGCAAGGTCCCGATAATATCGGAGGAATCGGAAATTATATAATAAATATTAAGGAGAACGATAAAGTTATTCAGAGCCTTATTCTTATTGGATACGCATGCAAGCCGTTACTACGATAAGGATGACGAGGATAGACATTATGACTTTATCTATGACAGCCAAATTGAATGGTATAAATGGGCGATAAACGGAATTAACGAATACAACAATTCAAAAACAGACTCTATGCTATTTATACATATTCCGCTTCCCGAATTCAAAACCGCTTATGATTTATGGCAAAAAGAAGGTGGTGCAGAAGGCGAAAACTTCGGCGTTAAGGGTGAAGAAGAGTGCCCGTCATATATAAATACAGGTGTGTTCAATGCAATTAAAGAACTTGACAGCACAAAATATGTATTTGCAGGTCATGACCACTTGAATAATTACAGCGTGATGTATGAGGGAGTAAGGCTGACTTATGCATTGAAAACAGGCGACAGATGTTCTCAGACACCCGGTCAAAACGGCGGTACGCTTATAACGATGGGTGATGAAACAACAGTGGAGCATATATATGTTGAAAATTAGAATAAAAAAATAATGAAAATTGTTTCAAGAACAATTGCAGTAATACTAAATATTAAAAAGGATATAGAAAAACAATGAAAAAAACACATTTAATTATATTGTCTTTATTTTTGACATCGGCAATAATAATTACGGCAGCAGTAATTACTTATAAGGCTCTCACCGTTCCTAAAAGTAAGGAATATGTTGTTGAAACCATAGAAGCAAATTCAAAAGACTATATAAAAGTCGGCATTATTTCAGACGCACAGCTTCCTCAGGTAGAAAAACACCTTTATGGCTGGGATTATGCTACTGTTATGAATGGTGCAGATCATCTTATAAAAGCATTAAAATACTATAAAAGTCAAAATGTCGATATGATAATATTTAACGGAGATGTGGTTAACGCTACCGGCGATTATGCTGCATACAGCGCATATAACAAAATTTTAGACTATGTTTACGGTGAGGACAGAGCAGAAGCACCGCACATTATTTATCCTATGGGTAATCATGAATTTTACGGCGGCAACCAGGAACACAATTTTTACAAGTCAACCGGTCTTCCTCTCAACACAAGAACGATTGTTAACGGCTATAGCTTTATCTCCATTTCTAATTCAAAACTTGAAAAAGGAGATGAAGAACTTGCCGAAAGCAACGATACACTTGCAGATGGAACATATAATGAGAAAAGAATAGAATTTTTAAAAGAACAACTTGCTGCCGCAAATACAGAAGATCCAAACAAGCCTATTTTTGTTTTTATCCATATGCCCATCAGCAATATTGTGAATGGCGGACATTGGGCAACACCGCAATATGAAGAAATATATAGTATTTTAAAAGAATATCCGCAGGCGGTTGTATTTACAGGACATTCTCATTACTGTATGAGCGATGAAAGAGCGATTATGCAAAAAGATTTTACCGTTATCAATACGGGAACAACAAGCTATTTCGATTTTGACTGGCTTGATAATGAAGATGAAAATGAAGCAAACGACTTTCCGGCGGATATTTCACAAAAAAATCTTGTCTTTCAAAGTCAGGGACTACTTTATAAAAAGGATTATATGGTAAATCCTCAGCTTATCGGTATTTACAAACCCGAAGATGTACCTGACAGAAATAATGTGAATAACGGATATTTGATGTATGTAGATACGCAAAGCAATTCGTTCACATTGAAAAAAGTAAACTTAAATACCGGAATTGAATTCGGCGAAGAATTTATAATGCGTTCTTTTGACAAAAGTTCATTTACAAGAACTGCCGAAAAATTAGGAAGTGGCATTACTCCGACATTTGGTGACGCTGAAATTTCTGCTGAAAGCACATCAGACGGTGCTGTAGTAAGCTTTGATTGTGCTTGTCAAAATGTTCCGATAAAATATTATATTTATGAAATTGAAAATGAAATCGGTCAAAAAACTTATGTGCGTTTTTTCGGAAAGAATTATATTCTTGGAAATGATATAATGTATACCGAACAGAATAAAATAAGAGGCTTGAAGAAAGGTAAATACTTTTTGCATGTGTATGCAGTAAATTCGTTTAATAAGGTCAGCGATGAATATTTAACGACAGAATTTACGGTGAAGTAAATATCTTTATTACAGTTAAAACAGAGGAAGTTCTATGGAAAAGAAAATCATAATTTCAGCAGTGTCCGTCGGTTTGGCTCTTGCCGTAATCGGAGCATCGGTGGGTACATATATGTCATACATAAAAAAATATGTTCCCATTGCTCCTCCTTCAGCACTTGCTTGCACAAAATCGGACAGTCAGAAAGTGCTTATTAAAAATGCGGATTTTTATATATCTGTAAACGGTGATGACAATGGCGACGGCACACTTGAAAAGCCGTTTCAGACAATCAAAAGAGCACAGCAGGCTGTTCGTGAAGCTATTGCAAATTCCAATGAAAGTAAATCATCAATTACCGTTGCGATAATGGCGGGCACATATTATGAAACGGGTATTGAGTTTGACGAAAGAGATTCTTCGAAAAGCACATCTGTTACCTACACTTCCTACGGCGACGGTGAGGTTATCCTCTGCGGCGGCAAAATTTTAACTTCCGAAGATTTTTCCTCTATTGATAGCGAAACTGCTAAAAGGCTTAACAGTCAGGCAGCGGATAAGGTTAAGATGCTTGATTTGAAAAAATACGGTCTTACAAAATCGGATTACGGCAAAATCAAGGCGACAGGCGGATTTAATACGGAAGAGTATTATGACGATGCGGCAACTGAAAATCCTTGTGAATTGTTCTTTAATGATAAAAGAATGACAATTGCACGCTATCCCAACGATTCATATATAACCGTTGGCAAGGTCAGCGACATCGGCGACTGCTATGAGCCGAATGCTCCGCACCTGTTGATGAATCGTGGCTCGAAAGACGCAACCAAAGAGGCGGCACATTTGCCCTTGACGAGGATACTTATTCAAGAGTAAAAAGCTGGCAGAATACCGATGATTTGTGGGCGTTCGGTTACTTTTACTGGGACTGGGCAGATATGTCCACACCTATAAAAAGTATAAAATGACGATAAGACAATAACTACCGAGTATTGCAGTAAATACGGCTTTAAAGAAGGCGGGTATTATTATTTCTTCAATGTTCTTGAAGAGCTTGATGCACCGGGTGAATATTACATAGACCGTGAAAACGGAATATTGTATTTTTACCCTCCTGATGAAAATGGAAACAGCAAAATTATGCTTTCAACAAGCAATGAAAATATAATCAGCATCACAGAAAAAGCGTCAAATATAACCGTTGACGGTCTTACCTTGCAGGGCACAAGAACCGATGCCCTTAACGTTGCAGGTGAGAACTGCAAAATCGTGAACTGCACGGTTAAAAATGCGGCGGAATGCGGAATCAATGTGAGCGGCAAAAATAATCTTGTGGAAAGCTGCGAGGTCGCTTTTATCGGAAAAGATGCGGTTGTGCTTTCGGGCGGCAGTGCAGAGGGCTTTGTCTATGGCAACAACACCGTCACCAACAACAGCCTGCACGATTACGGCGAAATTCAGAAAACATATATTGCAGGTGTGAATTTAAGCGGTATCGGCAACACCGTTTCCCATAATGAAATCTACAATGCGCCGCATATGGGCGTTTACTATACAGGCAATGAAAATGTAATGGAATACAATTACATTCACGATGTAGTTTTACAATCCTCAGATGCAGGTGCGATTTATACGGGATACAGCTACAGCACCTACGGCAATGTTGTCCGCTATAACTGTATCAGCAATATCGGCTCGGGCACTTTTACACCAAGCGGCATTTACTTTGACGATAATTCTTCAGGGCAGACGGCGTACGGAAATGTACTTATCAATATTCCCGGTTATGCTTTCCTTGTCGGCGGCGGCAGAGATAATATGATTGAAAACAATCTGGTTATCAATGCAGGAAAGCAGATACTCTATGATGACCGAGCATATGACGGTTATCATAATGACGGCTGGTATGCAAAAAATTGTAAAACGCCTGACAGCCGTTTATGGCAGCTTATGAATGAAGCAAAGGAGTTTAACGCTTCCATCGGCAACAAGTATGACGGCATTGAGCGTATGCATCAGGATTATGAAAGAGAAGAGGACGAGGGCTTTGCAGTTAATCCGTCAGGCTCATCTGTTAAAAATAACATCATTATTTCAAAGCAAAACAATGTCGGTGAAATCGCAAAGACAGTCAAAAAATATTCTGTCGTTAAAAACAATCAGACCTTTACCTTAAACGGTGCAAAAAGCTCCTTTGAGGATTATGAAAACGGCGATTACAGAATCAAAGCAGACAGTAAAATTTCAAAAAAATGTCCCGATTTCAAAGAAATCCCTTTTAATGAAATCGGCAGAAAATAAGCGGAGGAAAGAAAAATGTATTTTGACAATATTGAAAAAATTAAATATGAGGGCGTTGATTCAAAAAATCCTCTTGCTTATAAGTATTATGATGCAAACAAAATTGTTGCAGGCAAAAAAATGAGCGAGCATCTTAAATTCGCCATGAGCTACTGGCACACAATGTGCGGCGACGGAACAGATATGTTCGGCAGAGGAACAATTGACAAATCCTTCGGCGGAAAAACGCCTATGGAAATTTATGAACACAAGGTTTACGCCGCATTTGAGCTTATGGAAAAGCTGGGTATTGAATATTTCTGTTTTCATGACCGTGATATTGCTCCCGAGGGTGCAACCTTAAAGGAAACAAATGACAATCTTGACAAATTATTCCGATTATAAAATCGGAAATGGAAAGAACGGGCATAAAGCTTCTTTGGGGCACAGCGAACTGCTTTAATAATCCAAGATATATGTGCGGTGCGGGAACATCTCCTAATGCTGAGGTGTTTGCTTATGCGGCGGCACAGATTAAAAAAGCCCTTGAAATTACCGTTGAACTGGGCGGTCAGGGCTATGTTTTCTGGGGCGGCAGAGAGGGCTATGATACGCTTCTGAATACCGATATGGCAAAAGAGCAGGATAATATGGCATATCTTATGAAAATGGCTGTTGATTACGGCAGAAGCATTGGCTTTACAGGTGATTTTTACATTGAACCGAAGCCGAAAGAGCCTACAAAGCATCAGTATGATTTTGATGTTTCAACCGTGCTTGCTTTCCTGCGTAAATACGGCTTAGACAAAGATTTTAAGATGAATATTGAAGCGAATCACGCAACGCTTGCAGGACACACTTTCCAACACGAGCTGAGGGTTGCAAGAGATAACGGCGTTTTCGGTTCAATAGATGCCAATCAAGGCGATATGCTCTTGGGCTGGGATACCGACCAATTTCCTACGGATTTATACAGCACAACAATGTGTATGTACGAGGTTTTGAAAAACGGTGGTTTTACCAACGGCGGACTTAATTTTGATGCAAAGGCAAGACGAGCAAGCAATGCTTATGAGGATGTTTTTCTTTCCTATATTGCAGGTATGGACGCTTTCGCTTACGGCCTTATCGTTGCCAATAAAATCATTTCAGACGGCGTTATGGATAGTTTTGTCGAAAACAGATACAGCTCATACACCAAGGGCATCGGCAAAAAAATTGCTGACAGGCAAACCTCTCTTGCGGAGCTTGAACAGTACACGCTGAACAACGGAGAGCCGACAGCAGAAAGCGGAAAACAGGAATATCTTGAAGCACTTGTTAATCGGTATATTATTTTAGCAGGTAAGGATTTATGAGTTATTTTATCGGAATTGATGTGGGGACATCTGCAACAAAATCCGTACTGTTTGACGAAACGGGAAAAATTGTTTTTTCAAACAGCAGTGAGTATGAGCTGATTCAGCCTCACAACGGTTGGGCACAGCAACGACCTAATGATTGGAAAAATGCTGCCGTTGAAACCTTGAAAAGCATTGCCCAAAAGGTTAGTGTCGATGAAATCAAGGGCATTGGTGTTTCGGGGCAAATGCACGGTCTTGTTGTTCTTGACGAAAACGACAATGTTTTATATGACAGCATTATTTGGTGCGACCAAAGAACAGAAAAAGAGGTAAATCAAATTATTGATACTATCGGCAAGGAAAGATATATTGACCTGACCTTAAACGCTCCGAACACCTCCTTTACATTAAGTAAACTGTTGTGGTTAAAGAATAATGAGCCTGATATTTTTTCAAAAATACGAAAGGTGCTTTTGCCGAAAGATTACATAAAGTTTTTGCTTAACCGGTAATTTTTCAACTGATGTTTCGGACGCAAGCGGAACAGGATATTTTGATGTTAAAAACAGAAAATGGAGTAAAGAAATTCTTGCCGCATTCAATATTGACAAAGAATTGTTGCCGCAGGTTTATGAAAGCTCACAGGTTGTTGGAAATATAACCGAAGATATTGCAAAACAAACTGGTTTATCAACAAATACAATTGTCGTTGCAGGAGCAGGAGACCAAGCGGCTGCCGCAGTAGGAAACGGTGTTATTAAACCGGGTTGCACAAGCATTTCTCTCGGAACAAGCGGTGTTGTATTCACAGCAGTTGATAAGCCTATATATGATAAATCGGAAGAACTCACACCTTTTGCCATGCTGTTGAGGATATGTGGCACATTATGGGAGTAACACAGGGCTGTGGTTTGTCGGTAAATTGGTTTAGAAAGAACTTTGCACAGGAGTATAGCTATGCCGAGCTTGATGAAAACGCAAAGGAAATCACAAGTGACGGAATAATCTATTTGCCTTATTTAATGGGAGAAAGAACACCTCATCTTGACCCTAATTGCAGAGGCTCTTTTACAGGCATTTCAGTCAATCATAACTGTTTCAACTTTTACAGAGCTTTGTTGGAGGGTGTTTGCTTCAGCCTTAAAGATTGCTGTGAGGTCATTTGTGACTCAGGTGTTGACTTGAATATGGTAAAGGTAGCCGGAGGCGGTGCAAAAAGCCGATTGTGGCTGCAAATTCTTGCCGACATTACAACGAATAATCTATATTCGTCTCAATGTGTAGAAAGCGGAGCATTAGGTGTTGCTATTCTTGCAAGTGTAGGAAGCGGTTATTATAATTCAGTTACCGAAGCAAGTAAAAAAAATGACTGTTTGCGATTTGACAGTAACAGAGTTTAATGCTGAAAAAATTGATTATTATAATTCAATCTTTAAAATATATAAAAGTCTCTATCGTGCAATAAAATCGGCACAGGAGTGAAAATATGAAAAAGAGAGTCGTGTTATGACAGCAATTCTTTGATTACAGACCCGATGTTTACCGATTGCGAAAGTAACGATTTCTCTTTCAAAGAAAATTCGCCTGCTTATGAGCTTGGAATAAACGAAATTGATGTAAATAAAATCGGCGTTGGGCATAATTGGTATTTATAAGGAGGAAACATAATGGAGGCTACATACAGAAAACAGCTTGATGAATATTTAGAAAAAATCGATTCCATTATAGAAAACGGCAGGTACAAGGATAATTGGGAAAGCCTTTCGGCATATCCTGTACCTACTTGGTACAAAAACGCTAAATTCGGTGTGTTTCTTCATTGGGGCGTTTACAGTGTTCCGGCATATTACAGCGAGTGGTATCCAAGACTTATGTATTACAAGGGCAACCCTGTTTATTGGCATCATAAAAAGAAATACGGCAAAGATTTTAATTACCGTGATTTTGTGCCAATGTTTAAGGCAGAAAAATTTGATGCAGAAAAATGGGTCAGCATTCTGAAAAGTGCTGGTGCAAAATACATTATGCCTGTGGGCGAACACCATGACGGATATAAAATGTATGACAGTGATTTATCTCAATGGACCTCCGTTAAACAAGCACCTCATTGCGATTTCTTAGGAGAATTAAAAAAAGAATGTGACAAGCAGGGCGTTACATTTGCTACATCAAGTCACCGTGCAGAGCATTTTTGGTTTCTGAACGGCGGTAGGACTGTGGGCTATGACAACGAAGTGCTCGATGAAAAATATCGTGATTTTTACGGTCCTGCATATAACATTCATAAAATCAACAATCTGCATAATCTTCTCAAGCAGGAGCACGGAATAACTCCGACAAAGGAATGGCTTGAGGATTGGCTTGTTAATTCCTGTGAATTGATTGATAAGTATCATCCAGAAACACTTTTCTTTGATTGGTGGGTAATGAACTATGCTTTCAGACCTTATATGAAAAAATTTCTTGCCTATTACTACAATCGGTCGGTGGAATGGGGCAAAGAGGTTTGCGTTCAGTATAAGTCTGACGCTATTATGTATAATGTGGGTATTTTTGATCGTGAAAGAGGTCAGCTTGCTGCAACTTCACCGTATATCTGGCAAAGCGAAACATCTACTGCCTATAATTCGTGGAGCTACTGTACGACAAACAAATTCAAAACAGCAGGTAAAATCGCAGGAACATTTGTTGATGTTATCAGTAAAAACGGTAACTTTGTTTTGAATTTAGGTCCAAAGGCAGACGGAACTTTTTGTGAAGAAGAAATGCAAATATTGGAAAAGTTGAGTGACTGGACTGCCAAAAACAAGGAAGCAATATGGGAAACTCAACCGTATAAGATTTTCGGAGAAGGGAAAAAACACGGCAACGGCTCATTTAACGAAAAATATAATTACTCCCATAAGGATTACCGCTTCACATACAAAACGGG
>ENA-OQED01000151-OQED01000151.1-human-gut-metagenome-genome-assembly--contig:-NODE-151-length-27635-cov-0.961793_pt1 | contig 27635 bp, 26 predicted proteins | sample MGYA00242790_ERZ504625 | MGnify/ENA primary metagenome ERZ504625 (study PRJEB26092, sample SAMD00036345) | human gut metagenome | host: Homo sapiens | study: EMG produced TPA metagenomics assembly of...
GAGTAATTTTATCTTACATCAGTTTGGAGGTTTACACAAACTTTAGGATACTCCCGCGGCTGCTCTTTTTATCTCTTTATTTCTTTAATTTAAATTTTTCAATTCATGTCATATGATTATCTTCCGGAGGTAGTACCACCATCAATGCACAGTGCCTGGCTTGTGATCTCGCGGGCGAAGTCACTTGCAAGGAATACGGTTGCCCAGGCAATATCTTCTTCCTTCTGATCATGTCCCAGCGGATCATGCTCTTAACGGAAGCATTCCACAGTTCTTCACGTTTCTCAGGAGTCAGTTCATTATGAACTTCTGGATCCCAGCCATTGTTCATGCCTTCCAGGATCTCTTCCCACATTGCTGTACGGATAATTCCCGGGAGAATAGCATTTACACGGACTCCGTAAGGAGCTGCATGTTTTGCTGCGGACTGCATCAGGCTTGTTACAGCTGCCTTGGATGCGCTGTAAGTCTGGAGCATTCCCATACCGTCTCTGCCTGCAATAGAGGATACAAGGATCATGTTTCCGCCCTTATTTGCTTCCAGATGTGCCAGACCATGTTTGATCATATGTACGGTTCCCACTACATTGATATTGAACAGTCTCTGAACCTCTTCTGTAGTTGTATGCATCATATCCTGAAGGGAAATTACGCCTGCTGCATTTACGATCACATCGATCTTTCCGCCGCCAAATGCTGCTGCGTCAGCGATCAGCTTCTTAACGTCTTCTTCCACAGCTACATCACATTTTGTAAAGCCGCCCTTTACGCCAAGTGCCTCGATCTCTTTTACAGTAGCAAGGCCCTGATCTTCTTTACGGTTTGCAATATATACGTTTGCGCCACATCCTGCAAACTGAAGTGCCATCTCTTTACCCAGTCCACGTCCACCACCTGTAACAAGGACTGTCTTTCCAGTAAAATCAATATTCATTGCCATAACCAAAATCCCCTTTCCAGATATATGTTCTGTTTAACTCTGTTAATATTTTATCACTCTGTATGGAAATGTCAATGTTTATAATCTTAAGTTTTTACAGTTTTTCCCATAATTACAGGCTTTTCTTTTGTTAATTTTTAATCAACTTTTTCAAAACAACCACATTTATTCTCCGGCCAGGTATCCTCCAAACCTTCCCCGTAATGGTACCACAGGAGTTCTTCCACTCTGCCATGGATATGCCGATTTCTTTTATCCCGTCATGATCTAAGTCTTCCATCTGTGCTTTAGCCTGCCAGTCCGCTTCTTTTTCTGATCCCCATAAAAGAGTTCCTACTCTGGCACCGTTTGCGCTGTCATATACAGCATAGCCGTTTCTATTATCTAATGGGGAAAGGCAGAAAATGAGAGCGCCTGTATCATCCAGGTGCAGGTCTTCGGAATAAGCCCTGTAAGTGCGCCAGTCGCTGCCAGGGATGTTGGAATCTGAACCGGAACCTGGTTCTGGCTCTGCATCTGTGTTTTCCGTAATGATCTTTCCGTTTTCTGTTGGACCTGCAACCGGCTCCTGGACCTGGATCCCATATAAGAGCCAGAATGTGCAGACCAATAAAAATACACTGACCAGAACCGGGATGATCCCAATGATCATTAAAATACGCCATTTTTTCTGCCCCGTCTTTCTGCTCTGGATCATGCCTGCTGCAATAAAACTAATTCCCAATAGCAATGTGGCTATTTCCAATCCAAACATCCATTTTCCCTCTTTCTTACAAATTATGAAACTGATCCTATTGTTCTGTATATCTGAACTATACAGCTGTTCCTTCAGGGAAAATATTAACTAAGGGTTAGTTTTAGAAACAGTTTTGGGGACTTTATTTTTTTACTATACACATTTCTATTTAAAGGCTATAATAATTCTGGAAAAATATGAGTATAGAGAGGGTATTCTTATGTACGATTTAAAAATGTTAGAAGAGATCAAAAGCCAGGAAGAGCGTATCCACTTTTCTTCTTTTGATTACAATGATGCTTACACACTGGGAACCATGCTTCGCGAGCGTGGTCTGACCACTCCAAAGCCAATCGCCATCCGTATTGTTTTTGATGATATTATCCTGTATCAGTCCTTCCTTCCGGGAACAGACGAAAGCAATAACCAGTGGATGAACCGCAAGCAGCACACGGTTGAGCGCTGCCATACTTCTTCTCTGCGTGCAGCTGTTGAGCGGGAATTAAACGGTGTAAAGGAAAACTGGCAGCAGGACGAGTCCCACTATGCATTCTGCGGCGGTGGATTTCCAATTATTGTAAATGATGAGTTCCGCGGTGTTGCCATGATCTCCGGTCTGCCTCATCTGGAAGACCACAGAAATCTGGTGGAAGTAATGGATCAGTTCTGCGCACAGAAGAACGCGTAAGATCTATTCCTATTATTGGTTCTCACAGCAAATATAAAACAGGTCGCGGATATTTCCATAAAATGTGATATCTGCGACCTGCTTTTTTATTATACGCATTTTTCTGCTATTTTTATCTATTACCTATCTATTCCCATTTTTTCCACACATCCGGCTGATAGCCTAAGGTAGACTGCTTTCCGTTTCTGACCACCGGTGTTTTGATCACCTGGGGATTTTCCAGGACTTTTTGCAGCTTATCTTCCTCTGCGATATATTTGATCAGGGACAAAATATCTTTGTCTTTCCCATCCCAGTTGATCATATTTTCCAGGCCTCCGTTTGCCTGGGCAACGGAGTTAAACTCGCCTTTTGACATGCCTTTTTCCTTCATGTCAATGAACTGGTATTTGATGCCACGCTCTTTGAAAAAGCGTTCTGCTTTCTTTGTATCATTGCACTTTTTTGTGCCGAAGATCTGGATGTTCATAAAATATGTCCGCCTTTTTCCTGAAAATCTGTGTTTTTATTCATATCTTCACTCATGATACCATGCTGCATTTGTCTTTACAAGCCGTCTTTATCTGCGGATCACCTGGATCTCCTGCTCTGTGCCAAGATCTACCGGTTTGAAGGTGTTTTCCAGGCCTTCTGTAATATAGATCTGGCCTTTATCATCTTCTAAGACTGCCTCGTAATTCTGGTGGCTGCGCCAGTGTTCAGCCGCTTTTTCCGGACCCATGACAAAAAGGGCAGTGGAAAGACCATCACAGAGGAAACCGCTGTCACTGATAATGGTCACAGATACCAGCCCATTTTTAGCCGGAGCACCGGTTTTAGGATCCATAATGTGCCAGTAGACCTGACCGTCATCACCTGTGAAATAACGCTCGTAGCCACCGGAAGTAACCACCGCCTTATCTGTTACAGAAACACCTCCCAGATAACGGTCCTCTTCTGCTGCCCGGATACCGATGAACCAGTCAGACCCGTCCGACTTTGTACCTACTGTCTGGATATTTCCTCCCAGACTGAAAAGAGCAGAAGTAACACCTTCTTCTTTCATCAGGTTTGCCAGGACCTCTGCTGTATAGCCTTTTCCTACACTTCCCAAATCTACCATCATATCCGGTTCTATGGATACAGTATTACCATTTACCTGGATCTTGCGGTAATCTACGCGGGAGACTAATGCTTTGCGTTCTTCCTCATCGGGGATGCGATGTTCACCTGTGGTAAAGCCCCAGGCTTTTACAATGGGATAGGCGGAAATGTCTAAGGCACCGTCTGTATCTTTGCAAAGTTTTAGTGACTGAAGCATCAGATTTGCAAATTCCTCTGCAAAGTTCTCATTCTTCTTCTCGTTTAAATTCCACATGGGACTTCCTTCTTTTGTCACAGAAAGTGTATCTTCCAGTTCTTCTATTTTCCCCCGGACTTTTTCTTCTACGTCATCATTTCCGCCATAGATCTGGAACTGCATCACTGTGTCCATGGCAAATACGGTAAAGTTCTTTTCTTCGGATCCTGTCTCTGTACGCAAAACAGGGCGGTCATTTTTGACCGCCTCTGTTTCAGCTGTTTTTGTAGATGCACTGCATCCGCATAACATCAGTGCCAAGATCACCAGACACCATTTTTCAATTAGATTTCTCCTTCTGTTTCGGTTGCTTCTGTATCTTCGGCAACATCGTCAGCTGCATTGTCTTCGGAAACATCTTCATTGGAGTCTTCGGAGTTATTGTCCTCGGAAGCATCTTCTTTATCTTCTTCAGCTGGAGTTTCCTCTGTATCCTTATCTTCGGAGTCCTTATCCTCAGATGCATCTTCCTCTGGCTTATCCTCTGCCGGCTCTTCTGCAGTATCTTCCTTATCTTCCTCAGAAGGTTCGGTTACTTCATCTTCTGCCGGAACTTCTTCTGCATCCTTATCAGCCGGCTCTTCCTCAGCCGGAACTTCCGGAACAACTGTTTCATCCTTTGTTTCAGGAACAGTTACTTCTTCCTGAGCCTCTTCTTTCATTTCCTGCTCATCTAAAAGTTCTTCCTCTGCTTCGGTTGGGTCTACCAGTTCGCCATCTCTTACATAGAATACATAAGAACCATATTCGCTCTTCTTACTGTAAATAGTAACTTTGATCAGATCACCTGTTTCGTAAGCATCGAAACCATCCTTAGCAAAATCAATGTAATCTTTTCCTTTTCCCATACCATCACTTTCAGGTGTTGTACCTACTTTAAACTGCTGATCTGATATAGAACCATAACTACAGCTTTCATACTGATGCTGTCCTACCATTATATAATCTATAGCACCAAGATAGGTATCTCTTGAAATATCGTTTATGGTGTCTACTTTAAGGAGTAAACGATATGCTTCATACTTCGCCAGGAAACTATCTACTGAAACTTCTTCAAAAGTGATATCCTTATCACTTTCATCGTTTCCATTATCTCCGGAATTATCTTCACCAGGTGCTGCAACTAATTTGCCTGCTTTCAGATAGAATACATATGGATCATAGTCTGCTTTAGCAGTAGAGTAAATAGTGACTTTAACCGGAGTACCGTCTGTACCAAAATCAGCAATATCAGTTGTAAAATCGATATATTCCTGCTCTCCGGTTTCTGTATTAGTGCCACCCTGCTTAAATTTATTTGAGTTTTTGCTAATATCTGGAGTACCATAAGATATTTACATCTCCAACCTCAATATAATCGATAGCTTTTAAGTAAAGATCTCTGCTGACATCGTTAATTTTCTCATCAGTAAATGTTAAGCGATATGTATCATAATCATACAAAACCAATTATTTCACATGAGCTTTCTCAAAGGTAAGTCCCTCAAACGCCCTTCATCTTCTCCGGCATTACCATCAGACTCAATAATTACTTCAATTACCTGGCTCTTGTATCCATCTGCTTCAATTGTGAGTTTATGTGTACCAACCGGTAATTCAGATGTATCAATGGTAATCTCTGTGTCATTTACTGTTGTGTCAAGTTCTTCTTCTCCATACTTAACAGAAGTAATTGCTTTCAGATACTCTGCATTACCTTTCAGTGTCCATTCATTTCCTCGCTGGATATTAAGCTGTCCAGTAAGCTTTGGAGCATCCTTATCTTCTGCAGGAGGAACAATTTCGGAACCATCTTTCAGAACATATCTGCCATTGCCGTTCTTTACAGCAGTAAGAGTAATGGTATCATATCCCTCTGCCTCAACAACAATTTCAACTGTATCACCTGTAAATCCAGTATCAACAGTCATACGCAGGCAGTCATTAATGCTACCGTAACCACTGTCTACAACAGAAGCTGCGAACTCATTATTATTATATCCAAGTCCAAGTAATGCCTTTGTATAAGTCACATCACCAACCGTAACAGATTTTACTGCGTCAAGATAATCTGCCAGCACCTTCTTAGCATCTGTATCTGTATCATTCTCGAAAGTAATGTAATAGTTGGCAGGAGACATAAAGAAGCCAGCTTCCTTGTACTCCAGGCTCTTTACAACCGGAACAAAAGTAACCTCAGGCTCGTCAACACCTTCTGCAACTACGATCTGTGCTGTTAACGCATCTACATATCCCTTTGCGCGAAGAGTCAGTGTATGTGTTCCAGGTTTGATGTTTCCGATAGTCAGGCTCTTCTTGTCAGCAGATATCTCATAATATGCTGCATCGCTTCCTTCATAGCCCTTTGTATAAAGGGTATCATCCTCATCTAAAACTACAGAGGTCAGATACTTTAAGAAACCGCCTTCAGAACCGGTTACATCTACTTCTGCGTCTGCATAGTATCCCTGGATCTTGCCAAAGGTTCTCTTATCAGATGCATACTCATTCTTGCCATCTGGATACTTCACAGTCAGAGTCAGTCCCTCTTCCAGAAGCTGATCATAAGTAATCTTAAATGCATTCATCTGGTATCCGTCTGCTTCTACTGCGATCTTGTATTCTTCTCCCGGTGTGAACAGGCTCTGATCCAGAGTTAAAGTTCCCTTTTCAACATCTACTGTATACTTGTCTTTTGCAAGTCCGGTCCAGCTGTCATTGATCACAACATTTTTGATAGCAGCCAGATACTGTGCATTTTCATGCTTCAGAACAACATTTTCGCCTTCCTTGTTCTGCTCTACTGTGAATGCACCAGCTGCCGGGCGGGCAAAATCACCGTTATTCTGGATCTCACCTAAAAGACCATCTTCCAGAACTTCCTTTGCAGTTGCCGGACTGTTGCTCCAGGTCACACCGGTTCTCTTGTAATCCTCAAAGGAAAGGATCTGATCGTCTTCGTATTTCTTATTTTCTACGCTGGATACATAATCGGTCCAGTCATAGTATTTTCCTTCTGCTCTGTCAAATACTGCATCCTTGATAATGTTGTACCACCAGTCTACAACTGCCTCAGACTCAGCTGTAGATCTTCCAGCTTCTTCCAGAAGTTCTGCATTTACCAGCAGGTCGGTATCAAATACCAGATTTGCAGAAATAGCGCTGCTTCCGGAACTGCTTTCGCCGGAGCTGCTGCCTCCGCCTGAACCTGTGGATGCTGTGGAGACGCCATCAAATGAATACTGGGAAATTCCCATTTCATCCTTGGATGGAACATTTTCACCATTTGTTACTTTAAAGCTGACAGAGGTTGCCTTAAATCCGTCTGCATATACAGTCAGCTTGTAATTGCCCTTATATTTTAAATGATCTACATTATCATTATAAAGGACAAACAGATCCTGGCTGAACAGGAACCAGTCATCAATCTCGTTTAATTCTACCGTCTCAGTTGGTCCTTCCAGAACCACACGGCTGATCGGTGTCTCAATTCCGTATACCATGTTTTCAACCTGGAAATGCAGGTTTACGCCAGACTGGGCTGTTTCCTGTAATTTCAGAACAGGTGCCTGGGCATTTACTACATGGATCGGAACAAGAGCAGATGTACCTGCCTTGGACTCTACGCGGACATAATATCTTCCGTTGTTTGTGAAATTGCCCTGTCCGCTCTTAATGGTCAGTTCGCCTACGCGGCCACTTCCATGAGCTACATCTTTTGCACGGTCAAATACAAGATCACTGTTGATGGTGTTCTTATTTTCATTGTACTCTACCAGCTGAAGGCGGTTAATTCCGTCAAACCACTCTTTCTCATCGTCGGTATTGTAATTGAACATAATGGTTACAGTTGCTTTTCCATCTTCGCTTAATTCTGCATCCGGTGAATAAGCAGGATGAGCCACCGGCTTTTCTCCAAGAGCGAATGTTGTCTTAGATGGTGAATATCTTACAGAACCATCATCTGCATAGTTGGTCAGATAGTAATCCCAGATGGATACCGGTCCGTGTGTCATGATCTTTTCAGGAAGATAGCTGTCTCCTGTGTAGATAATACCATCTGCTGCAGTATCATCTAAGGAAACGGTCTGTACCTGTGCCCCGTCATCATTGCTGCTTACAGTAAGAACAGCCGGTGCCTTTGTAACAGCCAGTTTGCATATACTTCCATCATCAGTTACATTTGAAAGAGCTGCAGTTACATCTACGCCATCTGCATAGACCTTTGTATTGCCTGCATTATAGCCATCTTCAAATGCTACCGTGATCCACCAGCCAAGGGAATTTAACTCTGTCAGTTTTGTCTGATCCTGCTTTACAAAAACTGCTTTATTCTGGTCTGGCTGGTTATTTCCATTGTTGGAATTGTTGCCATTGTTTGTATTGTCGTTGCTGGAATTACTGTCGTTGGTATTTCCATTGTTAGTGTTTCCGTTGTTGGTGTTTCCGTTGTTGGTGTTTCCGTTGTTGGTGTTTCCGTTGTTGGTGTTTCCATTATTTGTATTGCCGTTATTGGCATTATTATTTCCGTTATCTGTACTGCCGGAGCTGCTGTGGCTGCTTCCACCGCCACCTCCGCCTCTTACAGTAGTCTTAGAATTGGTATCTTTTCCAGGATTACTTGAAAATCCTTTTCCAGGCACTACCTGAATGTTTCCATTTTCATCTACCCACTGTCCGTCTGCATTGACTTTGTAGCCATCTGGTGTTACATCATTTGCAAACATTTTTCCAGTGTTCTCTCCTGCTGCCAGCTCAAAATAATAGCTGCGGCCATCGACCCACTGCCATCCGGTTACTGCTGCACCTTCAGTGCTGTCTGCAGTAGTGCTGAAGAAATACCATTTGCCAGCTGCATCCTGGTACCATCCGGTAACCATTTTGCCTTCTACAGCATCTGGTGTCTGATTAAAATAATAAGTACGGTCATTAATACGGAGCATGCCGGTTGCCATAATACCTGTCTCAGGCTGCAGATAATACCAGCCGCTTGCAGTATGGACCCATCCGGTTGCCATTTCTCCTGAAGGCTTTCTATATTTCCAGCCTGCATCTTCTTTTACCCCAGGTTCCCGCCTGCAGCTGTGACCCGGTTGCTGCCTGTGCACCAAAAGCAGTTCCTGCCTGCAAGGATGCAGCTGCAAGAAACATGGCTAACAGTGCTTTTGTTCTTCCTGTTTTTCTCATAAGTACAAAACTCCTCTTTTGTAGATTACTGAACATGTGAGTTAATGCATACTAACTCGCATGCCGCATTAGTATACACTAACTGAAATTTTTTCGTCAATTATGAGGGCAGTTTTATTTTGATAAAATTTTTCAACAAGAAATCGTGCAGGTTATTGGAAAAATTTCCATTAAAAAAAGTTGTTATCAGTTTATTGTTATAGTTTGGTGAGAATAACGCAGAATTGGCTTAAATAAAGGATTTTTCTGAATTTGTTAAAAACAGGACAAATAGAAAAGGGACCGCTTATGGCAGTCCCCTTTGTTATCAAGAATTTTTCTCATTTTTTGAAATATCATGTCTTTTTATGACGGACATCCCAGTTGTAACCACTTGGCATCGTCTAAATAATACGTTCCATTTTTTGACGAAGGGCTCGGGTAGTCCCTTCAATATCTTCTGCTGCAAAAATACCGGATACAATGGCAGCTCCTGCTGCACCGCTTCCCTGCAGTTTTTCAATATTATCCAGGCAGATACCGCCAATGGCTACTACCGGGATCTTTACAGATGCGCAGATTGCCTGCAGCTGTTCCATCGTCATAGGGCGGGCATCTTTTTTGGTTGATGTGCCAAATACGGCACCGCTGCCCAAATAGTCAGCCCCCTGTGACTGGGCTTTTAATGCCTGTTCTACCGTTTTGGCTGTGACTCCCAGGATCTTATCCGGTCCAAGAAGTTGTCTTGCAAGACCGGCATCCATGTCATTCTGGCCTACATGGACACCGTCTGCACCACAGGCTTTTGCCAGTTTTATATTGTCATCGATCAGGAGAGGAACATTGTATTTTTCTGTGAGAGCGCGCATTTTCTTCGCCTCTTCCAGATATTCTTCCACGTTGTCATCCCGCAGTCCTTTTTCACGAAGCTGCACCATGGTGGCGCCGCCTTTTAAGGCTGCTTCTGTCTGCTCATAAAGACTCATTTTCCCGGTCCAGGCCCGGTCGGTTACTGCATAGATCAACAACTGGCTTTTGTCAAATTTCATGGTTCTCTCCTTTTCTCATATCCATCATCCATCACAAACCCGCGCTAACGCGCTCTACTGTCTGCTATCGCAGACTGTTTGTTCGTTAATGGCCCAAGAAAAACAAATGTCTGCTTCGCAGCCGCTTGTTTTTCTTTTGGGCTCATTTCATTCATCAAAAATACTTACGATCTCGCCGTCTAAAATGCGGTTCATATTTTTTACAGCACAGAAGTTGCCGCACATAGAGCAGGTATCTTCTTTTTCCGGCTTCGCAGATGCTCTGTAGTTTCTCGCCTTTTCCGGATCAATGGAAAGCTCAAAGGTCTTTTCCCAGTCCAGTTTCTTTCTTGCCATTCCCATCTGGCGGTCCCACTCGGAAGCGCCCTTAACACCTTTTGCAATATCTGCTGCATGGGCTGCGATCTTGGAAGCGATGATGCCTTCTTTTACGTCATTCAGATCCGGCAGGCGTAAATGTTCAGCCGGTGTTACATAGCATAAAAAGGCTGCGCCGTAGGTTGCTGCGATGGCACCTCCAATAGCTGCTGTAATATGGTCATATCCAGGTGCAATGTCTGTAACCAAAGGTCCTAATACATAGAAAGGAGCGCCTTTGCAGATGCTCTGCTGGATCTGCATATTGGCTGCGATCTGGTTAAGAGGCATATGGCCCGGTCCTTCTACGATCACCTGTACATTTTTCTCCCAGGCTCTTCTTGTCAGCTCTCCTAATGTTACCAGCTCTTCGATCTGGGAAACATCGGTGGCATCTTCTAAGCATCCCGGACGGCAGGCGTCACCTAAACTGATGGTCACATCGTATTTCTGGCAGATATCCAGGATCTCATCAAAATGCTCATAGTATGGATTTTCCTTTCCGGTCATCTCCATCCATGCAAAGATAATGGAACCGCCTCTGGATACAATGTTCATAAGGCGTTTATTTTTCTTGAAACGCTGGGCAGTTGCACGGTTGATACCAATGTGGATGGTCATAAAATCCACACCGTCCTGTGCATGCATTTCCACGATCTTTAACCACTCTTCGGTGGTGATATCTTTCAGTGCCTTATGATAGTATACCACTGCGTCATAGATCGGTACAGTACCAATGATAGCCGGGCATTCAGCAGTCAGTTTTCTTCTGAATTTCTGGGTATCTCCCCAGGAGCTTAAGTCCATAATGGACTCTGCGCCCATTTTTACTGCGTCATTTACTTTCTGAAGCTCCATATCCAGGTCTTTGCAGTCTCTGGAAGTTCCCAGGTTTACATTGATCTTGGTCTTTAACATGGAGCCGATACCGTTTGGATCCAGGCATTTGTGGTTTTTGTTTGCAGGAATTGCTACTTTTCCCTCTGCCACCAGCTGCATTAACCGGGCTGTATCCATCTGCTCTTTTTCTGCTACTGCCTGAAGCTCCTTTGTAATAATTCCTTTTCTGGCAGCATCCATCTGTGTTGTGTAGTCCATTTTCTTTCTCCTTCACATAATAATATTTTTCCACAGAAGGGGTACCTGGACGGAACGTTTTCCACATTTGCTGCACAGATCTCTAGCGCATATGTGGATCATCTGGATTTGCGCAGAAACAAAAAAAACGGTCCGCCCACATAAGGAACGGACCGCAAAATATACGCACGATACGCAAATATAATATGCGACACATTATTTCCCTACGTTGGCATTACCCACATCAGGTACAATAGGTCGAAGTTCGATTACTTCCTCTCAGCCTGCTTCACAAGCTCCCTGTTCGTATTCAGAATAACATTTATTGGTAAAAATTGTCAAGTTGTTTATCAAAACACACCACTTTATGGCGCCGGATACATTGATATTCCCCTTTGGAATAACCGGCATTTTTTCTCAATAAGTGCTTCTTTCGGCTGTTGCTTTATCAGCCTTGTTGTATACTGTCTTTTTTTCTGTTATAGTAGTTAGCATTAACTTACTGTTTATTGTACTTCAGGAGGATCTTATGGAATTACGTCAGCTGGAATATTTTATGATCACATGTGAAAAAGGCAGCTTTAACCAGGCTGCAGAGTGCCTTTATACCACACAGCCCAATGTGAGTAAAGTGATCAGTTCCCTGGAAAAAGAACTGGGACGGCCTCTTTTTGAGCGCAGCAGCCGGGGGATCCACATTACCCCCTATGGTGAAACGGTCCGTGAATATGCCCAGAATATCCTGCACAATATAAGCCTGATCAACTCACTGACCGATCACAACCAGGGAAAAAAAATTCAGTCTGGCCACTTATCCCAGCAATATGATCTCCCGTCTGTTGACTGATTTTTATAAAGAAATGGGAAATTCCTACATTGTAGAACATTTAGAAGGCACGGTGGAAGAGATCAGCAACCGGGTAGCCCAGGGACTTTCTGAAATTGGCATCGTTTATATTGCACAGAAACAGCTCCACCAGTTCCAGCACATTCTGTCCCACAAAAAACTTAAATTCGTTCCTCTTGACAGAAAAGAAGCCTGTGTTTATGTAGGCCCCAGGCATCCCCGCTACCAGGATGACAGCATTGACTTTCAGGACCTTTCTTCTCTTTCCTTTGTACGGGGTGTAAGGGATTTTTTCTCTGTAGAGCACCATTTGAACCATGTGAGCCTTGGGGCGATCAGCACAGAGCAGCTCCACTATGCAGTCTATACCAACAGTGATCATCTGACTGTCAATCTGTTACTGAACACAGATATATGCAGCCTCGGCATTAATTTTCTCTATGACCAGTACCGCCAATATGATGTTCGCCAGCTTAGGATCAATAATTGTGAGCCTTTTCTCCTCATCGGCTACATCTGCCCGGATCATGCAAAATTAAGTAAAGCTGCTGAATGGTTTATCTGTCATTTTAAGGAAATTTTATAAGTTTTTTCGCCCGGTTATAACATTTTGGAATAACTAAGCCCCTCCAATTTCATTAGTAGTAAGTTTTGCCTAACCCATGTTATACTTTCTACCGTTCGCCTCAGGCGAATGAATAAACAACATTATGTTCTTTTTACAACAGGAGGAAACTTATCATGAAAAAAAGATGGGGCACAATGCTTTTTGGCAGGTCTCTTAGGCACCGCCTTATTAAGCGGCTGCGGTTCATCCGCTTCTGACTCTGCATCTTCCTGCTGCAGAGTCCAATCCTTCAGAAACTACCACCACAGCTGAAGGTACAAAGGAAGACCTGATCTTCGTAAACTACCGCGATATCCGCGATTTAAACCCACATTTATATGCCGGCGAAATGTACGCCCAGGAAATGTTATATGAGGGCCTGGTCAATATTACCTCTGACGGTTTTGAAGGCTGTCTGGCAGAAAGCTGGGATGTCAGTGATGACGGTAAAGTATATACATTCCACATTCGTCCAGGCGTAACATTTTCTGATGGCGAAAAGTGTGACGCATATGCCATCAAAGCAAACTTTGACGCAATCCTGGAAAATAAAGACCGCCATACCTGGCTGGAAATGATGCATCTGTTGGTAGGTGTAGATGCTCCCGATGAAACACTTTTGTGATTGAATTATCCGAACCATATTATCCCCTTTTAACAGAGCTTGGTGTAACAAGACCATTTGCCATGATCTCCCCGAAAGCCATGAAAAACGGCAGCACCAAAGATGGGGTAGAAGCTTATATTGGTACCGGTCCCTATGTGCTGGATGAATTTGTTACCGATGAGTATGCTGTATTCAAGGCAAATCCGAACTACTGGGGCGAACAGCCTGCCATCAAAACCATCACCGTGAAAGTCATCCCGGATAATCAGACCCGTATCCTGGCTCTGGAAAAAGGTGAGATTGATATGATCTTCGGAAAAAATATGATCGACGCAGATGCCATTAATCAGTATCTGGACAGCGATCAGTTTACCGTGGAACTTTCTGATCCAACCTCTACCAGACAGATTGTTCTGAATACTTCCTCTGACATTCTTTCAGAGAAGGATGTACGTATTGCGCTCCAGCATGCAACTAATAAGCAGAATATCTCTGACGGTATTTTTTACGGACTGGAAAAACCGGCAGACACTCTGTTTGCATCCACTGTTCCATATTGTGATATTGAACTAGAACCATATGTTTACGACCTGGAACTGGCAGGACAGATTTTGGATGAAGCAGGCTGGAAAATGGGTTCCGGCAATGTCCGTGAAAAGGATGGACAGCCGTTAAATATTGATCTTCTCTATAATAGTGACAGCGTGACTGAAAAATCCATTGCAGAGTATCTTCAGAGCGAATACCAGTCCATCGGTGTTTCTTTAAACATCCACGGGGAAGAGGAGCAGTCCTACCGTGATAATATGAAAGCAGGTAATTTTGATATGGTATTCAATATCTGCTGGGGTACACCATAACGATCCACAGTCCTCTCTTGCTGCCATGCGCGCTCCTGTATATGGTGACTATGCAGCGCAGCTTGGTCTGGATGATAAAGCAGAAATCGATGATGCCATTACCGAGATCCTGATCACCACAGATGAAAACAGACGCCAGGAACTTTATACCTATGTTCTGACCCATCTCCACGAAGATGCCGTTTATATTCCACTGACCTATGAGTGCAATAAGGCAATCTACCGCTCTGATATGAAAGGCTTCCACTTTACCCAGACTCAGTACGAGGTTCCATTCCAGGATTTCTCTTTCTAAATCTGGCAAAACAAACCTAATCTTGTGTATAAAGCCGTCTCCTCTGAGGCGGCTTTGTTCCAGTCGGATCCTTTTATTACATTTATTTTTTCAACGGGAGGTATTATTTTGAAACCCTATATTATCAAGCGGATCCTTTCTGCCATACCGCTCCTTCTCATCATTTCCTTTGTATGCTTCGTTTTTATCAACCTGATCCCTTCTGATCCGGCTGAAGTAGCTTTACGTGTACGCCAGGTACCTATCATCACGGAAGATGCCATTGCTGAGGTCCGTTCCCAGCTTGGGCTGGACAAGCCTTATCTGGTCCGTTACTTTACCTGGGTATTGGACTGTCTTCACGGTGATTTTGGCATCAGTTATGTAAACCCAAGCCGTACTGTTGCCGGAGAACTGCTGCGCTGTATGCCTGCTACTTTACAGCTTGCAGGTGCTTCCCTTATTATGGTGATCCTTTTAAGTCTCCCTATCGGCTTTCTTTGTGCTATATATAAAGATGGCTGGTTTGACCGGATCATGCGGAGCCTTGTATTTATGACCACTGCCATGCCCCCTTACTGGGTCGGACTTCTGTTGATGTGGCTGATCTCCATTAAACTGGACCTTTTGCCTACCAGCGGAAACGGTACCATCAGGCATCTGATCCTGCCGGCTTTTACTGTATCCTTAAGCTATATTTCCACCTATATCCGCCTGATCCGCAACAATATGCTTGAAAATATGAAACAGGATTATGTACTTTATGCCAATGTACGCGGTCTCCCGCAGAGATCCATTCTGGTAAAACATATCCTGAAAAACTCCATGCATACCTGTATTGTTGCCATTGGCATGAGTATCCCACAGCTGATCTCAGGAACCATTGTAGTGGAAAATGTATTTGCATGGCCGGGACTGGGAACCTTGTGCATCAGTTCCATTTTCAACCGGGATTATCCCGTGATCCAGACTTACGTTCTGCTCATCGGTGTCCTGTTTGTTATGTTCAATCTGCTGTTTGACATCCTGCAGACCGTGTCTGACCCCCGTATGCGAAAGGAGAGCAACTAATGTTACACCGGTTTCTTCATAATAAAACTGCCGTTGGTACAATAACCATTGTACTGATCGTGGCATTCATGGGCCTTTTTGCCCCATTTATTGCTCCACATGATCCCTATGCCACCAATATTCTTAACAAATTTGCCCATTTCAGCAAAGAATATCCCCTTGGCACAGATAATCTTGGGCGCTGTATTCTCTCCCGCATGATCTACGGAATCCGTCCCACTCTTGGCCTGGCTGTGCTGACCATGTTAGGCACCATCGGTCTCGGCGCCCTGATGGGCCTTTTAGCCGGGTATTTTCGTGGCATTACGGAAGAACTGATCATGCGTATAGTGGATGTAATGCTGTCTTTCCCCAGTCAGATCATGGTTTTTGCTGTAGTTGCGCTGCTGGGCATTAACGTACAGAACGTGATCCTGGCAAATGTATTTATCAAATGGGCCTGGTATGCCCGTATGATCCGAACGGGCGTTATGCAGTACCGTGACCGGAACTTTGTCCAGTTTTCCCGCTGTGTAGGAACTCCGGAACGTTTTATCCTCTTCAGACACCTGGTTCCATCTATTGCAGCTGATCTGGCTGTCCTGTCTTCTCTGGATGTAGGCTGGGCCATTATCAATATTTCCACTTTGTCCTTCCTGGGACTTGGTGTACAGGCTCCTACTCCTGAATGGGGTGCTATGTTAAGCGAAGCAAAAAATGTCCTGACCAGTAATCCGGCCCAAATGCTGGTTCCCGGTATTGCCATCGTTATTCTGGTTTCTGCCTTTAACTTAATGGGTGATGCCATCCGTGATGTGTTAGACCCAAAGGAGGTGCTGTAATGTCTGCCGTTTTAAAAGTTGAAAACCTGAATGTAACTCTGACATATCGTAAAGCCTCCAAAAAGCTGGTAGAAGATGTGAGCTTTGAAGTCCACCCAGGAGAATGCCTGGGGATCCTTGGGGAGTCCGGAAGCGGAAAAAGCATGACTGTAAAATCCATCCTGGGTCTGTTAGATAAAAATTTCCAGGTTTCCGGAAGCGCTGTTTTTGATGGCCATGATCTTTTAAAAGAGTCAAAAGAAGAACTTCGCAGGCTCCGTGGAAGCCGGATCACCATGGTACTTCAAAACCCTATGACCTGTTTTGATCCTTTATACCGCATTGGAAATCAGATGGCTGAAACCTTCGCCGCACATACTGCATGGAATGCACAGGAAATACGTACCTGTTGCCTTAAGATCCTGGACCAGATGCAGATCTTAAATGGAGAAGAAGTTCTGGAAAAATATCCTCATCAGCTCTCCGGCGGTATGCTCCAGCGTATTATGATCGGTATTGCCATGGCATTGCAGCCGGAACTTCTCATTGCTGATGAACCAACAACTGCCATTGATGCCGTCACTCAATACGAGATCCTGGAAGAGTTTGTCCGCATTAAAAAGAATAAAAATACTGCCATGCTTTTCATCACCCATGACCTGGGAGCCATCTCCAAAGTAGCAGACCGCATCCTTGTTATGAACAGGGGACAGATCGTAGACAGCGGAGACTTTGAGCATATCCGAAATCATGCAAACGATTCCTACACCCGCCTGCTGATAGAAAAGCGTTCTGCTGTTATGTGCCACTACCGTGACATCTTACATGGAAAGGAGATATCCCATGCTTGAAGTAAATAATGTATGCGTCAGCTTCCGAAGTGAACGCCAGGAAAAGATTTTCGGAACTGCCAGAAACCAGGTGTTGTTTGATGTGTCCTTAAAAGTCTCACAGGGAACCTGTCTGGGAATACTGGGAGAATCCGGAAGTGGGAAATCTACCCTTGGCCGTGTGATCTGTGGTCTTTTAAAGCCTGACACCGGAGAAGTAAAGATCCAGGATGTATCTGTTTATGCCTCCAGAAATGGCCGGAAAAACCTTCAAAAACGCTTAAGTGTTGTTTTCCAGGATTACACCACTTCTGCCAATCCCCGTTTCCGTGTAAAAGAGATCATTGCAGAAGGACTGGCTGCAAGAGAACGAAATCAAAAGATCCGCCTGAACCGTTTGGAAGAGATCAACCGCCTGTTAGAGCTTGTTGGGCTGAATTCCTCCTATGCAAACCGGTATCCCCATGAGCTGTCCGGCGGACAGTTGCAGCGTGTATGCATTGCCCGGGCTGTAGCCTGCCAGCCAGAGATCATTCTTTTTGACGAAGCTATCTCTTCTCTGGATGCCCATACTCAGATTCAGATCATGGATCTGCTCCATGATCTGAAAGAAAAAACTGGGGCTGACTTATATTTTCATTACCCATGACCTGACTTCTGTCACTTATCTGTGCGATGATGTGCTTTTTCTGTATCATGGCCGCATTACTGAACACATTCCTGTATCCCGTATTGCAGAAACAAAAGATGACTATGCCAGAAAGCTTTTGGCTTCTATTATCGAATTCAACTAAAGGAGATCTGAAAAATATGAGACTGTCTGACTTAAAAGCCGGCAGCAATACAAAGCAAACCCTTTTACTGCCAGTTGCCAGCCACTATCCCATAGAAATGACTGTTATCTGCGGAAGCTGTCCCGGAAAAACCCTTGTAGTGACCGCAGGTGTCCACGGCTGTGAATATGTAGGCATAGAAACCCTGAACCGTCTGAAAAAGGAACTGGACCCCATCGATCTTTCAGGGCGTATTATCCTGCTTCCCCTGGTAAATCCAGAAGGCTTTTACATGGGGTCCAAACAGATAATCCCTGCAGATGGTCAAAATTTAAACCGTACGTTTCCCGGAGATCCTGAGGGTACTTTTTCCAGCCGTCTTGCAAAGCTCCTTGAAGAAACACTGTATCCTGAAGCTGATTTTCTCATAGATCTCCATGGTGGTGATGTGAACGAAGCTCTTACTCCCCTGGTCTTCTTTCCCACAACTGTTTCTGACGCACTGGCCGCAAAAGCTTCTGCAGCTGCAGCCTCACTCTCGATTCCATATCGGGTCGCTTCTACTGCAAAAAACGGACTCTATAGCTGGGCTGCTCAGTGCGGTATCCCGGCACTTTTAGCAGAACGGGGAGAAAGAGGGCTATGGTGCGAAGATGAGGTCACAGCATGCAAAAGGAATATTTTTGAGTTAATGGCTCATCTTAAGATCAGACCTTTTTCAGATACTGACCTTCACCAGGAAGAGATCCGTCAGGCAGTTTATGAAGAGGCACCAAAAAATGGGTTCTGGTATCCTGCTGTCTCACATGCAGGTCAGAAATTAAAAAAGGGCACCCTTCTTGGCACCCTGAAAGATATTTATGGGAATGAAATTTTCCGATGTACAGCTCCATTTGATGGCGTTGTACTTTATTACACCCTGAGTCTGGGTGTAAAATGCAAAGATCCATTGATCGCATTTGGGGAGATTTAATATTTATTTTGCAGGCGTTGGGTTCACTCACAAACACGCGCTGGCGCGCTCTACTGTCTGCTATCGCAGACGGTTTGTTCGTTAAGGACGCAAGGAAAACAAATGCCGCTTAAAGCGGCGCTTGTTTTCCTTAAGCGTTCCTTATATCCGTCCCCCGCACTTCGGACAGTAGTTATAATCTTCGTCTGTCTCAAATCCGCAGCGCATACACTTCTTGTGGGGATTTCCGGAACCTTCCTGCCAGGTGCGGGTGTATTTTCCTTCCTGGACCAGGTGAAGGTCGGCGGATGTGATCGCCGGTTCTTCGCCTCTTAATATGGCTTTTCCGATCTCCGGCTCCAGCTCGTAAATGGCGCTGCAACAGGACATCTGCACATAAAAGCGCTTATTCCACTTAAACAGCGGGATAAAGAAAAAACTGAAATACATATAGGTCATAAAGACCTGACACTGGCTGGTGCTGCCACAGCTTCCGCAAAGAATGCTTCTTGCGTAGTTAAGCAGCTTCCGGCCCTGACTGATACCTCCGATAAACAGCATATTGCTGTCCTCCTTTTAAAAACAAATACTTTATAGAAACTGTCACTGGCAGTTTCTTTCAAACGCATGGAAACTAACAGACCGCCTGATGGCGGCATGACCATACACAAAAATTATAAGTCAGCACGGTACAATGAACAAACCACCTTGTAAACTGTGATCCATTTTCTGATCCGGGACTGCCTCTTTTCTTCTGTTCCTGCTGCCCGTCTTCCTGCATGCATCAGCTCATCCACTGCACTTCTGGCACTTGCCACAGCATAGTTTCCTGTAAGGCAGCAGCCTTCTTCCAGCCGTGAAAATGCTCCCACAAAGCCAAGATTTCTGCTTCCAGTTGGAACTGTTTTAGGCCGGTCTGTAAAATGATGAGGCCGAAGGGGCTGAAGTTTATCTTCTTCGCCCACAAAGGCTTCCGGTTCTCCCAGAGCAATATGCAGGTCAGCTGCCTTTTTCCATAATTTTCCAGAACCGCTGCCATTATCCATAATGCAGACATCCCCGGATCTCAGATCTATCTTTTCAAATACAAAAGCTTCCCGGTCAGTCTCTTCTTCCTGCAGTCTGCGTTTTACATACAGTTTTTTCACTGCCAGACCGGTTCCGCTTCCGTTGTCATTTCCATTTTCAAGCTCCAGATCCGTTACCTGAGTGTTTTCCAGCAACAATACGCCTTTGCGGCGCAGATACTGTTTCAGCAAACGGATCAGCTCCTGTCTTTCTTCCGGTGAAAGAAACAGAAACGGTCCTTTTAATTCCCATAAACTTCTGCGAAATTCCGCCAGATTGCTGTCTTTTTTCAGGCCAAACACACACTGGCACAGCTGCCACAGATCTGTCTCAAATATATGAGGTGTCCCACTGAACCAGTCTTCAACACTTAAAACATCCAGTCTTTCCTCTTCTGTACATAACAGCCGCCAGAGTGCCGGAAGGTCTGCACATCCCAGACGTTCTCCACCTTCTGTTTTTGGAAACGTAAACACTTTTTCCCCGGAACCTGGCAGTTTTCCACACAGTTCCAGAAAATCTTCGCAGTTTTCCCGGCTTACTACAAGAGGACCTGCATTTCCACATGCCTCCTCATTTTCCCCATACACCATAATACTGCTTCCAGGAAAATGGCAGTCTTTTATAAGCCAGACTGCTGCCGCCAGAGAGCTTAAACTATTTCCTATAATATAAGCCTTCTGCTTTCCATAATCTCGGCTGCGCACTACAGCTGCTTCCACAACCGCCAGTCTGGCATCATTTTTCGCTTTTTTATCTTTTTGTATCTGATAAGTCCATGCACCGGCTGCCGCGCCTAAACCTGCAGCCACAGCCAGCCGGATCCATCTTTTTTTATCTGACATAGGCATTTGCCTTTCTTTTTATAAACAGCCCACTTACTGCACGAAGTAATTAGCTAACTGGGCAAACTGCTCCAGGCTTAAAGCTTCTCCACGGACAGAAGGTGATACGCCCAGGCTCTCAATGGCCTTTGTGATCTCTTCTTTGGAAAATGAGATCTCCGGAGAGTTATTTAAACCATTTTGCAGTGTTTTTCTTCTCTGGTTAAAGGATGCGCGAATCAGCTTGAACATCAGCTTCGGATCTTTTACCTGTACCGGCGGCTCCTGATAGCGGGTCAGACGGATCACCGCGGAACCTACATTTGGTCTTGGGATAAAGCAGTTTGGCGGCACATTTGCCACAATATATGGGCTTGCGTAGTACTGCACTGCCAGAGACAGGGCGCCGTAATCCTTAGATCCCGGTCCCACCTGCATACGGTCTGCCACTTCTTTCTGGACCATAACCGTGATATTGTCGATTGGCACATTGCTTTCAAACAGTCCCATGATAATAGGGGTAGTAATGTAATATGGCAGATTGGCAACTACTTTAATCGGTCTGCCGTTGTTGTATTCCTTTACCAGTTCATTGATATCCACTTTCAGGATATCCTGGTTGATGACCTTTACATTGGAATAGTCTTTTAATGTATCTGCAAGGATAGGCAGCAGATTGGTGTCGATCTCCACTGCGATCACCTGTCCGGCACTTTCTGCCAGATACTGGGTCATGGTACCAATTCCCGGACCAATTTCCAGAACGCAGTCATCCTTTGTAATACCTGCTGCGCTTACAATTTTTTCCAGAACATGAGCATCGATCAGGAAATTCTGGCCGAAGCGCTTCTGGAACGCAAACTGATATTTCTGGATGACTTCAATTGTTTTTTTCGGATCTGATAATTTCTCATTCATTTACGATTTTACCTGCTTTTGTCTTCTTTCTGTTTCTATTATTTTTATATCATTTCGCTTCCACCCGCCAGTGACGGGCAGATCTGCATCTATAAACGGTAAAGCTTTCTGGCATTATCCCAGGTCATTTTCTCCACTGTTTCCCGGTCCACCCCCTTAAGAGCTGCCAGCTGATCTGCCACATAGGTCAGGTTCAGGGAAGAATTTCTCTTTCCCCGGTTTGGAACAGGTGACAGATATGGCAGTCGGTTTCCAGTACCAGGCGGTCTAAGGGGGCATATTCTACGGTTTCTACCAGTTTTCTGGCATTTTTAAAAGTAAGTACGCCGCCAATGCCAAGGAAAAATCCCATATCCAGGTACTCCCTTGCCATTTCCTTTGTATAAGAAAAGCAATGGATCACACCACCGATGTCCGATCCGTGTTCTGCCTTCATAATATCCAGGGTATCTTTTGCAGCATCACGGCTGTGGATGATCACCGGAAGCTTTAACCTGCGGGCCAGATCTAACTGGGCCACAAACCATTTTTTCTGGATCTCTTTATCCGGCTCTTCCCAGTAATAATCAAGGCCGATCTCACCAATGGCACGGACTTTTCCGTCCTGTCTTTCTGTGCACCAGGTCTCAATATCTTTTAAGCCTTCATCAGACAGTTCTGCGCTTTCACTTGGATGTACGCCTAATGCAGCATACATGAAATCATGGTTTCTGGCAAGCTCCAGTGTAGTCTTGCAGCTGGAAAGACTGGCAGCTACATTTGTAACAGCGTCAATGCCATTTTCTTTAAAACTGGCTAAAAGCTGCTCCCTGTCCTCGTCAAAGGCTTCATCGTCATAATGGGCATGTGTATCAAATATCATGTTGCTTATGCCTCCTGCAGATTAAATACATATTTGTCCAGGCGGTCAAAGGCCTCTTTTACCCTGGACAGCGGCAGAGCCAGGTTCATACGGATATGACATGGGCCGTGGAAAGCTACTCCGTCCTGCCAGATCACGCCTACTTCAATGCCTGCTGCCTGAAGCTCTGTAATAGTCTTTCCATGTTTTTTGCACCATTCTGTGCAGTCCAGGAAAAGCATGTAGGTGCCTTCCGGCTTGGAAACATTGACTCCTTCAAAATGCTTTTCAATGTAATCGCAGGCATAGTTTACATTTCCACTTAAGACCTCTTTTAATTCATCCACCCATTCATAACCTTCCAGCTTATAGGCACCAATTAATGCATACATAGATAACAGGTTCATGCTGTTATAATGGCTTAAAGAGGACTCTTTTAAAATGCGGTCCCTTAACCAGTCATTGTAGATAATATGATAACTGCCAATCAGACCAGCCAGGTTAAAGGTTTTAGACGGAGCATAAAGTGCTACGGTCCTCTGCTTTGCATCTTCCGATACAGACTGGGTTGTAATGTGTTTATGTCCATTTAAGAGAAGGTCAGACCAGATCTCATCAGAAACTACATATACATCATGTTTCTTGTAGATCTCCATGGCCTTCTCGATCTCCCAGCGCTCCCATACACGGCCGGTTGGGTTGTGCGGGCTGCAGAAAATAGCTGCATGGATATGGTTCTCCACGATTTTCTTTTCCATATCCTCAAAATCCATGCGATATACATTATTCTCATCCTTCACTAACGGGCTGTGGACAATGTGATAACCGTTGTTGGTCAGGCTCTTTGTAAAACCGATATAAGTGGGAGAATGAAGCAGTACACTGTCACCTTTCGAGCAAAGTACATTTAATGCACTGACCACACCGCCTAAAACACCATTTTCATATCCAATGTGCTTTGGTTCCAGTCCCTCTATGCCATTTCTGGTCTTATGCCACTTGATGATAGCGTCAAAATATTCTTCTCTTGGAGAAAAGTAACCATAGGTAGTATGTTTTGTTCTCTCAATAATCGCTTCCGGGATCGTATGTACAGCCGGAAAGTTCATATCTGCCACCCACATTGGGATAATATCAAAACCTTCCTTCGTCTTCCCCGGCCATTTGATCCAGTCAGCCTCAAAAGGTTCCACTGCAATCGAGTCTTTTCCCTTTCGGTCTAAAATTGTTGTGAAATCGTATTTCATTGTATTTTCGTCCTTTCTGCTGCTCAGAACAGTTTTATCTGCAATATTTTTATTATAATTTCTCAATGATACACTGATGTTCTTGGGATTGCGCCTTGTTGCTGCTGTCAGCTCCTGGCGTATTTCTTCATTTGGGATAAATGCTGTCTGCGCATCCTGATCATATCCAAGATATCCCAAATGGATCAAATACATCAATACATCATCGATCTACTCCTTTTATATCTGCAAGCCTGTTACACGGATACAGGATCATGTTGCTCTGCAACAGATCGTTGTATACATAATAACATGAAGCCGGGTGGTTTACAAGAAAAGCAGCCGGAACAGGCTGTATTTTCCTGTATCCGACTGCTTTTTATACGATGCAAATAGCTGAACCCAACTTACTTTCGCATGATAAACAGCTTTCTGCCTTCTACATATTTTCCGGCAACTTCTCTCTCATCCCCCAGATAAATGATACGCTCCAGCCTCTGCTTTACAGTAAGCGGCTGGGGATGTTCCAGACGGCTGTCATCGCAGACCACTGCATCAAATTCATAGCCAGGCTCAAAGCTTCCCACCTTTCCAAAGAAAGCTCCGCCGCCCTTGGTTGCCATATAAAATGCTTCTTCAATAGTCAGTGGCTTTAAGGAAGCATCTAACAATCTCCAGCGAAGCTTGGATGCCTGGATGGACTGTGCCATAGCTGCAAACAGGTTCTCACTTGTTCCGCCTGCCACATCACTTCCCAGTCCTATGTTCATTCCCTCCTCCAGATACCGGCGCACCGGTGCTACACCGGAAGAAAGATTGGTATTGGAGTCAGGACAGTGGGCGATAAATACGCCTCTTTCTTTCATGCGGGCAATCTCTTCCTCACCGGAATAAACGCAGTGGGCCATGATCGTAGGACACTCTCCTCCAAACAGTCCAAAATGGTCATAAGCATCCCCGTAAAATTCAGACCAGGGGCATAATTCCTTCACCCAGGCGATCTCTCCCGGATTTTCAGACAGGTGGGACTGCATCGGCAGGTCAAAATCCTTCTGAATTCCTTTTAACCGCTTCATCAGTTCATCGGTACAGCTTGGTGTAAACCGTGGCGTAAGGATCGGTCTTGTATGGTCGTAATTTTTGTCAGCCACCATTTTAAGCCACTCTCTGGTTGCTTCTTCTGAGTCTTTCGCTGACGGCTCCCGCAGATAATCCGGGCTGTTGCGGTCCATATTTACCTTTCCGATCATAGTGGAAAGACCGCTTTCTTCCATCAGATCCATAAGCAAAATGGTCGCTTCTTTATGGATTGTTGCAAAGATACATGCCCTTGTAGCGGCGCTTTTTCTCATCTGCTCTGCAAAGATGCCGTATGCTTTTTTCGCATATTCCAGATCTTTGTATTTCGCTTCCTCTGGAAACGTATTGGTCTCCAGCCAGTCAAGAAGCTCCATATCCATTCCCAGACCCCGGAAGGAATACTGAGGAGCATGAACATGAAGATCTGTAAGTCCCGGGATGATCAGCTGATCGCCCATATCTTCTACAGGGACATTTTTCAACTCGTCCGGAAGCTCTTTATAAATCCCCCGGACCTTTCCATTTTCACAGACAAGATAACTCTGCTCATTGATGCATAATTCATTTTTATCTTTTGTGTATACAATATTTCCCTTTAAAGCAAATGTTTTATTTTCCATATGTTTCCTCCTTGATCTCAATCAGGATTTGTAAACATCAGATCATAAACCCACAAAACAGCCCGTCTGCGTTTGGTGTGCGTATTTGCCCTCCTTTCCAGATGCATGGCAATGAAAAAAGAGCCCCGCCTGCGCGGGACTCCTTTAAAATTCACTTTCATCTGTCACCAAACCCGCACACAGCAACACATAGCCAGGTACTCACAGCTACATGTACTATGTAGTCAACTATTTACGGCAGTTGGTAGAAACTCCGGACCTATCTCCGGGATATACATATGAAATCTGCTTTATGAAGTTACCTTTATTATAGCCAAAGAAAGTGGATATGTCTAGTAGCGTCCCCTATTCTTTCAAGTATTCATCACAGCAAAAAATGCCCCTACATTTAAAATGTCCGCATTCTTTACAGCCACAGCACTTCTACCTTATCCCCAGCCTGTACCGGCCCACTGCCTGCCGGTATCTCGATCAGGCAGTTACAACCTACCATGCTGCGCATCTGCCCATTTGCCTGCTGGTCTGGAAGCCAGACCTCTTTTCCGACCGCTTTTCCTCTTAAAAAACGACGTCTCCTGCTGTTCTTTGAGAAACCGGTTACAGCAGTAAGAGTTTCCCGACGCAGCTTCAGCTCTGGATCACCCATTTTTAATGACAAGATCTCACGTACAAACATTTCAAATGGAATTGCTGCAGAAAATGGATTGCCAGAAAGCCCTATAAACAAAACACCATCTTTTTCAGCTGCAAGCGTAGGCATTCCCGGTTTCATGGCAATACCATGAAAGAGGATCTTTGCTCCTATGGAAAGCAATGCCTCTTCTGTCAGATCTTTCTGTCCCACGGAAACACCACCGGTAGTGATCACCAGTTCTGCCTGGTTGGCTGCTTCTTTTAAAGCCCCAGTCATAACCTCCAGATCATCTCCCACAGTCTGACTCATCATCACCTGAGCGCCCAACTGATGTAAACGTGCCTTCATGTATACAGTATTCGTATTATATATTTTTCCAGGCGTCAAAGGTGTTCCCGGCTCTACTACTTCACTGCCGGAAGAAACAACTGCCGCTCTCACCCGTTCATACACAGGCAGCTCCATAATACCATTCCCACTGGCAACTGCCAGAGCAGCCGCATCGATCTTAGTACCTGCATGGAGCAGAATATGACCTTTTTTGTACTCTTCTCCTTTAAAGCAGATACTGCAACCAGGTTCTACTTCTTTGTAGATCCGGACTGCATCTTCTCCTTCATCAGTATCTTCCTGTCGGAGAACACAGTCGGCACCGACAGGAATCATTGCTCCTGTCATGATGCGGATCGCTTCTCCCGGCTTTACCTCTGCCTCTGAAAAATCCCCGGCATATATTTTTCCTGTTACCTTTAATTCCACCGGCTGCTCTTTGGAAGCACCAGCGCTGTCCTTAGCCTGAAATGCATATCCATCCTGCGCAGACCGACTGAAAGGAGGCATATCAAGTAACGCAAATACATCCTGCGAAAGTACCAGCCCCAGACATTGTTCCAAAGGTTTTCTTTCTGTTCTTCCCTGTGTTACATGATCCATAAGGATATCCAATGCCTGTTCCAAACTGATGCGCATGATCGTTCCTCCTGTGTTTGCTTATGCTGCTAAAATTTCTTTGTATCCTGCCAAATTTCTTCGACATTTCCATCTTTGTATATCGTTTCACAAAATATTATACCTGAAATAAAACCCCTGTCAATTTAACATTTCTTCTGGATGGCAGAAAATACGTCATATCTATCTGCAGCTCGCCGGCAAATGTAAACTGATGTAAATAAAAGTTTGCATTTCTACCATTTTTCCCATTCATCTTACGCCCACATATACTGGAACAATCACGTTTTCTCTTATTTTTCTCAATTTGGCATCATTTTTGCTTTTAATGATAACAGGAACTGGATCGTATATCCAATACAGAGAGGAGAACGCATATGTCATTACCAAAAAGAATTGAAATTACAGAAGTAGGCCCAAGAGACGGCTGGCAGAACCATAAAGCTATGATCATCCAACAGAGGTAAAAGCAAAATAATGTGAAAAAAAATGATCGATGAACCGGCGGCTGATAAGATCGAAGA
>ENA-OQED01000152-OQED01000152.1-human-gut-metagenome-genome-assembly--contig:-NODE-152-length-27487-cov-1.561696_pt1 | contig 27487 bp, 27 predicted proteins | sample MGYA00242790_ERZ504625 | MGnify/ENA primary metagenome ERZ504625 (study PRJEB26092, sample SAMD00036345) | human gut metagenome | host: Homo sapiens | study: EMG produced TPA metagenomics assembly of...
GTGAGAAGATTGGTGGTACCACGAAGGCAGGCGCTTTCGTCCTTTTGGGACGGAAGCGCTTTATTATGAGGAGGATTACAATGCCAGAGAAAGAAGAGCTCGGGGAACAACATCCCGAAGGTTTATGACCCGCAGTCGTTTGAGAAGAAGTGGTATGAGTTCTGGGAGAAGAACAAGTTCTTCCACGCAGAGGTCGACAAGAGCAAGAAGCCGTACAGCATGGTCATCCCGCCGCCGAATGTCACGGGCCAGCTGCACATGGGCCACGCGCTCGACAACACGCTGCAGGACATCCTGATCCGCTACCACCGCATGCAGGGCTACAACACGGTCTGGATCCCGGGCTGCGACCATGCCGGCATCGCGACGCAGGCAAAGGTCGAGGGCAAGCTCCGCGAGGAGGGCACGAACCGCTATGAGCTCGGCCGCGAGAAGTTCCTCGAGCGCGTCTGGGACTGGAAGGAGAAGTTCGGCAGCCGCATCATGTTCCAGCTGCGTTCGCTCGGCTCCTCGCTCGACTGGGACCGCGAGCGCTTCACGATGGACGAGGGCTGCAGCCGCGCCGTCCGCGAGGTCTTTGTCAGCCTCTATGAGAAGGGACTCATCTACCAGGGCACGCGCATCACGAACTGGTGTCCGTCGTGCAACACGGCCATCTCGGACATCGAGGTCGAGCATGAGACGGAGCAGGGTCATCTCTGGCATCTGCGCTATGAGGTAGAGGGCGAGCCGGGCAAGTACGTCGAGATTGCGACGACGCGCCCGGAGACGATGTTCGGCGATACGGGCGTCGCTGTCCATCCGGATGACGAGCGTTACAAGGATCTCGTCGGCAAGACGCTCATACTGCCGGTCGTCGGCCGCCGCATCCCGCTGTTTGCGGATGAGTACGTCGACAAGGAATTCGGCACGGGCGCCGTCAAGATCACGCCGGCCCACGACCCGAACGACTTCGAGATGGGCCAGCGCCATCACCTCGAGGAGATCAAGGTCATCGGCAACACGGGCAAGATGCTCGAGGGTGCTGGCAAGTACGCGGGCATGGACGCTATGAGTGCCGCAAGGCGCTCGTCAAGGAGCTCGAGGAGACGGGCGTGCTCGTCTCGGTCGAGGATCACGAGCACTCCGTCGGCCACTGCTCGCGCTGCCATTCGACGATCGAGCCGCTCGTCTCGAAGCAGTGGTTCGTCAAGATGGAGAGCCTTGCCAAGCCGGCCATCGAGGCCGTCAAGGACGGCCGCATCCAGTTCGTACCGGAGCGCTTCACGAAGACGTACATCAACTGGCTCGAGAACATCCGCGACTGGTGCATCTCGCGCCAGCTCTGGTGGGGCCACCGCATCCCGGCCTGGTACTGCGATGACTGCGGTGAGACGAGCGTCTCGCGCACGGACTTGACGGAGTGCCCGCACTGCGGGAGCCGCCACATCCATCAGGATGAGGACGTGCTCGACACGTGGTTCAGCTCGGGCCTCTGGCCGTTCGAGACGTTCGGCTGGCCGGACAAGACGCCGGAGCTCGAGCAGTTCTACCCGACGGCGACGCTCGTCACGGGCTATGACATCATCTTCTTCTGGGTGGCCCGCATGGTCATGATGGGCCTGGAGTTCGGCAAGGACATCCCGTTCCATCATGTCTTCATCCACGGCCTCGTGCGCGACAGCCAGGGCCGCAAGATGAGCAAGTCGCTCGGCAACGGCATCGATCCGGTCGAGGTCGTCGAGAAGTACGGCGCCGACACGCTGCGCTTCATGCTCATCACGGGCAACACGCCGGGCAACGACATGCGCTTCTACTGGGAGCGCGTCGAGAGTGCGCGCAACTTCGCCAACAAGATCTGGAATGCTTCGCGCTACATGCTCATGAACCTCGAGGGCTTCGACAAGGACTTTAAGCCGGAGGAGAGCGACTTCACGCTGGCTGACAAGTGGATCCTCTCGCGCTATGCCAAGACGGCTGAGGGCGTGACGAAGAGCCTCGATAACTTCGAGCTCGGCGAGGCCGGCCGCATGATCTACGAGTTCATCTGGAACGAGTTCTGCGACTGGTACATCGAGCTCACGAAGGCGCGCCTCTACGACAAGGAGAACGAGCGCGCGAAGAACACGGCCCTCTACGTGCTCTCGTACGTCCTCGAGCACACGCTGCGCCTGCTGCATCCTTTTATGCCGTTCCTCACGGAGGAGATCTGGCAGAAGGTGCCGCATGATGGGCAGTGGAAGAGCATCATGATCGCGGACTGGCCGACGGCTGACGCTTCGCTTCGCGACGATGCGGCTGAGGCGCAGATGACGGCCATCATGGAGACAATCAAGACGGTCCGCAACCTGCGCGCCGAGGTCGGCGCGGCTCCGGGCCACAAGAGCGAGGTCATGCTGCACTTCACGGAGAGCAGCCTGCGCCCGGTCTTCGCGGAGAACGAGGGCTACCTCAAGGCGCTCGCTGCTGCTGAGCCGGTCACGCTGCTCGCAGACGATGCCGAGAAGCCGGAGAACGCCATGGCCGGTGTCGTCGGCGGTGTCGAGATCTACCTGCCGCTCAAGGGCCTCATCGACGTCGAGAAGGAGACGTCCCGCCTGCAGAAGGAACTAGATAAGCTCGAGAAGGAGATCAAGCGCCTCTCGGGCAAGCTCAGCAACGAGGGCTTCCTCAAGAAGGCCCCGGAGGCTGTCGTCGCCAAGGAGCGCGAGAAGCTCGCTGGCTATGAGGAGAAGAAGCAGGCAGTCGAGGGACGCATCCAGGACCTCGCCAAGCTTTGAGAATGGAGCGACGCGATATGAATTATCAGGAAGCCATTTCTTATCTGGAGGGGCTCAAGATATTTGGCATCCGCCTAGGACTCACGCGCATCGAGCGGCTCCTCGAGCTGCTCGGCCGGCCGCAGGACCTCTATCGCACGGTCCATGTGACGGGCACGAACGGCAAGGGCTCTGTCTCGGCGATGGTCGAGGGGGCGCTGCGACGCAGCGGCATCCACACGGGCTTCTACAGCTCGCCGCACCTCGTCTCGTACACGGAGCGCATCCGCGTCGACGGGCAGGCCATCAGCGAGCAGGATTTCGCTGATGGCATGACGGTCATCCGTGCGAAGATCGATACGATGCTCGCGGAGGGCGCGGAGTGCCCGACGCAGTTCGAGGTGCTCACGGCGCTCGGCTTCTACTACTTTGCCAAGTGCCAGGTCGAGTATGCCGTCATCGAGGTCGGTCTCGGCGGCACGCTCGACTCGACGAATGTCATCACGCCGGAAGTCTCGGTCATCACGAATGTCACGATGGAGCACGCCGACAAGCTCGGCGGCACGCTCCAGAGCATCGCAGAGAACAAGGCCGGCATCATCAAGGACGGCGTGCCCGTCGTGACGGCCGCCAAGGGGGAGCCGCTTTCTGTCATCCGCGCGGTGGCCGAGGAAAAGAGCGCCGACATCTTCGTGGCTGGCGAGGATTTCTCTTCGAAGTTCATCAGCTGCGACGGCCGCGTGCAGCAGCTTGAGTTCAGCTCGGAGTTTCTGGGCATCGATCATCAGCCGTATGAGCTGCACCTGCTCGGTGTCCATCAGGTCGAGAACAGCGCGGTGGCCTGATGACCCTGCGCCTGCTGCACAATATTGACGCGCGCCTCACGATGGAGACGGTCACGGAGGCGCTGTGCCTCGTGAGCTGGCCGGCGCGCTTTGAGCGGATGGACTTCGGCGCGCAGGCGGTCGTCATCGACGGGGCGCACAACCCGGCCGGCATGCGGGCGCTGCGCTCTAGCCTCGATGCGATCTTTCCCGCCGAGGAGCGCGTACTGCTCCTCGGCATCCTCAAGGACAAGGACATCGATGCGATGCTCCACATCCTCTTGCGGCCGAACGACACAGTCGTCGTGACCGTGCCGCAGTCGGAGCGCGCCGATTCGGCTGCCGACCTCCTGCGCCGCGTCGCGCCGGCCGTGCAGCATGTCGAGGCCTTCGAGGCGAACAAAGAGGCGCTCGACCGCGCGCTGGAGCTCGCCAACGGCGAGAAGCTTCTCGTCATCGCGGGCTCCCTGTACCTCGTCGGCGGCGTCCGCGAGATGCTGCTGCAGCGGAAGGGGTGAGCAAATGAAGAAGGATAAGACAAACCTGACGGGCGCGCACATCCGCGAGAAGCGCCGGGCCCTCGCACAAGGCCGCTGGAAGCGGCGCGCGAGCGCGATTGCCTGGTACGGCCTCCTGGCCGAGGTGTTTTTCCTGCCGCTCTCGCCGGGCGCGGCGACAGTCGCGCTGCTCGTCGGCATCGCGGGGACTGCCCTGCGATTCTACGTGGACAAGGAATTCCACTTCCGCCACCTGCGCTTCGACGTGCCGGCGGTGTTCTTCGTGGCCATCAGCGCCCTGTCGGTGCTGTCCTCGCCGGACCGCGGCTTCAGTTTCTACAACTACTACAATCTCGTTGGCGTCTACGTGCTGACGTATCTGCTGATCGGGCAGAATGTCCGCGAGCCCTGGCAGATGAAGTCCATCCTGCGCATGGCCTGTGCGGCAGCTGTCATCGTGCTGCTCTACGGCTACTATCAGTTCTTGTTCGGCATCGACATCAGCTCGATGAAGTGGATCGACGGCGACGCCTTCCCAGAACTGCGCAAGCGCGTCTTCTCGACGTGGGAGAACCCGAACATCCTCGCGGGCTACCTCGACATCATCATCTGCCTGGCCTTTGGCCTCTTCATGAAGTGCCGTGACCGCGAGCGCCGCATCCTTCTGGGCGCGTTCATGCTCGCTGCGGCAGCCTGCCTGGCGATGACGTATGCGCGCGGCGCCTGCCTTGTCATTGCGGTCATCCTCGCGGGCTACGGCGCGCTCCGGGACCGCCGCGTGCTCGCCGCCTGTGTCGTCGTCATCGCGCTTCTTTTTGCCGTTGACCCGATGCTCTACGAGCGCATCACGTCCGTCTTCACGAAGGTGGACACCTCGACGGAGATGCGCCTGGCCTTCTGGGAGAGCACGGTCGCGATGATCCAGGATCATCCGTTCCTCGGCATCGGCTGGGGGGCGTACTGGATGGTCTATCCGGAGTACGACTTCTACCTGCAGGGGGCCAATGTGCTCATCGTCCATGCGCACAACATCTACCTCAACTACATGGCAGAGATCGGCATCCCGGGCGCCGTCGCGTTCTTCTGGTTCTTCTTCGGCACGATGGTCATGGCACTGCGCACGCACTTCCAGGAGATGCCTGTGCGCAAGCTGCGCGGCGCCTTCCGCTGGGAACGCCTCTGGACCGACTGGGAGGAGAGTGACATTCTCGCGGGCCTGAGCCAGGGCATCGGCCTCGCCGTGCTCTCCGTCGCGCTCAACGGCCTGACGGACGACCTGCTCTTCAACATCCCATCATCGATGCTGCTCTGGATGATCGCGGCCCTCGCGGGCGTGCTCTCGTGCATGAGCCCGCAGAAGGCGGCCGCGGAGAAGAAGGCGGGCGGCAATGAATTCCTCGCAAGGTTCCGCGCGACAGCCGTCCAGAACGCCAAAGAGGCCAAGGACAAGGTGCAGGGCAAGGTCGAGGAGAAAGTCCACGGCATGCTCTACCGCGAGACGCCGGTCGAGCCGGAGGGCGCAGACAGAAAAGCGTCCGACGCCAAGCCGACTGCACCGGCCGCGGATGCGGCACCTGAGCCGGTGAAAGCGGCTGACGCGCCAGAAGCGTCTGAAGCACCGCAGAAGACGCTCGACCCGATGGACGAATTGGCTGAAGAAGTTCGCAAGGCGCTCGAGCAGCGCAAGCAGGAAGAAGAAGCGGCTGAGGCAGAAGCGGCAGCCAAAGAGACTGCCGCAGCGCCGAAGGGCGAAGTTGAGGCCGAAACGCCGGCATCTGAGCCGGAGCAGGAAGGTGTTGACACTGCAGGATCTGCTGAAGACGCTGCATCTCCTGAGCCAGACAGACCGGAACAGACGGAGCTGACGGAAGAGAAGGCAGAGACAGCCGGAAAGCCAGAGGATGGCGAGAAAGCTGAGAAAAAGGCAGAAGAGAAGGCAGAAGAGAAGAAGGAAGCGAAGGAGGCAGACAGCCATGAAGAAAACGAACGCGATATCAAAGGCGACCATTGACCGCCTGCCGCTCTACTTCCGCACCTTGCGCCTCCTGCAGGACGAGGGCCGCGACATCGTCTCGTCGGATGAGCTCGGCCGCCGCCTTGGCATCACGCCGGAACAGATCCGCAAGGACCTCGCGTCCTTCGGCCAGTTCGGCAAGAAGGGCGTCGGTTACTACGTCAATGAGCTCAAGCGCAACATCGGTGGGATCCTGGGCCTCGACAATCACTGGAACATCGCGATCATCGGCATCGGCCACCTCGGCGTCGCGCTCGCGAACTACCAGAACTTCGTGACGCTCGGCTTCAACCTCGTCGCACTCTTCGACCAGGACCCGAATGTCATCGGCCGCACGGTCAACCACGTGAAGGTGGAGGACATCAGCCATCTCAAGGCCATCGTCAAGCAGCGCAACATCCAGATCGGCATCATCGCGGTGCCGGCAGCGTTTGCGCAGGGCGTGGCCGACCAGCTCGTCGCGGCCGGCGTCAAGGGCATCTGGAACTTCGCGCCGATCAAGATGCAGGTCCCCGAGACGATGCACATCGTCAACGAAGACCTCTCGATTGGCCTCAGCAGCCTCTCGTACCACATCACGCGCATGTGACCGTCAAGCAAGAAGCACGCTCTAAGGGCGTGCTTTTTTGCTGTCAGGCAGGAACTCGGGAGAAAAGCGAGAATAGTAAGAAGCAGGATACATAGGCATTATCATCGATGCCAAAACGATACACAAAGACGATGATCCATTTTTATGGAATGGCCCGGAGTGCAACTCTGGGCAAAGGGAAACAAGGAGGTTTTTCCATGGTAGATATCCTCGATCGTGTGCGCAACAAGGCGCTGCAGTCCAAGATCGTGACGCCGGAGGAAGCGGCAGACTTCATCAAGCCGGGCATGACCCTTGCGACGAGCGGCTTCACATCCTCGGCCTACCCGAAGGCGGTGCCGCTCGCTCTCGCGGACCGCATGAAGAAGGACCCGTTCACGGTCAACATCATGACGGGCGCTTCGACGGGGCCGGAGTTCGATGAAGCGCTCGCCTCGGTCCACGGCATCAAGAAACGCCTGCCGTTCCAGACGGACAAGGTGCTGCGCAGCCAGATTAACGACGGCACGGTCGATTACATCGACATCCATCTGTCGGAGGTCGCGCAGCTCTCGCGCTGTGGCTACCTCGGTCATCTCGACGTCGCCGTCATCGAGGCCTGCGCCATCACGGAGGAAGGCAACATCATCCCGACGACGGCCGTCGGCAACTCGGCCTCGTTCGTGCAGACGGCCGACACCGTCATCATCGAGGTCAACAACGCGCAGCCGCTGGAGTTCGAGGGCATGCACGATGTCTACCTGCCGCTCGACCCGCCGAACCGTCTGCCCATCCCGATCGTGCGCGTCGACGACCGCATCGGCACGCCGTACATCCCGTGCCCGCAGGACAAGATCCGCTACATCGTGCCGTGCGACATCGCGGACCACACGCGCTCGCTCGCGCCGCTCGACGCGACGGCGCAGCAGATGGCCGACCTGACGATTGATTTCCTCAAGCGCGAGATAAAGGCTGGCCGCATGCCGAAGAACCTGCTGCCGATACAGTCGGGCGTCGGCAATGTCGCCAATGCCGTCACGGCGGGCTTTGTCCGCTCGGACTTCCGCGACCTCACGGTCTACACGGAGGTCATCCAGGATGGCATGCTCGACCTCATCGATGCGGGCAAGCTCAACTTCGCCTCGGGCACGGCCTTCTCGCCGTCTCCTGAGGGCATGGCGCGCTTCTTCAAGGACATCGAGAAGTACAAGAAGTACATGATCCTGCGCCCGCAGGAGATCTCGAACAGCGCGGAGGTCATCCGCCGCCTCGGCGTCATTGCGATGAACACGGCCGTCGAAGTCGACATCTACGGCAATGTCAACTCGACGCACATCGCGGGCACGCACATGATCAACGGCATCGGCGGCAGCGGCGACTTCGCGCGCAACGCCTACCTGACCATCTTCTACACGCCGTCGGTGGCCAAGGTCGGCAAGATCTCGGCCGTCGTGCCATTCTGCTCGCATGTCGACCAGCCGGAGCACGACGTCGACGTCATCATCACGGAGCAGGGCGTGGCCGATCTGCGCGGCAAGTCGCCGCGCCAGCGCGCCAAGGAGATCATCGAGAACTGCGCGCACCCCGACTTCCGCCCCATGCTGCGCGACTACTTCCAGCGCGCCGACGCGAAGACACATCACGCGCACACGCCGCACCTCCTCGATGAGGCCTTCTCGTTCCACCAGCGCTATCTGGAGACGGGCAGCATGAAGCGCGAGAGTCAGGAAGATACAGGAAAGGTGTGACCAGAATTTAGTATCAGCTTGCAATTTTGGGTGAAATAGTGCACAATAAGAGGGCAGAACTATGCTCATAACTCGTATAGGAGGATTTTAATGGCAAGCGTTCAGGAAAAAATCGCTCAGATGAACGCGATGAAGGAGCACATCCGTCAGGGTGGTGGCGCCGCTCGCGTTGAGAAACAGCATGCTCAGGGAAAATACACGGCGCGCGAGCGCCTCGAGAAGCTCTTTGACGAGAATTCTTTCGTCGAGCTCGATATGTTCGTCAAGCACCGCTGCTCGAACTTCGGCATGGACAAGAAGGACATGCCGGGCGACGGCATCGTCACGGGCTACGGCACGGTCGACGGCCGTCTGATCTACGCCTACGCACAGGACTTCACCGTCTCGGGCGGCAGCCTTGGCGAGAAGCACGCCCACAAGATCTGGAAGGTCCAGGACCTCGCGCTCAAGATGGGCGCTCCGTGCATCGGCATCAATGACTCGGGCGGCGCCCGCATCCAGGAGGGCGTCGACGCGCTTTCCGGCTTCGGCGGCATCTTCTTCCGCAATACGGCCGCTTCGGGCGTCATCCCGCAGATCTCGGTCATCATGGGACCGTGCGCGGGCGGCGCTGTCTACAGCCCGGCCATCACGGACTTCATCTTCATGGTCAAGAACACGAGCCAGATGTTCATCACGGGCCCGGCCGTCATCAAGTCGGTCACGGCTGAGGAAGTCACGCCGGAGCAGCTCGGCGGCGCCATCACGCACAGCACGCGCTCGGGCGTCGCGCACTTCGCCTGCGAGGACGAGGACGACTGCATCGCGAAGATCCGCGAGCTGCTCTCGTACCTGCCGAGCAACAACCTCGAGAACGCGCCTGCTGTCGAGCCGACGGACGACCCGGACCGCCAGGATGAGAGCCTCAACTCCATCGTGCCGGACAATCCGAACATGCCATACGACATGAAGGAAGTCATCCGCTCGCTTGTCGATGACGGCGAGTTCTTCGAGATCCAGAAGCTCTTTGCGACGAACATCGTCATCGGCTACGCGCGTCTCGACGGCAAGGTCGTCGGCATCGTCGCCAACCAGCCGAAGGTCATGGCGGGCTGCCTCGACGTCGATGCGTCCGACAAGGCGGCGCGCTTCGTCCGCTTCTGCGATGCCTTCAACATCCCGCTCTTGACGCTCGTCGACGTCCCGGGCTTCCTGCCGGGCGTCAACCAGGAGCACACGGGCATCATCCGCCACGGCGCGAAGATGCTCTACGCCTACAGCGAGGCGACGGTGCCGAAGGTCACGGTCATCACGCGCAAGGCGTACGGCGGTGCCTACATCGCCATGTGCTGCCACGAGCTCGGCTCGGATCAGGTCATGGCCTGGCCGTCGGCTGAGATTGCGTCATGGGTCCGTCGGGCGCGGCCAACATCATCTTCCGCCGCGATCCGGACAAGGAAGCCAAGACGCAGCAGTACATCGACGACTTCTCGACGCCGTACCTCGCCGCAGAGCGCGGTTACGTCGACATGGTCATCGAGCCGAAGGAGACGCGCCCGCTGCTCATCACGGCCTTCAATGCGCTCGCGAGCAAGCGCGAGGTAGGCCCGGCGAAGAAGCACGGCAATATCCCGCTTTGATTTGGATTCGGAGGCTAAAGATGAGATTTGATGTAAGAGGTGTCAAGCCGGAAGTCGTCGCTGCGATCGCGGCTGCCATCCAGATGATGACAACGCCGGAGCACAAGGTCGTTGCGCTGCGCATCCGCCGCAGCAGCAATGAATGGTCGCTCTCCGCGCGCGGCGGCAGACGCTGAGACAATAGCAAGCGCTAGAGTCGATTCAGGGAATCGATGATCGGATAATCGAAAGATGATACAGGTTGGAGGAAACGTTTCATGAAAAAGTTCAACATCAAGGTCAACGGCATCTCGTATGAGGTAGAGATCGAGGAAGTCAAGGATGGCGCCCCGCAGGCTGCTGCACCGAAAATCGCCGCACCGAAGGTGACGCCGAAGGTTGCCGCTCCGAGGTCGAGGCACCGAAGGCTGCACCGGCCAAGTCCAAGGAAGCTGTTGCAGCAGGTGCCGGTGAGCACTCCATTGACGCGCCGATGCCGGGCAAGATCGTCAAGGTCGTTGTCGAAGAAGGCCAGAGCGTCAAGGCTGGCGAAGTGCTGCTCGTCCTCGAGGCCATGAAGATGCAGAACGAGATCACGGCCGATGCAGACGGCACGGTCAAGGCCGTCAACGTCGAAGCTGGCCAGAATGTCAAGGTCAAGGAATCGCTTGTGATCCTTGGCTGAGCCAATCGAGCGATAAAGGAAGAGGCTGCCCATGTGGCGGCCTCTTTTTCTTGACAGCGCAGAGCTTGTTCTTTATAATTGAGAAGATATTTCAATGTAATGCGAACAGGAGGGAATCTTTTGAAACGAATCCTTATTGCCATGCTGCTCGTGCTGCTGGCTCTGGGTGCAGCTGGCTGCGGCACACAGCAGCAGGGCGGCCACGACAAGAAGTTCCGCATCGTCACGTCGTTCTACCCGATGTACATCGATGCCATCAACATCACGAAGGGCGTCGACGGCGTCGAGGTCGTCAACATGACGAAGCCGCAGACGGGGTGCCTGCACGACTACCAGCTGACGACGGAGGACATGAAGACGCTCGAGAAAGCTGATGCGTTCATCGTCAATGGCGCGGGCATGGAGAGTTTCCTCGACAAGGTCATCAAGCAGCAGAAGAACCTCAAGGTCATCGATGCCTCGAAGTCGGACGACATCAACTTCCTCAAGGACGGCGACGAGGTCAACCCGCATGTCTGGCTCAGCGTGACCTACAACATCGCGCAGGTCGAGGCCATCACCTCGCAGCTCTGCGAGGCGGACCCGGAGCACGCCGACGCTTACCGCAAGAATGCGCTCGACTACGTCACGAAGCTCACGGCTCTGCGCGAGGAGATGCACAAGGAGCTCGACAACCTGCCGCACAAGGATATCGTGACCTTCCACGAGGCCTTCCCGTACCTCGCGAAGGAGTTCAAGCTCAACATTATCAGCGTCATCGAGCGCGAGCCAGGCACGGAGCCGACGCCGCACGAGCTCGAGGAGACGGTCGCGAAGGTCAATGCCCTGCCGGTCAAGGTGCTCTTCACGGAGCCGCAGTACTCGCCGGTTGCCGCGCAGACGATCGCGGGCGAGACGGGCGCGAAGATGTACGAGCTCGACCCGGTCGTCACGGGTGAGGCCAACGAAGAGGCGATGGACGCCTACATCACGGCCATGAAAAAGAATATGGAGGTGCTCAAAGAGGCGCTGCAGTAAGCGCACTTGAGCCCGTGAGGAGTCTCCTGCACCATGTGCGGGAGGCTTTCTTTGTTTGCGAAATGCATTCGATGCGGCTATAATAAAACGTATCGAAGATCAGGGAAAAAGAGAACGGAGGAACATATGAAGCCATTCAGGAGACTTATAGAGCGCGGCCTGCTGACCGTGTCGGCGCTTTGCCTGCTGAGTGCGTCGGCAGCGGCGCAGTCGGTCGTCGTCGACGGTGTCGGCGCGGATGAGCGCGCGGCACTGATCGACGCTTCGCGCACGGCCGTCGAGCAGGTCGCGGGCACCTTCATCGACTCGCGCACGCTCGTCGAGAACGCGGCCGTGAAACTCGACCAGATCTACACGAAGGCACAGGGCTTCGTCACGGGGACCGAGATCCTCGCGAAGGAGCAGCAGGGCGGCTTTGTCCACCTGCGCGCCCGCATCGATGTCGACACGAGTCCCGATGCACAGCTCATGAACAACCTCAGCATGATCATGATGCTCAATGACCCGCGCATCGCCGTCGTCGTGCGCGAAGCGGGCGGCGGTCACGACCGCGCGGCTGAGTCGGCGCTCGATTCCAAGCTGCTCGAGCTCGGCTTCTCGCATGTTGTCGCCTCAGAGCGCACGGCGGGCCTCGACCTCAGCGGCCTCGGCAGTGCTTCTTCGCGCACGGCAGCCGGCCAGTCGCTCGGCGCCGACTACCTCGTGCTCGGCAGCGTCGAGTCGCAGGCTACGGACATCTCGCTGCCCGACGGAGAGGACGGCAGCTACCGCAAGACGCAGCTCAAGTCGGGCAGTGCGCGCCTGACGGTTCAGGTCATCCGCGCCGCGACGGGCGAAGTCGTCGGCACCTTCACCACGACGGCGAAGGGCGTCGGCACGAGCGAGGCGATGGCCAGGAGCAAGGCCGTCGAGAAGGCTTCAGCCAAGGCAGCTGAGCGCCTCGAAGAGAAATTCCGCCACCTCGGCTCCGAGGCTGGCACTCACGAGTGGTAAGCGATACGCCAGAGAGGGGAATTGTTTATGATCGAGAAAGCAAACAGGCGACCAGGGCGCATCATCGCCGTACTGTTCATGTGCTTTGCATTCATGGCGGGCACGTGCATGGCCGCCAGTCTCAAGAGCCATCCGACTGTCGGCATCCTGCCGCTTGAGAATCGGGGACTCATCTCGCCCGACTGGGACCGCGACGAAATGGGTGCAGCCGTCGAGTACATCTATACGGACTTATTGGACAGCGGCCGCTTCAAGCTGCTGGACCGGACGCGCCAACGCGCGCTGACCGATGAGTACGCGCATGATTTATCCGGACTCGTCGATGAGGATACGGCGCCTGCCATCGGCAATCAGTACGGCGCGCAGTACCTGCTCATGGGCAGCATCATCGGCGTGACGACGCGCCGCTCGGAGACGACGGTCGTCGGCGCGGGCACGAAGCGCGCCCAGGTCACGGCGACCGTCAGCCTGCGCCTCGTCGACACAGAGACGGGCCAGGTCGTGCTCGCGGCGACGGGCCGCTCGCGCAAGAACAACACGCTCGTCAAGGCACCGCTCGGCCTCATCCGCATTGGCACGGAAGAGGTCGACAAGGAACAGGTCAATGAAGCGCTCGAAGACGCCATCTCGGATGCGTCGACGGCCCGCGCGGCCTGCTCGCGCGCATGGACGGCAGGGTGGGCGCGAAGAAATCGAAGCGCTGAGCGCATGTGTCGTGTTTATCGTGTGTTGACGGAGGATAATCGATGCAGATTTCATGGAAGAATGTATTCCTGCTCGCGGCCCTTCTCTTTGCCCTACCACTGACGGGCACGCCTGCTCAGGCTGCCGGCCTTTTTGGCGGCACGTCGGCAGGGGACAGCGTCTTTGTCGGCGAGGTGCAGAGCTACGGCGACTATGAGCTCAAGGCGGATGCCTGCGCGACGTTTGTCGACAAGCTGGCCGAGGCCCTGCGCCAGCAGGGCATTGCGGTCAGCGGGCGGGCTGACCTCACGAATGAGGAGGGCCGCCATGACGCGATCGGCAGCGGCGATGAGGCGGCGGAGCTGTCGGAGATCCACATGGACGCCATCGTCCACGGCCACCAGTTCGACCGCGGCTACACGGCGGCCAAGCTCGCGCACTATGCGGACATGGCGATGGGCCGTGCCTACTTCCATCAGGAGGAGCGACTGGCCGCTTGGCGGAAGAGCAAGGCATCCTACCGCCTCTCGCCGGACAAGCAGCGCACGGCCGCAGTCATTGCCGCGAAGTACGGCGCGAAGTACCTGCTCTTCGTCAACCTCAAGGACTTCGATGTGCGCCTCAAGCACAGCATCTTCGCGACGCATACGGAGCGCGAGACGAAGGGCAAGAAGCTCAGCGCCTCGCTCGACTACTACCTCGTCAACGCCAGGACGGGCCGCGTCTACGAGAAGCACATCGAGAACAAGAAGACGGCGCAGATGGTCAACTTCGGCCTCGGCAAGACGGGCAAGGGCATGGATGTCGATACGCTCTTGGGCGAGGTCATGGAGACTTCGGCCAAGGACATCGCCGCAGATGTCAAGAAGCACGGACTGGATGAGGTGAAGAGCAATGGCACAGCACTGGCTCATTGAGAGAGGCGGGCGCTGCTTTGCGGCCATGCTGCTCGTCTTGACGGCAGTTCTCGCCTTCAGCAGCTTGACGGCGGAGGCGGCCAAGCCGCGCGTGGCCGTCGTGGGCTTCACGAGCCGTGTCCACAAGACGGACATCACGCTGACGGCCCTCAAGGAACCGCTGCCGTACCTGCTGACGGCGGCACGCGATCAGCTGACGTCGGAGCTCGCGGGGGAGGAGAAATTCGACCTGGTGACGACTTTGGCGCGCAGGCGACGAAGGCGCGCCTGGATGAGGCCGCGTTCATCGATGCGCTCGGCGCGGGCGAGATCGTGCCGGAACTGGCGGGCAAGGCCGACTACTACGTCTTCGGCTATCTGACAACGCTCGGCAGCGTCAAGGCGCAGAGCGGCGCGCTCGGTCTGTCGGGCCGTGACAAGACGGTCTACGCCGAGCTATCCCTGCGCGTCATGGACGCGCATACGGGCGCGGTCGTCTTCGTCACGAAAGCAGACTCCCGCCGCAAGGCGGAGCTTTCGTACAACGCCGTCTGGCATCGCCATGACAGCGGCGAGGAGGATGCGATTGCCGCGGCCCTGGAAGATGCGGCCGTCAACCTTGCCGCCCAGTTCAAGCAGGCTATGTGATGAGATAATGAGATTAGGGGGATTTTGTGTGAAGAGAAGGACATGGATGCGCAATCTGGCGGCGGGATTCCTGCTGGCAGCGGCGCTGCCGCTCGCGACACCTGTGACGTCTGAGGCGGCGGGCAATATCTGGATGGATGAGAATGCGGAGGTACAGGCGAAGTCGTTTAAGAAAGTCGTCCTGTTCCCGATACGCTACCTGGGTGAGCCCGACGGCCGCGTCGACCAGTTCCAGGGCTACAACGCTGCCCTCGCGAAGCGCATCAACAAGCGCATCAAGCGGACGAACTTCATGAAGTTCGAGGATCCGGGCGACGCCAAGGCGGCCGACAAGAAGCGCGAGAAGCGCGAGATCCTGCGCGACAATCCGGCTTATCGCGAGCTCTTGCGCCACTTCGACAGCGAGGCAGACCGCGCGAAGGCCGTCTACGACACGACGGGCGCGGAGGGATATCTCTTGCCGCATATCCGCTACGAGCAGGAGCGCGTCGACCACTCGCCGGCGACATGGACGACTGTCAAGATGGAATCGTACTACGACATCGAGAACGGCCCGCAAGGCGACAAGTCGAAGTGCAACTACCACAGCTGGTACGCCGATCACCTGATCCCCGCGCACGACTCCACGCTGCAGATGCTCGACATGGACTTTCGCCTCTACGATGCGGCGACGGGCAAGGAGGCCATGACGCTCATCGACTACTACCGCAACTACGGGGTCGACCAGTGGCACGCCTTCGACCAGATCGCCAAGAACTTCACGGGCGACTGGAACCGCCTCAAGAAGGACCGCGACCGGGATGTGCCGGCCGGTGCGCCGACGCTCGGCTTCCGCAATCTCGAACTGCCGTGGAGCGCTTCGCAGGATGAATTCGCAATCAAGACGATCTACTACGCCTACAAGGACGAGGCGGGCGACGACCTCCGGCGCGTCAAGACCGACTACGCGCCGAAAGGCGGCCGCTACTACGTGACGGGCGCCATCACGGACTACGCGCGCGGTGAGACTTGGTGTCCGCCGACAGCCTCGACGAGCGCGGTGAAGGACCGCGAAGAGGAATTCAAGTGGTACGACGACAAGGGAAATGAGCACAAGGGCAAGCGCGTCTACTATAAGACCGAGGTCACGGATTCCTATGGCTACTACCGCTTCTGGTACCGCGCGGCGGCCGACCTCTCGCTCGTCGACTCGCGCACGGGCCGCGTCGTGCTCTCGCGCAGCCTCGCGGCAGAAGATGATGACCGCTACGCCAACGCCCTGCGCAAGATCTTCAAGAGCTTCTACAAAGATGTCGACAAGGCCATCGGCATAGACAGCTGACTGCCGGATCGTCGGACGGTCCGATGGATCGTCCGACTCTGTCCGACTGCGTCACCGCGGCGATGTTTTCGCCATGCGGTGACTTTTTTCTTGCAATAAGTCAAAAAAACAAATATAATAAAGGTAATAATAGTCAAATAGTCAATTTAAAAACGAAGGTGATTATCTTGAGTAATATTGCAGATTTGATTGAAGCTTACATCCTGCGCCAGCTCGCTGCGAAACAGGATGGCAAAGTGGAACTGCGCCGCACGGATATCGCCGATGAGATCTCGTGCGCGCCGTCGCAGATCAGCTACGTGCTGTCGACGCGCTTCACGCCGGCCAAGGGCTTTGCTGTCGAGTCGCGCCGCGGCCTCGGCGGCTACATCCGCATCGTGCAGGTGCCGCTCAAGAATCTCGTCTATCAGGACATGATGGACAAGATCACGGAGGAGACGGATTACGCGACTGTCCAGTCGATGGTGCACTACCTCTTGCAGCACGCGATGATCACGAACCGCGAGGCCGCCCTGATGATGCAGGTCGTGTCCTCGGTCTTCCAGTCGGAGGGGATGACGCCGAAGGAGCGCGTCCACCTCTTGAAATCCATGCTGCTGACGGTGGAGAAATTCTCGTAGGGCCGCCGGCTGCCATGCGGCCGACTGACGGGTCATGCAGAGAAGAGTCATCGTCATCATGGAACGAAAGAGTAGAGGAGGAATATCATGTTATGTGAGGATTGCGGCCGCAACCGCGCGGTCGTCCATATTACGCAAATCGGGCCGGACGGCAAGATCGAGAAGAACCTCTGTGAGAGATGCGCGGCCAAGTACGGCGAATTCCTCATGGAGAACCAGAAACATCGCAATGTGTCGATGAACGACTTTTTGAAGGGCGTCTTCAGTGCGGGGGCGCAGGGGGAGAAGCCACAGCAGGAGAAGGTGACGGAGCTCGTCTGCCTGAACTGCGGCATGAGTTACCGCGACTTCCAGCAGACAGGCAAGATCGGCTGCAGCGTCTGCTACGCGACGTTCCGCCGCCAGCTCGAGCCGCTATTGCGCCGCATCCACGGGTCGAGCACGCACAGCGGCAAGATCCCGCACCGCACGGGCGGCACGCTTACGATGAAGCACACGATCGAGAGCCTGCGCAGTTCGCTCAAGGAGTGCGTCGCGCAGGAAGAGTATGAAAAGGCCGCAGAGCTGCGCGACAAGATCCGCCAGCTCGAGCATGAACTCATGGAGACGGAAGGGGGCGAGAGCGATGGCCGTCAATGAACTCCTGCGCAGCAGCAGCCTCTCGTGGCTCGCTGCTTCGGGCAAGGACAGCGACGTCGTGCTCTCGAGCCGCGTCCGCCTCGCGCGCAATTTCAAGGAAATCCCGTTCCCGAACCGCGCGGACTTCAACCAGCTCGCCGCGGTTCGCCTGCAGGCCGAGAAGCTCCTGCCGGGCATCGCGGCGGATCTCGGGCAGGCCTTTGACCTCCTCGACCTCGAGCGCATCACGCCTCTGCAGCGCGATGTCCTCATCGAGAAGCAGCTCATCAGCCGCAACTTCATCCAGAATCCGCAGCACCGCATCGCCTTCATCACGGCGGACCGCGCGACGAGCATCATGGTCAACGAAGAGGATCACCTGCGCATCCAGTGCATGGCGCCGGGGCTCGACCTCGACACGCCTTTTGCGCGCGCCTCGCACATCGACGACATGGTCGAGTCGCAGGTCGACATCGCCTTTGACGAGAAGATGGGCTACCTGACCTCGTGTCCGACGAATCTCGGCACGGGCCTGCGCGCCTCGGTGCTGCTGCACCTGCCGGGCCTCGTCTTCACGCGCAACATCCAGAGCATCATGAACATCTCGCCGCAGCTCGGCCTCGCCATCCGCAGTGTCTACGGCGACGAGACGGAGAGCGTCGGCAACCTGTTCCAGATCTCGAACCAGCTGACGCTCGGCTTCTCGGAGCAGGAGATCCTCGAGAACCTCAAGACGGCCGTCATGGAGATCGTCTCGCACGAGCGCCAGGCGCGCAAGGCTCTGGCCCTCTACATGAAGGAGCGTCTCGAGGACGAAGTCTGGCGCTCCTATGGCACGCTGCGCTACGCGCGGCTGCTCTCGGAGAAGGAAGTGCTCGAGCTCTTGTCGAGGTGCGCCTCGGCATCGACCTCAAGCTCATCAACGAGGTCGCGCCGGACTGCTACGCAGAGATCCTCATCAGCAGCCGCACGAGCTATCTGCAAAACCTCGCCGAGAACGAGAACTTATCGAAAAATGAAATCGACAGGCTGCGGGCCGAGCATGTGCGCAATGCCCTGCTCGCCCACACCCGGAGTCAGGAGGCTCCAAAATGAATTATCGCAATCACTTCACGAGCCGCGCCATCAAGGCGATTGAGTTTGCTCAGTACGCCTCGCGTGAGCTCGAACAAGATTATATCGGGACAGAGCATCTGCTTCTAGGCCTGCTGCACGAGGAGGGCAGCGTCGCCGCGGCGGCTATGCAGGCCGTCGGGCTGCGCTTCGACGACGTCATGCAGCGCGTCGAGACGATGGTCGCCGGCGACGCCGAGTACCCGGCCGACAACCCCTACTACACGCCGCGCGCCAAGCGCGTCATGGAGGGGGCCATCGAGGAGGCGCAGACGCTCGGCCACAACTACATCGGCACGGAGCACATCCTGCTCTCGCTCTTAGAGGAGACGGAGGGCGCGGCGGCAGAATTGCTCGCCAATATGGGCGTCGATATCGACGCCCTGCAGAACGAGGTGCTCGACCGCATCGACCACCCGCATCCGGAGGGCGACGGCCCCGAGCTGGGCCGTGCTGAGAAGGGCAAGGGGCGCCAGGCGCCGCAGCTCCTCAAGAAGTACGGCCGCAACCTCAACGACATGGCCAAGGAAGACCGCATGGATCCCGTCATCGGCCGCGATAAGGAGATCCAGCGCGTCATCCAGATCCTCGCGCGCCGCACGAAGAACAACCCGATCCTCTTAGGCGAGCCGGGCGTCGGCAAGACTGCCATCGCCGAGGGACTCGCGCAGCGCATCGTCGAGGGCTCTGTGCCGTACATGCTGCAGGACAAGAAGGTCATCTCCTTGTCGCTCGCCTCAATCGTCGCCGGCGCGAAGTACCGCGGCGAGTTTGAGGAGCGCCTCAAGGGACTCATCGACGAGGTGCGTCAGGACGGCTCGGTCATCCTCTTCATCGATGAGATGCACACACTCGTTGGCGCGGGTGCGGCAGAGGGCGCGCTCGACGCCGCCAATATCTTGAAGCCGGCGCTCTCGCGCGGCGAGATCCAGATCATCGGTGCGACGACGCTCGACGAGTACAAGAAGCATCTCGAGAAGGATGCCGCGCTCTCGCGCCGCTTCCAGACCATCCTCGTCGAGGAGCCGGGCATCGAGGATGCCAAGAAGATCCTCATGGGCCTGCGCGCCAAGTACGAGGCCTTCCACTGCGCCCATATCGAGGACGCGGCCATCGAGGCGGCCGTGCGCCTCTCGCACCGCTACATCACCGACCGCTTCCTTCCGGACAAGGCCATCGACCTCATGGATGAAGCGGCCTCGAAGGTCCGCATGAAGCAGGTCGCCCAGCCGGAGAAGCTGCAGGAGATCCGCTCGCGCCTCGAGAAGCTCGGCGTGGAGAAGGAAGCGGCCATCTCGGCGCAGGACTACGAGCGCGCGGCCAAGATCCGCGATGATGAACAGAAGGTCAAGGAAGAGCTCGAAGCGGCCAAGCGCAGGTTCGAGAAGCGCGGCAAGAGCCGCATCACGGTCACGGCCGACGACATCGCCGACGTCGTCGCGCAGTGGACGGGCGTGCCTGTGCGCCAGATCGCGGCGAAGGAGTCCGACCGTCTGCTGCACATGGAGAAGATTCTCTCGCGCCGCGTCGTCGGACAGAAAGAGGCTGTCGAGGCCGTCAGCAAGGCCATCCGCCGCGCGCGGGCCGGGCTCAAGGACCCAAAGCGCCCGATCGGCTCCTTCCTGTTCCTCGGCCCGACGGGCGTCGGCAAGACAGAGCTTGCCAAGGCGCTCTCTGAGGCACTCTTCGGCACGGAGGACGCCATCATCCGCTTCGACATGTCGGAGTACATGGAGAAGTACGCCGTCTCGCGCATGGTCGGCGCGCCTCCTGGCTACGTCGGTTACGAAGAGGGCGGCCAGCTCACGGACGCTGTGCGCCGCAAGCCGTACTCCATCATCCTGCTCGACGAGATCGAGAAGGCACATCCCGACATCTTCAACGTGCTGCTGCAGGTCCTCGACGATGGCCGCCTGACGGACGGCCAGGGTCGCACGGTCGATTTCCGCAACACCGTCATCATCATGACGAGCAACGCCGGTGCAAGCCTCTTGAAGAAGAGTGCTCCTGCCCTCGGCTTTGCCGTCGGCTCGGGCGATGAGAAGCAGGAGGCAGAGGAGGCGGCCAAGAAGCGCGTGCTCGAAGAAGTGCGCCACATCTTCAAGCCGGAATTCCTCAACCGCATCGATGAGCTCATCGTCTTCCACCCGCTCGGCCGCGAAGAGCTCTCGAAGATCATCGACATCCTCTTGCGCGATGTCCGCGAGCGCCTCGCCGACAAGGAGATCCGCCTCGAGGTCAGCCCGGCCGCCAAGAGCATGCTCGTCGAGAAGGGCACGGACTTCAAGTACGGTGCACGTCCCCTGAAGCGCGCCATCCAGAAGCTCATCGAGGATGAGATCGCCGAGCATCTGCTCGCGCGCGACTTCCGCCGCGGCGACACGATCCAGGTGCGCAAGAGCGGCGCCAAGCTCGACTTTGTGCGCAAGGATAAGGAGAAGGCCAAAGAGAAGGCAGTGTCCAAGACGACGGAGGCGTGACGGTGCGGAAGAATACGCTTCGCCCAGAAGGATTCTGGGCAAGGCTGCAGAACTTCATCCTGAACGCCATATGGTCCATCGCCTGGCTCGGGCGGTGGACCATCCGTCTGCTCAGGCGCTTTCTGCAGCGCTGAATGTAACATAGGGAAATGAGATATGGCTGATCGATCATAGGAGGTGGCGTCGTGCCAAAGAAGAAGAAAACCGTCTACGTCTGCCAGGAGTGCGGCTACGATACACCCAAGTGGATGGGGCGCTGTCCGGGCTGCGGGGCCTGGAATACGCTCGTCGAGGAGACAATCGCGCCGGAGCCCGCAAAGGGCGGCCTGCGCCTCGGCCTTTCAGATGCCCAGAAGCCGCAGCCAATCGCTGCGGTCAAGATCGAGGATATGCCGCGCTTTTTGACAGGCTCCGGTGAGCTCGACCGCGTGCTCGGCGGCGGCATTATCCCGGGCTCGATGGTCCTGATCGTCGGCGATCCGGGTGTCGGCAAGTCGAGCCTGACACTGCGCGTCTGCGCCGACGTCGCGCGCCAGGGTAAGAAAGTCCTCTATGTGACGGGCGAGGAGAGCACGCGCCAGGTCCGCATGCGCGCCGACCGCCTGCAGGCGCTTGCCGACACGCTCTTCGTCGTCAGCGAGACGAACCTTGAGACGATCGAGACGCATGTGGAGAATCTCAAGCCGGAACTCCTCGTCATCGACTCCATCCAGACCATCCTCAAGCCCGACGTGCAGAGCGCGCCGGGCAGCGTCTCGCAGGTGCGCGAGTGCGCCGTCGACCTCCTGCGCATCGCCAAGACGAACGGCATCGCCGCCTTCGTCATCGGTCATGTGACGAAGGACGGCACCTTGGCCGGCCCGCGCGTCCTCGAGCACATCGTCGACACCGTGCTCTACTTCGAGGGCGAGCGCAACGCCGAGTACCGCGTCTTGCGCGCCGTCAAGAACCGCTTCGGCAGCACGAATGAGCTCGGCCTCTTTGAGATGCGCGACGTCGGGCTCGTCGATGTGCCCGATGCCTCGAAGCTCTTCCTGTCGGACCGCGAGCAGGACACAGGCACGGTCATCATCCCGACCGTCGAGGGCACGCGGCCGCTGCTCGTCGAGCTGCAGGCGCTCGTCGCCCCGACGCCCTACGTGCCGCCGCGCCGCACGGCCGACTCCGTCGACATCAAGCGCATCCAGCTTCTTTTGGCCGTGCTCGAGAAGCGCGTCCACCTGTCGGTCGGTGCCTGCGATGTCTACGTCAAGGTGGCCGGCGGCATCCGCATCGACGAGCCGGCGGCCGACCTCGGCATATGTGTCGCCATGGCCTCGAGCTTTGCGAACCGCCTGCTGCGCCCGAAGACGATCGTCTTCGGCGAAGTCGGACTGTCGGGCGAGGTCCGCGCCGTGAGCCAGGCCGACTTGCGCATCAACGAGGCGCGCCGCCTCGGCTTCACGCACGTCGTGCTGCCGATGAAGAACTACCGTCAGCTCAAGGGCAGCGTCGAGGGCATCGCGCTCTACGGCGCCGAGACGATAGGAGACGCCCTGCGCCTGGCCATGCCGCGCGAATCGTGAGACTGTCCCTGCTGTCCGTTCCATCTGTCCCGTATCCGTGCTATAATGAGACGGTAATCCCCGCAGTAATCGGGAATCAATCATGGAAGGGAAGGGTGATTCTTTGAGAATCCTGCCGCATATTCATAAGATAGGCCTCGTCTTCCTGCTCGCGCTCGCCGTCGTGCTGCCGTCTGTGGCACGGATGGGCGAGGCTGCTGCAGCGGAGCCTGACATACAGGCGGAGGCCGCCATCCTCATCGACGCCGACACGGGCCGCGTGCTCTGGTCGAAGAACGGCGAGGAGCGCCATTATCCGGCCAGCATGACGAAGATGATGACGTGCCTTTTGGGCATCCAGCTCATGCCGCCCGACGCGAAGGTCACGATCTCGCAGGCGGCGGCCAGCACGGAGGATCTGCCGCTGCACATCGCGCGCGGCGACGTCCTGACGGCGGAAGAGCTCATGCGCGGCATGATGATGGTGTCCGACAACGGGGCGGCTGTCGCCATTGCCGAGCACATCGACGGCAGCGCGGCCGTCTTTGCCGAGCGCATGAACGAGAAGGCGCAGGAGATCGGCATGCGGGATACGCACTTTGCCAATCCGAATGGCCTTACAGACCCCAACCACTACTCGACGCCGCACGACATGGCGCGCCTCGCGCAGTACGCGATGAAGAATCCCGTCTTCCGCGACTTCGTGCGCCAGAAGGAGCGCCGCGTCACCTGGATCGCGCCGTCCGGCAAATCGCTTTTGGCAAAGAACACGAATGAGCTGCTCGGCCGCTACGAGGGCATGACGGGCATCAAGACGGGCTGGACGAGCGCGGCGGGCGGCTGCCTCGCGGCTTCGGCCGAGCGCCAGGGCGTGCACCTCATCGCTGTCTTGATGAAGGCGCCGGATGAAACGACGCGCTTCTCCGATATGCGGAAGATCCTCGACTACGGCTTCGCGAGTGTGACGCTCGTCAAGGGTCCGACAATCAAGGAGGCCTCGCGCCACGTCTGGGTCAAGGACGGCACGGCAGCGCGCACCGTCGTGCGCCCGGCGACCGACATCGAGTACCCGCTCTTGCCGGGCGAGGAGGCGAGCCATGTCAAGGTGACATATGATGTGCCGGCGGTCATCAGCGCGCCCGTCGCATCCGGCCAGGTCGTCGGCCGCGCCATCCTCACGTACGACGGCGAGGAGATCGGCCGCGTCGACATGGTGGCCGATGACGTGCCCGAGGGCTTCAGCCTCGGCTCGTGGCTTGTCGGCCTCTTTGAGAGACCGCTCTCCTGGCTATGAGCGATTCTTAAAAATTGACAGCGAATTTGAGGATATGGTATAATAGTCCTCGTTGATTTGAGCGGATGTGGCGGAACTGGCAGACGCGCTGGATTTAGGATCCAGTGCCGCAAGGCGTATGGGTTCGAGCCCCTTCATCCGCACCAGCCAAAGACGACAGGCAGTATCTTTGATGCTGCCTGTTTTTATATGTTGGAGGAGTTCCATGAATATCTTTTCCTTGCTGCAGCGGCTCTCATCGTTCCAGATCATCGTGCTGAGCTTCGCCTTCCTGATCGTCACGGGGACGCTTCTCTTGATGACGCCCTGGGCGACGCAGGACGGGCAGGGGGCGGCGCTGCTGACTGCCTGCTTCACAGCCGTCTCGGCCTCGTGCGTGACGGGTCTGACAGTCGTCGACACGGCGTCCTACTGGTCGTCATTCGGCCAGCTCGTCATCCTCGCGCTGATACAGGTCGGCGGCCTCGGCGTCGTGACGATGGCTGTCGCCATCACGGTCGGCATGGGCCAGCACGTCAGCCTCATGCAGCGCAGCACGATGCAGGACGCCATCTCGGCGCAGCAGATCGGCGGCATCGTGCGCATGCTGCGCTTCGTCCTGAAGTTCACGGCTGGCACGGAGCTCTTGGGCGCCTGCCTGCTGCTGCCGCACTTTGCGCGCGATTACGGCTGGCTGCAGGGGGCCTGGATGGCGCTCTTCCATTCCATCTCGCATTCTGCAACGCAGGCTTCGACCTCATGAGCTCGCGCGGCGGCGGTTCGCTGATGGCCTATGCCGGCGATCCGCTCGTCAATCTGACCATCATGGGGCTCATCGTGGCCGGCGGCCTGGGCTTCCTGACATGGGCCGACTTCTCGGTCAATCGTCTGCACTGGCGCAAGTGGACGTTCCAGACGCGCATCATCCTCCTGATGACGGCCCTGCTCGTCGCCGTGCCGGCGCTCCTCTTTTTCACGCAGGAGCCCATAAGCGGCTGGCAGGCGCTCTTCCAGTCGGTCACGACACGCACGGCAGGATTCAATACGATGGACATCGAAACCTTGAGCGAGGGGAGCCGCTGCATCATGATCATCCTGATGCTGACGGGCGGCGCGCCGGGTTCGACGGCCGGCGGCATCAAGACGACGACGGCCTTTGCCCTGTTCATGACGATGGTATCCGTCCTGCGCATGCGCGGCGATGTGGAGTGCCAGTCGCGCCGCATCCCGACGGAGACGGTGCGCCATGCGCTGGCCATCTTCGTCATGTACCTCTTCTTGTTCTTCGGCGCGAGCATCGCCATCGGCTACCTCGACCGTGCTCCGATGATCGATGCGATGGTCGAAGTCTCGTCGGCGCTCGGGACAGTCGGACTGTCCATCGGCCTGACGGAGAAATTGTCGCCTCTGTCGCAGATCATGCTGATGTTCTTGATGTACTTCGGCCGCGTCGGGGCCCTGACGATGATCTACGCGCTGCACAAGCGCAAGAAGGCCGTGCCGTGCCGCCTGCCAGAGGGCAGATTGACTGTCGGCTGAGCGGGCGCCAACTTGCCCGGATGTTTTTTGCAATGAGGTGGATGACAAAAGATGAAATCGATATTACTGATCGGCCTCGGCCGTTACGGGCGCCACGTCGCGCGCAAGCTCCACTCGATGCACCATGAGATCATGGCGGTGGACAAGAATGAGGAGCTCGTCAATGAGGTGCTGCCCTACACGAACAGCGCGCTGATCGCGGACAGCACGGACGGGCACTTCCTCGAGTCGCTCGGCGTGCGCAACTTCGACGCCTGCATCGTCGCCATCGGCGACGACTTCCAGAGCTCCTTGGAGACGACGCTGCGCCTGCGCGAGCTCGGCGCGAAATACATCGTCGCGCGTGCCTCGAGCAGCATCCACGAGAAATTCCTGCTGCGCAACGGTGCTGACGAGGTCGTCTACCCCGAGAAGCAGCTGGCCCTCTGGACGGCCATCCGCTGCGGCTCGGACCACCTGCTCGACTACTTCGAGCTCAGCAAGAATTACGCCATCTACGAGATCGCGATGCCGGAAATCTGGGCGGGCCACACCGTCGGCGAGCTCGACATCCGCCGCATCCACCACGTCAATGTCCTCGGCATCAAGCACGAGGGCAGCCTCGACGTGGAGATCACGCCGAAGACACTGCTGCAGGCAGAGGACTCCATCCTCTTGCTCGGCGCACAGGAGGCCGTGAAGAAATTGATAGACGATGGTGAGAGATAAGCTTTTGAGAAAGGAAGGGTTAACGTGGAGACAAAGCGTTTATTCGACGAGAATGTCATGCAGAGAGAATGTGAGGCTGTAGTCGTGCGCACCGAGCCGTATCATGAGGGCTATGCCGTCGTGCTCGACCAGACGGTCTTCTTCCCGGAGGGCGGCGGCCAGCTCAGCGACACGGGCACACTGACGGCAGGGGAGAAGGCGCTTCCTGTCAAGCACGTCCACGAGAAGGCGGGCGAGATCTTTCACGAGACGAAGGAGCCCTTGGCGCCCGGCACGAAGGTAGTGGCAAAGATCGACTGGCCTGTCCGCTTCGACCACATGCAGCAGCACTGCGGCGAGCACATGCTCTCGTACGCCTTCTACAAGCTCTTCGGCGCCCACAATGTGGGCTTCCACATGAGCGCGGACATGGTCGGCATCGATCTCGACAGGGAAGTCGACTGGCAGCAGGCCCTGCAGGCGGAGCGCTTCACGAACCGCGAGATCCAGGAGGACCGCCCCGTCACGACGAAGCTCGTACCTGCCGAAGAGGCGGCGAAGATGAACCTGCGCAAGTTCAACGATAAGCTCACGGGGATCCTGCGCATCGTTACGGTGGAGGGCAGTGACTCCTGCACCTGCTGCGGCACGCATCCGACGTCGAGCGGCATGGTCGGACTCGTCAAGATCTTCAAGGTCGAGAAGCACAAGGAAGGCTCGCGCATCAGCTTCCTCTGCGGCAGGGAGGCGCTCGAGCGCGTCGAGCAGTACATGCTCGCAGCTCTCGACGCCTCAAACCTCCTGTCCATCAAGGAGACGGAGCTGCCGGATGGCATCGCACGCCTGCAGCAGGAGAAGAAGGAGCTCGGCGAGCGCCTGACGGAGTGCACGGGCAAGCTCCTGGAATACCGCATCGAGGAGATGAAGGCGCATTCGGCCACGACAGAGGCGGGCCATGCGAAATTCGTCTTCCTCGAGTCCGACATGACGCCGAAGGAGGCCAAGGCACTCGCCAAGCGCCTCGGCGAGATCCCTGAAGCCTTCTCCGCTATCTTCTACCAGAACGGCGAGCGCCTCAACTACATGTTCCTTGCGACGGACGGCGCAGCGGTCAATTGCCAGCAGGTCATCCGCACCGTCAACGAAGCCTTCGGCGGCCGCGGCGGCGGACGCCCCGAGTCGTGCCAGGGCAGCGCCATCTGCCCCGCGGACTGGCGCGAGAAGGCGGAGAAGCTCCTGTCCGCTCTTTGAGCCATGAGCCCATAAAAAAAAGAGCCCCCTTTGGGGAGGCCGCTGAAAAAGTCTCTATACATTTTATCAATCGGTACAGATGCCACACCTTGGCATCTGTACCGATTTTCTTGTATAATCGAAGCAGGGAA
>ENA-OQED01000153-OQED01000153.1-human-gut-metagenome-genome-assembly--contig:-NODE-153-length-27420-cov-3.051991_pt1 | contig 27420 bp, 25 predicted proteins | sample MGYA00242790_ERZ504625 | MGnify/ENA primary metagenome ERZ504625 (study PRJEB26092, sample SAMD00036345) | human gut metagenome | host: Homo sapiens | study: EMG produced TPA metagenomics assembly of...
CCTGCCGCTCGGCTATGCACTTTTTTCCTATGCAAAACATAATGGAATATTTGGAATGAATATCTATCATGTTCCAATCGTACCAATTTTTATTATGATTTTTTGGGTCGGTCTGTTGCAGATTGTACTTTCCTGCGTTTTAAGCAGTAATCTGAAAAAGGAAACGCTGGTTGAAAGAATAAGGTATCAGGGATAGCAACAAGGATTTTGAACGCTGCTGTATGATGTATACATATATCAGGAGGCTTCATTCATGGCGAGTGGAGTCTCTTTTATTTTGCATTGTATAATGGAAAAAGTTTTGGTTGAACAGAGGTTGGAATGATGATAAGATTTTGTTGGGACAAATGTGAATACATGTGTTCACATTTCATAACTAAGAAGTAATGGATTGGAGAGGTGCTTATGGCAGATAAAATTGGAACTGATGAATATGGGGAACAGGATTAATGCGGCAGTTGAGGAAATTATCCGCAAATTTGTGAAGAATCCAAAGTTTGAGGAAGAAATCAGAAAGCTGATAGGTGGCAGTATTGATACATCAGAGCTTGACAGAGAATATGATGGTTTAAATTTCCGATATATATGAATGGCAGAAATGTGCTAGGAGTGGATTGGGACAACGAAAGTACAGATGAGACTATGTGCCTTCTGTCAAGAAAAGCTTAATAAATCAAAGGATTTCGCCATTTTGGGAATAAAATAGATGTATGTTTCTGTTTCCGTAGAGTGAGGATATAACAGGAGGTTTACCCCCAGGGGATAGGCTTTGGAGAATAGGAAATATACATTTGGGCAAAAGGACACTTTTTCGCAAAAGTTGTTTTGTTAAAGGAGCGTATGATGAAGGAAATTAAACAGTTTGCAACCCAATTTCGAAGAGCGATTGATTTGGCTTTGGAAGCTGGGGAGTTTGATAACGACAGCATATATTGCAGATTTCCACGTGCTTGCTGCGGAGATACGAGTGATTTGTTAGCTCAGTATTTATTGGATAAAGGTATCAAAACAGATTATGTCTGCGGAACATATTGGGGTAAACCGGATGGAAACGGACAATCTCATGCGTGGCTGATGGTAGACAAACATATTATTATAGATATTACAGGTGACCAATTTAGTGGCAAGTCTACTTTTCTTAATTATGACAAATCAGTCTATGTAGGTGAAGGAGATGATTTCCATCGACTCTTTGAGGTTGAAGATAGAGATGTTCATGAGCATCGTGGGTTGAGTGCTTTGGGTGGCTTTTGTGGACCGAGGCTGTGGGATTTATATAGGAAAATCCTAAAATTCATTTAATCAACCGCTTTTTATGGGGATAAAACCTTCCCCCACTTTGGAAATCTATTGCATACTTTCGCTATTCAGTATAAAATCAAAGTTCATGGGAATATTGAAAACGTTTGTCTGCTTTCAAGGAAAACTTGATTTTCTGCGGTTTGTGGGATATTAAGGAGCGAAAATGGATGTGTGTTTTGTAGCTTTATGAATGAATCATTTGAATATCGTAGCAGAGGGGGGTGAGACTCTGCTGAATAATAGGCTTTTGCTAAAAGGTATCACTTTTGCGAAAATGTATGATACCTCCAGGTAGGAGTCTTTTTGTATAAAGATAATTGTCAATTTCAGAAAAAAGATATTGGCTTGAAATCCTACTTGCGTAATAATTGAAATATTACAAGGGTAAGATTTAGAAAAAGCAACAAAAGAAAAGAACCAGAATCACAACGGATTAGCTGGTTCCTTTACTCGTTTGAATTACCTCTTTTATGTATGAGTGCTAGTCTGAAGCACACCAAAGGGAAATGGAGGGGGGTGAATGATCGTGGTTTTGTTTATGTATCGAAATAAGAACTGCATTTTTCTTCCAACATTTTGAAATTACAGCATCTTGCAGCAAGGGAAGAATCTGGCTTGGCAATGCATTTCTGATATAATTTCATGGCTTTATTTTGTAGCGAGTCCTGAACATTGTCGATTAGAGCTTTTTCTTTTTGGAGAAGGTAAATATAGTCGATTCTTTCCTTTTCATTGCTGAAAGAACGGAAACTTTCTACTTGATTATATTTTAACTGAGTAAGACAGTTATCAGGAACCGGAATCATATTATTGATATTCAATACAGCATAAAGATATCCGGTGGATTCATCCTGGAGCTTGTGGAAATCCAAACTGTTGGACATCTTCTGGTGTTTTGGTTTTGCAGAGGAAATAGGGACATAGTAGTGGAAATCTCCGATAGTAAGAAGAATTCCGACATGGAGTTTCAAACGTTCCCCATACTCCACATATCCGACACGGGAATCAAACTGTGTCAGGTAATTTATGTATTTTTTGTCGACAACGTACCAATCCATAGAGCCTCCTGAAAAGTAAAAAAGCGGGTGGATTACTCCACCCACTGCTGTTAACCGATTGTTTTAATTGGACAATCTAACCGCTTTTAAACGAGCATTTTAAATGGATGCTCTAACCGCTGCACAGATATTTCTATCTGTGTCTTTATTATATGCAATTTACAGCAAAAAATCAATGCCTTTAATTGCTAAAATTTTATGAACTTTTTTCGATATCTATGGAATCAACTTTATCACAGACAGGAACAAAAAGAAAGAGAGGGATAGCAGATGGGTATAAAAAGTTTGCTTGGTTCAGTCAGGCGAGGTGATTTCTTTGTATCCGCTTCTTCCAAACAAGATGAGTATGGAGAGGGACAGTAATGGATGCTGTATTATGTGTATTCTCGTTATTGCCATCATTTCAAAGCGGATATGGGAATGTGTACAGCTTGAAATAAAACGCAGGAAAAAGAGTGAATCTTATCTGCGTAGAAGACATTGCAGAGGATGAAGTGGAAATTATTTGATGAATTGTGTGCTAATATTCTGCAATTCTACTGCTAGTCGATTGATTTATGCACGCTCTCATTATAATATGTGTGCAGGAGGTGGATATATGTATCAGATTAGTAATGAAAAATTCGGTTTATTTGTAACCGAATTAAGAAAGGAAAAGAATTTAACTCAAAAGGATTTGGCTGAAAAATTATATGTATCAGATAAAACCGTTAGCAAATGGGAACGTGGTCTTAGTATGCCCAATGTCGTATTACTCATACCAATAGCTGATATATTAGATGTTACCGTTACAGAATTGTTACGTGGAGAAAAAATAGATACACAGAAAAATATTGATAAAAAAGAAATCGAGGAATTGGTAGTAGGATCTCTCGATATGGCTGTTAGGGATTCTATTCACCAGCATAGAAAAAACTGGATATTAGCATATTTGTTATGTTTTTTTATATCTATTACAGAAATTATTATGTTAGTTGTATCTGGGAGTTCGTTGGCTGAGATGAAAGGGATATATTGCTGGTTACCGGGGGAATGCTTTTATTTGGTGCATGGTTTTGTTTCTTTGCAAAAGACATATTACCAACATATTATGATGCCAACAAGATAAATTATGTTTCACAAGGAATTTTTAGGATACATCTAGTTGGTTTATCTTTTAACAATGGAAATTGGATATACATCTGCACAACTTTAAAAATATGGACACTTGCAACGGTTGTTCTATATCCTCTTGCAGGTATTATAATAATCAATTGTTTCAATATAGCTTTATGGGATATTTTGAATAAAATTTTCTTAATTATGATATTAGGTGGTATGGTAGTTTCGATTTACATTATCGGGAAAAAATACGAATAATTAAATTACCTGTTATCGTTGTGGATAGTACTAATTTACAACATTCTTCATGGGAAATATGGAATGATGCAGAAGAGTGGTTCTGTTTCATAGGCTTTGATTCCGGTTGGCGTGACGGTGTTTGCTGTTTTCATATTGCCATAGCCATGATCTACAGCGATGATTTTTGTGTTTCTGAGTTCTCGCATAAAAAATACCTCCGTTTTCGTATTGATTGATTTAGCAGGTCATACCGGTGTGGTACTGCTTTGCTGTGAGATAAGCATACGAAAATTGGAGGAAAAAGGCATTGTGGGGAAATTGAGTTGGAATTGAGTGAATGTTTGGAAAGTTGTAAAATTGAATTTCCATTTTGGCAAAGAATTACAACAGTAATTATGATGAGATAACGTGAATGAAAAATATAGTGAGTGGGTATTCGGTAAATTTGATTCTTAAAAGTAGTATTTCTGAATGCAGCAGATTTTTATTATAGAACATTACTTTACAAGAAGGATAAAAAAGCATATAATTCTTTTATAATATATTTAATAAAAGAGGATAAGAAAACGGAAAATAAAGATAAAAAAAATATAACAAGAAAAAAAATAATTAATTATGTTCTAAACAATCATGTTACATCCAAGGCGGGAATCGCAAAAGAGTTAAACTTGAGTATGCCGACTGTATTAGCAAATGTGAATGACTTGTTAGAAAAAGGGGTGTTGGAAGAAACTGGGGAATATGCTTCAACCGGTGGAAGAAAGGCAAAAAGTATAGGAATTAATAAGTCATACTGTCATGCAATGGGAATTTTGATTACAGCGAATCATATAGAAATGGTATTAGTAAACCTTGGAGATGAGATTATAAAAAAAGATCGCATCCGCTTAAAATTTACGGCAGAATTATCCTATTGTACAGAGGTGGCACAAAAGGTCAAAACTTTTCTTGAAGGCGAATTAGAGAAGGATACGCTGCTTGGGATTGGAGTGGCGATTCCGGGAATTATTGATCAGAAAGAACGGATCGTTTTAAAATCCCATGCTTTAGGTATAGAGAATTATAGTCTGCGCTTTTTAGAGCAGGCTTTGGAAATTCCAGTATATTTTGAAAACGATGCTAATGCTGCAATGCTTGCAGAAAAAAAGCAAAAGTATCCAAATGCGATATATCTGTCTTTGAACCACACCTTAGGAGGTGCATTCTGCATAGATGGAAAGCTGTTTCGAGGGCAGAACCAGAAAGCAGGGGAGTTTGGTCACATGATACTCGTTCCCGGTGGAAGAAAGTGTTATTGTGGTAAATCAGGATGTGCAGATGCATATTGTGCTGCAAGTGTACTGACACAAGATAACAGGCAGTCACTGGATGCATTTATGGAAAAAATTGAAAGTGGTGATGAAAAAGTTTTGCAGACATGGAATGAGTATCTGGATCATCTTGCTGTTTTGATATCAAATCTGCGGATGGCATATGATATGGATATCATACTAGGAGGTGATGTGGGAGGTGTATTATCAGATTATATGATACCTCTGGGAGAAAAAGTGATGGCATATAATGGCTTTGAGCATGATGTTTCATACTTAAAAAATTGTTCGTATAAGAAAGAAGCGTCAGCTGTTGGAGCAGCGAAATACTTTTTTACAAAACATATGGGTGAATTGTAAATTTTTTGATCCTCATATCATATTATAGTAAAAAACGAAAGAAAACAGTAACTACGGTTTTCTTTCCGTTTTTTTTGCATGTTAATTGTGAAAAATACACAAAAAATAGATTTTGAAATTATGAAATATATAGAAATATGAAAAAACATATTGACAAATTGTGTTTACAAGGTAATAATATAATTACTTTAATAAAACAATTTATAAAACATAAAATAAAACAACATAAAAAAGGAGGAAACAATTATGTTACAGCAGGTAATGACAAATCCGGGAGAAATTATTTTCAGAGAGGTTCCGGTTCCGGAGGTAAAGGAAAATCAGGTTTTGGTAAAGATTATGAATATTGGTATTTGTGGATCAGATATTCATGTTTATCATGGAAAACATCCGTTTACAAAATATCCGGTAACACAAGGACATGAGGTTTCAGGTGAGATTACAGAACTTGGAAAAAATGTCACAGAGTTTCATGTGGGACAGAAGGTGACGATAGAGCCTCAGGTATATTGTGGACATTGCTATCCATGTCGTCATGGAAAGTATAATCTCTGTGAGGAATTAAAAGTAATGGGATTTCAGACGACAGGAACAGCATCTGAGTATTTTGCAGTAGATGCATCTAAAGTAACACCTATTCCAGAAGATATGTCCTATGAAGAAGGAGCTATGATCGAACCTCTTGCTGTGGCAGTTCATGGTGTAAAACAGATGGGCGATGTGGCTGGCTTGAATATTGCAGTCCTTGGAGCAGGACCGATTGGAAATCTCGTGGCACAGGCAGCAAAAGGAATGGGGGCAGCGAAAGTGATGATCACAGATATCAGTGATCTTAGACTGGCAAAGGCAAAAGAATGTGGAATTGATGTGTGTGTGAATACCAAAAATAAAGACTTCGGTGAGGCAATGATCGAAGCATTTGGACCGGATAAGGCGGATGTGATCTACGACTGTGCCGGAAACAATATCACAATGGGACAGGCAATTAAATATGCAAGAAAAGGAAGCACAATTGTACTGGTGGCTGTTTTTGCAGGAATGGCAGAAGTAGATCTTGCAGTGGCAAATGATCACGAACTTGACATTAAAAGCACGATGATGTACCGCCATGATGATTACATAGATGGAATCAGACTGGTGAATGAGGGAAAAGTTCATTTGAAACCGCTTATCTCAAAGACATTTGCTTTTAAAGATTATCTGAGGCATATCAGTATATTGATGATAACCGCGAGACAACGATGAAAGTAATTATCAACGTCAATGAAAAGTAAGGAGTTCGTATGGAAAACAAAAATGGAAAAGTACCGCTGATCAGTAAGATTGCATATGGGTTTGGTGATGTTGGATGTAATTTCAGCTGGATGTTCGTAAGTAATTTTCTGATGATATTTTATACAGACGTGTTCGGAATCAGTATGGCGGCTGTGTCAGCACTTATGCTTTTTTCAAGATTCTGGGATGCAATCAATGATCCAATTGTCGGGGGACTTACGGATAAAACAAAATCGAGATGGGGACGGTACCGTCCATGGCTGTTAGTAGCGGCACCAATTACAGCGATTCTTCTTGTTATGACATTCTGGGCAAGACCCGACTGGCCGCAGAATGGAAAGATCATTTATATGGTAATTACATATTGTCTGCTGGTTTTGGGGTATACCTGTGTGAATATTCCATATGGAACCTTGTGTGGTGCTATGACACAGGATATTGATGAACGTGCAAAAATAAATACATCCCGTTCGGTTGCAGCTATGATTGCAATTGGTGTGTTAAATATTATCACAGTTCCACTGCTCAGCAAATTCGGCAGTCACAGTGCAAAGACAGGATATCTGACGGTTGCGGTCATATATGGATGTATTTTTACAGCCTGTCATTTCTTCTGCTTTGCGAAGACGAAAGAGGCAGTGATTACTCCGGAAAAAGAAAAAATTTCTGTAAAGATACAGTTGAAAGCAGTCATGCAGAACAGACCATATCTTCTTGCATTGGCAGGACAGATATTATTTGGATTTACATTATATGGCAGAAACGCAGATATTCTGTATTATTTTACATATGTGGAAGGAAATGCCTCCTACTACACAACTTATTCGATGTGCATCATTATTCCTTCTATCATAGGGGCAGCCTGTTTTCAACCATTATTCCGCAAGTTGAATAACAAAGGAAGAACAGCATCTCTCTTTGCTTTATTTACAGGAATTTCCATGTTGTCTATGTTTTTCTTCAATGCCAAAGAATCACCGGCTATTTTTTATGCATTATCCGGTCTCACACAGTTTTTTTCTCTGGATTTAATACTGCAATCTATGCAATTATTCCAGACTGTGTGGAATATGGGGAGTGGAAAACCGGACTTAGAAATGACGGTTTTCAGTATGCATTTATTTCACTTGGAAATAAAATCGGAATGGCAGTTGGAACAGCACTTTTAGCAGGATTACTTGGAAAATGTGGTTATATTGCAAATCAGACACAAAATGCAACTGTACTTTCAATTATGAAACATGCATTTACGACGATTCCAGGTGCACTTTGGATTGTGACTGCGGTTGTATTATTTTTCTACCGGTTAAATAAAAAACGTTATAACGAGATTGTGGAGGAACTGAAAAATGGAAGAAAAAGTTGATATCGTGGCATTGGGAGAATTGCTGATTGATTTTACGGAAGCAGGACACAGTCAGGGTGGGAGAAAACTGTTTGAACAGAATCCCGGCGGTGCTCCGGCAAATCTTCTGACAGTTGCAAGTCATTTTGGGTATCGCACCTCTTTTATTGGAAAAGTTGGAAACGATATGCATGGTAAATTTTTAAAGAGGACACTGCAAAATGAAGGAATCAATACAGATGCTATCGTCGAAGATCCAGATTATTTTACGACACTGGCATTTGTGGAAATCGGTGAAAATGGAGAAAGAAATTTTTCTTTTGCAAGAAAACCGGGTGCAGATACACAGTTAAAAAAAGAAGAACTGGATCAGACGTTAATTTCCGGATGCAGAATTTTTCATTTTGGATCATTATCGCTGACAGACGAGCCGGCAGAAAGCGCAACGATCGAAGCAGTAAAAATGGCAAAAGCAGCGGGTGTACTTATTTCATATGATCCAAATTACCGCCCGTCTCTTTGGAAGAGCAAAGAGTATGCAGTGAAAAAAATGAAGTCTGTTGTAGAACTGGTAGATGTCATGAAAGTATCGGATGAAGAGAGTATTCTCCTGACAGGGGCTAAAAGCTATGAGCAGGCTGCAGAAGAAATTCTTGCTATGGGACCAAAGCTGGTTGCCATTACATTGGGAGAACATGGCGTTCTTATGGCAACAAAAAGCAGAAAAGAAATCATCAAAGCATTTCAGACACATGCGGTCGATACGACCGGAGCGGGGGATTCTTTCTGGGGAGGCGTATTATGCAGTATTCTTTCTATAAATAAGCCCGTAGAAAAGATGGAATGGGAAGAAATCAGAAAGTGTGCTGTTTTGGGAAATGCAGTTGCAGGATTGTGTGTGCAAAAGCGAGGTGGAATACCTGCGATTCCGACGAAAGAGGCAGTGTTTGAATTTATGCAGAAATAATGAGTGTATGTTGCAATACTGGTTTCAACAGCAGTTTGTGATGTGCTGTCATACCTTGTGAAGTAGTATCTGGAAAATTGATGATTCCGGCTTGACTTAATTTAACATCTCAAATATAATAATTGCATACATCAGAAAACGTTCACTCTTCACCGGATGAGTGGTTAAAGCGTCTGGGAGCAAATCGTAGGTGCAGTAATTTACACTGTAAGATTTGTTTCCGGGCGCTTATTTATTTTGGAGGATAGATGCAATATGAATAAGAAAAAAGAATTATTGGTACAGATTATGTGGGAGCTTGCGGGAAGCATCTTTTATGCAATAGGTATATATAACTTCGCCCTGCAGGCAGAGTTTCCTATGACAGGTTTTTCGGGTATTTCGATTATTTTATACCGGCTGTTTAATATTTCCATTGGTTTATCAACGGTCCTGCTTAATATTCCGGTTGCGATACTATGCTGCAAATTATTGGGCAGGAAATTTTTTGTCAGCTCAATACGATGCATGCTTTTGTCTTCTTTTATTGTTGACTTTGTTGCGCCGTTATTTCCGGTGTATCAGGGCGACAGACTGCTTGCGGCATTGTGCACAGGTGTATTTTGCGGAATAGGCTATGCCATGATTTATACAAGAAATTCTTCAACAGGAGGAGCTGATTTTATCATTATGGCTGTAAAAGCATTGAGGCCTCATTTATCGATGGGAAACATCTCTTTTCTTACTGATGTCGGAATTATTCTGGTGGGAGGACTTTTGTTTCGGGATATTGACGGAATGATTTATGGCATGATAGTGAATATATTGTCTGCGGTTGTTATTGATAAAATGATATACGGTATGAATTCAGGCAAAGTAGCCTTTATAGTCACAAAAAATGGAAAGAGAATATGTGATGTGATTGATGAATGCAGTCAGCGCGGAAGCACTATTCTTAAGGCGCAGGGAGGATATAAGCAGGACGATATTCAGGTGGTAATGTGTGCATGCAACAGTAAGGAAATGTACCAGGTGCGTAAATCCGTAAAAGATGCAGACCCGGACTCTTTTATTGTGGTTGTTGAGTCTCATGAGGTGCACGGAGAGGGCTTTAAAATGACAAATATTGGAGAAGCAGAGAACTGAAACATACCTGAAACAAATATAGTGTGAAGATTGTATTTTAGCCTGAAAAAAGCTATACTAATATAGTGATGTAGCGGTTTTATGGCTGAAATTATATATTTGGGAGGTAATTACATGTTAGAAAACTGGATTAAACCACAAATTCCGGAGGAGGAAGAGCTGGATGAGCGCCTGCATGCAGCACGCTCTAAGCTGTCTGTGCTTCAGATGCAGATTAAGGAGCATGGACTGCCTGTACTTGTGCTGTTTGAGGGCTGGGGTACTGCAGGAAAGGGCAGTGTGCTCGGTAAGGTAATCAAGAATATTGATCCGCGATTTTTCAAGGTCGCAACCATGGACGAGCCGACAGAGGAGGAAAGACGCAAGCCTTTTTTATATCGGTATTTTGTAAAGATTCCGGCAAAGGGGAAGCTTGAGTTTCTTGATTCGGGCTGGATGGATGAGGTAGTAAAGGATGTACTGCACGACAAGATAGGAGAGAAGGAGTACAAGAAGAAAATTGAAAGCGTGAAGCGCTTCGAGCGACAGCTGACTGACAATGGTTATCTTGTTATGAAATTTTTCTTCCAAATAAGCCGGAAGGAACAAAAAAAGCGTATTGAGGTATTAAAGGAGAATAAGGATACCAGATGGCGTGTAAGTGGAGATGAAGACTGGCAGAATAAGCATTATGACAAGTGTATGCATGTGTTTGACAGATATCTGAATGATACAAATTCGCCTGCAGATCCTTGGTATATAGTTGATGCAAAGAATAGAAAATGGGCTGAGCTTCAGGTGCTGGAGACGCTGGTTAGTGGAATAGAGACAGCACTTAAAAACAGTAATCTTGCTGTGCCGCTGTTACAGAATGTGTTCCCTCTTGAGAAGATTCCAAAGCTTTCTGAGATATCACTTGATAAGGAACTATCTGAGGAAGAATACAAAAAGGAGCTCAAAAATCTGCAGTCTAAGCTTAGCGAGCTGCATAACAAGCTATACAGGCGAAAGATTCCTGTTGTCATAGCATATGAGGGCTGGGATGCAGCAGGAAAGGGTGGAAATATAAAGAGAATCACAGGGGCGCTGGATCCGAGAGGCTTTGAGGTGCATCCGATTGCAAGTCCGCTGCCAAACGAGAAAGCCAGACACTATCTGTGGAGATTTTGGAATCGTCTTCCTAAGACCGGGCATATAGCTATTTTTGACAGGACATGGTATGGCAGGGTTATGGTAGAAAGACTAGAGGGCTTTTGCAGCGAGAATGAATGGCAGCGTGCTTACAATGAGATTAATGAATTTGAAAAGGAGCTGTCAGACTGGGGGGCTGTCATCATAAAGTTCTGGGTGCAGATTGATAAGGATACACAGCTGGCTCGATTTGAGGAACGCCAGAATACTCCGGAAAAGCAATGGAAGATTACCGATGAGGACTGGAGAAACAGAGAAAAATGGGATCTGTATGAGACTGCTGTAAATGAGATGCTAAAGAAAACCAATACCACTTACGCACCATGGCATGTGCTTGAGTCAAACGACAAGAAATATGCGAGAATCAAGGCTCTTAAGATTGTGATTGATGCGATTGAAGCTGCTTTGGATAATAAAACAGATAAAAAGTAAAAACAGATGTATATAAACAGAGATATGTAAAAAGAAGCCGGAATAAATCCGGCTTCTTTTAAAGTGTTGGTAAATTAATTTGGGTACAAAAAATGCGCCTCCAGGGGCTCGAACCCTGCACACCCTGATTAAGAGTCAGGTGCTCTACCAAATGAGCTAGAAGCGCAAACATCTGTGTGAATATCTGTGTCACACGGACAAATGATATTATACACAGGGTTTTACAAAAATGCAAGTACTTTTTTTGAAAAATTTTAAAAAAATTATAAAAAAGACTTTAAAACACTAAGTACTCCGTTTTCCCAGTAAGGCGCACAGGTGTGTTTTGCGGCTGCGATAACTTCCTGGCGGGCATTTGAGACGGCGTAGCTTATACCGGCATTTTGAAGCATCTCAATATCATTCAGATTGTCACCGAAACAGCATACTTCGTCCGGAAGCAGGTCGAATCTGTCTATGAGGTATGAGAGTGCAGTCCATTTGCTGACACCCTTTGCGTTGCAGTCTACCCATTCCTTGCCGGCGGCTGCCAGGTGAGCTTTTTTATTCCATGCCGGAATGAAAACCGGTGTACACAGCTCTTCACATTTGTCGGGATGAAAGACAGTGAATTTGATGATGTCATTTCTGTCAAGCCTTGTGATGTCATCAACCTCACGCATCTCAAAGCCGTATGAATCACGAAGCAGGTGAAAGACCGGGCTGCCACCATCCTCTGCAAAGCAGAAATCAGGAGTAGCAGCAAAGTAATCGCATGCAGGCAGCTCATCGCGGACCATCCGGCACATGCCCTTCCATATATCTTCGTCCATAGGATAGGTTTTCAGGATTTCCTTTGGAGTGCGCACGACTGTTCCTCCGTCTGTTATATACAAAAGCTTGTGCTTTATCGGAGCAAACAGCTTAAATTCGCTTGAAAACTGTCTGCCGGAACAGACTACAAATGTTATTCCTTTGTCTATGAGCCTGTCGATGACAGACATGTACTCAGGATCTATGAGCAGTGAGCCGTCCTTTACAAGTGTTCCGTCTATATCTGTTGCTATTAGTTTTATCATTATTTATCTCCCAGGGCGTATATCTTTTGAATATTCAACTATATCATTATAAGAAATTATAATCTCATATGCAAGGGACTTATAGTGTATTTATTACTGTTTGTGAAAGAAAAAACCAGAATATATTGAAAGTTTCCTGCTCATATTGTATCATAGTAATACTGGCTTCATCTTCAATGCGTTGAAGCAATGAAAACTAAGGGGACGATATTTACTATGATAGTAGCACTTATTGAAAAAATTTATTCTTTCTTGTGGGGAGATCTGATACACATTCCACTGCCCGGCGGTGGGAGCGTGGGAATCTCCCTGCTCATAATTCTTTTGATTCCGACAGGATTTATTTCACTGTAAGGACAAGACTTTTACCAATCAGAATGTTTCCGGACATGATAAAGGCGCTGACAGGTAAAAAGGAAAATAAGGACAGCCTGTCCACGTTCCAGACACTCATTGTCTCTACGGCGACGAGAGTGGGCATGGGTAATCTGGTTGGTGTTGTGGCTGCCATATCAGTGGGAGGCGCAGGTGCGGTTTTCTGGATGTGGATAACAGCCATTATAGGTTCATCCACGGCTTTTGTAGAGGCTACACTGGCACAGCTTCACAAGGAGCCGGATCCATTGTACTCAGGCTATCGAGGAGGTCCGGCGTATTACATACACCATTACTTTGAGGATAAATCAGGCAAAAAGAAAAAACATGTTATTATAGCTGTTTTGTTTGCTATATCCGGACTAATCTGCTGGTGTGGCATAAGTCAGGTTATAAGCAATTCAGTTACATCGTCATTTGAAAATGCATTTGGCATACCACCTATTTACACTACCGTAATTTTAGTTGCAGTGGCTGCTGTAATAGTGCTTAGGAAAAATGCTACGGTAAAGGTGCTTGACATAGTTGTTCCTATCATGGCGGTGTGCTATTTTGCCATAACCATTTTTATCATAATTAAAAATATAGGCATGATGCCATCGGTTTTTTCAAGGATATTTGAGGAAGCCTTCGGTATCAGGCAGGTGGCTGCGGGAGGCTTTGGAGCGGTGCTCATGAATGGTGTAAAGAGAGGTCTTTTTTCAAATGAGGCAGGCTCAGGCTCAGCTCCATGCGCTGCAGCGGCGGCAGAGTGCGATACTCCTGTAAAGGCAGGACTGACGCAGGCGCTCGGTGTATTTATAGATACGATAGTGATTTGCAGCTGTACGGCAATGATCATGCTCACTGCACCGGAGAATATAGTGGCAGGGAAAGAGGGCATGGATTTATTACAGTCAGCTATGAGGTATCATCTTGGAGATTTTGGAGTTATTTTTATAGCAGTCACATTGTTTTTATTCAGCTTTTCCACCTTCCTTGGTATACTTTTTTATGCAAGGAGTAATGTTGCGTATCTGTTTGGGGATAACTGGATTTCACAGACAATGTACAAGGTGCTGGCTCTTGTTATGCTGTTTGTAGGCGGTATCGCGGCATACACATTTGTCTGGGATCTCGGAGATGTAGGAATCGGCCTTATGACTATATTCAATACAGGTATTCTCTATCTGATGGGTGGACAGGCAATAAAGGAGCTGCGAGTCTTTGAGGAGAGTAATAAAGCACAAAGCAATAGTCAATGCTCACAGCAGGGTGATAACGTAACGCAATAACAATAGGAGATATATATATGAAAAGAGAATCATTTAAATCACGTCTGGGATTTATACTGGTAAGTGCAGGATGCGCTATAGGAATAGGCAATGTATGGCGTTTTCCGTATGTGACAGGGCAAAATGGTGGAGGCATTTTTGTGCTGTTTTATCTTATATTTTTGGTATGCATGGGGCTTCCGGTGCTTACCATGGAGCTTGCTGTAGGCCGAGCCAGCAGAAAAAGTGCTGTGATGAGCTACAAGGCACTTGAGAAGGAGGGCAGTAAATGGCATATTCACGGATGGATAGCCATGTTTGGCTGCTACATGCTCATGATGTATTACACAACAGTCTCAGGCTGGATGGTTGCGTATTTCTTTAAATTCCTAAAGGGAGATTTTACATCAGGCATGAATGCAGATGATGCGGCAGCTGTATTTGGAAGCCTCCTTGCAGATCCAAAGCAGATGGCTTTTTGGATGATAGTTACGGTAGTACTTGGCTTTTTGGTGTGCAGCCGTGGTCTGCAGAATGGACTTGAGAAAATCAGTAAAGTTATGATGAGTGCTCTGCTTTTACTTATTATAGTCCTTGCAGTGCACAGTATCACGCTTTCAGGGGCATTGGAAGGAGTGAAATTTTATCTTGTTCCAAATCTGGATGCGGTTTCTGAGATTGGAATAAAGAATGTCATAACAGCAGCCATGAATCAGGCGTTTTTTACGCTGAGTCTGGGTGTAGCTGCGATGGAGATATTCGGCAGCTATATGGGAAAGGAACATACTCTTACAGGTGAGGGTGCCAAAATATGTGCTCTTGATACATTTGTGGCTATCATGTCAGGTCTTATCATTTTCCCGGCTTGCTTTAGCTATGGGGTGGAGGTAGGCGCAGGACCAAGCCTTATCTTTATCACTTTGCCAAATGTATTTGTAAATATGCAGGGAGGCCGTATATGGGGTTGCCTTTTCTTCATGTTTATGACCTTTGCAAGCTTTTCAACCGTTATCGCAGTATTTGAGAATATCATGTCATTTGCCATTGATATGTTTGGCTGGTCCAGAAACAAGGCTGCGCTCGTAAATGGAGTGATAATTCTCATTGCAAGTATGCCGTGTGTGCTTGGATACAATGTGTGGAGCAATCTGCACCTCATAGGAGGCAGGGATGTGCTTGACAGCGAGGACTTTATGGTAAGCAATCTGCTTCTTCCGATTGGCTCCCTTGTCTATCTGCTTTTTTGCGTGACAAAGTGGGGCTGGGGCTTTGATAAGTATATAGATGAGGCAAATACAGGAGCAGGACTTAAGATTTCAAGGAAGCTTAAGCCGTATTTTCAGTTCATACTGCCGCTTTTAATTTTGTTTATTTTTATCCAGGGATTGATATAGTTATGTATTTTTTGGAAATCAGACAGGAGAGTGTAAAACATGTTAGATCAGAATACTTTTATAGAGACAGTACAGAGCGTGGCCGAGATTATCCGTACTTCAGCGGAGCCGATAGGCAGAGATGAAATCATGTCTTATTTTAAGGATATGGAGCTCAATAAGGCACAGGAGGACATGGTATTTGAATTTCTCATCACACCGCATGAGCAGGAGAATGAGAGTGCAGGCGATTATGAGGATGAATCAAATGAGGACGAATTACATGGGGATGAAGCGTCTGAAAATGCTGCATTGAACAATATAATTTACTCAGAAGGCGATTCGATGGATGCCATAGCAGGTGGAAAGAATAATAAGGCCAAGCAGGATAATGAAGCTGAGCCTGACATAGATGAGGACAGTCTCATACCGGATTCACCTATGTTTAGGATGTATCTTGAGGAGCTTGAAGAGATACCTGATTACACAAAGGCCGAGCAGGATGATATGTACAAAAAGCTGCTCGCAGGTGATGAGAGTGTGATACACACTATATCAAATTTCTGGCTCAAAAGTGTGCTTGCCATGGCAAAGAAGCTTGCCGTTACATCAGAGGGCTTTGAGGACGTAGTACAGGAGGGAAACATGGGACTTTTCATGTGCCTTACTGAGCTCTGCGGCTGCGGGGATGAGATAGATGTGGAAAAAGAGCTTTTGGATGCCATAGAGGAGTCTATGAAAGAGTGTATCAGGGAGCAGACCGGTGAGGATGAGAGCGAGAATACTGTGGTAGGAAAGGTTTCATTGGTAAACCGTGCAGTGGAAAAACTAAAATCCGATAAGGGTTTTGAGCCGAGCCTTAGTGAGCTTTCAGGCTACACCGGCGTGGATGAGGATGAGCTTGAAAAGCTTCTGGAGCTTATCAAAAAGGCTGATGTGGAGAAAAATAAACAGGACAGTAAATAATCTGTGGCATTTGTAGATTTGTGTCATATATTAAACCATACCTGAATATATGAAAGGATGGAAAATATATGGCACGATTTACTAATCAGGCACAGCTTCGTTATGGCAACAATGTAGCCAATTCAAATATAGCAGTCGGAGAAATACTGGAGGTGCTTTCTGCTACGAAAACAGCAGTCAAAAACACCTACAATCAAAACGATACAATAACTTATGTGGTGAGTATCGTAAACTCCGGAAATACCGCGATAAACGGTCTGACACTTTCTGACAATCTAGGTGCTTATACCTTTAACACCAACACTCTTGTACCATTAACCTATGTGAATAACACCGCAAAATACTATACAAACGGCACACTCCAGGCAGCGCCTGCAGTAACCCAGGGACCGCCTCTTAGCATCACAGGCATAAGTGTCCCGGCAGGGGGCAATGCAACTGTCATCTATGAGGCAGCGTTAAATGAGTATGCTCCTCTTGGTACAGAGGCATCTGTCACAAACACCGCTACAGTAAGCGGCACAGGAATCACTCCGGTCACAGCGGCAGAGACAGTAAATGCCGAGGCTGCACCAAATCTTGCAATTACTAAGTCAGTAAGCCCTGTTCCAGTGACGGAAAACGGTACACTGACCTATACCTTCAGGATTCAAAACTACGGAAGCGTTGCGGCAACCAATACCACAGGCGTGGTTATAACAGACACATTTGCTCCGGTTCTTAGTAATCTTACAGCGGCATTAAACGGCACAGCCTGGACTGCAGCTACGGATTACACTTACAATGAGGCGACAGGCACATTTTCTAGCACTGCAGGTGCAATCACTGTTCCGGCGGCAACCTACACACAGGATAGTACGACAGGAGCGTGGGTTGTCACACCGGGCGAGAGCACGCTTGTCATCACAGGAACCGTGTAGCAGCGGTGATTAATAAGGTTTAAGAATTGTTTAATTTGAGGGATAAAAGTTGAAATATTTATGCAAACTATGTAAAATAAATGTAGCTGTTTATGAATAAGATGATGAAGATAATCATCGGCAGTTTAAAATGATTAACCGGGGGATAAGACAAATGAATAATGCACAGTTAGTGATAGACGAAGTAAAAAAGGCAGTAAAGGGCAAGGATGATTGTATCATCAAGGCATTTGCTGCCTTTTTGGCAGGTGGACATATACTGCTTGAGGATGTGCCGGGAGTGGGAAAGACTACGCTTGCAGTAGCCTTTTCAAGGGCGATGGCTCTTGAGAATCACAGGGTACAGTTTACTCCGGATGTGCTGCCTGCTGATATACTTGGCTTTTCGATGTATCAGAAGCAGACCGGAGAGTTTGTGTACCGCGAGGGTGCCGTGATGTGTAATCTGTTTCTGGCAGATGAGATTAACAGGACAAGTCCCAAAACACAGTCGGCGCTTTTGGAGGTTATGGAGGAAGGAAATGTCACTGTGGATGGAATAAGCAGGAAGGTCCCGGAGCCGTTTATAGTGATGGCCACTCAAAATCCAAAGGGCAGCGCCGGTACACAGCTGTTGCCGGAGTCACAGCTTGACAGGTTTATGATATGTATGAGCATGGGATATCCTTCACATGAGGCTGAGATGGATATTGCAAAGGGCAAAAGTGTGAAGGCTGATGAGTATACGATAAAGCCTGTTATGAATGCACAGGGACTTGTTGAGATGCAGGGAGAGGTCGAGCAGGTGTTTATACATGACAGTATTTATTCGTACATTGTGGATCTGGTTGATGCGACAAGGACAAGTCCGTACATTGAGCTTGGAGTGAGTCCGAGAGGTACGATTGCGTGTGTTAGGATGGCAAAGGCATATGCGTATCTGAGTGGGCGAAGCTACGTCATACCATCTGATGTGGTTTCTGTATTTGCGGATGTGACAAAGCACAGAATCGTGCTAAATACCAAGGCGAGAGTATCACATGTATCAGAGCTTTCAGTTATAGATGAGATACTAAAGGCTGTTAAACAGCCGACAACTTATGTGAAAAAGGCAGGTAATCGTGATTAGTTTTTTGATAGGAATAATTACTGCGGCAATAGTTTTTTATATGTCGATGATATACGGTAATGCTGCACTGGCACTGCTTGGCTGCTTTATGTGTGTGTTTATGGTGCTGACATTTATAGCATTGCTTGTAAAGGCGCACTGGGCAGTGGCAGCTATAAACATTCCGATAGCTATCGCCACACAGGGCGAGAGTATCAGGGTGAGTCTTTTCTGCCGGCTGAAGGAGGCAGGCTTTGATGGTGTAAAATACCGTGTAACGGTGAAAAATAATTTATCCGGCGAAAAAAGTACAAAATGGCTGTCAGGAGGCAGTGATTTTTTGTACAGCGTAAACCTATGCGGCAATTATGAATTTGAGCTTGTAAGGATAAAGCTATATGATTTTTCGAGGCTTTTTTATGTCACGAAAAGAGTTAAAAAATATGCAAATGTTGAGGTGATGCCGCAGATTGATGAGATTCCTGTGAGGATAACGGACAGAGTGAGAAATTTCTTTGGGGATTCTGATATATATGATGATATAAGACCCGGGTATGATCCGTCGGAGCTGTTTGATGTCAGGGAGTTTCAAAACGGTGACAGGCTACAGAGTGTGCACTGGAAGCTTTCTGCAAGGACTGATGAGCTGATGGTAAAGGAGAACAGCCTGCCAAAGGCATGTGCGGTGGCCATAGTAGCAGATTTAAGGGGAATAAAGAAAGGCAGACAGGCGGATTCTTTTATGAAGCTTCTTGTCTCACTTTCATTTTCACTTATGGATCAAAAATGCTCTCATTATGTGGCATGGTATGATACCTCAATAAACGATATTGTGAGAGCCAGAGTGGATGACGAGGAGGGCTTTTACATATTTTTGAACAGCTTTCTTAAAATAAAGCCGGATACAAAGACGGATGCAGCTTTTTTGTATGAGGAAAAGTACCGGGCAGAAAAGCTGGTGTGTCTGCTTATCGTGGACGGAAAGCTTCAGATAAAAAAGGGAGAGGAGATAGTTGGCAGAGCGGATGAAAAAAATGAGATTGTCATTTAGGAAAAGCTGCTGGCAGAGGTCTGATATAAATGAGATAAAGCCTGATTACAATAATACGTTTACAGTGTTTGGTGTCCTGCTTACTGAGCTTGCCAATGCTGCTGCGGCAGTATTTCTTACAGTGTGTGCAGTGTCTGTTGTGAATACTACTGTTTCACATGTGAGATGCCCATATTATGTGTATGTGTGGCTGTTTATTTTTTCGGTGATAAGCGGCTTTATAAACAGGCTTACATCGCTTGACACAAGAAAATGGGTGCGCCATGCGATAAATACGGGGCTGCTGCTTGTATTTTTGCTTGGAGTGTTTATTGCAAACTGGCAGGCTGCAGAGCATATAAAAGACGGCTTTTTGTATGTAAAGGGCAGGTATCTTGAGATAATAAATGTGTACTATGGCACTTCATTTGTCTGTCCAAAGGGCGATAAAGCCTTTGCGGGGGCATTTGTTGGCTTTGTATCGTTTATAGTTATGCTTTTGCTGGTGACACTGGCGGTTCAAATTAAAAGAAGACGCATGCTCACATTATTTCCAACGCTTATGCTTGCGGTACAGCTGTGCATAGGCAAAAGCCCAAGTGTCAGCGAGGTTGTTATGCTCACGCTGTGTACACTCTGGTGTTTTATCGCAGATGGCAACGCACGTACAGTGGCAGGATATGATGCAAATGGCAGTGCACAGGGCAATGAGGCTTTAAGGATAGTGTCGTCTTTTTTATATATGGCAGCAGTGTCAGCAATACTTTTCATATGTGTATTTACATTTAAACCTCTTGCTGATACACTTGCCGACAAAAAGCCACAGATGCTTGCTTTTCAAAAGGACTTGGAGGGCAGCGTAAAGTCATTCTTCAGCACAGGAATGGATATGCAGGACGGCACAGTTAGCAATCACTATCCAAGCTACAGTGAAAAAACAGTGATGACGGTAGAAGCATCATCAGGCGCATCTTCTAATATTTATCTGAGAAGCTTCTACGGTGATACCTATGAGAATGGCAGATGGATTAAAAAGTCTGATTTTTCCGGGATGGAAAAAGAGTATCACGATGCTTCAAGGATGACAGCCTGGCAGACTACAATCGGATTAGCCACGCTGCTTGATGGTTATTATGATGATGAGACCAATCCGGCCACCGAAAAGTATACAATCACTATGAAGAAGCTTTCCACTCAATACGCCTATTTGCCGTACTGTATCGACCCGTACAGTATAGATGCCAAGGGTGATATAGATTTTGACGAAGACTTTGTTATCACAAAGGATAAAGCGACAAAGACAATCGAGGTGTCGGCGTGTCCCGGTTTTTTCGATGGTAGTCTGGAAATGTCTATCCTTGAGCCTGAGCAGCCTCTTGAGGTCAACAGTGATTTCTATGCGGCATACAATAATTATGTAATGGAAAACTATACTGCAAAGCAGGGCGGTGACGGGATTGTTGCGGAGGATGCGAAGCTGCTTCTTAGGACAGGACAGCTCACAAGCAATATGATGTACACAGGCGATATAAGAGAAAGTGATGCCAACAGGATTGCGGCAGCACAGCTGGTGCAGCAGTTTCTGACATCAAAGGCTTTTAAGTACAGCAAAAATCCTCCTTCCACTGGCGGTAAGGATGTGGTTGAAAATTTCCTCTCAAATAGCAGGCAGGGCTTTTGTGTGCATTTTGCATCGGCTGGCACCATGATACTCAGACAGATGGGCGTTCCATGCCGCTATGTAAGCGGATATTGTGCAAAGGAGGACAGCTTCAAATCCGGTGAAAATGATGAGGATATATGTGAGGTGAAGGATTCGCAGTCGCATGCCTGGGTTGAAATATATCTGGATGATTTCGGATGGATTCCGGTGGAGATGACACCGGGATATTTTGAGTATGTGACAGGTGAGAATCCGTTTGACTATATTGGTGTCAACGGAAAGAAAACAAACACCGGTGCTGCTTATAATGATAGTGAGCATATGAATGATACTGCGGCAGATGAAGATAAACTGGATGAAGATGCAGCAAATGAAGATACAAAAAATACAGATGCAGAAAATGATGACACAGCAAAAGATGATACATCAAAAGCTGCAGCAAACAGTACATCAGGTGATGGCAGTGAGAATGCTTATGGTTCACAGCCAGGTGCGGATAAACGTACAGATGCTCAGAACTTAAAAACGAGACCTCATATACCACCGGTGATTTTAAAAACCTCACTCTGTGTGATTTTTCTGACTGCACTTACAGCCATCATAGTTTATATCAAAAGGCGAAGAAATATTTTGTGGGAAGCAAGACTTGCAAAAAGGGTGAAAAAAGGCCGTTACAGCAGGGCAGCAATAATGATAAACAACCGCATCTACAAAGGACTGGGACATCCTTCAAAGAACAGGACAGATGAGCTTTATCTGGCTAACCTTAAGGAAAAATACTGCGGACCGGATTATTGCGGAATCCACTGGGACGAGTACATGCGCATCATACAAAAGGCTGTGTATTCATCAGAGGGCATCACAGGGGAAGAATGCTTTATGATAGTGGAAACATGGAGGCGTCTGGAGAAAAAAGACATTAGACATAATTCACAAAAAAACATGTATAAAAACAGCATGATTAACAAAAAATAAATTCGTTGGGAAAATTGTGTTGAAATGATAAAGCTTCTGTGATATAAACTTTAACAGACGTGTTACTTTTAGGGAGGCATTTGTCGTACATAACTTTTAACAGGGTTAGTGTATGATAGGTGCCTCCTTTTTGTCGCTGGAGCAAAAAAGAATGATAGGTGCAAATCGGTACATACCCTGCATTTATAGGAGGAAAAGCTCATGAAAGACAAAATTTTTGGTGTCCTGCAGAGAGTAGGACGAAGCTTCATGCTTCCAATCGCAATCCTTCCGGTAGCAGGCTTGCTTTTAGGACTCGGAAGCTCATTTACCAACACCACAACAATTGAGACCTATGGTTTACAGTGGCTGCTCGGAGATAAGACTATACTCCATGCACTTCTTGTAATCATGAATGCGGTCGGAAGTGCCATATTCGATAACCTTCCGCTCATTTTTGCGGTCGGAGTAGCAATCGGAATGGCAAAGAAGGAAAAAGAGGTGTCAGCACTTTCAGCAGTCATAGCATACTTTGTTATGAATGTATCAATCAATGCGATGCTCAAGATTTCCGGAAAAATCCTTGCAGACGGAAGCATTGCAAAGGATGTGCTTGATGGAACCATCACATCAGTATGTGGTATCCAGTCATTGCAGATGGGTGTGTTTGGCGGAATTATTGTAGGACTGGGAGTGGCAGCACTGCACAACCGTTTCTACAAGATTGAGCTGCCGAATGCATTGTCATTTTTCGGTGGAACAAGATTTGTGCCTATCATCTCAACCGTGGCATATCTGTTTGTAGGAATCCTAATGTATTTTATCTGGCCGACAGTGCAGAACGGAATCTATGCACTCGGCGGAGTGGTGACAGGAACAGGATATTTCGGAACACTTCTCTTTGGTATTATAAAGAGAGCTCTTATTCCATTCGGACTGCACCATGTATTTTACATGCCGTTCTGGCAGACAGCAGTCGGTGGAACGATGGAGGTTGCAGGACATATGGTTGAGGGTGGACAGAACATCTTCTTCGCACAGCTTGCTGACTCTGCAAATATCGCACATTTCAGTGCCGATGCCACAAGATATTTCTCGGGAGAGTTCATTTTCATGATTTTTGGACTTCCGGGAGCAGCACTTGCAATGTATAAATGTGCAAAGCCGGAAAAGAAAAAACAGGCAGGAAGCCTTTTACTTTCTGCAACACTTGCATGTATGTTTACAGGAATCACAGAGCCTCTTGAGTTCTCATTCCTTTTCGTAGCACCGGCTCTCTTTGCAGTACAGGTAGTGCTCGCAGGAAGCGCATACATGATAGCACATATTTTAAACATCGCTGTAGGACTTACTTTCTCAGGAGGATTACTTGATTTCTTCCTGTTTGGTATATTGCAGGGCAATGCAAAGACAAGCTGGATGCTCGTGATTCCGGCGGGAATAGTTTATTTCCTGCTGTATTACTTTATTTTCAGCTTCCTTATAAAGAAGTTTGATTTCAAGACTCCGGGGCGTGAGGATGACGATACAGAGACAAAGCTCTACACCAAGGCAGATGTAAACGCAAGAAAGGCTGCTAAGGACGTAAAGTCTTCTGACGGAAAAGAAGCAGCTGCAGCAGACGAACTCTCACAGACCATATCACGAGGTCTCGGCGGCAAAGCCAATATCTCAGATGTGGACTGCTGTGCAACAAGGCTTCGTATCACAGTAATTGATCCCGACAAGGTAAACGATGCGCTCCTTAAATCAACAGGAGCATCAGGAGTCGTGCACAAGGGACAGGGCGTACAGATTATCTATGGACCAAGAGTAACAGTGATAAAATCAGATCTGGAGGATTATCTTGCGAGCGTGACAGAGGAGCATTTCGAGGATGATGCAGTAGAAAATAATACAGCAGACGCAGATGAAGCAAAGAATGAAAATGCAGCTTCGGCCACTGATTCAAAAACAGAAGATTCAAGCACCGTTTCAGATAAAGCACAGGACGCTGCTGACACCAAAGAGCCGACAAGCACAGTTATCATCTCAAGCCCTATGACAGGAATAGCAGCAGACCTCTCAACAGCACCGGATGAGGCTTTTGCCGGCAAATGATGGGTGACGGAGCAGTAGTCACACCTGAGGAGGGCGTGGTTGTAGCACCTGAGGATGGAACTGTTTTATTCGTTTTTGATACAAAGCATGCTTTGGGATTTACAACCGACTCAGGAATTGGTATGATAATCCATGTAGGAATTGATACAGTAAAGCTCGAGGGTAAAGGCTTTGACGTACAGGTTGAGGCAGGATGCCATGTTAATAAGGGCGATGTGCTCATGAAGCTTGACCTTGACTACTTAAAGGCAAACGCACCATCAGTTACAACTCCTGTCATCTGCACAGAGCTAAAAGATAATCAGAAAATCCGTCTCATCACAGATGGACCGATTAAGGCGGGAGAGCCTCTCTACGCAGTTGACACCTACGAGAAGTAATTCATACATCATGATAATTGAATTGTCCGGTTATGTTAATAATAAATAGTTCGTATAAATTATCAGGAGTACATTAATAAATGTCAGGGGAATGATATGTACAGAATCACAAAGGTCTTAAATCACAATACAGTGCTTGCGGTAAAGGATAAGAGCGCAAGAGAATATCTTATAGTCGGAAAGGGTGTGGGTTTTGGAAAGAAAATTACACAGTCTGTCGAGCCGACGGAAGAGGATTCACTGTATGAGCTGACCCAGACAAGGGACAGAGGTCCGGCAAAGGACATAGTAAAATCCATCGAGCCGGAGTATCTTGAGATTGCAAACACACTGCTCGATAATGCAGAGCATGAGTTTGGACATATAGACAGAAGCATATTGTTTCCTATGGCAGATCATATAGCATTTGCTGTAAAGCGTATGGAAAACAAAGAACAGATCAGCAATCCTTTAAACGACGACATCCGTGTGATGTTTTATAGGGAGTACAAGATAGCTGAGAATATACGCCATATACTAAAGGATAAAAAACAAATTGATATAATTGATGATGAGATTGGCTACATTACTCTTCATATTCATACATCCTTAAACAATTCAAAGGTATCGGATGCCATGGAGATGGCGGCAGCAGTTCGAAAATGCGCCACATTTATAGAGGAAAAGATTGGAAAGCACATAGATGTCACTACTATGGCATACAACCGCCTCATGAACCATATCCGCCACATGGTATCAAGAGCCGCGACCGGAGAAAAATTAAAGGTTGATCTCAATCAGTTTATCGAGAAAAATTATCCGGAGTCATTCGCACTGGCAGGTGATATATGTAAGGAGCTTGGAAAGGACTTAAATCATGAGTTTTTGGACAATGAGACAGGCTACCTTGCCATACATATCGAGCAGATTAAGTGTGATGAGATGATAAGTGAATAATAAAATGTGAAAACCTTCCTGCATATTAGGTTATGTACAAATCTCTTGCAATGTGGTACACTACATAGTTGTATCAACAAACATCCGATACACAAAATACATATGAAATCAGTTTAAAGGAGATATATATACCATGAAACTCGGCATCGTCGGACTTCCGAACGTCGGAAAGTCTACATTATTCAACTCACTCACAAAGGCAGGAGCGCTTTCAGCAAACTATCCTTTTGCTACAATCGACCCAAACGTAGGTATTGTTTCAGTGCCTGACGAGAGAATCGTAAAGCTCGGAGAGCTCTATCACACAAAGAAGGTTACACCTGCAACAATCGAATTTGTTGATATCGCAGGTCTTGTGAAGGGAGCCAGTAAGGGTGAGGGACTTGGAAACCAGTTCCTTGCAAATATCCGTGAGGTAGATGCAATCGTACACGTAGTGCGCTGCTTTGAGGATACAAACATTATCCATGTAGATGGCTCTGTAGATCCTGCAAGAGATATCGAGACAATCAATCTTGAGCTTATTTTCTCGGATGTTGAGATTCTTGACAGGCGAATTGCAAAGATTGCAAAGCAGGCAAGAATGGACAAGACACTTGCAAAGGAGCTTGAGCTTGTTGAGGCAGTAAAGGCTCATCTTGAGGACGGAAAGATGGCCAGAACCTTTGAAGTGCCTGATGATGAGGATGCACAGCTTTGGTTCAAGGGATATAATCTCCTTACAGCAAAGCCTACCATCTACGCAGCAAACGTATCAGAGGACGACCTCGCAGATGACTGCGCAAGCAATCCGCATGTTGCAAAGGTAAGAGAAATGGCAAAGGAAGAGGGCGCAGAGGTATTTGTTATCTGTGCACAGATTGAGCAGGAGCTTGCAGATCTCGATGAGGACGAAAAGAAGGAGTACCTTGAGGATTTAGGTGTTGAGTCAAGCGGTCTCGATAAGCTTGTAGCAGCCAGCTATTCACTTCTCGGACTTATTTCCTTCCTCACAGCAGGAGAGGATGAGTGCCGTGCATGGACTATAAAGAAAGGTACAAAGGCACCACAGGCAGCCGGCAAGATACATACTGATTTCGAGCGTGGCTTCATCAAGGCGGAGGTAGTCAACTATCAGGATCTTCTTGACAACGGAAGCCTTGCAGCCGCAAGAGAAAAGGGCATCGTAGGCATGGAAGGAAAAGAGTACGTTGTTAAGGACGGAGATGTAATTCTTTTCAGATTTAATGTATAATTTTATGAATAAAACGCTTTTATAAGCACAAAATCAAAAAGAAACGCATAAGATAGACCAAGGGAGGTCTGTTTTATGCGTTTTCTGGATTTATGCGAAAAAGAGGTTGTGAGCGTGGAGGAGGGCAGGTTCATCGGACATGTACGGGATTTGGAGTTTGATCCGGTCTGTGGCAAAATCTGTGCGATTATCGTGCCGGGACCGGGAAAATATATGGGAATATTTTGCAGGGATTATGAATATTGTATTCCATGGGTTAAGATTGTGAAGATTGGACCCGATATAATATTGGTAAATATATGTGAGTCTGATATGCGGCGCAAGCTGTTATGATTTATAAATACAAAAATTATAAAAAGTCAAAATCAGTACAAAACATATTGACAACGAAAATTAGTATATATAT
>ENA-OQED01000155-OQED01000155.1-human-gut-metagenome-genome-assembly--contig:-NODE-155-length-27407-cov-1.655169_pt1 | contig 27407 bp, 29 predicted proteins | sample MGYA00242790_ERZ504625 | MGnify/ENA primary metagenome ERZ504625 (study PRJEB26092, sample SAMD00036345) | human gut metagenome | host: Homo sapiens | study: EMG produced TPA metagenomics assembly of...
TTTAAACCCGTATCATGCAGGTCATATTATGTACCGAACAGGGGATAGGGCCAGATGGTTACCAGATGGAAACATTGAATTCCTAGGCCGTATGGATCAACAGGTAAAAATAAGAGGATTTCGAATTGAATTAGGTGAGATAGAAAATTGTGCGTTGAGATGTGAGGGTGTTGTTCAGGCGGTGGCTGCTGTGAAGAATAATGGCCTGACCAAATACATTTGCCTTTATGTATGTATTCGTACTGGGTGCTCCAAAGAACGCATACGGCAACATCTAAGCCAAGAATTGCCGCAATATATGATTCCAGCATTTATTATTATTTTGAATGAAATTCCCCTCACTTCCAATGGGAAAATTGCATATGAGCGGTTGCCAGATGGTGAGGATATCGGGCGGGCATGCACACCCGACACAGCCCCAAAAGACTCTTTGCAAAGGACAAATACAAGAGATATGGTGCGGCGCATTAAATCAAAATGCCATTCCTATAGATGTAGCTTTCTTTGACGCGGGAGGGGATTCTATTTCCTTAATGTATGTTTGCCGAAAAATTCAGGAAACATTTAACATCGATGTTGAGATTATTGAATTGTTTCAATATCCAACGATACAGTCTTTAGCGTTATACATTACCCAAAAATACAAATTGGTGAAAGAGATTGCACCGAAAACGAGTAAAAATATGATTCTGTAAGTCTTTTTACGACTTGGAGGAATTTATGGATAGTAATCATTATAATAACTTAAATGGTAAGGAAATAGCAGTGATTGGTATGGCCGGCAGATTACCAATGGCTGATTCGCTTGATGTGTTTTGGGATAATTTAAAGATGGGAAGAGAATGTATTACATTCTTTTCTGATAAGCAGCTAAACGAAAGTGGCGTTCCTGATTCTCTAATTCACAATTCTCAGTATGTGAAAGCCAAGGGAGTTTTAGAGCATGCAGACCATTTTGACGCAGATTTTTTGGTATTTCCTATAAGGATGCATGTGCATTAAACATTCAGGCAAGGGTATTATTGGAGACAGTTTGGGAAGCTCTGGAAGATGCAGGGTACTATCCCAAGGGCTATCTGGGGCGTGTTGGAATCTTCAGTGGAGCTTCGTTTGATTCTGCCGTTTCACCAACTACGCCCAATTCCAATTTAGCTGGGGAGTTTGGGCGTGAATTATTGAAAAACAAAGATTTTTATTAATTCTAGAATTGCATATCTTCTGGATTTACGAGGGCCATGTGTGACAATACAGACAGCTTGCTCTACCTCCTTGGCGGCCGTACACCTGGCTTGCCAGTCGCTTTTGTATCAGGATTGTGATATTGCTTTGGCGGGCGGTGTATCCGTTACGTATCCGTTAAACAGTGGATATCTCTATCAAAAAGGCAGTTTTCTGTCTTCAGATGGCCATTGTCGTGCATTTTCAGAGGAAGCCAGCGGAACAATCGGTGGAAACGGCGCCGGCGTTGTGGTATTAAAACGCCTTACTGATGCAGTCAAAGATCATGATATATTCATGCGATCATAAAGGGTACCGCAATGACGAATGACGGTGCCGACAAAATTGGTTACACTGCCCCAAGCTTGAAGGGAATCGCAAGAGCGGCTTCCAACGCTCTGAAGCGGGCAGAGGTAACTTCGGATACAATCGATTTTGTTGAAATGCATGGCAGTGGCACAAAATTAGGCGATACAATTGAAGTAGCGGCTTTAACAGAAGCGTATGGTTTGCCAAGTGGCAATCTCTGCCCAATTGGTTCCGTAAAAACAAATATTGGGCATTTGGATACTGCCGCTGGAATTGCAGGGTTGATAAAAGTGATACTGGCAATCAAGAACCGGCAGTTACCACCCTCTCTGAATTGTGAGAATCCCAATACCTCAATTCATTTTGAGAACACTCCTTTTTTTGTTAACACCCAATTAATTTCAGTGCCTGAGAAAAACAGGCCTTTTCGCGCGGCGGTAAATTCTTTTGGAATGGGTGGTAGTAATGTTCATGCCATTGTTGAATCCTATGAAAACGCGCCTGTACCATCCAGGGTATCAAATGGTGAAGTAATCATATTATCTGCAAAAACGCATACAGCGCTAACGGAATATATAAAAAATTCGATCGCTTTTTTGCTCAGCACGCAGACCTATGTTGAGGGATATTGCTTATACATTACAGGCAGGAAGAATGCCATTTGATAACAGAGTATTTCTTGTTTGTAAGAATATCCCCGATGTCAGGCGCCAATTGTTGAAAGCTTCCAATTATAAGGAAGAAATGTATTTTAATAATAAGGCAGAGGAAGTTGCTCTTTTTCTCTACCCGTTTGAAATGGATCTGCTAGATCAGATACAGGAATTGTATCATGGAATTCCCGCATTCAAGGAAACATTAAAATCAAATTTTAATTTGTTCCAGAGAACAGAAGTGGATCCTTTTCTATCCCAAGATTCACTTTTTATGCGTTTTATTTATTCTTACTCATTCTCAAAATTCCTGTTGGATTGCGGTTTGGCGCCGAATATTGTTTTTGGGTGTGGAGAAGGGCTCTATACGGCGGCCTGTCTAAGCGGAATCGTATCACTGAAAGATATGGTAATCCTTGTGAAATCTCTTGATGCATTGCAGAAAGGAGAAAGCACCTATCACGAATATCTCCATTCATTTCAATCGCTCTCTATTTCCTCAGGGGTAAGGCCGATTTATATGGTACAGGAAGATATATTTTACGATATTCAATCGGATTTGTTGAACGCTGATTTTTGGATAAGATTCATGCCGTCATCATCGGGAGACCAGCGGGTTTGGTATGATTGGTCAAAATCTGGACGTTTATCAGTAAAATTGTTTGCAAAAAAACAAATGATTGATTTTCATTGTAAATCGGAAGATATGTGGTGGAAAAAGGAAATTCATAAAAAAGGACTTGAAGGATTTTATAACGCCGTTGGTACCCTATGGGGGTTCCAAATTCCAATCTGTTGGGAGGCGTTACAACAGGGACGTAAAGGTCGAAAAATTCCGCTCCCCACTTATCCTTTTGAAAAGAAAATATATCGCTCCAAAGGCGTTTCCCATCCAGTGTTAAAGGATGAAATTAAATATATGCCCCCTTCAGAATGGTTTTACATCCCTTCGTGGAAGCGTGAGGAATCTCATGGCGAGAATAATAGTCATTGGAATCAAAATTGGCTGGTTTTTGATGATGAAAGTGATATCAGCTCAGATTTAATCCATCGCCTGAAAGGTTGTGCCGCAAGTGTAACCATTGTCCGTAAAGGAGACAGTTTCCTGACCGGAGATATTCTACATATAAATCCAGATTTGGAGAGCTCCTTTCTGGAGTTGTTTCAGCGATTGGGCGACACACAGAATCCGCCTCAGCGCATTCTTTATCTCTGGGGTTTCTTAAAAGAAAAGCAAACGCAACCTACACCCGAGCAATTTGAATTTGTGCAGAAAGACTGTTTCCAATCTTTGATATATATTGTAAGAACACTATCAGTATTAAAAACACGTCAACATATCAAGCTCATAACTATTGGACGTGAAACAACAGTTGTATTGGACGACGACATAATACGGAGTCCTTATGTAATAATGCCGGCACTTGGAAAAGTGGCCGCACAAGAATACCCACATCTACAGTATAGCCATATAGATATTCCTTGGACAGATAAAAAAGTTGGGGAAAAGCTATTTGGCATTCTTGGCAGAGACATAACCCCTGAGAAAATGGCAATCAGAGGAAACACGATATGGGTTCCTACTTTTCGATCACTTAAAGATAAAAGATGCCGTGATTCAAACAAGTGCATTGAAAAAGGATGGTGTATACCTCGTTTTCGGTGGAATGGGGAATATTGGACTCGCTCTTGCGGAACAGTTTGCACAACGATCAAACTGTAAATTGATTTTGGTGTCCCGTTCCTATTTCCCTAAACGCGAGCGATGGGAAAAGTGGATTCAAAATAATGGAAAACAGGATCGGATCAGTCAGAAAATTATGCGCTTAATGAGCATAGAACGCCTTGGTAGTAAAATAGCACTATTTAGAGCCGATATCTCCAATCAGGCCCATATGGAAAAATTGCTGTGTTTTATACGTTCAAATTATGCTCAGTTAAATGGAATAATTGACGCAGCTGGGTTTGTTGGAGAATCGGCAAAACAAACGATTGAGGAAATAACATCCCTAAATATCGTTCAGCATTTTCAAGCAAAAGCAAAAGGGCTATTTGTTTTAGAACAAGTATTTGATGGCATTGAAGTGGATTTCTGTCTATGTATATCATCTATGGCGGCTGTGTTAGGCGGAATAGGCCTTGGCGGCTATACAGCGGCAAATGCATTTATGGACGCATTTGTTCAGGAACATAATCAAAAAAGCAAATATCAGTGGACAAGTGTTAATCTTGATACTTGGTTAACAGATCAGACAACGCAGCCGTTTTATGGAGGGATTCCCGCTGAAGAGGGGGGGAACGCAATTAACACGATATTGAATATGCCGCAAGTCCATCAAATTCTCCTTTCCGTAACTCAATTAAAATAAAAGAATGGAAAAAATTGAATCTGTCTTTCAGGATCAGGAGGCAACGGGGAAGACGCCGCTTATTGTTTCACGGGTTCCTTTGGCAGAAAATTCAATAGAGAGCCGATTAATTGCTATTTGGAAAGACTTTTTCGAAATAGAGGATATCACATCCGAAAGTGATTTTTTTAAGCTCGGAGGCGATTCACTTAAATTAATTGAATTATTAACGATTATTAATCAAGAGTTTCAAGTGGGGCTGAATATATCAGATTTTTTTAGCAAGAAAACGATTCATAATATTGGCCAGCTTATCACAAAAGAAATGAATGGAACAGATCGGCTTCCCGAATTTCATCTGGCGCCGAAACAAAAGTTCTATCCGGTTTCCTGTATTCAAAGAATGTTATACCTTCCTGAAAGTGTAACTTATACGCATCGCCCTAATTTGGCCAATCAAATTACGATAGAAGGGACCTTTTGTGTAGAACAGTTCGAACGTGCTCTTAACCAAATCGTTCAGCGCCACGAAGCATTCCGAACATCATTTCACCAAATAAACGGTGAAGTGGTACAGCAAATTCATGGGAATGTAGATTTTCATATGGGGTATCAAAAATGTGATGAAAACACAGCCCAAACTATCATTCATAATTTTGTACAGCCATTTCAATTAGAAAACGCACCTTTATTCAGAGTGACGGTGTTGGAGATAACAGAAGAGAAGTTCTATATATTAATGGATATGCACCATATTTTATATGATGAAAAATCACTAGATATTATTTTTTCAGAGATATGGAAGCTGTATCGTGGTGAAACTCTGGAGGTTATGAAATATCATTATAAAGATTATGCAGTATGGCAGCATGACTGGCTGAAAGGTAAACAGGCCCAGCAAATGAAACGGGTTGGGTTGAGAAAAATGGAGCACTTCAATCGCACAGTATTAGAAGCACACCGAGATCAAAGCTGCTTTGATGGATTTAGAGTGGGAAAGATGATCGTTCATCCTGATTTGTATCGTCAAATAGACGATTTCTGTTCCCGCATGCATCTTACAAAAACAGGCCTCATTTTATCTGCCCTATTTTTGATTCTTTTTGAGGAAACGGGACAATCGAACCTTTCTGTGGGAATGCGAGTATCAAACCGATATCAAAAAGAATGGAATTCAATCGTTGGTTGCTTTCTGGAAAAGAGCATGATTTGCGGCACGATTAATCCTGAATGCTTATTAAAAGATTACTTAACAGAAATGCAGCGCAACTTAATGGAAGCAATGGATTGTGCCCTTTTTCCTTTTGCGCTGGTAGAAGAGGAATGGATGAAAACAAATACCAACCAAGAGAATACAGAACGAATCCGAATTATGGTGAATTATATGGTGGCACAGGGGGAAAAGGAGAGTGGATTACCATTTATAATGCATTCAAAAAGCATCAAGAAAATCTGGTCAAAATATGAAATTAATTTTCAAATTATTGATTTTTTAAATCGTATGGAACTACGATTTAAATACGACGCATCTCTTTATAGTGAAAGGTATATCTCATCCATCCTCAGTCGGTTCTTAAAGATATTACAGCGCTTTATAGAGTCGGAAAACTGTAGCATCAAAAATTTATTAGAATCAGGTGAATAAAATGGTGACGCAAAACTGGGTGTCTCAAGCAGGCAAACGCCGTTTTTCCATGTCTTACTGTCCTGAGCAAACGCCCCACACAACGGTTGGAGCTTTACTATTACCAGGTTTTTTGGAGCCGATGTGTGATACGGATTATTTTATGAGTAAACTCGCAAAAAAGTTATATCATTCTGGTATATATGTGTTGCAAATGGATCTGTATGGGTCCGGGGACAGTGCAGGCGAGTCGGAGGAAATAACGCTTGATGGACTGCGGGACGATATATTATCCGGAATTGCCCAATTGAAGCGGATTGGAATGGAAAAGATATTTTGTGTCGGCAGGGGGATTATAGCCACACTCCTGTCAGAGGAACCGGTCTCATCCCTTTCTAGCGGAGTGTTTGGAATCAATCCATATTGTGTTTCGCCCGATGTTGTTTCGAAAATGTGGCCTGGCCTTCAAGGGGATTGCATAGATTTACATACAGTGTTTCAAGGAACGGAGTATACGGATTTATCAGATTTTGATGACGACAAAGTATCTTTTTTCTCTGCCTTAGGTGCACATATTCGAAATATACATGGACAAATGATTAGTACGGCTTTTTTGAATGAGCTTTGTACATATAGCGGCTTGGATGCCGTAGGCACTGCAAAAACGCATATTTCATTGTAAATAATCCTAACTCAGAGAAAGGGTATATGGTTTGCAACCATCTCGATAAAACCCGGCATCGGGATCTGCATACCTATTACCGCTGTTCTTTGATGCGGGATGCCATGTGGCAATATAATGTAATAATAGAAATAAAAAGACGAATTTTAGCGGAGGTGCCAAACGATGCAGATACCCATTCAAATTGAAGTAGAACGTACGCCGGTTTTGGGAATGCTGCATATCCCCGAAAATCAGGCGCCAGGATCCCCGATGATACTGATGTGTTATGGTTTGAATGGAACCGTGTTGATAACAATCGTATTTCCGTATCGCTGGGAGTGCATGCGGAAAAAACAGGAGTTATATTATCTCGCTTTGACTACCGGGGATTAGGGATCAGCGGCGGAGAATTCCAGCAGATTAGTTTGGATACAAAGATGCAGGATTCAATCGAGATGGCTCAATTTTTAGATGCGTGTATGAATGGCAACCAGTATTCCTTATATGTCCTCGGTTTCAGTGATGGTTGCAGAATTGCCACGGCACTATTAGAAACCAATCTAAAAATTGCAGGTGTCGTCTTATGGAGTCCCATTTTTGAAATCAAAAAAAAATTTGTCAGCCCCAGTGTGCCCAGAAAGTTTGTAAGGCATCCGGAAACAAAGGAAATTGTGTTTCCCTTTAAAGGGTTGTGGATGAACCAAAAGCACTTGAGGCAGCAAATCGCCATGTCGGATGATTATCAAAAGCTGTGTGATTTTCGAGGAAAAAAACTGGTTATTTTGGGGGGGAATGATATAGCAACCCGTACAACATTTGAAGAATTGCAGCAAACAAATCCGATTCCTGATATCACAAAAATCGTCATTGAGGATGCGGATCATTTATACAGCCGTAAGGTATGGACAGATCACTTAATCTCAAATACGCTGCGTTGGATTCTATCTTAAAAATTAGAAGAATTTTAAATGTGGGAAGATGGGTGTCTCTATGAGCCAAATTATTTCAAAGTTTCCTGCTATGATGTTAGGGTTTATTGGAGAAAACGATCTAAAAATTTTGGAATATGATGAAGATATTGTTGTATTTGAATCAGCAAACGATATTGAACAGCCATTTGATCTAACTTTATGTATTTTCGATTTACCGAGTTATGATTATAAAGAATATTGTTTTCGCAACTGTATCCTTCAAAAAAAGTATCAATCCACTTATTCTTATATTTTTCATGTGCAATTGCCAGAGCCTTATCAGGGGTCAATGACAAAATATCAGAATGCGTTGAAACAACTTGAGTCGATGTGTCATTGCTGGGGAGATATGAAACAAAATTCCTTATCGGCGGATCATTATATCCGTAAAAATCGAGTGATGTATCCCTATGAAAAGGATCAGGTCTATACACGAAGCTTTTCGGACCAGATCTCCCTATGGTCAGAGTTGCCTGTAGAGACGCAAGAGAAAAAAACGCTTTCAAACTGTTATCAGGCATGTGGAATTTTCTATTTATTTAGATCAGCCACACATGCACATGATGGTAGAAAAAGGTGCCTGTTTTACAGTCGACCATTATGTCCAACAATCTGGTTTGTCAGGTCATCCCATATTTTCTGCTAATGTAAAAAGGCTGTATATTGGGGATGATTTCTGTTTTGAAAGGTTGCCGTCAGCAGAATTACTTCATGCGTTTCTTAAGATTGCGGAATCACAGGGATTTCATGTAACGCTTTGTTTCCCTTTTTTATATGAGCGCCAACTGACCGCGATACACAACCTATTATCTGTTTTAAATGAATGGTCATGTTTTTCAGGAAAACGGGCTGAAGTGGTGGTAAATGACTGGGGGGCATTAAATATGCTGCACCGCGTGTATCCCGATGTTGACCTTGTATTGGGTAGGCTTTTAAATAGGCGAAAAAAGGATCCAAGAGAAGAATGGCATTGGCAGAAAAATTCCTATCTCCCGGGTTATCAAAGCAATTTTTTAAATTCCACTTGTATTCAGTCAATTCTGAGCCGATATGGAGTTCACCGGTACGAATTTGAATCAACTACACAGAAGCCTCTTCTGCCAGAAGGCAATCATACGCTTCATTTTCCATTTTACCAACTCAATACTTCTACGTACTGCAATTTAAAGCATCGATGTGATAATTTTAAGATGAATCAGTCAAAACAGAGCGGCTGCCCCGGCTATTGTAGAGAAATTGTCTCCCTATACCCGAAACACCTGAATACATATGGGAGAGGCAACAGTATATTCGCCTTTAATCCACTTGTATTAAGTGATCCAGGATACTTAGAATTTTTATATCCCATGGAATTGATCGTGTTGTTTTTTCCATGCCTTAATAGGCCGAAGGAGGGGTAAAATGAAATTATTATCACCGTTATCAAATGTGGAGGACTACGAATCGTTAGTAGAAGCAGGGGCAGACGAATTTTATTGCGGATATATGCCATACCGGTGGCTGTCCAAGCGCGGCGTGCAAGGCTCTTTAAATCGCCGGGAATATGTTGGCATGGCAAATACATGTACATTAAGTTCTATGAAAATACTGAGACGAAAAATAGAGGATTTTCATATTCCCGTAAAAATAACCCTAAATTCAATCACATATGACCCAATGGATTATCCCTTAATTTTAAATATCGTTCAGGAATTACTTGATATAGGGTTTGACACGTTTATCATTGCTGACCTGGGGCTTTTGTTCTATTTAAAAGAACAAGGAGTCCGGTGTAACTTTCATATCAGCGGTGAATTCCCTGTGCTTAACAGTGAAACAATTGATTTTCTTACTGCTTTTGATATTCAACGCATTATTTTTCCGAGAAAAATGTCAATCGTAGATATAACGAGTTGCATACAAAAATTTCGAGATAAAGTGCCTGAATATGAGGCGTTTGTGTTAAATGAAAGTTGTCTGTATATTGGGGCGTTTTGTAACACACTTCATTGTGATGAATTAGTCAGCTTTTGTTTTGCTCCAACAAGGATCAATAAAATGCATCTGGATCATAAAGAATTTAAACAGGAATATCGCTTTCTGTCCTTGTCAAACCTGTACGATAATCAAATTCTAAGCGGTGGGCATGAAAAAGGAGAAGCATATTCCTTTGCAGAACATGGCTGCGGCGTCTGCTTTGTAAAAGAATTAGAGGCGGCGGGCATTACCAGTTTAAAAATTGTTGGCAGAGGGCGTTCCAGAGAATTTTTGTTAAACGACATTCAAAACATGAAAGCGATTCTTGCATTAGCTGATACATTTGATGATCACCAGCGGACAGCATTTCAGCAGCAAGTGAAAGAGAGGTTTTTTCATGGTCGCTGCTTAAAATCAACGCATTTATGTTATTATCCTCAAAATTAAAAAATATATAGAAGGCTTTGAGGAGGATTTTTCTACCCAACAATATTTTTTGTACGAGGAGAACTTGAAATGGAGAAAATCACTTTGACTCAGGAGGAATATACACAGGAACAATGTAATAAAGCAAAAATTTTGGAGATGTTTTTGAATAGCAGTTTAAAATGGTATGAGCGCCCTGTGGTTTCTATCGTTCTAGTGATAAGCAGTTTGCTTCCGCTTTCTGCATCGATGTTTTTATTTCGGTGCGCCGGTCGAGTGTTAGCCCAAAACCCCAAGCTACGCATGGCAAAAGAATTAACAAAATTACATAGTGAGGTATTAGAAAAGGGGAAATGAGATGGAAAAAATAGCGGTTATGTATTCCGGTGGCGTGGATTCCACTTTGGTGGCAGATATGGCGGCTACAGATGCGGATGAAATTTATTTGTTAACCTGTATTTCCAATTGTCATTTAAAAGACGAAACTGCGGAACACGCTTATGAACGTATGCGCCCGAGAGTGAAGCTTTTGGAAAATCGTCATCCTAGCAAAAAGTTTACTCATATTATTTTAAACAGTAAAAAAATTCAAGCATATTTATGGAACCATTTAGCATTTAAAGATTTAGCAACCGTAGGGCTTTGGAGAAATCAGCCATGCGCTTGTTGTTCCTCTGCAACATTCTTCCGTATTTTTGCTTTTTGTTTGGATCATGGCATAAAACGCATTTATGACGGAGCCAATGTTATGATGAGTAATTATCCTTATCAGGGAATTCATTGTGGTGAATTATATGCGAGTTTTTGTAAAAAGTTTTTGATAGAGAAGATATCTCCTATTTATTGGTATGATAATGAGGATGTCATGATGCTATATCGGATCAAAGGGTTTAAGGATGATCAATATATCCAGAGACATCTTATAAAAGGAAAAAGCAGTAATAAAGAGGCCCAAGAGCGGGGAATCGTAACAGGAGATATGAAATATAATTTTGCAAACAAAAATAAACATCAGATACTATGCGGCCAAGAAGTATTTGTTAATTATTCCATGTTTCTTTTTTATTATAAAAACTCTGATTATCTCAAAAAAGCCCGGAAATACGGGCATTTCACGGGATATGAGAACTGAATTTACTACTCATTTACTACATTCGGATTGAGCCTTGACACGCTGCTTTCTCCCGTGAAGTACCCCCTACCCAAATAGGACACATCAAAAATTGAATACGACACCGCAAGAAGCGGCGTTCTCTTTTCCCTGCGGGGAAATAAGGGACGCTGCTTTTTTTGCGACCTAAAACCAGAAAGGAGGCGACCGCCTATGTACTTCACATCCGGCGACGACCGGGCCTTTGAACAGCTCATGCAGGAGAGGCCGGGCGCAGACCACTTTGACAACGGCGAGGCCGGAGCGCCGGAGGATTGCGGCACCTGCCGCTTTTACCGCCCGTACTGGAAGTATCAGTTTTGCGTCTACGCAGAATGTCCCTACCAGCCGGGCAAGCTCACCGCCCTTGACGGCGCGGCGAAATTCCAAGTGAAAGGAGTTGACGACGAAATGGCAGTTTTTCGCGTGGAGAAAAACCGGGGCTACACGGTCATGTCGAACCACCACCTGCGGAACAAAGACCTATCCCTAAAGGCCAAGGGCCTGCTGTCGCAAATGCTGTCCTTGCCGGAGGACTGGGACTTTACCCTAAAGGGCCTATCCCTTATCAACCGGGAACAGATCGACGCTATCCGGGCGGCTGTCTGGGAGCTGGAACAGGCCGGGTATATCGTCCGTTCCCGTGAGCGCGACGGGCAGGGGCGGCTTCGCGGCGCGGACTATCTTATTTACGAGCAGCCCCAGCCAGTGCCGGATTCCCCTACGTTGGAAAATCCAATGTTGGAAAAACCAACACAGGAAAAGCCTACGCAGGGAAAACCAATGCAATTAAATAAAGATAGACAAATAAAAGAACCATTAACTACGGATGGATTAAATACCGATTCCATTCCTATCCTTTCCCCTCCCTCTCCTTTAGAGGACGGGGCGGCAGAGCCGCCGGAACGGAATGGAAAGGAAGCGGCGACACAGAGGCGCCGTAGCGATTTATCGGGAAATCATCATGGACAATATCGAGTATTCCCATCTGGTACAGAACACCCGGCTTGACCGGGAGCTGTTGGACGAGATCGTGGACTTGCTTGTGGAAACCGTATGCAGCGCCAGAAAGACCATCCGCGTTGCCGGGGACGATTACCCCGCCGAGCTGGTAAAGGCCAAGCTGATGAAGCTGAACAGTTCCCATATCGAGTTTGTCTTTGACTGTATCAGCAAGAACACTACGGAAATTCGCAACATCAAGAAGTACCTGCTGGCGGCGCTGTTCAATGCGCCAAGCACAATCAGCGGTTACTATACGGCGCTGGTGGCCCACGATATGAACACCGGCAAAATCTGAAAGGAGGACGGCCCTATGAAACAGGGTGCATTGATTTTTGACGAACAGACAGACCGCTACGACATCCGCTTTGATTTGGCGGACTACTACGGCGGCCTGCACTGTGGGGAAACCCTTGACGTGATGGTGGGCGGCAGGTGGAGGCCGACCCGCATTGAAATGGCGGAGAAATGGTATCTTGTCGGCATACGCGCCGACGACCTCTCCGGCCTGCGGGTACGGATTTAAGCCGCGCCGCCTGCCTGCTTGACTTCCAAAGGAGGGATGGCAGTTGCAGGAAGAAGTCGATCAGAAAACCATAGCGTTAGCAATCAAGACCGGCAAGCTCACCGGCCAAGCGCTGCAAGCGGCCATGAAGAAGTATCTGGAAGCCCGGAAAAAGGGCAAGGCCAGACTTCCCCACGGCCAGCAGAGCTTGCGGAAGCTCAAACGGGACGGTTCCGCGCTGTCCAATATCGAAATCACCGAGGCCAACATCGGCCTGTTTAAGCCCTGCGCCAAGAAATACGACCTTGATTTTAGCCTGCGGAAAGACAATACCACCCATCCGCCCCGCTATATCGTGATTTTTAAGACCAAGCAGGCGGACAATCTGGAACAGGCGTTCAAGGAGTTCACAGCCAAGAAGCTAAACCGGGAGGAACGGCCCTCCATCCGAAAGACCCTATCCGCCATGAAACAAAAGGCTGCGGCCAAAGAGAAACAGCGGGCCAAGGAGAAAGTCAAGGAAAGGGGGCTGTCGCTGTGAAGCCAGAAGTAAAAAAACTGATAATTGCCAACCTGCCCTATCTCCTGTTTGTCTATCTGTTCGGCAAGCTGGGGCAGGCATACCGGCTGGCGTCCGGGGCGGATATTTCGGAAAAGCTGCTGCACTTCCTCGACGGGTTTTCAGCGGCCTTTGAGAGCGCCGCCCCCAGCTTCCACGGCTTTGACCTGCTAATCGGCGTGACCGGTGCGGCGCTGCTGCGGCTGATGGTGTACCTGAAAGGCAAGAACGCCAAGAAATACCGGCGCGGGGTAGAGTATGGCAGCGCCCGTTGGGGCGGCCCCAAAGATATAGCCCCGTACATCGACCCCGTGTTTGATAACAATATCCTGCTGACACAGACGGAACGCCTCACCATGAACAACCGGCCCAAAGACCCCAAGACGGCCAGAAACAAAAACGTGCTGGTGATCGGCGGCTCCGGCAGCGGCAAGACGCGATTTTTTGTGAAGCCCAGTGCGCCCGTAAGGGCGGTATAAATCCTACCTTGAGCAAGTAGTAGGTAAAAGTATCAAGCGGCATTGTGCCGCAACCTATCATTCCCCGTCTTACCCCAAAAGGGAAACCGGAGGGCGACCATAGCATGACGGAGGACACGGGGCGCTGAAGCCTCAGAAGCGCCGGCGTGACGGAATGAAAATCCACGTATGAGGATGGAAGCTAGACTGCTTGAATGACAGCCTGAAATCGGGACCAAGAGCGTACCCCTGACGTAGAGAGGTTGTACTCGTCAGTGTTCCTGACAGTCGCATTGTTTGGCTATGCGGCTGCTGATACTCGGAGCAGGTTCAGCCACGGGAAAGTGGAAAAAGGCGAACGTCACATACCGACAACGTGGAACGCTTGTTTATACCGTACTAAACGGGGATTGCCTAAAGTGAAATGCCGAAAGGCTATGAAAACGCTGAAATGCGGGGTTCTGAATATTCACCATGGCAACAGAGTTCCCATAGTAGTCTGCGGACGGGAAAGCCGTCTACATGGCAAAGGGGAACAGTGAATCATTTTCAAAACAGAAAGGATGGTGTGTGAGACACTATGAGAAATCCGATTCATGTCTTGAAAAGCCTTGAAGAAAAGGCAAGTGTAAGTAACTACAAATATGAAAGATTATATCGCAACCTATACAATCCAGAGTTCTATCTCCTTGCATATGCGAACATTGCGAAATCGCAGGGGAGCATGACGCAGGGGGTAGACGGGCAGACGCTGGACAACATGAGCCTGCCGAGAATTAACCGGATTATTGAATCCATACGCAACAGGACATATCAGCCAAAGCCTGCAAAAAGAAAGTACATTCCTAAAAAGAACGGGAAACTTCGCCCGTTGGGAATCACTTCTACTGATGATAAGTTAGTGCAGGAAGTGGTCAGAATGATTCTTGAAGCAATCTATGAGCCGACATTCAGCAACAATTCACACGGTTTCAGACCAAAAAGAAGCTGTCACACGGCACTTACGCAAGTGAAGAAAAACTTCACAGGTGTTACATGGATTGTCGAGGGAGACATTAAGGCGTGCTTTGATAACTTCGACCATCATGTGTTGGTTGAATTACTGCGGAAAAGGATTTCAGACGAGGCTTTTATCGGTCTAATCTGGAAGTTCCTGAAAGCCGGATATATGGAACAATGGCAGTACAACTGCACCTACTCCGGTGTTCCGCAGGGCAGCGGTATCAGTCCGATATGTGCAAACATCTACCTCAGCGAACTGGACAACTATATGCAGGAATACAAAGAAAAGTATGATTGCGAGCCAGAACGCAGAAGGACGACCAGAGAATACGAGCGGGCGTCCCGGAGATACAGAAAGGCACGTAAAGCGTTAATGGGCGCAGAAAAATCAACTCCTGAACTGGTAAAAGAATTTAAGGATTCCAGAAGGAAGAAGATGAATCAGCACTATTACAATCCGTTTGAGGAAGGCTTCAAGAAAATCCAGTACAACCGTTACGCCGATGATTTTGTAATCGGCGTTATCGGCTCCAAAAAGGACGCAGAAAAAATCAAGGAAGATGTAAAAATCTTTCTCCAAGAAAAACTGCATTTGGAAATGTCCGAGGAAAAGACGAAAGTCACCCATTCCAGTAAGCCGGTACGCTATCTGGGGTACGATTTCAAAGTAATCCATTCCAAGAACATGAAGCGTTGTAAAAACGGCGACATGAAACGGGTGTGGTATGGAAAAGTATTCCTGTATATGCCGAAAGAAAAATGGATTAAAAAAGCGATGGAACGGGGAGCGATACAGGTGAAACGCAACAATGACACAGGCAAAGAAATGTGGCGGCCTATGCCAAGGAAAGACCTGATGAACCGCAGCGACGCAGAGATTGTGTCTACTTTCAATTCCGAAATTCGAGGGTTATATAACTTCTATCGGATAGCAGAAAACGTAGGCGCATTGCACAAGTATTACTACATGGTGCGGTACAGCATGTTAAAAACTCTGGCAGGAAAGCACAGAACGAATGTCAGTGTTATTAAGAAGCGGCACATGGTAAACGGAGTACTGAGAATCCCATACGATACAACTAAGGGACGTAAATACTGCGAATTTTACCATGATGGATTCAGAAAGCACAGCGACGGCTATGACAATGTGGCAGACGTTATGCCGAGTTATAGGAAATATGACAGCAGGCACACGATAGTAAACCGCATAAAAGCCGGAGTATGCGAGATTTGCGGGGAACATGCAGACTATTTATGTATGCACCACGTAAGAACGCTGAAATCGCTGAAAGGCAGGGATATATTTGAGCAGAAAATGCTGAAAATGAGAAGAAAATCTCTGGCTCTCTGCCCTGACTGCTTTGAACTCTTACACGAAACCAAAGAATCAAGGTGATTCATGGAAAGCCGGATACGCTGAGAGGTGTACGTCCGGTTTGGGAGGCGGCTCCCTGAAACCTACTGATGAAAGTCAGCAAGGCGCAGGGTGCCTACCTCATATATTATGAATGCTGCCAGAAACAGCTATGTGATATTAGACCCGAAAGGGGAAATCCTGCGAGATACGGGACGTCTTCTTGAGAAGAAAGGTTACGAAGTGCGTGTGCTTGATTTGATTTCAATGGAGAAAAGCCATTGTTACAATCCGTTTGTATATTTGCAGAACGACAATGATGTGCAGAAGCTCGTAACAAATCTTTTCAAGAGTACCACTCCGAAAGGTTCACAGAGCAATGACCCGTTTTGGGATACGGCAGCGTCAATGCTTCTGCTTGCACTTGTATTTTATCTGCACTATGAAGCACCGCCGGAAGAACAGAATTTTGCAATGGTAATGGAAATGTTAAGAGCCGGGGCGATTGAGGACGAGGACGACCCAAGTCCTTCTCCGCTTGATAATCTGTTTTCAGATTTGATGATAGATAATCCTGACCACATTGCTTTGAAGTATTACCACTCTTATCATTCCGGCTCTTCCAAAACATTAAAATCCATACAGATAACCCTTGCAGCAAGGCTTGAAAAGTTTAACTTGGAAAGTCTTGCTGCTCTTACTTCTGCCGATGAACTGGATTTACAGTCACTCGGAGAGAAAAAGGTGGCACTGTTTGCACTGATACCGGATAACGACTCCAGTTTCAACTTCTTGGTATCCATTCTTTACACACAGCTCTTTCAGCAGTTGTTTTATGCAGCCGACCATATCCACGGCGGCTGTCTGCCGATGCCTGTTCATTTTATGATGGACGAATTTGCCAATGTTTCACTGCCGGACGACTTCGACAAGATACTGTCGGTTATGCGTTCCCGTGGTGTATCGGTAAGCATCATCTTACAGAACTTGGCACAGCTTAAAGCCTTGTTTGAAAAACAGTGGGAGAGCATTGTAGGTAACTGCGATGAATTTCTTTACCTCGGTGGAAATGAGCAGTCAACCCATAAATATGTGTCGGAGCTGTTGGGCAAGGAAACCATTGATACCAACACGTTCGGAAAAAGTACCGGAAGAAGCGGTAACTATTCCACCAACTATCAGATAAGCGGCAGAGAGTTACTTACCCCTGATGAGGTGCGTATGCTCGATAATCAGTACGCTATTTTGTTTATCCGTGGGGAAAGACCCATTATGGATTTCAAATATGACATTATGAAACACCCGAATGTGGCACTTACCACAGACGGAAAGGCGAGTCCTTATAAGCACGGAGAAGTCACAAAAGATATTGCTTCGATTGCCATTTGGGACATTGACCCTGCAACACTTCCTGAAAAGGAAATGGAAGAAACGAACTGGGAACTTCTTTCCGATGAGGAGATGGAAGCTCTGTTCATAAACAATCAAACAAATTAAATTTTGGAGGTATTCAACTATGACTATTTTTAAGAAAAAAGCAACTGACATTCAGGAAACAAAGAAACTGCCTATGACCGGAAAGGTTAAGAAAGGCTTCCGTGCTTACTGCACAATGGTCATTGTCGGTGCGTTGGCACTTGGAATGACAACGACTGCATTTGCAGCGAATGACCCGCTTACCGTAGTCAATAATCTGTCCGATTTTATCTTCGGACTTATCCGTGCCATCGGTATGATTTTACTTGGCTTTGGTATCGTGCAGGTCGGTCTTTCACTCAAATCTCACGACCCTTCTCAGAGAGCCAATGGCTTCCTGACTCTTGCGGGTGGTGTCATTATCACTTTTGCGAAAGAAATCCTTACTCTTATCACAGGCTAAGATAAGAGTTACACAGTTATCGAGGGGTGTGCCAAGTTAAGGTACACCTCTTAATTGTAAGGAGGTGCTTTGAATGAGTGATAACTGGGTAGTTCAAAATCTTGAAAATGCCCTTGAAACTTGGAATGAAAAACTGTCGGAAATATGGACACTCATCACAACTACACCGCAGAACTTTAAGGGCGGGAATATCTGGAAGGTTATCGTTGACATCAATGGTGCGGTTCAGGCTATCGGGCTTGCCTTACTTGTATTGTTTTTTGTGATAGGTATGGTAAAGACCTGCGGAAGTTTTACAGATGCGAAGAAACCGGAACACGCACTGAAACTCTTTGTTCGTTTTGCATTGGCGAAAGGTGTTATCACATACGGAATGGAGCTTATGCTTGCTTTATTTAATATCGTGCAAGGGACAATTTCAACCATTATGAATGCTGCCGGATTTGGAACTCCGGAACAGACGACCTTGCCCGCAGAGATGATAACGACCATAGAGGACTGCGGATTTTTCGAGAGTATTCCCTTGTGGGCGGTAACGCTTATCGGAGGATTATTTATCACGGTGCTGTCGTTTATTCTGATAATGACGGTGTACGGAAGATTTTTCAAGTTGTATATGTACACAGCACTTGCACCGATACCGCTTTCCACATTTGCAGGAGAACCGACACAGAATGTCGGCAAGAGTTTTATCAAGAGCTATTGTGCCGTTCTGCTTGAGGGAGCAGTCATCGTACTTGCTTGTATTATTTTTTCCGTATTTGCTTCATCGCCGCCAGTGGTTAATCCTGACGCAGCAGCAGTTACGCAGGTGTGGGCATATATCGGGGAATTGGTATTTAATATGCTCGTTCTTGTCGGTGCAGTGAAAATGTCTGACCGTATTATCCGAGAGATGATGGGACTTTAAGGAGAGATTTTGAGATGAACCAAAGAGATTGTAAGAAATGTGTTTACTATGGCGGTAAACGGAAGGGCAAAGTCTTTTGCCTGAATGATAAATGCGTGAGGGAGAAAGACCGAAACCGCAGGAAAGGAAACAGATATGGAAGTAAAAATTAACCGAGAAATCAGAAATTATACAGAGTCAATGTTTTTTGGACTGTCGCTCAGACAGTTCATTTTTTCTGTTCTCGCTTGTGGCGTTGCAGTAGGACTGTATTTCTTGCTCAGACCGTATGTTGGCACGGAAACCGTATCGTGGGTGTGCATTTTGGGTGCTGCCCCGTTTGCGGCACTTGGCTTTGTGAAGTACAACGGTATGACCGCAGAGAAAGCAATCTATGCGTGGATAAAGTCGGAGTTTTTAATGCCGAAGAAGTTGGTATTTCACTCCACCAATGTTTATTACGAACTGATGAAGCCAAGCATTGAACAGAAGCAGAAGGAGGTATTGAAGTCAAATGATTAAGACTCTTACGAACCTGTTTAAGCAGGATAAAGAAAAATTTGTTGTACCGAAAGGGGTGCAGGACGTGATTCCCGTGGCAGCTATCTTTGATGATGGCATTTTCAAAGTGGGAAAGGATAAATATTCAAAGACCTACCGCTTTACGGATATTAACTATGCAGTGGCGAGCCGTGAGGATAAGGAAGCGATGTTCCTTGAATATTCCGAACTTCTGAACTCTCTTGACAGTGGTGCAACGACAAAAATCACAATCAATAATCGTCGGCTCAACAGACTGGATTTTGAGCAGACAATCCTTATTCCGACAACCGGAGATAATCTGGACGAGTATCGAGAGGAATACAACAAAATGCTTCTTGATAAGGCAACGGGTGCAAACTCCATTGTTCAGGATAAGTATATTACCATTTCCATCAACAAAAAGAGTGTGGAGGACGCAAGAACTTATTTTGCCCGTGTCGGTGCAGATTTGATTGCTCACTTCGGCAGGCTTGGAAGTAAGTGTGTGGAACTGGAAACAGACGAAAGACTTCGTATTTTCCACGACTTCTATCGTGTGGGAGAAGAAAGCTCTTTCCACTTTGATATTAAGGAAACAAGAAAAAAGGGACACGATTTTAAGGATTATATCTGCCCCGACACAATGGAATTTGAAAAGGACTATTTCAAGATGGGAAACCGTTATGGAAGAGTCCTTTTTCTTCGTGAATATGCGTCCTATATCAAAGACAGTATGGTAGCGGAACTTACGGATATGAACAGAAATCTGATGATGTCTATTGATATTGTTCCTGTTCCGACTGATGAAGCAGTAAAGGAAGCAGAAAACCGTCTGCTTGGTGTGGAAACCAATATTACAAACTGGCAGCGTAGGCAGAATGCCAATAACAACTTCTCTGCAACTGTTCCGTATGATATGGAGCAGCAGAAGAAAGAAATGAAAGAGTTCCTCGATGACCTTACGACCCGTGACCAGAGAATGATGTTCGCTGTTATCACAATGGTTATTACAGCAGACAGTAAGGAACAGCTTGAGAATGATACGGAAGCATTGCTTACCACAGCAAGAAAACATCTTTGCCAGTTTGCAACACTGAGATTTCAGCAGGTAGATGGACTCAACACGGTAATGCCGTTTGGAACAAGAAAGATTGATGCGTTCAGAACACTTACAACGGAGAGTCTTTCGGTATTTATCCCATTCAGGGTGCAGGATATTTTCCACGAGAACGGTATCTATTACGGTCAGAATGTTATCAGCAAAAATATGATTATCGCAGACCGTAAGCAGCTTTTGAATGGTAACTCCTTTATTCTCGGTGTATCCGGTGGCGGTAAGTCATTTGCGGCAAAGGGAGAAATCATCAATCAGGTGCTTTCTTCAGATGCGGATATTATCATCATCGACCCTGAACGAGAGTATTCACAGCTTGTCAATGCGATGGGCGGAGAAGTAATCAATATTTCTGCTACTTCCGACAATCACATCAATGCAATGGATATGAATAAGGATTACGGCGACGGTGCAAACCCTGTCATTTTGAAATCTGAGTTCATTATGTCCCTTTGTGAACAGCTCATCGGCGGAACAAATCTCGGAGCAAAGCAGAAGTCTATCATTGACCGTTGCACGGCAAGCGTGTACCGCAGTTATCAGCAGAATGACTATCAGGGACATATACCGACCTTGCAGGATTTCAGGGCAGAACTTTTGCAGCAGGACGAACCGGAAGCAAAGGAACTGGCACTTGCTATTGAGCTTTTTACGCATGGTTCTCTGAACACTTTTGCAAAGCAGACGAATGTGGATACCAATAACCGCCTTATCTGCTATGACATTCTTGACTTGGGTAAACAGCTTATGCCGATTGGTATGCTTGTTGTCCTTGACTCTATCCTGAACCGTATCACACAGAACCGTGCAAAGGGTAAGAATACCTTTATCTTCATTGATGAGATTTATCTTCTGTTCCAGCACGAATATTCTGCAAACTTCCTCTTTACCTTGTGGAAGCGTGTGAGAAAATACGGTGCATACGCAAGTGGAATTACCCAGAACGTCGATGACCTTTTGCAGAGCCACACAGCGAGAACAATGCTTGCAAACTCAGAGTTTATCATTATGCTGAATCAGGCTTCCACAGACAGGCTTGAGCTTGCAAAACTTCTGAATATTTCCGACCTTCAGATGTCCTATATCACGAATGTGGAAGCAGGACACGGACTTATCAAGGTGGGAAGTTCTCTTGTACCGTTTGCAAACAAATTCCCTAAGAACACGAAACTTTATAAACTGATGACGACCAAGCCGGGCGAAGCATAAGGAGGGATTTATAATGTCTAAAATTCAATTTCGCAATGCTGCACACAGAGATTTTGTATTGGAAAATCTGGATAAGTGTAAAGTCAATGACTGCTATCACAGAGCATTTTTCTATGTGATGGGTATTTCAGAAGAAACGAGAATGAACATCGGAAAGATGTTTGATTTCAAGAGGGACTGTATCATACCGGAAGGTATGCACGGCGGTTGGCAGACAAGTGGCACAGTCAAGGTCTGCCACCTTGCCTTTAATCTCTGGAATGGATTTACGGAAGAAGGCAGGGAAAATCTCTATACACCGGAGGAACTGTTCTGTTGCGGATATGCTCCGTATTTTATGGAGGGTATCAAGTTGAGGTATCCGGAGTATTGCAGAGATTTGACCCCGCCTAAGAGAAACGATATGGAAAGGTAAGAGAAAATGAGCAGAAAAATCTATATTATTATTGCGGTGGTGTTTACGGTAGTGTTGTCTGTAAGCACCTTCTTTATTATCCGTAATCACATTGACTCTGCCAAGCAGAATGAAGTCTATGATAACCTTGCGGAGATTGTGGAGGACGAGCCGCCAAAGGAAAATGAGGGCGTGACGTTTTCGGAAGATAAGGACTATCTTGCGGAATATCTTGAACTCTATCGGCAGAATGAGGATATGGTGGGTTGGATAAAGGTTGAGGATACCAATATCAACTATCCGGTCGTGCAGTCTGTAAATGAGCCGAACTTCTACCTGAAGCACAAGTTTGATAAGACCTATTCTGCTTATGGCTGTCCATATGTGCAGGAAAATTGTGATGTGCAGAAACCTTCAGACAACATCATTATTTACGGACACCACATGAATGACGGTTCTATGTTTACGGGACTGATGAAGTACAGAAATAAAAGCTTTTGGGAAGAACATAAGGATATTACTTTTGATACACTGACGGACAGACACCAGTATGAAGTGATTGCAGTCTTTAAGACGGTTGTTTATACAAACAGCTCCGATAGCTTTAAGTATTATGAGTTTACGGACGCAGAAAATGCGACAGAGTTTGATGCGTATGTTGCTAAGTGCAAGGAACTTTCTCTGTATGATACCGGAGTATCGGCAGAGTATGGCGACAGGCTGATTTCTCTTTCTACTTGTGAATATTCAAGAAGCAATGGCAGGCTTGTTGTTGTCGCTAAGAGAGTGGATTAAACCCCACTCTCTATTATTTTTCGAGAAAGGAGGAAACCGATGGCTGATATAAAAACAAGAGATACAAGCAAAGGTACAATCAAGACCATAAATAAGGCAGCAGTTGCCACGGAGCGAATGAAGAAAGCCTATGTGATGACGAAAGATAAGGCAGAACATTCCACCAACGCTTCGGAAAATTCCGCAGAGGAATATGCTTCCGATAAAATCGAAGCGGCAACGGATAGGACTGTTCACGAAACGGCATACCGTGCGGATAAAGTCGGCAGATGGGGTGTGCGTGAAACAAGACAGAATTATCAGAAAGCCAAAAGGGGAATTGAGAATTTCAAGACCAAGCGTGCAGAGAAGCAGCTTCAAAAACAATCGGTCAATCCTGTCGGAAAACAGAGCATCCGAACTCTGGAGCGTACGGAGAAAACAATTAAACAGTCTGCAAGGTCGGCAGGAAATACGACAGTCAAGACCGTATCGAAAGGTGCAACCAATACTGTTCAAAGGTCGGTTAAGACTGCTGAACAAACGGCAAAGACTTCTATTAAGACCACAAAAGAAGCTGCCGTTATAGCACAGAAAACAGCAAAAACAACAGCCAAAGCAACACAGAAAGCGGCTCAGGCGGCAAAGAAAGCGGCGAAAGCCACAGCAGATACCGTCAAAGCGACAGCGAAAGCTACTGTTGCGACAGTCAAAGCGATTATTGCAGGGACAAAAGCACTTGTAGCAGCAATCGCAGCAGGCGGTTGGATAGCGGTGCTGATTATTATGATTGTCGTATTGTTTGGTGCTGCCGTAGCAATGTTTGGAGGAGGAAGTGACAGTAATTCCTATACTCCGGTAAGTGCAGAGGTAGAAGCCTATGAACCTATCATACAGAAGTATGCCAAGGAGTACGGCATTCCTGAGTATGTAGAACTTATCAAGGCGGTTATGATGCAGGAAAGCGGCGGCAGAGGACTTGACCCTATGCAGGCAGCAGAAGGAAGTTTCAATACGAAGTATCCGCACGAACCTAATGGAATTAAAGACCCTGAATATTCTATCCAGTGTGGTGTTCAGGAATTGAAAGCGGCTCTTACTTCGGCAGAAGTGGAAAGTCCGATAGATATGGAGCATATCAAACTTGCCTTGCAAGGCTACAACTTCGGTAATGGATATATTTCTTGGGCAAAAACGAATTACGGCGGTTATTCTTATGCCAATGCAGTGGAGTTTTCCACTCAGCAGGCACAAAGGCTTGGTTGGGACAGTTATGGAGATACCCAATATCCGGCTCACGTTCTGAGGTACTATCCGTATGGGCGAGCCTTTACTGCCGGAGGTAATCAGGCGATTGTTGAGGTTGCCTTGACACAGCTAGGCAATCAGGGCGGACAACCTTACTGGAGTTGGTACGGCTTTAACAGTCGAGTGGAATGGTGTGCCTGCTTCGTATCTTGGTGTGCTGACCAATGCGGGTATATTGAAAGCGGACTTGTTCCGAAATTTGCAGGTTGCGTGGATGGTGCAAACTGGTTTAAGTCAAATGGGAAATGGCAAGACCGCACTTATGAACCAAAGGTAGGAGATATTATCTTCTTTGATTGGGAAGGCGACGGTACAACAGACCACGTTGGTATCGTAGAGAAGTGTGAGAATGGCACAGTTTATACCGTAGAGGGCAACTCAGGCGACGCCTGCAAGCAAAGACAGTACGCAGTCGGAAGCAGCAATATCTATGGATACGGTATTCCGGCATATTAAAAATTCCAGACGGTGTCTGGAAAATTGAAAAGATGGCTGCTCAGTTGAGTAGCCATCGGGTACATTATGAGAAATCAGTTGTTTCTCTGTTATTCAGGAAAATATGGTGTGTGTGATAAGTGAAGCTGAAAAGCATATCGGCATTTTCTTTGCTGCCGTCTAAAAAGGAAATATCATCGGCAAGGATAAAAAGAATTGCTAACAGCTTCTTGATATATCCAGTGTAGCAGGCATAATCTACATAGATGTTGGCGATATATCCCTCGGCAAATTCTATCAGGTCAGCGTCAATTTCAAAGCTATTGGATAGTTCGTAAACGGTTTTGATAAATTTATCCTTGTCAGCAATTCGCTCTTTACTTGGAACACTTCTGCGGTTCTTCTGTATAAATTTAAAAAAATCATCAGCTTCCGTAAAGTCGGGAGTGACTGAGCTGTCAGTTCCCAAATCTGTTTTGTAATCCTCAAATTTCTCTTTTTCAAACCGATTACTGAATATTATCTTTTGTTCGTCCATTCCTTTTACCCCTAAGTTTATTCTATGGAGATTGTTTAACTTGGCTCTTGGGTTGTGATTTGTCTTTCGCCATTAACAATCGTGAATTACTACTTTTATAGTATAACATAAAAATAGTTGGGAATCATCACTAATAGTTGGTTTGACTTCCTTTGGGTGCGTGTGATTTGAAATCGACTTAACCTATACTATTAGTTATGGAAACACACTAAGGGAGGTGATGTGATGAAGCTCGATACAATCGGCAAGAATATAAGAAAGTTCCGACTTGCAAGGAAATTACGCCAAGAAGATTTGGCTGAGAAAACAGATTTGACAACAAATTATATTGGTATGGTTGAGCGTGGAGAGAAAATTCCGTCACTCGAAACTTTCATAAAGATAGTAAATGCTTTAGGTGTATCATCGGATATGGTTCTTACAGATGTTCTGGAAACGGGATATACAGTCAAGAACTCAATGCTGAATGAGAAGCTTGAAAAACTTGCTCCTGAAGATAGAAACAGAATTTATGAAGTCATAGATACACTTGTGAAGCAGTCAAAGCAAATACTTCCATAAAACACAGAAGTTCGTCCTAATCGACGAGCTTTCTTTTTTTCAGTATAAAAAAATTTCTGCTATCGACAAATTTTTCGGGACTTCGACAGAGAGAATATGCTATAACAACAACTGTCAGTGATAGACACATACTAATAGACATAGGAGGAAGTAGAAGTGAACGACATTTTCAGACAAATAGCAAAAGAAAATGGAACAACCGAAAAAGCAGTAAAAGAGGAAATGCAGTTTGCCATTCGGGAAGCAATGAAAAGTGCTGAACCAGAAGCAATAGCTTTTTGGAAAGCAGTTGCACCGGACGGAAAAGAGCCGCCGATAGAAAAGGTCATAGCAATGATTGCATTGAATGTTAATAATAGAATGTATAATTGAGGTGCTTCGGCATCTCATTTTTATTATTCTTTAGAAGAGTTGCATTAGGTGTTTGCAAAAAGTGACACCTTAGTGTCTGAAAGGTTACATTTCTGCCTGAAATCTTGAAATGCCTGAAAATTTAATATATAATGTTAAATGACTAACTGTAACGAAGAAGAATTATAAGATGAAGAGGTGTTACTGATGAAGATATGCTATAACAAACTTCAAAAACTTATGATTGACAATCAAATGAAAAGACAGGATTTAATGCGTGCAGCCGAAATTACATCATACGCTGCAACGAAGATAAATAAGAATGAGCCGGTATCTCTTGAAGTACTGATGAGGATATGTCAGGTGTTTCACTGCGACATCGGAGATATATGCGAAGTTATTTTAGATGAAGATTAAAACACGGAGGTAATTATAGATGGCAAGGGCTGCTAAACCAAAGAAAGAAATATCAATGGAAGAAGCACTTTGGAAAAGTGCTGATAAACTGAGAGGTTCTGTTGAGCCTGCGGAGTATAAGCACGTTGTTCTGAGTTTATTCTTCCTTAAATTTGCCAGTGACAAGTTTGAGGAATGCCGTAATAAGATTATTGCTACACACGGCGAAAAGTATGCGGATATGAAACCGTTTTATACTCAGGAAAATGTATTCTATCTGCCTGAAGAAAGCCGTTGGAAGTACATTATTGAAAATGCAAAGCAGGACGATATTGCCCTGAAGATAGATACAGCACTTTATACGATTGAAAAGAACAACCCGGCACTGAAAGGTGCTTTGCCGGATAACTATTACTCCCGCTTACATATTGATACGGCAAAGTTGGCTTCTTTGCTTGATGAAATCAATCGTATCAATACAGATGATAAAGAGAACGACATTATAGGTCGTGTATATGAGTATTTCCTTAGTAAGTTTGCTCTTGCAGAAGGAAAAGGTAAAGGAGAGTTCTACACACCAAAGTGTATTGTAAATCTGATTGCCGAAATGCTTGAGCCTTACGATGGAATACTTTATGACCCTTGTTGCGGTTCGGGCGGCATGTTTGTGCAGTCCATCAAGTTCGTAGAAGCACATAGCGGTAATAAAAAGAAAGTGTCTATTTACGGTCAGGAATACACAAAATACCACTTTCAAACTGGCAAAAATGAACCTTAGCTAATCCGTGGTATTTCTGCAAATCTTGGAGAGATGGCAGCCAATACATTTACCAACGAC